>Ga0114129_10001622_pt1 | contig 30502 bp, 23 predicted proteins | sample RhiMetdeltSRZDD1_FD_80071 | JGI IMG/M metagenome (GOLD analysis project Ga0114129, IMG submission 80071) | Populus rhizosphere microbial communities from Tennessee, USA - Rhizosphere MetaG P. deltoides SRZDD1 (version 2) (version 2) | ecosystem: Host-associated > Plants > Roots > Rhizosphere >...
ACCTCGTACACACGACTGGTCAAAATTTCCCGAAGTATTTTCTCCATACGTTGGCGGAGCCTATAGTTCCTTTCTTACGATCGCCGCTCCTGCGGCGAGAGAGCGCATCTTTCCACGCGCGATGTTGCGTGCCCTGGGAACAAGGCCGCAATCAGTACAAGGATACAACCGCCGCGGATCCACATGCGGCAGCGCTTTCCGAATTCGCGCGGCCACAAGTTCCGGAGTTTCGATTACATCCGTTCCGACGTCGATCACACCAACCATCACATCCTTACCCTTCAGAGTCGATATCACGGAAATATCCACGCCTGAAGCGGCACATTCAATGGAAACCTGATCGATCCGTGACTTCGCCAGCAAGGGCAGGGTGAAACCATAGTGGCCCCAATCGCGATTCTGCGATTTCCACGCGAGGGTGATCGGAATTCCATACCCATAGCAGATATGAACAGCGGTTCTGGCAGTCACTCCTTCAATGCACTTCTCGAGCATGGCGATACCCCATTCCGCAACCTGCTCCAAATAGATGTTGAAGCAGGGTTCGTCAAACTGGATGATATCGGCTCCAGCAGCGGCCAGTTCGCGGGCTTCAGCGTTCAAAACTTCAGCGAAACGTCTCGCCAGTGCTGAAGTAGTTTCGCCATAGAACTCGTCGACAAGAGAGTCGACGATTGTCATCGGCCCCGGCAGCGTCACCTTTACAGGTTTGTTCGTCTGCGCCTTCGCAAAACGTAACGCGTCCACGAGAACGGCCCGGGGCCGAATAATTTCACCTACGATTCGGGCTACGCTGATGGCCTCGGTCGTGTACCGCCCGCCGCGGGTCTGCTTTTTACCCAGGCGGTGTGTGTCGATGCCGTTCAGGCCTTCGATAAATCCCCAGATATAATGACGCCTCCGCTGTTCCCCGTCCGTAACAATGTCGAGCCCCGCGTCTTCTTGATCGAGGATTGCAAGACGAACGGCGTCATCGTGCGCTTCGGCGATGTATTCACTGGGTATCGACCACGTTTGAAATTGATGTTTGCCTGGCTCCGCAACCCACGAAGGCCTTGGAAGGCTGCCCGTGATCGTTGTTTTCAGCATAGTCATTTCAGCCGGACGTTTACTTACTTTCATATAAAATAACGCCCCATGAAAAGCGAACAGACTCGTCGTGAGTTCCTAAAGTGTACAGCAGCGATTGCGGTCGCACGGGCGTTTCGCCCACAGACGTCGGCTGCCAGAATCACGACAATAGCCGGTACAGGACTTCCCGGTACGGCGTCGGATGGGTCCGACGCCGCTGTCGCTTCAATCAACAATCCGTTTGGCTTAGTGATTGGCCCGGACGGTGCCTTGTATTGGGCGGACTTTGGAAGTAATCGAGTGCTTCGGCTGGATCTGACAACGAAAAAGATCACCGTCGTCGCAGGTAACGGCACAAAGGGGCACTCGGGAGACGGCGGTCCCGCAAAATCGGCTCAGCTCAGTGCTCCGCATGAGGTCCGCTTCGACAGTAAGGGTAATATCTTTGTCGCGGAGCGAGACAGTCATGTCGTTCGATATATCGAAACGAGCACCGGTCTCATTTCCACTGCCGCCGGGACGGGAGCGAGCGGCTACCAAGGCGACGGGGGACCCGCCAACCGAGCACAGCTCGCCCAGCCACACAGCATTGCCTTAGACAAAGCGGATAACGTTTATATCTGCGACATCATGAATAATCGAGTACGGCGAATCGATTCCAAAAGCGGCGTGATTTCTACCTTCGCCGGAACCGGTGACGCCGAGGCTACGCCGGATGACGCAGCTCTGGAAGGCACGCCCGTTCGCGGTCCGCGATCGATCGATATCGCCCCTAATGGGACAATGTATTTGATCCTTCGGGAAGGCAACAAAGTGTTCACTATCGACCCGGCGCGGGGTCGGTTGCGGCGTATCGCCGGGACCGGCGAGTTGGGATACTCCGGTGATGGCGGACCCGCGATTTCCGCCAGATTTGGTGCGCCTGGAAATCCCTTGAACGGCCCAAAGGGCGTGACCTACGCTGCAGACAATAGCCTCTACATTTCCGATACCGAGAACCACGTCATTCGCCGGATTGATCTACGTTCGCGGTTGATTTCCACGGTGGTTGGAACCGGCAAACGGGGGAATGGGCAAGACGGCGATCCTCGGGCCTGCCAGCTTGCTCGACCCCATGGCGTCTTCATTCAAGAGCGCACGGTTTACATCGGCGACAGCGAAAATCACCGGATACGGGCGTTGGAGTTGGGCTAATTCTGAAGAAGTTTTTGAATCAGGGCCGTCGTCGTGGGACGCGGCACGCCGGCATTTCCATCGAAACCAACGCCGCCGGCAAGACCCATGGCCGCATCTAAAGGCGTTCTGCCCTGTCGATCTTTCAAATCGAGCTTGGCTCCATGCTCAGCCAGGAACTCGATGACTTGATCGAATCCTTGCAGGGCTGCTCCATAGACCGCGGTTTGTCCTCGGTTATCCACCGCATTGATATCAACGCCACCGTCCAGGCACAACTTGATTGCTTCAATGGCGTCCGCTTGAGTTTTACGACGTCCGGTAGTGTCTTCTTCCTTGGTACCTAGTCCTGCCGCCGCCATCAGCGGATTAATTCCATTGCGAGTTGCCAGCTTCAAATCGGCTCCTTTTTCGAGGAGAAGCTTCATGGCTACGATATCGCCGGCTTTAGCCGCGCGGATCAAGGGCGTTGTTCCGGCGCCGAGGATGGTGTCATCTCCTCGATCCAGTTTGGTTCGGTATGGCTGCTGTTGCTTCAGCTGGACGTTAACATCTGCACCCTTTGCAAGGAGCGCTTTAACAACATCCAGACTCGTCAGCTCATTATCGATCTCTTTCGGTGAGGGCCGGTTCGAGACAGGCATGGTGTGGAAGTCGACCGCAGAATACAACGGCGTCCGCCCAGTACTGTCTGCTATGTTTGGATTTGCTCCTTTATCGACTAAGAGAGCAGCGGCATCATAATGTCCGTTGATGATTGCCGAGAGCAGCGCGCTTATACCGTCCTGGTCGACAGCATTTACATCGGCTCCGGCTTCCACAAGCACGGGAATACAGTTGACGCATCCATGGCGTGCCGCAAACTCCAGGGGAGTCAGGCCGCCTAACGGCAACCATTTCTCACGCGGTTCCGCCGACTGTTGACGTTCCCAGTTGTTGACCGCGGAGTGTGCGTTCACGTCGGCGCCATGCGCGATTAATTCCCGGGCGACTGGCGCATGTTTCTGGGCGACGGCCCACATCAAGGCCGTCTCGCCGTGCCAGCTTTCTTTAGCGTTCACGTCGGCTCCGTGCGCCAGCAGTACCTTCACTGCTTCCACCGCTCCAGTGCGCGAGGCCGTCATCAGAGCGGTTTCGCCCTCCGAGCTGATTTCGTTCGCATCGGCCCCGGCCTTCAATAGCCGTTCAATTAGAGAGGCATTCCCGTTAACACACGCCAAGTTCAGCGGAGTTATGCCGTACCGATTTGCGGTTTTGACGTTTGCTCCTGCACGAATCAGACGATCTACCAGATCAGTGTCGTCACTTCTCACTGCCCAGTGCAGGGCTGTGGTGCCGTCGGGTTCGGCAGCATTCACATCGACACGCTGCTGCAAAAGATTTTGAATCGCTGCGTGATCGCCCGCTTTGACGGCTTGGGCCAACCTCGCGTCCGCTCCGGCGGGGAGTGCGGCCATGAGCAGGAAAATCGAAAATACGATCGTCATAATTCCGCCATTTTCCCAGTGCTGTCGCCAAGCGTTTCGATGTCGACGCCGGCTTTCTCGAGGACGCTGAGCAGGAGATTCGTCATTGGGGTATGGTCCGGATACCTAAGATGACGATTGCCTGTTAGCTGGCCTGCCGCGCCACCAATCACCAAATTTGGCAAAGGGAAATGGTTATGAGCATTGCTGTTGCTCATATTGCTCCCATACAGAACTACGGAATGATCGAGCAGTGAGCCGTCGCCGTCCTTTGTGGACCGCATCTTCTCTAGAAAGCGGGCAAACAGTCCCATGTGATACGTCTGAATCTTGACGTTCTTCTCCATTTTTTCCGGCCGGTTCTGATGGTGCGAGATCGCGTGATGTCCGTCCGGGACGCCGACTTGGGGGTAAGTGCGGTTACTGATCTCACGCGCGGCCATAAACGTGATCACGCGGGTAATGTTCGCCTGGTACGCGAGAATCAATAAGTCATACATCAGGTTGAGATGATCCTCGTATGAATATGGTATGCCGGCCGGCGTCGCGGGAACCTGCAGATCCGGACTGGACTGTTCCATCGGCGTCCGCTCGATGCGCCGTTCGATTTCGCGAACGCTCTCCAGATAATCGTTCATCGTGTTTCGGTCGTGAGCGCCGAGTTTCTTTTGAAGATCCGCCGCTTGTCGCCGAAATTCATCGAGGATGCTTCGATCTTGCTCCTTGTGCGCAAGGCGTTCCGCGGCATTCGAGCCTTGGCCGAACATCCTCTCGAACACCTTTCGTGGATTAATTTCCATCGGGAGCGGCGTCGTGGGCGTTCTCCATGAGAGCGTGTTCATGTAGATGCAGCCATAGTCTCTATCGCACTCGCCGATGAGACCGGAGTGATCCTCTGTAGCAAGTTCCATCGATGGCAATAGTGTGTCCTGGCCAATTTTTTGAGCCGCGATCTGGTCTGCAGTAATACCTGCGTATGCATCGGGACCTTGCGTGGGCTTCGGACGAACACCGCTGAGCCAGGTCGTAGGACTAAGCGAATGAACAGCCGTCGAATCTGCCGCTTTGTGATGAAGGCCACTGACCACGTTCACGTACTGGCGTAGCGGTTCGAGGGGCTTCAGGATCGGCGTGAACTCGAAGTCCGTTCCTTCAGTTGCCGGCGTCCATTTGTCCATGATCGCACCGTGCGGAACATAGACGAATGCAAGGCGTCTGCCTGAGTTTGCAGCTGCATGGGCCGTCATTGCGGGAATCATAGACTCCAGAAACGGCAATGCGACCGTTGCGCCGGCGCTCTGTAAAAATGTTCTTCGCGAAAGGTGTTTTTTCGTTATGAACATGGCTTCTCCATTATCAGTTGCTCTCGCGCTCCTGGGACTTCCTCATTTGAAAAGGCGTGCTCTTCACAACACCGACGACGAGTGCAGAAAGCTTGTAATCATTGCGGGCAGCGTCGCGGACAATGCTCCGGACAACCTGCATATCGTAGTATTCGAGACCCCGGCCAAGCGCGTAGGTTAGAAGTTTTTCCGTGACGGTTCCCGCGAATTGTTCGGGATATCTTGTGATCGCCTGACGGAGCGTTACGGGGCCCTCGACCTTCGTCCCGTCTGCCAGTTGCCCGGATGCATCGATAGGGCCGGACTGATCCTTACCCCGCCACTCACCAATGCCATCGAAGTTCTCGAGCGAAAAGCCGAGAGGATCCATTACTGAATGGCACCCCGAACACGCAGGATTTTTACGATGTTCCTCCATCAGTTCCCGCACGGAGCGTGGTTTTACTCCATCCTCGTTTTCTTTTAGTGGAGGTACGTTCGGCGGTGGGGGAGGCGGCGGCGTTCCCAGGATATTTTCTAAAATCCACTTGCCGCGTAAGACCGGCGACGTCCGATTCGGATACGACGTCACCGTAAGAATGCTGCCTTGCCCCAGCAATCCCATCCGCGTCTGGTCTCGCAGGGTTACCCGCCGGAACTGTGTGCCATAGACATTCGGAATCCCATAGTGTTTCGCCAACCGTTCGTTCACGAACGTGTAGTTTGCATTGAGCAGATCCAACACGCTGCGGTTCTCGCGAAGGATACTTTCGAAAAACAGTTCCGTTTCACGGCGGAAGGCCTGCCGGAGATTATCGTCGAAATTCGGGTACTCGTGGCCGTCTGGTTTCGCGCTCTGCAGATTCCGTAGATAGAGCCACTGGCCGGCAAAGTTGCGCACGAGTGCACTCGCCTTTCGATCGGCCAGCATACGTTTTACCTGCTGTTCGAGAACCACAGGGTCCTTGAGCTTATGTTGCGAGGCTAAATTGAGAAGCTCTTCGTCGGGAACGCTGCTCCAGAGGAAAAATGACAGCCGCGACGCCAGTTCCAGATCACTCACCGGATAAATCGTGCCGGCGGCCGTATTCGGTGGATCGATTTCCGTGCGGAACAAAAACTTCGGCGCAGTGAGAATGAAGGCAAGAGCGTTTTGAATGCCGGTTTCGAACGAGCCGTTTTTCCGGGCGGAATTATAAAAACCGAACAGAACGTCCAACTCGGCCTCAGTTAAAGGCTGACGATAGGCCTGCCTCCCCAAGGTACTCAGAATCTTTCTCGCACACGGTGCTTCATCGGCCGCATTTGCCGGCCTGCAGACGAAAATGCGACGGCGGCTCGGCGTATCGCCAGGTCCGACCGTGTCGAACGGACCGGTAATGTCGACATGTTCGATGAGCGGTGTCCCGTTCATATTCTGCAGATCGTGGTCCCGTGTATGAGGTTCCAGGGGTTCGTCGTATTCAGCCGAGTTCTTCCGGACGAACGCGACTCCGACGTCATGTGGTCCAGCTTTTACCGAAATGCGGCTCTTCAATCGCGCGTCGATAACATCGGCGGCCGCAGCGAAGTTGGCATCCGACATCTTGTTGTCTTCTTCGCCACCAACAGGAGCGAAGAAGACTCTTTCGCCATCAACGGTAATTTCGAGTTTGTGTGGCCACTCGAGACCTTTCATGTAGCCCACGATGTTACGTAACAGAAAAACGCGAAAATCGTACTCGCCGTCCAGAGGAAAGTTGTGGCGAATTAGGAGGCCCCCGCGAGTGCCGAGCGGCAGGCCGTCGATATGCTCGTCCTGAGCCAAATCTGGTGCTGTGCGATAAACATGCGTAATCGGTGACTGTGATACATCGCCCACAGCAAGGCTGCTGATCTTACGAGATGCCGCAAGGTACTGCTCCAGCAGGGAAGGCGACAGCTTCAGCACATCCGCGATGTTGTCGAAGCCGTTGCTTTCGTCATCCGCAGGAAGCAGGTCTGTGACATCGACCTCCAAGGCAAGTAAATCTCGAATCGCGTTCCCGTATTCCGTGCGGTTCAAGCGGTGAATCGCTGCCCGGCCAGGGTTGGGTTTGGCACCTTCCGCCCGATCCAGCGACGTTTCCAGCCAGGATACGAAATTGTGCGTGTCGTCGGTTGCTGGACGTGGCCTACCCTGAGGCGGCATCATTCCCCCGCGGAGTTTCCGAACAACCTTTTCCCAGGTCTCGGGGGCATCGCCCACTCGTTCGAGATCCAGTTTGTCCAGCATGAGACCGGCGGTCTTCGCACGCTCGTTGTGACATGTCACACAATACTGATCGAGAAGAGCGCGATACACTGCAGGCGACGTTGGTGCAGCGCTTCGCGACTGCGAAGATGCGGCGGTGGTCAACGTTAAATAGGAACCGAGGGCGGCGAGCAGTAGTCCAACAAACGATCGTTTCATCAATGCTATTCCATTTACCTGCCGTAATTTGTCGTTTAGTGGATAGCTTATCAAATGCCGCAGGTTTCGTGTAGCGGGCCTTCGGCGGGTGTTTACTTACGTCCGGGCTATGACTTGCATCAATAACCCGTCGGAATTCCTGAATTCTGGAGCTCCTGCAACTTCCGGAGGCTCGACTTTGGCGCCGATTCGTTGGAGGCGCTGTAGCGAGCCGTCATAATTGAACGGTTCGGCTGAGACGCAGAAGTGATTGACGCCGGCTGGCTGACCTGCGGGCGTTTTGAGCAGGCCAATCCGAGATGTACCCGCCTGGAACCAGATTCGATTGTTATTTCCAGGCCTGGCGGGGCCCAAAATCCTTTCATAAAACTTAACCGACTTTTCGGTGTCTGTAACGTTCAGCAGGATATGATCCAAGCCGGTAGGGCGGAAAATTGGCTCTTCATCGAGCGCGACCGATTCGGCCCGGAAGGTATCAGGATTCAGCAGGTCCCAGCCGTTTTCCGGAGAAAGTTGCAGGCGAATTCCGTCCGGATCATTCACACCGGTATCCCGGCCGCTCGGATAGTCCTGATAGGCGACACCACGATTTTCCAGAGAGGTATGAAGCTTCGTCATATCCAGGCTCTTAATCGAAACGGAAAAATGGTCCACCTTGATCTCGCTACCGGTCGAGCGGGGAGGCTCGAATGCCATGTAGGTAGAGCCCAACTTCAAATACCGTTTGGCGCCGCGGTTCCGTAGCGTGTTCCCAAAGATTCGGACGTAAAAGTCGCGCGCTTTTTCGGCGTTCGAGGCATAGAACTCGATATGATCGAGTCCCGTAAACTCGAGTTGATTTTCCTGACGTACGAATCTGCTGGGCATCAACGCACCTGCAGCAAGCAGGCACAACACTTCGCGGCGGCTAACGGGGACCGGATGATCTGGCATGGTCGGACTCCTCCGTCGCGCTATAGTAGGGGCAAATGCCGGCAAACTCAAACATGAGCACGCGTTCTACAAGACTCATGCTGTGGTTCGGTCGCCTGTCGAAAATCGACAAGCTGTTTTTTGTCATCCTTTTCCTTCGAATACTGTACGCGCTCGTTGGCACTGCGGGTTTTGAATTGCCCGGTGCGGGAATCGTTGGTTTTCTTTTCTTAATTCTCTGCCTCGTTTTTCTGATTCGATGGTTGCCTCGCTTTATTCGAATCTTGCTATGGCGTGTGCGCCACCGTCTGCTGGTGACGTGGATTTTTGTAGGCGTTGTTCCAATCGTCCTTTTTTGTGCCTTGGTCGCACAAGGCCTGTTCTTCCTCATGGGCCAACTTGCCGGGTACATGACGAGCCAGGAAATCGCCCGCCACAGCGAGTCGGTTCGAAGTACTGCCTACGCCCTCGCGTGGAATCTCAACCACCGGACATCTTCCGTTTCGTTGCCTATGCTGACCGAAGCTTTTGTGGGGCAAACATCCGAGCGAGAACATGGCGAATTCGGGGCCATAGTGCACACCGGTGCCAATGTTTTCGCGGTTCCGCCCTCCGGTCCTATCCGCGAAATTCCTAACTGGTCCAAGCCGGACTTTGTCGGGCTCGTGAAAGACGGCGCGAATTATTACTTTGGTGCACACGTTCTGCTTGCTGAAGCCACGGGTAAAACAGAGGTATTTCTCTACCAGCGTCCTGCCCCGGACTTTTTTGCGAACTTGCTTCCGGGCGTTGCCACTATCGTGCCGGATCAGGGAAGGGCCACTGCAGGCGGCATCGACATTCAAAAGACGGAACGGCGGCGCTCTCGTATTTCGTTCAGTTCACGTCGCCCCGATGATCCGGATCCGAACATCCGACGGCTCGATCCGCCTGCGGGACGGGGTTGGTGGGACTTCGCCGTGCGTTGGGTCGTGCTGATGCCGACTACCGATCTAACCACCGGCAAGAGCGACAGGACGCTTACGGTTGTCGCTTCACGGCCATCTCTCATCACAAAGAAACTCTTCAGCACACTCGGGGATGCCGCAGGAATTGCCTTTGTACTGATGGCAATTACTGCAATAGGGCTCCTTATCGTTGAAATCATTTCGGTGCTGTTTGGCGCAAAACTCACACGCTCGATTACCCGTGCTGTTGCCGATCTCTATGACGGCACCCAGAAGGTCCAAGCGGGCGATTTCTCTCACCGAATTCCTATCCGAAAAAACAAAGATCAACTGAGTGAGCTTGCAGGATCTTTCAACACAATGACCGAACGGGTTCAGGATCTTATCGTCGAGGTAAAAGAAAAGGAGCGACTCGAAAGCGAGTTGGAGATTGCGCATGATGTGCAGTCGCAGCTCTTCCCGAAGGAGTTGCCGCGCCTGGAGACGTTGGAACTGTGGGGCGGTTGCCAACCTGCACGGAGCGTCAGTGGCGACTATTACGATTTCATTTCACTAGGTCCTCATCAAGCGGCACTTGCGATCGGTGATATATCCGGCAAAGGAATTTCCGCGGCACTGCTGATGGCGCACATTCAATCGGCCCTACGCTCGCAATTCATGGAACGAAAAAATGGCGCTCAGACTGTCGGAAACGGAGTGTCACCGTCCCACATCTTGTCGATCCTGAATAATCACCTTTACACGAGCAGCGCGCCTGAGAAATATGCGACGTTCTTTCTTGGGCTCTACACTGATGAAAATAGTCAATTGATTTACACAAATGCCGGACACCTTGCGCCCATGCTCGTCCGCGGCCGAAACGTTTCAAGATTGCCGGGCGAAGGCTTCCCCGTAGGGTTGTTTCCCGGAGTTCCATACGATCAGCAGATCTTGAGCATGAAGTCTGGCGACTTGTTGGCCGCATTTACGGACGGGATAACAGAAACGCCGAATAACCGCGGTGATGAATTCGGCGACCAGCGGCTCGCCGACTTGTTGGTTCGCAATGCCGAAAAGTCGCTTGATGACATCGCACAGCAGATCCGAACATCCGTTGCTGAATGGACAGGCGATCTGGAACGTCACGACGACACAACCCTGGTGCTGGCACGACGGCTGTGAAGCCCAGGATTCGCTACTTTGGTCCGAATAGCGTGAGCCAGTGGCCGTCAGGATCGGAGAATGTCGCTGCCCAGGAGCCAGGCGTCACTTCTCGCGGTTCATTGACGAAGTTGCAACCCCGTTCCATCAATTCGCGATGCGCGGCCGTAACACTCTCCGCTGCGACAACGATTTCCATTGCGCCTGCCAGCTGCGCTCCGGGGCGACGTAAGCCGCCATTGAGCATGAGCGTTACGGGACCTGCCGTGAAAAACGCCAGAGAACCAAATTGATTTTGCAGCTCGAAACCGGCTTTCCGACTGTAAAATTCGACCGATTTCGCGATGTCGCTAACTCCCAATGCAATTAGTGTGATTTTTGTCATGGACGGAGCATAGCGGCACACGTCTCGCCGCGCTTGTCCAATCTTGCTAATTTAGAGGGCTTGCTCCGAATGCTACACGTTCATGATCTCGAAGCACTGCTCGAGACTCTTGATCGGGTCGCGCCCCTGACTGGGGCGATACTCGTGCGCAACGAACCCGGTGAATCCGAGATCGGCGATGGCATTCGCGATGAAGCGGTAATTGAGTTCCTGTGATGAGTCGATTTCCCCGCGGCTCGGCACTCCCGCCACATGGATGTGGCAGATCCGGTCGTAGTTATCCCTCAGATTTCGTGTGACGTCTCCGTCGGAAATCTGCACGTGGTACATGTCGTAAAGAATCTTCACGCGCGGTGAATTGACTCGCTTGCAAACATCGAGGCCCCAAGCAAGGTGGTCGAATACCTGGTCGGTCCGCTGATCCGCTGCGACTTTGGAATTCGTAATCTCCATGCAAAGTGTTACGCCTTTTTGTTCCGCGTAACCTTTGACTCGGGTGAGTATCGCAACGGCATTGTCTGCGCCTTCTTCGCGCGACATTCCACGCCTCTCACCGGGGAGAGCGATCAGCGTGGGACACCCTATCTCAACACACATATCGACCCCGGCATGAAATGCTTCTTCGAATTGCGCATGCATTTCCTTGCGGATCAAGCCGTTCTGAAAACTCGTCCCCGTGCCCGTCATGAGTGCGGGGGTCAAGCCATACTGTTTCAGGATTGGAACTTGCTCGCGGGTAGGCAAGTCGACACCTTTGAACCCAATGCGGGCGAGTGTCTTGCACCTCTCCTCAAACGAGAGATTCGTTCCCGTCCACACAGACGCCATCACGCTTTGCTTGATGCGGGCGCGCGTACGATTCGCAGTTTGATCCTGCGGTGCAGTTCCAATTGACGCCGCGGCCAAGGGGGCCGCAGCCATGCCGGCCAGGAAATCTCTTCTTTTCATGCGCCGCACTATACTGCGGAGCGTTCCGCCTTTCCTCAAAAAAATCCCTTTGTAGGCGCCTACAATTCCTATCGCCGGCTTTCGTCGAGATCGAAGTGTTCGGAGTCGCGCTCGTTGTCGTGACAGAAGTATTCGTGAATTTCGCCACCCGGCGAGTTGTCGTAGTTCACGGTCTGCCACGGAATCAGCCAGCCGCCGGACCATGGGCGTGTATAAGCGCCCTTGTCGTCAATCGTTGCTTCATATTTCAGGGTGTTGTAATTCACACGCGTGAAACGTTCGACGAGATGAAGAAAACGGGTGTGCGGCAGACCGCCTCGAATCATCCAAAAGCGTTCATTAAACCCGACAGTGTCGACAACAAGAGTTTCTCCCTCCCAATGGCCGATCGAATCGCCGAAATAACTCGGGACGAGCTCATCTTCGGACGGATGCTTCCGTCCGGGCTCCATGGCAATCCTGCGCCAATCGCGGTTTTCGCCGGAGATCAGAAACATTCGATTGAGTTCGGGCTGATCGATGACGTTGAGACCATTCGGGACGGTAAAGAAGCGCATTCCGCCGGCGGGATAACAGCGCGCGTGCGGATCGTCTAGACCGCCGCGCGATTGCCGATACTCGTATAGTGCCTTGGCCCAATCCTGAAAAGGAACCTCTTCGAGCAGCAGATTCGTTGGCAGGCTCGAACCATTTCGGCCAAAGACGCTACCTTGCATCACATTCCAGAAACCTTTGCTACCCGGCGCAGCGTCGAGATTCACTCGTCCATCCGACCAATGTGGTGTAGGTGCCGATGGCGGTGCCGGCTGACCGCCTCGGCCCCGCGCACCCCGAGCGCCGGTCTGAGCGCCTGCTGGAGGAGCCTGAGCCGCTGCGGCAACTACCGCCAGCAGGAGCAACGCTGGAATCAAGAAAACACGGTTGAGTATGAAATAAGTTCGCATCGCTAGGTTCCTCGGCGGGCACTATTGCTCTGGTGTTTGTCCTTCACTGGATCCGGCTCCAAGTTTCTTACCGGTGCTGGCCATTGTGACAGACCGTGCATTGCCATGGTTTGCTCCACTCTTTGCTCGTGTGCCTTCCACCATGACGATGTCGCCAATCTTCATGGAGTTTCGCGTCCAGCCATTCCTCTGAATTACCGCTGGCGCGCCCATTTCAAAGGCCCAGTTTGCAACTCTCCCAGTCTGCTCGTCTTTTACATCGATATAGAAATAGACGTGAGGATTCATCCATTCAATTTTCGTAACAGCGCCCGTTAGAGTAACAGGCTGTTTGCTGTCGTATTCTGCCGCGAATGAATGATGCGCCATCAACGGTGCCGCTAGTGCGGCAGTCAACATCACAACCAACGCAAACGTGCTGTATCTCATCCGTACCTCCCGTTAAGGCCTACAGTCTAATAGTCCCGATCGCGCGTAAGTTTGAAATCGGCTTTTGCCGCGCCGCAATTCCAGGTGCCGGTCAGCGTTCGCCGGTCGGAGCCGAGTTTGTCTATTTTGCCATCGACCAGACATCGGACCGTCTTCCCAGAGCTATCCTTGGAGTCGATTTCGAAATGGACCGTCCAGTCTTTCGGATTCAATTTTGCGTTTTGAAGCGGTGCTTGATCAAAGCCCGGATTCACCAGGCCACTTATGACTTTGCCGTCCCAATCCATTACCACAGTCAAGTCCGTTCGGTTCGATTGGTCCGGTCCCCAGTTACCATGCCACGTCCCAACCAATGGATGACCTTCTTGGGACAGGAGAGGCGTTACGAACATCAAGAATGCGACAGAGAGATAAAACGCTCTCGCCTGCATTGGTGGTCCTCCTAAAAGAAAGTCCGCAATTTGTGCGAACGATATCATGAAATGTGCAAAGGGGGACAGGAGCCACAAAAAGCAATAATTCCCAATTCCTAATACCCAATTCTCAATTCCCACCCGATGGGAATTGAGAATTGACAGGAAAGGTCACAGAGATGAAATGGTCCAATCCTCATGGATGGATCTATATCGACGTGACCGGGCCCGATGGAAAAGTCGTCAACTGGGCGCTCGAGACAGGCGGCACAAACGCCTTATACCGCCGCGGATGGAGGAAGGAAGACCTTCCCGCCGGAACCGTGGTTGTCGTCGAAGGCTGGCAGGCGCGTACTGGTACGCCGACGGCTAACATCTCGACCATCACGTTCACTAACGGAAAGCGGCTTTTTGCAGGGTCATCCAACAGTGATGCACCACAAAAATAATCTTTAAGATGTGGCTGCCAACCTGGTTCCCAGGTAGCCCTTCATACGAACCAGGAAATCGCTGGCCACGGCTCGGGCCTCGTCGAAGTCGCCCGTTTTGTAAGCCTTCATTATTTTTTCCTGGTGTTCGATACAGTCGATAACGGTCTGCTGCAGACCTTCACGATTGTGCTTCCTTCTAATCAGATATAGCGCGTAGAGCGGGACGACCAAACGCTCTAGTGTCTGCAACAAGTACTTGTTTCCACTTAGTTGCCAGACTTTGCGGCGGAACGCGAGATGGTTGTTAAAGAATTTGTCGAGATCGCCGTCGGTTGCACCCCGCCTTGCTTTTTCAAGTAAGTCGTCCAGGTCGGCAATATCTGCTGTAGATGCGGCGGGCCCAGCCAGCGCAATTGCAAGCGGCTCGAGCGCGATGCGCATATCGAAAATATCTTGTGCGTCCTCGAGCGTCAGCGTCGGAACTTGTGTGCTGGAGAATGGAGTCCGTTGGACAAAGCCCTGATGTTCTAGCTCAATTAATGCTTCCCGAACGAGTCCCTGTCCGACACCAAATTGTTGGGCGAGCTTGCCTTCCACGATTTGTTCGCCCGACTTGATGGTTCCGGAGAGAATTGCGTCTCTTAATAACCCGACGACTCGCGTCTTCTTTGAAACCGGTTCGATCTTTTGGAAGCCAGCAGCACTCATGATCGCACTATAACAAAAAATCGTGATAGATCATCGATTGCAGGAGCAGCGGTAGTATCTTTCGAATACCTTCTGAATCCTTCAGCTGGCCGGTTCGACTAGTGCTGCAACCGAGCCGCGGCTATTGGGCATCCGCCAATCGGGCCCGTAGGCGTGAACCAGATCGCGCTTCCGTTCGGCTTCTTCAAGGTTTGTCGTGAGAACAATACTGCTGCCGGTGCTGTCGGCTTCCACGGTATGGCCCAACGCCGTTGCGTACGACATATTGAAAACAGCCTGGAGCATTTCGATGACGTAGTCGAACGTGTGCTCGTCGTCATTTAGAATGATGACGTGGTACAGCTTACTCAAGTCGTCTTTTGTAGTGTTTTCAGTATCTGTATCTGGGGTAGTGACCGGCATTGTCATTATTTTAACCGGACGCCATGAACGTACTCATCTTCACTGTTTGGCCTGTTGCATTTTGGCGAACACCAGAAGTGCAAGTCGATCGGCTGCGGAAAAGGTTTTCAGAGATTGAATTCACCCACGCACTGACGGACACCGAGGCGTTGGCTGGAATTGAAACTGCCGACGTGGCACTTGCTTCGCGGCTCTCCCCATTAATGGTGCAACGCGCTTCGCGCCTACGGTGGGTGCATTCGACTGCGGCCGCCGTGGGCATCCTTCCTCTGGAAGATTTAGCGAGTCGACGGATCTTAGTGACGAATTCTCGCGGTATTCAAGCTGCAACCATCGCGGAACATGTGATGGGTGGGCTACTCGTGCTTACCCGTCATTTCAATTTGATTCTCCAGGCTCAGCGGGAACGCCGCTGGATTTTGGACGATTTGACTCGCGATGTCTGGCCATGGAGCCTACGTGGCCGCAAAATGACGATTCTGGGGCTCGGTACGATCGGCCAGGAAGTGGCCCGACGAGCGCACGCGTTCGGTATGCGGGTGACCGGCATACGCCGCCGGTTGGATCAACCGCCGTTGCCGTTCGTTGAGCACGTGGTCGGTCCGGATCAGTTGGATGAAGCGCTGCGGGACTGTGATGTTCTCGTCATTTCTGCCCCATTTGTAGCAGGAACGAATCAGCTCATCGGTGAAGCACAGATCGCATTATTGAAGCCGGCGGCCATTCTCATCAACGTCGGCCGTGCCAAGATTGTGGAAGAAACTGCATTGCTTAATGCTCTGCAAAGCGGGCGTCTGGGTGGCGCCGTGTTGGACGTATTCGAACGAGAACCTTTAGACCCCGGTAGCCCGTTTTGGGATATGCCTAATGTTATCGTTTCTCCTCACTCTTCTGGAGTACGTCCAGACCATTGGGATGAAGTAATCGACCTGTTCAGCGAAAACTTAGTGCGGTTCCAACGCGGGCAGGAACTCTTAAATCTGGTGGACTGCTCAGCAGGTTATTAGCGCTTCTGCCTGCCAAAGGCTTCCAATGTCGGCTGTCCGTTGGCTGTTGTGCACTGTGCAATGTACTTGGCTAACTGACCGAATGGCCCACTGGCTGAATGGCTGAATAACCGGAGCACCGGGAAAGGGTTGCGGGAGTTGGGCAAATCTACCCTACTTCGGTTTCGAGTTTGCAAACATGAACGGCTTGGACCACAGGTCTCCCAGCCTTACACCTACCGTAAATTTCTTTCGGGCCGGTGCCTCGAAATAAATCAGCCCTTCACTAACGCCTCCCGGCGGCATCGAACGCGCCTGGAGGCTATACCTCTCGATATCCTCGCGAAACTGCTCCTCAGTAGGTTTCCCGCCTACGCGTCCGAGTGATATGCCCCGCAAGGTTTTTGACGCGATCGGGGTGTCACCCGAAAAAATTCGATTGGACGCATCCTCGGGAGTTAGCGCGGGATACGCTTTACCCTCCTCGTCCGTGCTTGTGAATTTTGTAGGGTCGAGTTCGAGATTCTGCTTCGAAATATTGTGGATTCTCACCCAAAGAATTATGAGCTGCGTTTTGGTATCAGGCAAAAACCAAGTCTGGTCGTCGGCGGGCCAGCCGATCGTGAGCTTATGGACGAATGACTTCTCCACGACAAACGAGGAACGATCTGAGGTAACAATTGCTGAATCAGAACCGTCTCGAATCGGATATAGCCTATCTTGGGCAATCGCAGGAAGGCTTGAAGCGATCGTCCAAGCAACCAATGTCAAAATCGTTCGCTTCATATATTGAAGTCATCCTCCGCCGACAGATTAGGGTTGTGGTCGACTTCTGTCAATCGCACGGCTGAATTTGCGAATAGTTTGGACCTGCCATGGGACGGTTCGTGAGAAAATTATTTGCTGTCCTTTGTCCAAAATCCATTGACGTGCGGTTCCATGACGACTTCTGCGAGTATCGATCGGGATCCAACCCGGCTTCGTCAAGCGCTTCGGCTTGTGCTGCGCCGTTATGGCAGGCAGATTCGGCGACGTCCCCTGCTCTCGATGGGGGCTCTCGTGCTTCCTGGTCTCGGCGACGTTCTGATTGTTTATGCGCCGCCGCTCATCGTTGTCCGGCTGCTTGTGGCATTTGCGCGCGGCGAGCGGCTGACTGCCCGTGAGCTGACGCCTTACGTACTGGCGTTTGCAGGCCTATGGCTGGCAGGCGAGATCGTCTGGAGGTTCGCCGGGGCGTTTATCGCACGGGCAGAAATCCGTGGCATGCAGTCACTTTACGTCGAAGCAATGGACGAACTGCTTGCCAAGGACATTTCGTTTTTCCACGACAACTTCGCCGGATCGCTAACCAAGCGTTCGCTCGGCTACGCACGCCGCTTTGAGGACGTATTTGACGTCTTATCGTTTCAGGTGGTCGCTAATATCTTGCCGCTAGGCTTTGTCGCCGTTGTCTTGTGGACGTACTCACCCTTCCTCATTCTGACACTCATAGGAATGCTTGCTGCCACAGTCATTTTCGTTTTTCCTTTAATCCGGCGGCGGCAGCGGTTGGTGGACATTCGCGAGACTGCCTCGAATGTGCTTGCCGGCCACGTTGCGGATTCCATTGCCAATGCAGAAAGTGTGCGCGCCTTCGCGCGAGAACCTGATGAAGCGCGAGTGCATGCTCTCAACGTGAAGGATTACAGTTCAAAAACACTTCGATCCTGGGATTACCAGAATTTCCGGGTGGACACGATTACAGCGCCAATGTACGTGCTTACGAATACGTTGGGATTAATCATCGCCTTAGCAACGGGGGCTAGAACGGGAGCAGGACTGGAGGCGGTCTTTGTGACGTTCAGCTATTACGCATCGGTGACTCGGGTGATGTGGGAGTTCAACCGCATTTACCGCAATCTCGAGAGCGCTATTACTGAGGCCGCTCAGTTTGCCGAACTCCTTCTGGACGGTCCGAGAGTCGTCGATATTTCGACACCTCAGATCTTCGCCCCCGCCCATTTTGGAGTGGAGGTTCGCAATGTAAACTTCAGGTACTCGCCGGGCCAGCCGCTTCTGTTCGAGCGATTTTCTCTGAAGGTGGATCCGGGGATCAAGCTGGGGCTCGTCGGACGGTCGGGGGGCGGCAAAACGACACTGACCCGGCTGTTATTGCGTTTCGTCGATCCGGAAAACGGAGCCATCTTTGTGGGAGAACAGCGAATCGACCAGGTGCCTCAATCTGCGCTGCGCGACGTCATCGGCTACGTGCCACAGGATCCGGCAATGTTCCACCGGACAATTGCGGATAACATTCGATTTGGCCGGCCAAGTGCGACCGATGCTGAAGTCCGGCACGCAGCGCGGCTGGCGCACGCGGCCGAATTCATTGAGGCATTGCCATCGGCCTACGAGACGCTGGTTGGCGAGCGCGGAGTAAAACTTTCCGGAGGCCAACGCCAGCGGGTCGCAATCGCCCGTGCGATTCTCAAGAACGCGCCGATCCTTATTCTTGATGAAGCGACAAGTTCGCTCGACTCGGAGAGCGAAGCGCTGATTCAGGAGGCCTTGTGGACGCTGATGGCGGACCGGACGGCAATCGTGATTGCTCATCGGCTTTCGACTGTCAGGCGAATGGACAAGCTGGTCGTACTCGAGCACGGGCGGATCATCGAACAAGGTCCCCACGATCTGCTGCTCGCGAAGGGCGGAATCTATGCCAGCTTGTGGTCTCACCAATCGGGCGGCTTCCTTGCATCGTCTGAGTCTGCAAGCGCGAATGCGGCCGTTTCGTGAGCATTTTGTCGCCGCAATTTTGAATTCGCTGGTCTTAAAATACTAGGTACAAACGTACTCGAGTAATCTCGGCAATGATGAAGCGTCTGCGTGAACGCAAGGAAGTCCAATTCTTTAGGGTTCTGCCGAAGGCCGATCCGTCTCTCGCTTTCGTTTGGTTTGGAATTCTTGTAGTCCGAGGTGTGGTCCCCGCCCTCCTTGCTATTTTTATGGGCTTGCTCGTGCGAAGTGTGCAGGCGGCCGAAGGCTTGACCGTTCCCCTTGTCCTTACTGGAACTGCATTTCTGCTCCTTCAAATCCTCACTCCAATCCATTTGGCCGTCGGGGCAAATCTCGGTGACCGGACCGCAGCCTGGCTATACGATCGGCTGACTCGCGCCTGTGTTCGTCCGGCCGGTATGGGTCATCTGGAAGATCCAAAGCTCACCGGGGATCTGAGCATCGCTCGGGATTTCGATCTCGGCATGATGGGGCCGCCGCTTTCGATCTCGATGGATTTCATTGCGAGTGGCTTAGTGGAGATGATCGGGGGAATAACCTCTGCGGCAATTCTAGCGTGGTATCGGTGGTGGGCTCCGCTCGTCCTCGGAGGAGCATGGCTTGCGACGCACTGGTTGCTGCGCGAAAGCGCGATTTGGCGTGACCGGAATACGGACGAGGTACGGTCGGCTCAGCGCGATTCGGAATATTTATACAGGCTGGCCGTTGATCCGCCGGCTGCGAAGGAACTCCGATTGTTTGGGCTTGCCGGCTGGGTTATCGAACGATTTGTTGTCCGCCGTAAACGACTTCACGAGTTGCAGTACGAAGCAACCCGATTACGCGAGAAACCTGTCATATGGAGTTTGCTTTTAGTGACTGCCGCAAATGTGTTTGTGTTCTGGTCCATCGCCGCAAGCGCCGGTGCCGGCAGGCTCGATCTGGGAGCAGCCATCGTGTTTGCTCAGTGCGCACTGGGCACATCGATGATTGCTTTCGGAGGTCTCAATTGGGCACTCGATTGGGCCGCCTCACCTGTGGCGGCCGTCCTGCGGTTGGATTCAGCCATGAATTCGGTGGGGGCCTTGACTTCCGGGATGCGGCGAACGAATCGTATGCCGGCAAAATCCATTCGTTTCCGGGATGTCACGTTCGGATATCCGGGCGGTGGATCGCCCGTGCTTAAGAATTTCGACCTCACGATTCCCGCGGGCTCGTCGGTGGCGATCGTGGGTCGAAATGGAGCGGGGAAAACGACACTCGCAAAGTTGTTGTGCCGGCTTTACGATCCACAAAGCGGCACCATCGAGATCGATGGTATCGATTTGCGTGAGTTCGATTTAGAAAGCTGGAGGTTGCGTCTTGCGGCCGTCTTTCAGGACTTCGTTCGTTTCGAGCTTCCGCTGCGCGATAACGTCGCACCGGCCGGTGCGCCGGACGAACACATTCTTGCTTCTTTGGAGTCTGCCGGGGCCGCCGGTCTTGCTGGACTCGATACCGTGCTGGCGCGCGGGTACGAAGGAGGAACAGATCTTTCCGGCGGGCAGTGGCAGCGCGTAGCGTTAGCGCGCGCATTGTGCGCGGTGCGAATGGGAGCTGGCGTTGTACTCCTTGACGAACCCACTGCTCAATTGGATGTTCGTGGCGAAGCAGAAATTTTCGACCGGATTTTGGCCGCCACACGAAGCTGCACAACCATTCTGATTTCTCATCGGTTTTCGACGGTTCGTCATGCCGATCGAATTTGTGTAATCGAGGAGGGAACAGTCGTTGAGCTCGGCACGCATGCCGAACTGATGGCTCTCGGCGGCCGTTATCGCACGATGTTCGATCTGCAAGCCCAACGCTTCAGCGCTACTCAAGACGAGGAGGGTGTTGTATATGACGTCCTCAATTAAGAGAAAGGATTTACCTCCCGGCCTCGCATCCGCGTGGCGGCTTTGTAGGCTCGGCTATCGTCATGAGCCGGGCTTATTGCTTGCTGCCTTTCTAATGTCGCTTCTGTCTGCACTCCCGGATTCCTTGATTGCGGTCTGGCTCACACTGCTGGGTAGCGGAGTCTTGCAGCAGAACCGCTCTCGCCTGTTTACAGCGACGATAGGTCTTGCCGTTTCTGTAACGGCCAACTGGATACTGCGAACCGTGAGCACACGTGTGCAGCGCCGGTTCCGCGATAAGGTGACGATCGCATTGGAATCTCATGTGGCCCTGCTCCAGGGGTCGACCTCGACGATCGAGCATCATGAGCGCCCCGAGTACTTAGATCGGCTGGCAATGCTCCGCAACCAGGTATTCGTCCTCGATCACATGTACATGTCCGTGTTCTCGACTTGCGGGTGGATCTTACGCCTGGGAGTTACGGTCGGCTTGTTGGTTTCGATTCATCCCGCGCTCATCTTGCTCGCTATATTTGCATTGCCGACCGTATACACATCCACGTGGCGGCCTGCTATCGAGCGTGACGCGTGGGAAAGCCGCGCATCGGCACACCGTCTGGCGCGCCATCTCTTCACAACGGCGACGACGGCTGCTCCCGGCAAAGAGGTCCGCGTCACTGGTATCGGAATGCAATTGGCTCGAGATCGACGCTCCGCCTGGGAATGGTGGTACGCAAGTGTTTCGAAGGCTCGATGGCATTCGGCGGCGTGGCATTCGCTGGCTTGGGCCGTTTTTGGTGCTGCCTATGTAGGTGCCGTCGTGTTTGTAGCGATCGGGCTTCGTGCTTCTGCCGGGAGCGTGCTTCTTGTGCTTGCGGCGGGGGCGCGCCTTTCGGCGTACGTCGGAGGCACAGTCGGCGAGATCGGTTTCCTGCGCTCGATTTGGATGGATGGCGCGAAGCGGCTAGCCTGGCTTGAAGACTACGTCGCATCGCTGAAGGCATCGGCCGATTTGCCGGTCCCGGAGCGGCTCACGAAAGGCATCAGATTCGAAAATGTTACGTTTAGGTACCCGGGCACAGAACGCAAGGTTCTCGAAGACGTGTCGGTTGATGTGCCGGCGGGGGCTGTTGTCGCAATCGTTGGTGAAAACGGAGCCGGAAAGACAACGCTCGTCAAACTGTTGAGCAAGTTCTATGAGCCTACGTCGGGAACAATTTATATCGACGATCACCCACTGGCGCGCATGCCTGCCGAAGCATGGCGAAAGCGCCTGAGCGGTGCATTTCAGGATTTCTTTCGATTCGAATTTCGTGCGCGGCACAGTGTTGGAGTGGGTGATGTGCCGCGGCTGGATGATGTCCGTGCGATAACTTGCGCCGTTGATCGTGCCGGCGCAGCGGACGTGATGGAACGCTTTTCAGCGGGTCTCGAGACTCAGCTTGGTCCTACCTGGCCCGGAGGCGTCGAAGTTTCGTTCGGACAATGGCAGAAAATCGCACTTGCCCGAGGTTTCATGCGAGATGAACCACTTGTGGTCGTGCTCGACGAACCGACGGCTGCTCTCGACGCAGAAACCGAGCACACCCTCTTCGAGCGCTATGCGGCCGCCGCGAAGCATAATTGTCCAGATGGCCGGATCACGATATTGGTCTCGCACCGGTTTAGTACGGTCCGGATGGCCGATCTGATCATCGTTCTCGACGGAGCGCATGTTGTGGAGACCGGATCACATGACGAACTGATCGCGAGGCGAGGTCCGTACAGCGAGCTCTACGGAATTCAAGCTGCTGCCTATCGGTGTTAACATCCGCCGCTAAATCTTGTACTCTATCGCATCTATTTTTAGTGAGGGTTTTGGAGAGAAATAATGAATGATGTCGTCCGCGCTCTTGGGATCTCTGCTGCGATTCTTTCACCTGTCGTAGTCGCAACTGTTTTGATCAGCATTGCTGTCGTGAGGCGGGGAGAGGCGGGCCACGGCGTTGGGCATGGTGTCGAGGAGTTACCGCTCGCCAAAGAATCTGTAGCACCGGCCACGCCCGTGAAGGCTGCAAAAGCGGCTGCTGCGGCCGGCGACGAAATCTCGGTCCCTCACATATTTCTCTATGGCATTGCATTGTTCGTACTCACCATTGGTGTTCTCTTGCTCCTGAGCCTCGTCCAGCACCTGGGTTGATTTTCGACCCTTCGCGGGTTCTCAACGAATAACAGCTAGACCTTCGGACCATTGCGCCGGCGGGCCGGTAAGCAGAACATCGCCACGATGCGATTGAGCGAGAGACGGTCGTGATACGGCGTACGTGGGTTGTGGCTTCGATATTGTGGACGATCTTTTGGGTCGCCCTTTACCTCCGGTCGGGCCCGTATGCGCCGCACAAGCAGAACGCGTTGCGTGCAAGCCTGACCTTGATCATGGCCACGCCGTGGATTGGTGGATGGCTACTCTATTTTATTGTGGCGGGACGGGAGCGATGAAGATCGAAGAATTTCGTTCATCGGTAGCGGTGGGAATGCGCACTGGCCATTCCTATTTTGGTCAATATTTCATCGACCACAACGACAATACAGTCTACTGGGTTGCACAGTGCTTTAATGCCACGGCAATTGCCTGTGACTTTTTCTACGAACCAAGCCAGTCCCATTGGCTTAAGAACTACACACGCGCTATGGAGGACGCTTCAACGGTTCACTATCCACCGGGCTCCAGCCCAGTAGCGAAGTGTCCAAAGAAAAGGACTGAAAGAGCCTGATGCGTTACACGCTGAAACTACACTGCATCACACACCCTAGCCCACGCCGGAACCCTCATCAAACCGATACTGAAACATCATTTTGATGGTGTTTGAGTAGCAGTACCCGATTCACATCGCCATTGCCTGCGGTGCTCTGACGTCAAGATTTCAAATGCTTTAGGGACAAAGTTGCCGGCGCTCCTACGACGTGGGCCTGTCGGAAGGCATCGTGCCTTAGCCGTGGCGGCGCTGCGAAAAGCAGTTACCGAAGGGAGGATCAACCGATGCTTAAAACTGCTCTGCACTTCGTATCCGTCGCCGTTTATACGGCGGTCTTGAGCGCGAACCTTCTCGCTAAGCCTCAAACAAACTCCTTCAACCATCCGCTCGTGTTCGAACCGAATTTTGGACAAACCGGGCCTGAGGTCCAATGGGTGGGACAGGGACCGCGCTATCGAATGTTCATCACTTCGGATTCCGCGACTTTTATATCGTCGGATGCTACAAGCAGCCTTCGCATGAAACTCCGAGGAAGCAGCCCTTGGCAGGCGACCGGGCAGGAGCGAACCGGTGGGGTCAGCAACTATTTTGTCGGCAATGATTCCAAACAATGGCGAACGAACATCCCACATTACGCGCGCCTGAGAATTGCGGATGTTTATCGCGGTATCGACTTAGTGTTTTATGACCACAACGGCGACCTCGAATACGACTTCATTGTGTCGCCTGGTGCGGATCCCGGGCAGATCCGGCTTGCATTCGATGGAGCGGAACGCATGCGTTTGGATGATGCGGCCGGTGATCTCGTCTTAACGACCTCAAACGGTGCCGAGTTCCGAACGCACCGCCCGAAGGTATTTCAGGATATAGAAAGCCGGCGCTTGGAGGTTGCGGGCGGTTATGAGATCCGAGGGCATGGAGAGGCTGCATTTACGCTTGCCTCGTTTGACGCGAACCGTCCGCTCCTGATCGATCCCACAGTCACATTTACGAAATTCATTCAAGGCGGAGCCGAAGACATTGTGACGGGCGTCGCTTCCGATAACTCTGGGAACTCCTACTTTGGCGGTTGGACTTTCTCAAGCGATTTCCCGGCAACCAACATATTCGGAACTCCTCCATTCAAGAACTGCCCGCCATCGCCGCGGCCGAAGACCTTGTGCGCTACTTATGCGTTTGTCGGAAAGCTATCACCTACCGGGACCCTCTTGTTCTTTACTTATCTCGGTGGTAGCGATTTGGACCTGGCACACGCGCTCACCGCGGATTCGACAGGCGTTTACATCACCGGGATAACCTTTTCACCCGACTTCCCGACGTATTTCGGAACCTACAAGCGCGGGGCAGGCGATGTGTTCGTGACTAAACTCGACCCGCAAGGTGCTCTCGTTTATTCGAGTGTATTTGGCGGTACAAGTATCGACGACGCGTCCGCGATCGCGGTAGATGCGGCTCAATGGGTTTATATTGCCGGGAAAACCCGGTCCAGCGATTACCCGATATCGTTTGTCTCCTTTCCAGCTCCGACTCCTCCGATGCAAAAGTCATTCGGCGGAGTAACCGATGCGTTTGTAACCAAGCTGGATCCAAGAGGGTTTTTATATGGGGGCTATTCCACTTATTTGGGTGGATCAGATATCGACGAGGCACAAGGCCTTGCTATCGATGATAGCGGCTTCGCTTATGTGACGGGCATCACGTTTTCGAAGAACTTCCCAAGAGTGGGACCTTCGTACGGATTTCCAGTCGGTGCAGGTTCGACGACAGCATTTGTTACGAAGCTGGTTCCAGGGGGAACAGGCGTTCTTTATTCACTCTACCTGGGCGGCGGTTCCGATGAAGGTACATCCATCGCTGTCGGTCCGACCGGGAATGCATTCGTAGCCGGAGATACGGCTTCTGCAGTGTTTCCGACGACGCCCGGCGCATTCCAGTTGAACAAGCCATCACCCCAGATCATTGGTGGTCTTTACAACTTTGATGGCTTCGTTGCGGAGATCTCTCCGGGAGGACTCCTTCGCTCCGCCACGTACCTGGGAGGGACGAACGGTGCAACGTTCCCCCGCAGCATTGCTCTCAACAGCCTGGGGCAGGTCTATGTGGCCGGCGATACCTTTACCACCGACTTTCCCGGACCGTCTCCAATCACACCGAATCCCACTGCCGGTTTCCTGGTAAAGTTCGCACCAGCGTTAAACGATCTCGGTTTCAGAATGTACCTTGGTGCTCAGATCAACAGTATCTGGGTACCAAAGCCGGCCTCGAGTAAGTTCCCGCCTTCTCCTCTGAGTTCCACTTACATTTACACTGGAGGGTTTCGGTATATACCCGGATCGGATGTGGCGGATGCAATGAACGTGGATGGCTTCGTGGTCAAAGTGCAGGATTCTCCAGTCATCGTCTTGGGGAGTCTCAACGAATTTTCATCAAATCCTTAGAACCGCCTCGACCCTCCCATAAACTCCCCACCAAAAGTCCGCGGGCGAGACAGCTCGCGGACTTTCCAATTTGCATCGCATATACACCTCGCAATTTATTAATTCCACTACTTCAGTGCCGGCTTTCATTTTTGATGTTTTTTTGACTACCGGCTAAAACGCCCAGAGATAGAGTCAGGCGCAACGCGCCAGTAAAAAGAGGAATTCCACCCCCACCTCTGACGCCGAAGTGACGCTCGTTGGTGATGAACTTTAGCTGTTCTGTTCCAGACGGAGGAAATCTAAAAATGAAGTATCGCTGTTTATTGATTGGTATTTGTTTGTTTGCTTTTGCCGCGTCTGCGCTCGCGCAGACAGATCGCGGCACAATTACGGGTACGGTGTCCGACGCGAGCGGAGCCGTAATACCAGGGGCGACGATCGAAGCGAAAAACGTAGCCACTGGTGCAACCTTCCAGGGAGGCAGTTCCGAGACCGGCAATTTCACGCTGGCTCAGCTGCCGGTTGGTACCTACGAACTTTCAGCCACGTTGCCCGGATTCAAAAAGTTTGTACGGCCCGGGCTCGTCGTTCAGGTGGCACAGATCCTGCGAGTGGACGTCGCTCTTGAAGTAGGTGGTGCGGGCGAGGAAGTTACGGTTGAAGCGGCCGCGCCGTTATTGAAGACCGAAAGCGGCGAAATCAGCGCCAACGTCAGCATGGATACCCTGAACGCCATCCCAATCTTGACGCTCGGTGCTGGAGCGAACATCGGCAACATTCGAAATCCTTTGCAGTCCATTCAAATGTTGCCCGGCACCGCAATCGTTAACGACAACACCCTTCGGGTTAATGGGATGCCGTCTAGCACTCAATCGATACGTATTGACGGCCAGGATGCCACGAACGGAATCTGGCGACAACAGACCCAGGTCAACCAGAGCAGCGTTGACGCCATGCAGGAAGTCTCGATTCAAACGAGCAATTTCGACGCCGAGTATGGACAGGCGGGCGGCGGATATTTCAATTACACGATGAAGTCCGGAGGGAACGATTTCCACGGCACGGTTTTCGACTATTTTGTCAACGAGGCGCTCAATGCCGGTACGCCATTCACGGACCGAAGTACCATAGGTGATACTGCACGAGCAGGCGAACATCAGCGTAACGCGCAGAGAAGAAATGACTGGGGTTTTAACGTCGGTGGACCGATCAGGCTCGGCAGTCTCTATGATGGACGCAATCGCAGTTTCTTCTTCTTCAACTTAGAACAGTTTCGAGAAAGCCAGTTCATCACTACGGGCATCACCACGGTTCCAACAACGGCCTACAGAAATGGCGACTTCAGCGCTGCTCTCGGGCCACAGTTGACGATCGGCGGCCAACCGGCTTTCGATCCGCTGAATCGGCCGGTTTTTCAGAACCAACTTTACAATCCGACCACTACGCGGCTCGCGCCGGATGGGTCCACGATTCGGGACCCATATCTAAACAATGTCATTCCAGTTGCTGCGATGGATCCCATCGCCTTGAAGGTTCAGGCGATGTTGCCTTTACCCACGAACAATAATCTGATCAACAACTACTCGATTCCTGGGTATCAGAACTACAGACACACAACGATTCCCAGCTTCAAGATCGATCACAATATCAATGTAAACAACCGGCTCAGCTTCTACTTTTCCGACACGATGACGCGTTCGCCTAGCGCAAATGGATTTACCCAGCCGTTTACTAGCGCCGCACCTCAAGGAAGCAACTCGTACACGTATCGGTTGAATTACGATCGCACATTGTCCGCGACGAAAGTCCTGCACTTGGGTGCGGGTTATCTCTACACGAACATTCCGTCGATTCCGCCGGAGATTGATCCAAACTTGCTCGGCTTCCAAACTCCGTTCTTCGCGCCCATCTTCCCGAGCTTTACGGGCCTGAACGATACGGCGCGCGGAGGAACCGCGATCACAGTCGGTTCCGGTTTCGCCTATAAGTTCAGCAAGGAGATGAAGCCGACCGGTAACGTCACCTTAACGTGGGTAAAAAATAATCACAGCTTCAAATTTGGTGCCGATCTGATTGTCGACGGCATCCAGACGCTCAATTACACTCGCGCTAACGGTGGTCTCGGTTTCGGTACGAACCAAAGCTCGATTGGCAGCTGGGAGAACGGACGTGGTCTGAATAGCACTACGGGTCTCGGCTATGGCAGTTTCCTACTCGGCCGCACCAATAGTATGCAGATTTCGCAGCTCACCAATTCGCGCCTGGGCAATCACGCACTCGCCTTCTACGCTCAGGACAGTTGGAAGGTGACGCGTACGCTCACGCTCAATTATGGTCTCCGCTATGACTACCAGACCTTGCTGCAAGAGCAGTACGGTCGAATGCAGAGCGCTAACTTTGACAAGCCGAATCCGGTTACCAATAACCTGCCTGGCGCCGTGGACTACGAGGCCAACTGCGGCTGCAGATTCGGCCATACCTATCCGTGGGCACTTGGTCCTCGTTTGTCGCTGGCGTACCAGGTTGCTCCCAAGACCGTGATCCGAGCCGGTGCAGGCATTGCGTACGGAACTTCACCTAATAATGCCTTCCTCTCTCTCAGCGTTCCGGACTTTTACACAATACAGCCCACCGGCTTTGGCGAACCGGCCACGTTTTTGTCCGAAGGAAATATCTTTGGGCCCGGCAACTCCCGAGGCAATCGGCCCTTGGTCTGGCCCGATTACGAGAGAACCTATCCCTTCGAAACGGCCCCTGGCAGGCGTCCACCCGCATCGCCGTTCATCTTCATCGATCGGCACGCCGGCCGTCCGCCGCGCATAATGCAATGGAGTCTTGGAGTGCAGCGCGAGCTGGCGAAAAACCTCCTGGCAGAGGTGGCGTACGTGGGTAATCGAGGCGTATGGTGGAGCGCGCCTCTGTTGCAGGATCAGGCCTACAACGCGCTCACCCTTGCTGATGTGGCCAGGGCCGGTTTGGATATCAACAACGCCGGCGATCGGGCTCTTCTGAATACGCCCATCAGCTCTCCAGCGGTTATTGCGCGCTTCCCCGCTCTCGCGAATCCCAATAGCGTCTACCCGGGTTTCCCATCCGATCAGCCGCTGAAACAGGTTCTGCGGCCGCATCCGCAATGGGGAGCGGGAATTCCGCCGTTCCTAGGGCCGCCGCTCGGGAGTACGTGGTACGACTCATTGCAAGCAAGATTGACGCAGCGGCTCACGCATGGACTGCAACTGGCAGCGTCCTACACGTTCGCAAAGGAGTTAACGAATGGCGCGAACTCGGACACCTCGTACCTGACGCCAAACCCTCCGTTGATCAATGACGTCTTCAATCGCGATCAGGCTAAACAGCTCTCCACCTTCGGCCATCCGCATTCGTTTGTAGTGTCGTTCGACTACACCACACCGAAGGCCGAGTCGCTTGGGTTCCTCTCAGGCGTACTGAAAGATTGGACGATCAGCGGTATTGTGCGATACCAAAGCGGCGATCTTATCCGGGTGCCCCCTTCGACCAATCAGCTCCTCACGCAGTTAGGTCGCGGACCGGAGAACAATCCGGCGTTGTGGGGAGGCGGCAACACGTTCTTCAACAAAGTTCCAGGGAAGGATCCGTTTTTGAAGGATCCGAATTGCCATTGTATGGATGTTCAAAAAGAACTGGTGCTGAATCCGAACGCGTGGCAGGACCCTGCCGGCGGTACCTTCGGGACTTCAGCGCCTTACTATAACGATTACAGGTGGCAACGCCAGCCGACGGAAAACTTAGCCCTCGGCCGCAAGTTCCGTTTCACAGACGACGGCCGGGTGGTCTTCAGCATTCGCGCGGAGTTCCAAAATGTGTTTAACCGCCTGTTCTATGCCACTCCGAGCGTTGGAGGTCCCTTCAACGTCAATCCCCTTACGCCCCCGACCGTCAATAACCAAGGTCTCACCACGGGTGGCTATGGTTATGTCAACTGGGTCAATGGCGGCAACAGTACGCCGGGGGGCAATACCCCAGCTGCCGGAGCCCGGCCGCGAACCGGCCAGATCGTCGCGCGTGTGACGTTCTGACGAGGGGGGAACTACTGTAGGCGCGGTCTATGACCGCGCCTACAGGCCTGCCGCAAATTTCGATGCATCTCCGCCACATTGCACGTAACCTGCCTGCAGAACCGGAACCCGGGCCATCCAGTTCGGATGCGACGGTGACGGGTAGTTGTCGAGACTTTTAAGACCTGCCTGCAGAGTCCTCGAACTGAGATTCATTCTGGCGAGCGCGCATCCAGCCCAGGCATCGGCGCGCAGCTCGGGGCTCCAATTCGTTTTCATCCACGCAGCCGGCTGAAATCCATCGATCGCATGTCCGACTTCGTGAGCCATGATGGCAAGAATGCCACCGTCCCCATACGCTTCGTAGACGCTTGTGAAGAACGCCGGCTTGTACACGAGCTTCACGCGGCCTTCGTCACGAACCAGCATCAAGTTGGAAGCGGTTGGATTTCGGAACATGGAAATGACCGGACAGTTCGGCTGGCACGAGGACACGAGTGCGCCGTTAACTTTACCGGCAAGTTCCAGCGCGTCGCCGCTCGAGCGTTCGTCGGAGTATGCGTTGTAGGTC
>Ga0114129_10001624_pt1 | contig 30491 bp, 25 predicted proteins | sample RhiMetdeltSRZDD1_FD_80071 | JGI IMG/M metagenome (GOLD analysis project Ga0114129, IMG submission 80071) | Populus rhizosphere microbial communities from Tennessee, USA - Rhizosphere MetaG P. deltoides SRZDD1 (version 2) (version 2) | ecosystem: Host-associated > Plants > Roots > Rhizosphere >...
GACGCGACACGAGCGCGGACGGGTCAGTCATCAGGTGTTTGTCTTCAGGCAAAAGAGTGAGCACGGACAGAAAAGCAACTATCGACAACAGACCGAAGAAAACGAAGCTGATTCTCCAGCCTCGCCATTGAGCAAGGTTGTTCGCGATCTGAACGCCGACCACTAGAGCGCCGAAGTATCCGGCTTGCACGACGCTCATCGCGACCCCACGGCGCTTGTAAGGAAAGTAGTCAGCTACGTACGCGATCGAGCAAGTTGAAAACGTACCCGCGGCTAGTCCGGTGAACAACCTGACGACTGCCAGCACGCGGACGTCCGCGATCAGCGCGACCGCTACAAGCGAAGCTCCAAACAAGATCGAAGCGTACAGCAAGAATCTGCGCCGGCCGAATCGGTCGGAGATCGGGCCGATGATCAACGCGGCAGCCGCGGCCGCCAGCGCATAGGCCGGGCCGATCATTTGACCGACTTCGCCTTCTTTGAGACCGAACTCGCGGGCGATCAGCGGCAGCAGAGGCGAGATCATCTGATTATCGCTGCTGCCCAGAAAGAAAATCAGAAACAGAATGGCGATCACGGCGCCGGCGCGGGGCGGTGAAGCTGCCTGGTCGCCGGCTTCGGCCTGCTTAGTCTTCGGTGCCGTCATTCGTCCTTGCGCGCCACTCGAATGAGTTGCTCAACAGCCGCTCAATGTAACGCGCGCCGATGACCAACTGACGCGATGCTAGAGGAACCAGCGAGCGCAAGTCAACAAGCGCGCACTGTGGTCGCATGTGAATTAGCTGGCTTGTGACGAGGTAGAAAGCTCCGTACAATGACAGCTATGACAGAGTTACTCGAAGCGGCCCTTAAAAGAATTGGGGAGCTTAGTTCCGCAGAACAGGATGCAATGGCTGCTGTCATCTTGGCTGAACTGGAACACGCCGAGTGGGACAAGCAGATAGAACAAGACTTGAAGGCTGGGAGATTCGATAAGCTGATCAAGAAGATGAGAGAAGATATCTCCGCCGGAAGATGTCAGCCGCTTTGAACCACAAGACCCTGCCCGAATTCTGGTACCATTACCGCCGTCTTCCAAAAGACATCCAGGAACTGGCGGACAAGAATTTCGAGTTGCTCAAAGCCAATCCGCGACACCCTTCGCTACATTTCAAAAAGATTGGCGATCTCTGGTCCGCACGAGTAGGGCTACACTATCGGGCCCTTGCGCTCGATGACCCGCCGGATAGCGTCGTCTGGTTCTGGATTGGCCGCCACGATGAGTACGACCAATTAATTTGACCTCGTAATGACTCTGACCGCGCTCGGCGCACGAACCTCGGTGCCCGCGCAAGGATGAGTGATAGAATCACCTTCTTCGAAGGTTATGAAGCTGACGATACTTGGTTCGGGCACCGTCGTTCCTGACGGATCACGAAACTCCGCCGGCTACTTCCTCGAGCTGCCGGACGCGCGACTCATGCTCGACTGCGGAGCGGGAACCGTGCACGCGCTTGCGCGATACGGTCTGCCGTGGGAGCAGATGACTCACCTGTTCGTCAGTCACTTTCACGTAGACCACGTTGGTGAGATCGCTTCGCTTTTCTCTGCGTTTCGCTACGGGATGAAAACTACTCGAACTGAGAAGCTCACGGTAATCGGACCGAGTGGACTCGATCGCGTAATGGATGGCCTCGGGACGGCGTTCGGCTCGAATCTGTTTGAAGAGAAGTTTCCGGTCGAACTTAGAATGCTAACGGCGGGCGAGCGCATCGAGCTCGGACCCGACTCAACGCTCTCGGTTGCGAAGACTCCCCACACGCCTGAAAGTCTTGCAGTGCGAATCGAAAGCGGCGGCCGCGCCGTTTGCTATACCGGCGACACAGCTTATAGCGACCAGCTCGCGAGCTTCTTCAGCGGGGCCGACCTTCTGGTTTCCGAATGCTCGTTTCGCGAACCCCGCGAGCGAGTTGCACATCTGTCGGTCAAGGAAGCGGCTCAATTGGCAACTCGATCGAGCGTTGCCAAATTGATAGTCACGCATTTCTACTTCGAGGTGAACGAGGCCGAACTGAAAGAAGAACTGGAGAAGTATTTTGTCGGCGAAGTGATTGTTGGACGAGATGGACTGAGCGTTGAGGTAGCATAGACTTTTTGGAGTGCGGCGAGCGTTGTTTGCGCGCCGCTCTAGCTTCTCAGACTATCGAACGTCATCCAGTCAAAGCGGCGCGCAAACAACGCTCGCCGCACTCCACGCTTGACGATCCAAGATCTAAGCATTAGCGTGGCGCTGTGAGAACAAGGCATAGGGAGGTGGCTTATGAGCGTTGCTGCAAAGTTGAAAGAATGTCTCGACGGCAATAACGTCACGTACGATGTGCTCACGCATCCACAAGTCTACACCGCGCAAGACGTGGCCGCGGCTACACACGTTCCGGGCAAGGAACTGGCGAAGTCGGTCGTGGTAAAGGTCGACGATCGATTCGTGCTCGCTGTCTTGCCGGCGCCGCGCAAGGTGGACACCGAGCGGTTTCAAAAAGAACTTGGCGCGAGTGAAGTACGAATGGCTCAGGAGTCCGAGTTCGCGTCGATCTTTCCTGGTTGTGAGCTCGGGGCAATGCCTCCGTTTGGAAACCTCTACGGGGTAGAGGTCTACGTCGACAGCTCGCTTACAGGCGACGAGGAAATCGTGTTCAACGCCGGCACTCACGTGGAAGCCATTCGGATGAAGTACACAGACTTTGATCGCTTGGTTCATCCGAACATCGCGGATTTCGCGGCCACATCTTGAAGCATAGAGGTCCATCAGCAATGACCGATTTACTCCGCTCAAGAAGATGGGCGCTAGCGTCCGTCTGCTTGCTACTCGCTTCGATCCTTCTGCCAGCAGCGGGGCAGAACAAAACTCCCCGGACAGCGCAACCGAGGCGCGATGCTCACGTAATAATGATTTCGATTGACGGTTTGGTGCCCGACTACTATCTGGAGCCCGCGCATCTTGGATTGAAAGTCCCGAGTCTCGTTCAAATGAAGCTCGGAGGCGCTTATGCAGAAGGAGTCGAGGGCGTCTTTCCGTCGGTAACTTATCCAGCTCACACGACGATGATCACGGGAGTCGGACCCGCGGTGCACGGGATAATTCAGAACCGAATATTCGAAGCTCCAACCGCGCCGCAGACTCGCGAGTGGTACTGGTTCGCTGACGCTTTGAAAACCGAAACGCTCTGGAGCATGGCGAAGAAGGCGGGACTGGTAACCGCGGGGGTCGGATGGCCCGTTATGGTCGGCGCCGATGTTGATTACAACGTCCCGGAGATCGTGGACCCGAAGGAGAATCCTCCGACCGGAAAGCGCACTGCTCAGTACGCAACACCCGGGTTGCTCGAGAAGGCGCTCGCCGCCGGCAGCGGCGCCGACAACACGACCGACGGGCGTCGCACCACGATCAGCGAATACTTGATCAACACCTACAAACCGAACCTGATGTTGATTCACTTGATCGCGCTCGACGACGCGCATCACAAGAATGGCCCGCGGACGCCCGCCGCCATCGCGACCACGGAGCAAATGGACGGCTATGTCGGGCGTATCATCGAAGCGACGCGAAAGGCCGGGATCTTCGACCAGACGACTTTCTTTCTCGTCTCGGATCACGGCTTCGCCGACGTCAACAAGAAGTTCGAGCCCAACGTCGTACTGGTCAAGGAGAAACTCATCACGCTTGCGGCCGACGGAAAGCCTAGTGATTGGAAGGCGGCAGCGTGGCCCGCAGGAGGCTCGTGCGCGATCGTGTTGCGAGACCCGAATGACAAAGAGACTGCCGCGAAAGTAACTTCGATCTTCAGCCGAATCGCCGCGAGCAAGGGTCCGATCAACCGCGTGCTGAATCAAGCAGAATTGAAACGCCTGCAGTCAATTCCGAATGCAGTGCTGATGATGGACGCGGCGCCGGGTGTTTCATTCGGTGAAGAATTGACCGGCCCCGAGGTCCACGACTCGAAGGACTACAAAGGAACGCACGGCCAGTTGCCCTCGAGAGCGGATATGCACTCGGCGCTGATCGTTTACGGCGCGGGCGCGCGAGTTGGGGCTAAGATGGCGCTGGCGCGAATGATCGACATCGGTCCTACGGCGGCCGCGGTATTGGGAATGAGTTTCGCGAACGCACAAGGAAGACCGATCGCCGAACTGCTCAAGCCGGGACTGATCCCGCCGCCGCCGAAGAAGGAGAAGAAGAAGCAGTAAAGCGTGAATTTGGAGTGCGGCGAGCGTTGTTTGCGCGCCGCTTTGACTGGATACGCTTTACATAGCTCGAAGAAGGGAAAGCGGCGCGCAAACAACGCTCGCCGCACTCCAAGATGAAGATCGTCGTCTGCATCAAGCAAGTCCCTGAAGTCGCCGAGATCAAGTTCGATCCTCAAACAAACACAATCGTTCGAGAAGGCGTTCCAAACTCCGTCAACCCCTTCGACCGGCGCGCCCTTGCAGAAGCGATCAGGCTGCGCGACCTCGACAGCGGCGAAGTCGTCGTGCTGACGATGGGTCCGCCGCAAGCTCGCGAGGCTCTGGTCGAATGTCTCGGAGCCGGCGCCGATAGAGCGATTCACCTGGTGGATCGAGCCTTTGCTGGATCGGATACGCTTGCAACGGCTCGGGCGCTCGCGTTGGCGCTCCGTCATGAAAGCTACGACATCATCTTCTGCGGCAAGTACAGCGTCGATGCGGAAACCGGGCAAGTCGGTCCCGAGCTCGCAGAGATGCTAGACCTGCCGCAAGTCACCGGCGCCACAAGGCTCGATCTAAGCGAAGACGGTGAGAAGCTGATCGTCGAACGCGAGACCGACGACGGCTTTGAAACTATCGAGTGTCAGTTGCCGGTCGTGCTCACCGCGGCAGAACGGCTTATTCGGCCCATCAAAGTCAAAGAGGCCCAGCTCGAAGCAGGACGCGCAAAGCCTATCGCGGAAGTTCGCGCAGCCGACCTCTCCGCCGATACCACCATCTTTGGATTCTCCGGTTCCCCGACAGTCGTCAGGGAAATACGATCGCTTGCACGCACGCGGCAAGTTGAGATGATTGAAGGCGCGGATGCCGAAGCAACGGCCGCGCGGCTCGTGCAGCGACTCGAAGAAACTGGCGCGCTGACGCCCAGGGCAATCGCGCGTGAGGCGGCGGCCTCGCCGGACACGTCCTTTGAAACTGTGGGCGAACGTGAAGTCTGGTCAGTCGCCGAGTTGATGGACGACAAGCCTCGCCGCGTGAGCTTCGAGTTGCTCGGGAAAGGAGCGGAGCTTGCGCGAAAGCTCAATGCGCGGCTCGCGGCGGTCGTTGCCGGAGCGAATGCAACAGCGCACGTCAATGCTCTGGCAGCGCACGGCGCGGACAAAATTTATCTAGCCGAAGACGAGCAGCTCGCTCGATACACAACTACCGCATACACGTCGTTGCTGGTTGACTGCGTCAGAACCTACAACCCGATCGTCGTGCTGCTGCCTTCAACATCGAACGGGCGAGACCTTGCGCCCCGAGTCGCAGCTCGGCTTGCAGTCGGACTGACCGCCGATTGCATCGACCTGGATGTGGACGAGGGCGCGTTGGTCCAGCACAAACCGGCGTTCGGCGGCAACATAGTCGCGCTCATCTACTCGAGGACGCTTCCGCAAGTCGCTACGGTGAAACCGGGCATGCTTCGCGCTCTTGCGCCGAACGGGTCGCGAACTGCCGAAGTGATTCGACTCGCGATTCCGAAATCTGACGATCGCCGAACTCGTTTGATTGACGTTCGCCAGGAGGTGTCGCTCGAGGTCGCGGAGCTTGACGAAGCCGAGAGAGTCATCTGCGTGGGCACCGGAATCGGCGGACCTCAGAATCTCGCGGCTATTGAGGCGCTCGCGCAAGCGCTGGACGCGAGGTTAGGCGCGACGCGGCGTGTAGTCGATCAAGGGTGGCTTCCAAGACACCAGCAAATCGGGCTGACAGGCAAGATCGTGTCGCCGGCGCTCTACATCGCAATTGGTGTTCGAGGCGCGCTCAATCACACGATCGGCATCCAGCAGGCCGGGACCATCGTGGCAATCAATACCGATCCTAACGCTGAGATATTTCATACGGCCGACTTCGGAATAGTCGGGGATTGGGCTGAAATAGTCCCGGCGCTGACGCAAAGAGTCAGCAAAATCGCGCTGCGTTGAGAACCACATGTAGGGGCGCACCTCCGTGGCCGCCCCCAGAGTAAAGCTGCATTGATTTTGTCGGGATCACCAGTCTGGGGCGGCCACGGAGGGCCGCCCCTACAAGCGATATGAAGAACATCGTCTGCGCTAGAGCCCCTTCGGTTGACAGACGAGGATCACGCGGCAAACATGATTCTCTTCTCCCCAACTCAAGATCGAACCGGGGTTGAGGTTCATCATCAAAACTGATTCCAAACGAAGGAGAATCCAATGTCAGGATTTGCAGAGACTCAGCAGCCATCACCGGCGCTCTTCTTTGAGACAATGAACGCGTATCAGCGCACCCAGGCTTTGAAGGGCGCAATCGAACTCGACCTGTTTACGGCTATCGCCGAAGGCGCAACCACCGCGGCGGCTCTCGCAATTCGCTGCGGAGCTTCCGAGCGTGGTGTTCGCATCTTGTGTGACTATCTTGTGATCATCGGGTTCCTGACCAAGGACCAGGATGCGTATGGGCTGACGCCCGACTCTTCTGCCTTTTTGAACAGGCACTCGCCGGCGTATCTCGCGTCAGCGGCAACGTTCCTTGGGTCGCCGGTCTTGACTGAAGGGTTCAACGATGTCGCGGCAATCGTACGAAAGGGCGGCACCGTGACGAGCGAGCAGGGTACGATTGCGCCTGAGCATCCGGTCTGGGTCGACTTCGCGCGCGCAATGGCTCCGCTGATGGGTATGCCGGCGGACTTACTTGCCAGGCTAATCGAGGCAGACAAGGCCGACGAGTTGAAGGTCCTCGACATCGCTGCGGGTCACGGTATGTTTGGGATCGCCATCGCAAAACAGAATCCTAACGCGCAGGTGGTCGCCGTGGACTGGCCCGGTGTACTCGCGGTGGCGGAGGAAAACGCGAACGCGGCCGGAGTCGCTGACAGGTACAGGACGATCGCGGGTAGCGCGTTTGACGTGGACTACGGCAGTGACTACGACGTGGTGCTGCTGACAAACTTTCTGCACCACTTCGATCCGCCGACCTGCGAGCAGCTATTGAAGAAGATTCATGCGGCGCTTGCCCCGGGAGGTCGAGCAGTGACATTCGAATTCGTTCCCAACGAAGACCGAGTCTCACCGCCGCTTGCCGCTTCGTTTAGCATGATGATGTTGGGTACGACTCCCACCGGCGACGCTTACACGTTCTCGGAGTTTGAGCGAATGTTCCGCAACGCCGGCTTCTCGTCGAGCGAGCTTCATCCGCTGCCGCCGACGTTCGAGCAGGTCGTCATTTCACGCAGGTAGCTTCCGCGATGAACTCACGCTGATGCGGTCGTTGAAGGCCGATAGAGCAGGTGCTATCATCGAGTCCGAGGTTGTAAGCTCAATGCGTCTCTTCGCTTTGTTAGCCTCCATCATCATCGTTGTTCTTCCCTCGCGAGTCTCCCTGGCACAATCGAGTCGCGCGGCTTCCACCGACATCAAGCAAAGCGCGGCTGTCGCGTTTGACGAAGGCCAAAACGCGCAACAACGCGGCGACCTCAACTCAGCCGTGCGGCTCTACACAAGCGCCATCGGAGCCGATCCTTCGTTGTATCAAGCTTACTATCAACGAGCGACGGCGTTGCTCAAGCTCGGTCGCGATGCCGAAGGCGAAGCCGACCTGAAAAAAGTAATAGAGCTGGAGCCAGACTTTGCGAGAGCCCGCCGCGCGATGGGGCAGATTTTTCTCGACCGAGGCCAGACCGATGATGCCAAGCGCGAGCTTGGCCGCGCGATCGAGCTGGAGCCGAAGCTCACTGGGGTTCGAGTCTATTATGCGAGTGCGCTGCTCAAGTCGGGTGAGCCGCAGCGCGCCATCGAACATCTGCGGTTTGCCATCGAACAACAGGAGGAAGTGCCGCTCGCATACGCGTTGCTGGGAGTGGCGGAGGAGCGGCTGGGTAAGCCGGCGGAGGCGTTTTCGGATTATTCGCGGGCGGTCGAATTGGATGCGAGCAATGCTACCGCTCACGAAGGCCGTGGCCGCTTTTTCGAAAGCCGCGGTGAGACGGCTAAGGCTATCGAAGAGTACACGGCGGCTTATCGATCTCAGCCCTCGCGCGAAGCTGCGATCAGGCTTGCCGGGCTGCACTCGCGCGCGGGCCAGTTGCAAGCCGCGATTCAGGTCTATCGCAGATTGCTGCTCGAGAAACCCGATGACCTCGCGATTCGCGCGGAGATGGCGTGCCTGATGGTTGAGAACGGCCAGGAGGAAGAAGCCGAGAGGGAAATCGCCCGCGTCATTGCAGCTAAGCCCGGCGACGCAAAACTGCTGGCCAAAGCCGGCGACTTCTTCTTCAAAGAGAAGCCTGCCGAGGCCGCCGGGTATTACCGGAGGTCGATCGACGCGGACCCGGCAGACAATCGCGCGCGGGTTCAACTGGGCGCCTCGCTTGTGCGCTCGATGCAGTTCGAAGCCGCTACTGTTGTGCTCAAGGATGCGATCTCTCGCGATGCAAATAACTATCCCGCACACGCAAGTTTGGCGACCGCGCTCTTCAAGCTGAGGCAGTATCCGGAAGCCGTGCGTGAATTCAACTGGATCATTCGCGCCAAGCCTGAAGTTTCGGTGAGTTATTATTTCCTGGCGATCTCGCTCGACCACGTGGGCGATTGCGAACAGGCTTTGCGGACCTACCAGGAATTCGCTCGCAGGGCCGACGCCGCACCGAACAAAAATGAGCTTGAAGTGGCGCGCGCGAGATCCGGGCAGTTGCAAAGGTTGATCAAAGAACGCAAATGCAGTTCAGCGCCCAAGGCAAAAAGCAAATGAAACAGATCTTAACCGCCAAGGACGCCGAGGCGCGCAGAGGTCTGGTTGCGGCCAACGGCTGCGCTGCGCTTCTGCTAATCGCGGCGATTTCTTATGCGCAAGGACTCCAACTCCCCGAGCCACCATTGCCGATCGATCCCAGGCCGCTCGCTCAACTGATCTCGGCGGCTGAAAAGGCGTTACTCGCCGACGCTAACAATCCCAAGAAGGTCGTCGAGGCGTATCTGAAAATCTCGGACACTCACCTTCAAGCTGCGTTCGATGCGATCAGAGTAAACAATTATCCTGCGGCGGAGCGCGAGCTCGACATTTATAACAAGGCGGTGGCCGCCGCGGGTAAGCAAGCGTTTGGGCTTCAGGAAGGCAAGCGAGCTGCTTCAAAAAAGATCGAGCAGATCTTATACCGGCAGATCAAAACGCTCGAATCAATCGACCGGCTGTTTCCTGAGGAGCGCGAGGCATTCTCGGACGCGGCGTTGAAGCACGCGAAGCAGCTCCGAGTGCAAGCGTTGAATGAGGCGTTCGCTTCCGGGGACGTGTTGAAAGATCCTGAAGAGGAGAAAAAACCCAAGAGCGAGCCGCCGAAGGACGAATCGCCGCCTAAACACCCGACGCTACTACAGCCGCTTGCGCGCGGCGCGCGGGTACTTCATAGGCTCGTGAGTTTTCGTCGATCGAACTCAGATTGTGAGACGCCAGAGTTGCCCGGTCTCGCTTCATTCTTCAACTCGACGTCGAGGTCGCGGCAAATTCCGGGAGACTACCTAACGGACGAAGAGGACAATCACGTGCGCGAGGCTCAGGCTGCCGACGATCGCGTCAAGGTCTTCATGAGAATCGCGGAGCGGCGAATCAAAGCTCTTCTCGCGCCGGAGACTCAACCCGCGGACAAGAAGAGTCAGAAGAAGATTGAAGAGGAAGAGCGCGAGTGGGGCGCGGTTCCGAAGGTGAACCGGGCGGAATTGCTTCGGCACTACGCGCGAGCGATCTCGGAATGCATGGCGAAGCTCGAGGACGCTTACGAGCGCAACCCGAAAAGCTCGGCTTTGTCCAAGGCGTTGACGCTGTTGCGCGACTCGACCGAGAAACACTTGCAAACGCTGCGGCCACTCGGGGCTGAGATGAAAACCGAGATCGAAGTAGCGGCGTTTCGCGAAGCAATAGCCGAGGCGGAGACTGCTAACAAAGGCGCGCGCGACGGGTTGAAGTGATCTCTAGGATTTCTCCTTTTCATCGATTTCGCAGCTAGTGTCAACGCAGCCAGATCTGACCCGGCCGAATGCAAAGTGATTAGACGGAACCGGGATCTGCAGAAGGAACAGTCTGGCTAACACCTATGAGAGTTAGATCATCTCCCAGAACGCAAGCATTCAATGATGGAAGAATATCGCTCCAGATAGTCTCAGCGATGGATGGGATTATGCGGAAGGAGTCTTCTGGATAAAAGTGTTATACAGTTTTCTTGCGAATTCGTTATGCCTCGGAGGTATGAGTTTCAGCCTCAATGAAAGATTCCCCAATCAACGACGTCGTGTAGAATAAGAAGAACTCTCAAACGGAGGAGTGTATAAGCGATGCTTAAGAGATGTCTTCCGGGCGGGCGAGTTGCTCGCCTCTCAGCCTTACAATTCATTCTATTAATGCTATTCGCTGGCTCAACTCATTCGGCCATAGCTTTGTTCCGACAGGAAAGGAGGTTGCCACAGCCTGAACTTGGGTTAGAGATTACCTTCCCAAATAATGCGCGGCCTCCCCTCAAGTTCAGTGTGCATATAGGCGGGCGTGCTGCGACTCTAATCTGGCGCCAACATCTTATAGTTATTGACCCGAAACTTGCCGCGAATTTTACTGCGGTAGACATTGGGGCTGAAGACGAAGGACAGGTGATCAGAGTCAGGCTATCGATCATCTACAATGATTTGTCGAATCAAGAATGGTGGAAGGAGAAGGAAGAAAAGGTAATAGGCTCTTTCTTAGTCCGAGAAGGTGAATCCGTTCGCCCTGCGGAATTAATGCAGTTTGGCATAGCCCCCTTCGAAATTAGAGCAATAAACGGTAAACCTGTTGTGTTTCAACCGGGCGAAGGGCCTCGAATAATTAATAATACGAAGGCGCTGGAAATTGTAAGGATCGAGAAATCTCTTGATGGTTATCAAGTATGGCTAAAGAACAACTCCAGCAAGAATGTGGTTGCTTATACCGTCTCTACCGGCGGCAGCAGCCTCAGTGCTGATGGAGTAGGCTACAGGAATATACTACCTGCTCTTGCGGCGGGAGCAACTTCTACTGAAAAACACCTGTATGGCGCGGACGTAGAAAAAGAGGGTATAACGATTCCGGTTGTAGTCTTTGAAGATGGGAGCTTTGAGGGAGACCCTAAACTTGCTGCGCGATTCCTCGTAAGCGGGGACGGCATAAGAATACAAGCCCCGCATGTACTGTTATTGGTTGAACAAACCCTTGCCGTTAATGATGCCCAGTTGCCAGCAGCTTTTGAGAAACTTGAGGCCCAACTATGGAAAATTCCTGAAGCTATAGACAAGCAATCTGCGTTGGAATTGTTGAAGACCAAGTACCCAACTTTTGATAACGAAACGATAAGCTTGTTGTATGAGGAGTTAAAGGGCGGGCTGTACAAAGCGAGAAACAGGGCGCTTGCGCCGATTGGCGACATGAAGCGTGACATTCAAGAAGATGAGCAACATCGGGAATCAAGTCCTGTAACAATGCGAGCAAGCTTGTTGCGCGAGGCGCTAATACGAATCAAGAACGACTTCGAAAGAATAACTTTGGCTAAGCAGTAAAAGCATAAAGACAACGCGGCCTGTGGCCGTTGGGTCAGGTCACATATGATGTTCACCAAACGCCTTCGCGATGAAGTCCGGCACGGGAGAATCAGATGCAGCATTCGCATCTGGACGCGTCCCCATGTAAAGGTGGGTGGTCGTTACCCGATGGACGAGGGCCACATTGTCGTGGATTCGATTAAGCCGATTACCCTCACCGACATCACCAACGATCTGGCCGGTGAATCGGGGTTCGAGAGCGTGGATGATTTGCTGCGAATCGCAAAACACGGCAGCGGCGACAAGGTGTACTTGGTTCGGTTCCATTACATGCCTCCGGGCGCGGTGGGTCCGCCAAGGAAGATCCATCGCAAGAGGGACGGGTCGTCTTGAAGAATGCTAACGGCGCACACGTTGGCCGATGGGCTTGGGACGTGTCGTTGGTGCCCCTGCTAAACTGATCCGAGACCGACATTAGCTTTCGTGGCTCATCCTGCTCGATGCTCCGCACTCCTTACTCTTTGACGACGCAAGCAAAACTCTTTAGAAACTCGTGCTAGCTGCGGCGAAATATGACACTAGATGTCAAGAAGCTCCGTGTACACTATGTCTGGGGCGGAAGTGATTCAGGGCCGAAAGGAGCACCTCATGCAATATGGATTCGTTATCGAAGGCGGTGACGCGCGCGCCATAAGCGAGTTGACTCAAGACGCAGAGGCTGCCGGGTGGGACGGCGTGTTTATCGCCGATGCCATCGACATCGGAATGGGGAAGAACTCGCCTCCGTTTCCGTGGTTCGATCCCTGGATCGTCCTCGCCGCGATGGCTGTGCGTACCGAACGCATTCGCATCGGCACAATGATCGCCGCGGTTCCGAGACGGCGTCCGTGGAAGCTCGCTCGCGAAACGGTAACGCTCGACCATCTCTCGAATGGCAGGCTCATATTTGGCGCTGGGCTAGGAGCCGCTGAAGACGACGGAGGGTTCTACAAGGTGGGCGAGGCAATGGATCTCAAGGTCCGCGCGCAGAGGCTCGACGAAGGCCTCGCGATAATGGCCGGGCTCTGGAGCGGCAAGCCGTTCAGTTTTACCGGCGAGCACTATCGCGTGAAAAAGATGGCAATGCTTCCGACGCCGGTGCAGTCTCCCAGAATTCCTGTGTGGGTGCCGGGCGTTTGGAACAAAGAGAAATCCATGCAGCGCGCCTTGCGATGGGATGGGATCATTCCTCAGAAATACAAATCGATGGAGCGAATGACACCCGACGAGATCAAAGAGCTGAAGCGGTTCGTCGACGAGCATCGCTCCGATAAGAGTCCCTTCGACATCATTGCGGGAGGCGCAACGCCGGGAGGCAATCGAAAGCAGGCAGTTCAGAAAGTTCGTTCGTTCGCGGACGCAGGCGCGACGTGGTGGCTGGAAAGCTTGAGCGCGTCGTGGGACAAGTTGCGAAAGCGCATCAAGCACGGTCCGCCACGTGTGGAGTGAAGCTTTGCGAATCTTGGCGCCTTTGCGAAACCTGACCTTGAGTGTCGAGCACTTGGACTCAGGTTTCGCGCAAAGAAGCCAAGATCCGCAAAGACGCAAGTCAGCACGACGAATGAATTCGTTACTACGAAGCCTTTCCACACAGTCCCGCTGGGTTGGTGGAATGCAGCAGCCTTTTTCAAGGAACCTGCCAGGTTTTTCACAGCAACGTTGTTGTTAGCCGGAGTTATCGGTAGCTTCGACGGATGTATCCTCGCGCCAATTCCATGTGCGGCTTTCATCTCTCAGCATGCCCAGCAGCGTGATCGTCACCGCGAGTATCACCGGGCCGATGAACAAGCCGAGGAAACCGAACACGTTTACGCCGCCGAACACCGCAAAGAAAATCAACAACGTGTGCATCTGAACTCGGCCGCTGATCAAGTACGGCCTCAGCACGTTGTCGATCGTGCCGACTACGAACATTCCCCACGCAGCCAGAATCAGCGCCTTGATCCAACTGCCGGTCGCGAGCAGATAGATTGAAGCGGGCACCCAAACGGCTGCGGTCCCAACCAACGGCAGCAGCGCGAAGAACGCGGCCACGACTCCCCACAACACCGGCGACGGAATCCCAAAGACCCACAGCGCCAACCCGGTCAACGCTCCCTGAACGGCTGCAACCACCAAGCCTCCGTACACGGTGCCGATGATCGTGTTTTCGATCCCGCTGAAAAGCTTTTCAACCTGTTCAGCGTTGAGCGGCAGGATCGCCGTCACTCGCCTTCGCATCGACCTGCCTTCGCGAAACAAAAAGAACAACGTGAACAGAGCGATCACCGAATTCACGATGAACGACGTCAAGCCGCCAACTATCATCCATCCTTCGGCAACCAGAAACGCGCTAACGTCCTTCAACCGGACGAGCAACCACGCGCGCAAATCGAATTGCGAGAGATCAACAAACCGCCCGATCCATTGCATCGGTCGATTGAGCAGCTCGGTCAGATAAGGACTCAGCCCGCCGCTCTCCGAGCTTTTCTGATCGATGAGATTGTACAGGGTTCCGATCTCTTCCTTGATCGCCAGGATTATCGCGATAGCCGGAACGACTAGCAGAAGAACCACTATGATTGTCGATAGAAACGCCGCGAGGCTCGGGCTGCGAAGGAGCCGCTGTATTCTGACGTGCACGGGAAAAAAGACGACCGCGATCACTACGGCTGAGAGAAGCGGCTTCAGAAATGGCTGAAACAGGAGATAGCAGAAGTAGAGCGCGACAGCGGTCAACGCAAACAGGAAGATGATTGTGACACGCTTTTTCAGCACATCAGCAAATAGAGGCTGTTAGATAAGTCGCAGGATCAAGTGCTCCAAAGACTCCGATCTGCGTCCGGTAAATCTGTTTGAGAGTCGTGCTGGTTCTAATGCCTCCAACATTGTTAGAGATAGAGGTGGTCTCCTCACCTCGCTGATGGGGATGGCGTTCGCGACAGCGACCTGATGGGGATGACCTCGATCACGCCGCATGCTCGGCGTCGCCTGTCTCGAGTATGGGCTGTTTGAACTTGCAGCCTTCCGCGCGGCACTGAAGTTCGCGCGTGCCATCCTTCTTGACCTTCTCGACAAGAAAACGCGCTCCGCACTCAGGGCACGATTGCGCAACCGGCTTGTCCCAGAGCGTGAACTTGCATTTGGGATAAGTGGAGCATCCGTAAAACGCGCCCCGCTTGCTCTTCTTGACGACGAGCTCACCGACGCCGCATTCGGGGCAGCTCACGCCGGTCGTTTCCTGCTTGATGTATTTGCACTTTGGATAATTCGAGCAAGCGGTGAACGGACCGTAGCGGCCTTGCTTGAGCACAAGCTGCTTCCCGCACTTCGGGCACGTCTCCTCGAGCATCACATCGGGCTCGGCGAACTTGCCGCCCTTTTGAATCTTGCGCGTTGTCTTGCACTCCGGATAACCGGTGCACGCGAGGAACTGCCCGAAGCGGCCACGTCTCATTGCCATCGGCCGGCCGCAGTTCTCGCAAGTCTCTTCGGCAGCTTCTGCATGAGCTTCTTCGCCGGCTTCGTCATGCACCTTGGGAATGTCGCGAGTAGTTTTGCACTCGGGATAGTTCGTGCAAGCGAGGAACTCACCATAGCGGCCGAACTTCTTCGCCATCGGCGAGCCGCAGTTCTCGCACTTTTCGTCGGTGATGATCTCCTGCCGCTTCACGTCTCGCATATGAAGCTTCGCGACTTCGAGGTCCTTGGTAAACTTTTCGTAGAACTCGGCCAGCGCTTCCGTCCAACCCATCTTTCCTTCTTCGATCTCGTCCAGCTCCTCTTCCATGTGAGCCGTGTACTGGACGTTGAACAGATCGTCGAAGCTCTCGACCAGCAGATCGTTGACAATGATGCCGAGCTCGGTCGGGTAGAAACGCCCTTCCTTTCGCTGTGCGTACTCGCGGTCCTGAATCACAGTCATGATTGCGGCATAAGTTGAAGGCCGGCCGATTCCCTTCTCTTCCAGCGCTTTCACAAGCGTAGCTTCAGTGTAACGCGGGGGCGGTTCGGTGAAGTGTTGCTCGTCGGCGAGACTGTTAAGCGCCAATCGCTCGCCTTCTTCGACCAGAGGAAGCTTGTGAGCCTGCTCCTCGTCCTCTGCGTCCTTCTCGTCCTTGCCCTCTTCGTAGACCGCGAGGAAGCCGTTGAACTTGATCACCGAACCGGTCGCGCGGAACAGATAGCGCGGGCCCGCGTTGATGTCGATCGTTGTTTGATCGAGCAGAGCGGGCATCATCTGCGACGCAACGAACCTCTGCCAGATCAGCTTGTACAACGCAAGCTCATCTTTGCTGAGAAACGATGCGACCGAATCAGGGGTGCGCAGGGCCGATGTTGGCCGAATCGCTTCGTGCGCGTCCTGAGCGTCTTTCTTTGAGCGATAGAAGACCGCTTTCTCGGGAAGGTACTCCGGTCCGAACTGGGTGGTGATCAGGTCACGCACTTCGGCGAGAGCGGAATCGGCGACCCGCGTCGAGTCGGTTCGCATGTAAGTGATCAGCCCGGTCAGTCCTTCATCCCCGATCTCGATTCCCTCGTATAGCCGTTGCGCGAGCTGCATCGTCTTCTTCACCGGGAAGCGCAGCTTACGCGAAGCTTCTTGCTGGAGCTTGGATGTGATGAACGGCGGGACCGGATTGCGCTTCTTCTCTTTCGTCGTGACCGAAGCGACTATGAACTGCTGCCGCTCGATTTCGGCGAGCGCTTCCCTTGCCTGCTTCTCATCCTTTATGTGAACCTCGGAAGCTTTCAGCTCCTCCGCGAACTCCGAGATCTTTACAGTCTTGTCGTCGATTCGCAGTAGACGCGCATCGAAAGCCGGCGGCAGCTTAGCCGACAAATTCGCGTTGATCGTCCAGTACTCGGTTGTATTGAACGCTTGAATCTCGCGTTCGCGCTCGACGACCAATCGCAAGGCCACCGATTGAACGCGGCCCGCTGAGAGGCCTCGGCGCACCTTGTCCCAGAGCAGCGGGCTGACTTGATAGCCGACTATTCGATCAAGCAGCCGGCGAGCTTGCTGTGCGTTCACGAGGTTCTCGTCGATATCGGTGGGATGCTTGAACGAGTCCTGAATCGCGCTCTTGGTGATTTCGTTGAACAGCACACGGCGGACGGTCTTTCGAGTTTTGCCGCGGCCTTCAAGCTCTTCCTTGATGTGCCAGCCGATTGCTTCGCCTTCGCGGTCGGGGTCAGTCGCGACGTAGATTGTGTCGGCGTCTTTCGCGGCCGACTTCAGTTCTCGGATCACCTTCTCTTTGCCAGGAATAACTTCGTAGGTTGGCTCGAAGTCGTTATCGAAATCGATGCCTATTCCTTTCTTCGGAAGGTCCTTGATGTGCCCGACCGAAGCTACGACCTTGTACCCGGAACCGAGGTACTTGTTGATTGTTTTTGCTTTCGATGGGGACTCGACAACGACTAGCGCTTTTGACATAGCCTCAACATCAGTCAGCGATTCAGAGCGGACGCACTCAGACAGCTTTCTGATCATACCTCCAAAATGGCGACTTTACGTTGAGAGCTTCGAACTGTCAAGTATGGCGTTCTCCAAGCAGGGGTGAGTTCGTAACTGTTATTGAACCGACTTCCTTCATCTGAGAGCCTTAAATTGGAGAGGTCCTTTGTGGAACCTATCCGAAACAAGAGCGGCCAATATCTTCGTTTATTTGAGTGATCGATCCCGAGGCTGCGAACAATGTAAGATCTCCTAAGCTCTTTAGGTTCGTCCAACCAATCAGCCCAGAAGGTCTTCAACTTTGCAGGAGAAAGTGGGGATTGTCGGCGATACCAGAGTCTTGCCGCGCTTCAGTCTTTGAACCTTGTGGTACTTTCCATTCTTCGGTTGTGAGTAAACTTCGATGACGTCTTTCGCTAGAACCATCAACCATGCTTCCGGGATGCCCGCGCGAGCATACAGCGGCAGCTTCACATTGCGATCGTAATCGAGAGAAGTGTCGGCTACTTCGATCACCACTAACACATCCTCAGGAGCCGGATGCGAGTTGGAGTAGAAGTCGTCGCGCGGTCTTAACAACGCGATGTCGGGTTGAGGCTCCGAGAAATCATCAAGTCGAACCGGATTCTGAATGCTGACAATCACAGTGTCGCCAAGCGTACGATTAAGAAAGGCACTCGACCGATTTACAGTTCCAGCGTGAGTTCTGCCAATTGGGCTCATCTCAACAATCTCTCCTTCGATCAGCTCAACCCGGTCGTCTGGAGAAAGGAGTCCGACCTCGGCCATTCGATAGTATTCGCCAACGTTGAAGTAATGCTTTTGATATTGAACAGACATATTGACTTACCTTGTGAGCGAACCAGTCCAAGCCTCGTTTGGCACCTGGATGATACCACGGCTGGAGACTTAACAAGAGTCACGCTTTGCTGAACCTAGTAACCCGACCTGACCCGACGACTCATCGCGCTACATCCTTTTCACAAAGCTCTTGCCCGGCAGTTGCCTTATTCGATCCGTCATCTCGAGTTTCAGCAGCGCGCCCATCAACTCACCCGATCCCAGACCACCTTTCAAAATCAGTTGGTCGATGTGAACCGGCTCGTCGGTGTTCAGCATCTTGAGCACCCGCCGCTCCGAGTCGGATAACGCGACTTCGTTTATTCTCACTTGCTCGATTCGCTGCTCTCCGCGCTCGGCCGCAAGGATCGTGGCTTTCGTTTCGAAAGGAAGCTCCTCGATCACGTCGCGCCAGGTCTGGACGAGTTTAGCACCGTCCTTTATCAAGTAGTTCGGACCGAAGCTTTTCGCAGAGGTGATGTTTCCCGGGACGGCGAACACATCGCGTCCCTGCTCGTACGCGAGCCGAGCCGTGATCAGCGAGCCGCTTCGTTCCGCTCCCTCGACGACCATCACGCCGAGCGCAAGTCCGCTGATCACTCGATTTCGAAACGGAAAATTCTGAGATACCGGAGGAGTCGCAACCGGAAACTCGGTAACCAGCGCGCCCTGCTCGGCGATGCGCGCGGCAAGCTTGCGGTTCTCTTTCGGATAGACCGCGTCGAGTCCCGTGCCCATCACCGCCACGGTCAATCCGCGGCCTTCGAGCGCGCCCCGATGCGCAGCCGAGTCGATGCCGCGAGCCAGGCCCGAGATTAGCGTCACGCCGCGCTCGGCAAGCTCGCGCGACAGCTTCTCGGCGACATTGCGCCCGTAGGTCGAACACCGCCGCGATCCGACGATCGCTATTCCCGGTTGCGAGAACGCCGACGCGAAGTCTCCAAGACAGTAAATCACGATTGGCGGATCGTACGTTTCGCGCAGAAGCCTCGGATATCGCTCGTCGGCAAGACTCAGCGCTTCACCGCCGAGCTTCGCCAGCTCTTCGATCTCGCGCGCGGCCTTTTCTCTCGGTTCTGCGCTCTTGATCGCGTCGATGGTCTCGCGCCTGAGCCCCGCCGATTCAAGCGAGTGTACGCTCGCCTCAAAGACGAAGGTTGGCGAGCCGAACCTGTCGATCAGGACCGCGGCTGTACGCGAGCCTACGCCGATGACGAAGCTCAACGCGATCCAATCACGAAGCGAGTTGTCGGGTTCTGAGGACATCGATCAACGTGTTTCTTGCCGGTGGACCTGTGAGGCCGCCCGATTCTATCGCTTTTGGTTCAATAGTCAAGCGCAAGATTTCATTGTCCGACAAACTTCAGTTTGTCGAGATAAACCGCTTCGACGACAATGCGACGACAAACTTCAGTTTGTCGGACAATGACACCGGAAGATTTACAACGCGATTGACCTTTGATAGGATTATTTTTGACTTATCCCCTGACCGCCTCACCGAGCCAGGAGAGTCTGTCTTCACCGGACATACGGTCCGGCGCCCTTCCAAATCGGAGGTGCCTTGATGGCGAAGATTCTAGTTGTTGAAGACACTCCAGACACCCGCGAATTCATGGAGTCGATGCTCGAGCTTCAGGGATTTGATGTAGTCGTGGCGGCGGACGGCGTCGAAGGCCTCGAGCAAGCACAGGCAGAATTGCCGGACCTGGTAATTACCGATCTCAGTATGCCCCGTCTGACCGGCCTGGAAATGATCCGAAAGCTTCGAGCGACGCGTGAGGGCGAGAAGGTGCCAATCCTCGCAATTACCTCCCACGGCATGGACAAAGCGCTAGAGGCCATCAAAGTGGGAGCCAACCGCGCTCTGGCTCGGCCTGTTCAAAACCATTTGTTGCTTGCATTCGTCTTCAACCTGCTAAACAGGAACGCTTAGCAAGCGCCAATAAACTGTCCCAGTATTTCGTCGATGCTGTTGGCCGAATCGCAACTTGACCTCGGCCTTCAAGCAAGATTGATGGATGACCGCACACCTGGTAGCGTACACTGTCCAGTCTGCGCATGGTTTCGATATTCGAGGGAGATCAAGTCAAACGCAGACTGGACAGTGTGCGCTACATCAGTGCGTAGAATGCACTTCGAGAATTCCACTACTTATTGGGCGAGGCGGAGGCCAGATGACAGAAGTTCGTCGAATGAAAGCGACAATCGAAGCGGCAATAAAACGTGCCGATCCAAAAGCAATCACCAGCACATTCTACGACGATGCAAGTGACCGGCTGTTTGTTACGATCTTCAAAGGGTCGAAAAAGGTCTCGGTCACTCTCCGGGGACGGGACTTTTCAAACGGAGGCGCGGAGCTGATCGATCGCTCGATCGAAGACGCGTTAACACGCCTCCAGAACACGCCCATCGGCTAGCGTGGATGAGATACATCTACAGAGAGACCGTGCTCGACGAGCTTGCCCGCCACGGCATCATTCCTTGCGAACGGACTCCACCCGAGTTGATCCACGAGTTCGTGAACGATCTATACGTAATCGAAATTCGATCGCTCAAGAAACAAATGTTGGCCGGAGAAGTGCCGAAGGGCGATTACGCGAACCTTGTCGAAGAATTGCGACGACGTTATCCGCTTCTATCGCTTCCAGTTCGTTTGTGGGCTGAGACCGAATAGCGAATTGACGAAATCATATCCGCGACAGTCAACGACTCATCACATCGCGGCTTTTGGTGTTCTGGGTTGATCGGGCGGCTTTGTCTCCACGCTCTGGTCGGCAAGCCTGGCCACAGCCGCCGCCAGTTTGCTCAACTCAACGGGCTTCGATATGTGCATCTGGTAGCCGGAAGCGAGCGCTCTCTTCCTGTCGTTTGCGCTCGCGTAGCCGGTCAGCGCCAGCGCTGGGATGCTCCCGCCGCGCTCCGGAGAGAGCCCGCGCAAGCTTTGAATGAGATCGTAGCCATCTTCTCGGGGCATCCCGATGTCGGAAACAATGACATCCGGCAGCCAGTGACTCAGCATCTCAAGCGCCTCTGCTGAGGAACTGCAGGCTTTCACTTCGCCGCCGTAAACCGAAAGCGCGGCATTCAGCATCTGGCGAGAGTCCCGATCGTCATCGACTATCAGTATACGCAAACCCTCAAGCGACGGAGCGATTTCGGGCGCCTCGGGCTCGCCGGCGTCTGCGCTAGCGATCGCGGTCGTTTCGGCTTCATCACTCACCTCCACAATCTCCGACCGCTCCGGAAGCAATATGGTAAATGTGGATCCCTGTCCCTCTCCGGCACTCTCAACACGAACAGTCCCCCCGTGCGACTCGACAAGATTGCGAACGATCGCCAGCCCAAGACCAAGCCCCCCATACGTGCGAGTCGTCTTGCTGTCAGCCTGCCGGAAAAGCTCGAAGACATGCGGCAAGAATCCGGAGTCAATCCCCACACCAGTGTCTTCCACGCTGATCGCCAAGTGAGTGTTCTCGCGCCGCACTCGCACATCAACCCGACCTCCTCTGGGCGTGAACTTGACGGCGTTAGACAACAGGTTCCAGACGATTTGCTGCAAGCGAGCAGAGTCTCCAAAGACCACCCCCACTTCCGCATCAAAATCGGAATCGAGCGCAACGCCTTTAGCTTCTGCCGCCGGTCGCACTACATCCATCGCGGTTTCTACTATCGGAATCAGCTCGACGGGGCGTGCCTCGAGCCTCAGTTTACCGGTGATTACTCGCGAGACGTCCAGCAAGTCCTTTATGATTTGGGTCTGCGCTCGCACGTTGCGCGAGATCGTTTCAAGGGCGCGGTGAGAAGTATCTTCGTCGAGCCCACCCCGCGCCAGCATTTCCGCCCAGCCCTGAATGGCTGACAGCGGTGTGCGCAGCTCGTGGGAGCAGATGGCTAGGAACTCGTCTTTGATTCGGTTGGCCTCTTCTGCCTGGGCGCGCGCGGCTCGCTCTCGGATTAAAAGCTGGTCGCGTTCCTGCTTCATCTCTGCCTGTGCGGTGATGTCCTCGATGGCAAGCAGGATCAAACGCCGGGGGCCCGCGAGTTGACGAATCTCGCGGGCGTTAAGGAGCATCGTCTTGTCTCCAATGTGTGGGAACGTGAGCACGACCTTGAAGTCATGAAACTCGCTCGGTTTCGCGAGAACATTTTCGAGCAGCGTCCGAAGTTCGGGGATGTCCCACTGGCGGTTCCCCAACTCGTAAACGAAACGGTTTTCAGTATCCTCGCGGGTGACCTTGAAGGTCTTGTAAAAGCTGGCGTTCGCGGACCGAACGCGCAAGTCTTCATCGAGGATCAACAGAGGTTCTACCGTCTCGACGATTGATTCGGCGTAGTCTCTCGCGGCCTGAATCTGCGACTCGTGCTGCTTAATCGCATCAATATCAACCAGCACTATCACGGCGCCGTCGATCTTGTTTTCGAGAGTCTTATACGGCCGAATTTGAATCAAATGCCAGCGTCCCTGAGCGTCCTTTGCCTCGCGTTCTCTAACACTGACCGTTTCGATCGCCTCGGTAATCAATTGCTCGAGGTCGGGCAAATTGATACTGATCTTAAGATCGCCAATGGGCCGCCCCACATCGCTGGGAATCAACTTAAGCACCTTCTCCGCACTGGACGTGAAACGCCGGATGCGGAGGTCGTCATCAAGCATAACAATCGGCATCGCGGCGTTGAGCAGATTCTGCAGGTCGCTGTTGGCTCGGGCCAGCTCGGCATTCCTGTTTTGAAGCTCCTCGTTGACTGTCGTCAACTCCTCATTGCTCGCCTCAAGCTCTTCTTTGGCGGTCTCCAACTCTTCGTTGATGCTCTGCAGTTCTTCGTTCGAAGATTGAATCTCCTCGTTGGCGGATTGGAGCTCCTCGTTGCCCGCTTCGTACTGCTCGACCACCGATTGGAGATAGTCGCGTGTGGCATCGAGTTCCTGTTTCAACTGTTTCACGCCGGAGGTCTCGTGGCTGCGTTTCGCGCGACTCTCTTCAACACCACTCTCTCTAGTTTCTGTAGCTGCGCTCGTTTTGCGAGGCTCGAACAAGACTAAAAAGTAGCGTTCCGGCGACGCCGTGCGCTTGATCGGGATCACCTCAAGATCAACATCGATTTGCTGTCCGTCGTGCTTGACGCGTAAATCCTCCTTTCTTACAACTTGATGTTCCTTTCGCGCTTTGAGAAGCGCGGAACGCAATCCGACCATTAAGCCTTCTCGCGTCATCTTCAGCAGATTGAGCGTGGCCTTTCCGGGCGGCGGCTCCAGGTATGGAGCCGTGCGTCCGCGAAATTGCAGAATCTCCAATTCCTCGTTTATCAGGACGCTTCCCGGGGCGAAACGCGAGAGAATGATCCGGTCGGCCTCCTTCAACGCGTCGGCTTCGCCGCCAGCGCGCTGAGTCGCCGCTTGTGCCGATTGACTGAATTTGCTTTTGCCGCGAACAGGCTCGGCTACCGGAAAGTCGAAGCCATGCCGGGTTCGCGTCGGTTTCTTGGAGTAAAATCTTTTCTTCTTATCTTCTACCTCGAACAGTTCGTGTGCCGCACCGATCGTCTCAGAAGAACCAAGCCACAGAAAGCCCCCGGGCTTGAGGGCATAATGCAGCAACGGAATTACTTTTCTTTGCGCGGCTGGCTCGAGATAGATTAGAAGGTTGCGGCAACTGACCAAGTCCATCCGAGAGAAAGGCGGATCCGTAAGCGCGTTCTGCTGGGCGAACACACACATGTCGCGTATGGGTTTGCTGACTCGATAGCCACCGTCCTCTTCTATGAAGAAACGGCGCAGGCGGTCAGGCGACACGTCTTCGGTGATGTTCTTCGCGTAGATGCCGGCGCGCGCCTTTTCTATACCCCTGTCATTGACATCCGTGGCAAAAATTTGCAGCGGTATATGGGCGACTTGCCTGCCCGCGAACTCTACAAACGAAATGGCTATCGAGTATGCCTCTTCGCCGGTCGAGCAGCCAAGCACCCATATCCTCAACGTCTCATCCGGCGCGCGATGCTCGATTACTTGCGGAAAGATTTTCTTCTTTAAAACCTCGAATGTTTCCGGGTGACGGAAAAAAGTAGTCACATTTATCAGGATGTCCTGATAGAGATTCTCGACTTCCTCCGGATGCTTGCTCAAATAACGCGCGTATTCGTCGTAGCCGTCCACTTTGTTCAGCAACATCCGCCGCATCATTCGCCTGTGCAGAGTGTTCGACCTGTACAAACTGAAGTCGACGCCGTGGGCCTTCCGCAACATATTCAGAATCAGGCTGAAGCCATCCATTGTTGCGAGGCGAGCTTCTACCTCGGGAGGCGCGGGAGGTTCAGTTGAAACCACGTAGGGGTGGCGGCTAATGCGCGCAAGCTCTTTCGCAATTCTTTCCGGTGTCAGGACAAAGTCGACGCAGCCGGAGGCGATCGCGCTGCGCGGCATGCTGTCGTACTTGGCCGATTCTGTATCTTGTGCGAACGTGATTCCGCCCGCTCCTTTGATCGCCTCCAGACCTAGAGTGCCATCGGAAGCCGTACCAGACAGAATGATACCGATCGCGCGGTTGTTCTGATCTTCTGCCAACGAGCGCAGGAATTTATCTATCGAATGTTGATGACCTCGCCCTTCCCCGCGAGGCGAAAGGTGCAGAACGCCAGCGCGAATGATCATGCTAGCGTTTCGAGGAATCACGAATATGCGGTTCGGCTCAACTTTCTCGCCGTCGGTGACATCGTCGACCGGCATCCTTGTCTCTCTGGCAAGCAGGTCGGTCAGCATACTCTCGTGTGTAGGGTCGAGGTGCGGGACGAGCACAAAAGCCATGTCCGAATCGTTCGGCAGATGTTTGAGCAACTCCCTGAACGCCTCGAGCCCGCCGGCGGACGCTCCGATGCCGACAACCGGAAAAGACTCGTTTTCAGCCTGCTGCTGCGTGCCTCGTTTGTGAGCCGCAGAAGGAGAGTGCGGCGGGCGAGCAGACTTCTTCGCCGGCGCGCGGCGGCTGGCCCTTCTAACCGGCGATTCCACCTCTGTCTGCGGCGTGCGTTTGCTCTTGGTCGGAGTAGATTTGGCAGCCGCTGATTTCTTCCCAGCCATCTCGCGCTCCTGCGCCCTTCGCGTGTATGACTCCAACACTCAGCAAGTGGGCCAACGAATTTGCCCGATGCCTTCTCATCGACGAAGAGTACTCTTCACGGCAAGGTGATGATTCGGGAGCGACCGTGTTCCTCGCTCGAATTCCCGCTCTCGACGACGGAGACAGGCAGCTAGGTAATCGCCTTGTTGGTCCTCTTGATCATAACGCAATGGCCTTTCTGAACTCAATGGCTTGACCGATGACCAGATTTTCGCGGGTATGATCAGAGTTTGGGTGCCTGGTATCTAGAAACGTTAAGCCTGAGCTTAACGCTTGCCGATCTCGAGGAAATTTTCTCCGCTGATCCCATAGCACTCGCAGGCTACGTCTTCCAAACCTTTGCGGTCAAGAATGGTTATCTTGCCGTGGACGTAGCGAATCAGCCCCGCCTTTTGAAGCGTGCCCGCAGCTAAACTGACGCCCGCTCGTCGTACACCCAACATATCGGCAATGATCTCATGCGTTAGCCTGAATTGATCTGAGAGCAGTCGATCTTGAACCATTAGTAACCATCGCGCGAGCCGTTCTTCTATTCTGTGTACGCGGTTGCACACCACTGTGCAAGAAATCTGCATCATTAGCCCGTGGGTATAGCGATGCAACAAGTTTTGGAGTGGACCTGCTTTGTTGAATTCCTCTCTCAGAACGCTTGCTTTCATTCTGAAGGCTGAACCTGAAACCAGGACAACTGCGCGATAAGGCGATGTCATCGCGCCTAAGACAATCGGAATGCCCACCACTCCTTCCATGCCGACAAGTCCGACTTCAACGCTGATACCGTCTCGCGTCACGTGGACAAGAGAGACCACGGCATCAGTGGGCAAGTAAACGTACTGTATGGCCTGACCTATGTCGTACAGAACGTCCCCGTGCCCCAGGCCGACCAGCCTCATTTTTGCCAGTAAGGCTTTATAAACCTCTTTGGGCAGAGCGTCCAGAATGCGGTTTTCAACTGGACTATCGGACTTGTCCCGGTTGGACATCGAGACCTTCCTCGTCATCCTGAAAACAGGCGGCCAAGAAGAAGAACTCGCTCCTCCGCCACCAAGTTGATGGCTGTAGCTTCGCTAAAGAGGCGCAGTTTAACACAATTCCGGCAAAAGTCCGTTCGACACCGTACAGACCTGGTGATTAAGCGCTTGTAGACTATCCGGCTGCCTTCTCGCTACCGAGAACAAGAGACATTCAATGGCAAACCGAATTCTCATCGTGGACGACAACCGGGATACGGTCGAGATGCTTGGCGCTCTGTTAAGCTACTCCGGTTATGAAATCGTCAGCGCCGGCACTGCGGCCGAAGCAAGGTCGCGGGTAGGCGATGAACGCATCGACTTGATTATCCTCGATAGCTGGTTACCAGATGGGGATGGAGTTGTTTTATGCAGGGAGTTACGATCACGTCTACCGAGTTTACCAATCGTCTTTCTCAGCGCAGCGGGGCTCCAAGCCGATCTAGATAGGGCGGCGGAAGCTGGATGCAACGTTTACTTAACCAAACCGCGCGACATCGACGAACTGACGCAGGTTGTTGAACAAGTGATAAATACTTCGCAACGGGAAACCAAAGCACCTATTGGCTGATGCGCCGTCAAGAGGCAACGCCACCACGCGCGCTCGAGGCTGGCAACGCTCGCTCTACCATGCGGCCCGAGCTCTCTTCTGTACATCTTGGCAAACCTTGCAAAACCCATCCGGAGGATGTACGGTGAGTAATCGGGAAGCGATTCGATCGGGTCGTAGCTTCCCGCATCAACTATCGCTGAGACCGACTACGCCTTTGGTTCACCTCGCCTAGAGAGGACGATTAAGACTTGAGAGCGAATCTGGGAGAACTGAAGACCGTCGAGGACCTCAATAGCGCGCTGCACGAGTCTCGAGAACGGCCCGTGCTCTTGTTCAAACACAGCCTGACGTGCCCGATCAGCACCCGAGCTTTCAACGAGCTGCAATCCTATCTCGAGCGCGGCGACACTCGCGTAAGCTGCAAGCTGATTACCGTACAAACGGCGCGCGATGTTTCAAACGAAGCCGCTTCCTTACTTGGACTGTCTCACGAATCGCCACAGGCGATACTGATTCGAAATGGCAGCGAGGTTTGGAGCGCGTCGCATAACCAGATAACAGCCTCAGCGCTGGATCACGCTGTGCGCCAGGCCATCGATTAGCGGGTTGAATCGATTCGACCTCCGCCGAGCATCTCGGCGAGCAACAACAAGCACACCCGAAATTCTGAAGCGCGCTCCCATTAGCCTTGGCGAAGGGGCGGGTTCCGGACTGATGTGAGTGAAGAGTCAGCCTTCGGCTTGCTCGCGCAAGCCGAAGGGTTGTGGTAGCGGATCAGAGTCGACGCGAACTGACTCAAGTTTCTTTGTGCTTCTCAGGGCATCTGAGCTGCCTGGCTTCAAAGTCGGGCAGTCAATATTCTCGCTCCGTGCTTGCCGCGTCGTCATTTCCGCCCCGTTCCACCGAGGTTGAACACACCCCAACCGTTTCTGGCGGTCGGGGCCGATGGACCATTGCCGAGAACGAAGAGATGGCCGAAGTTCTGTGTGTAGACTTTTCCGTCAGGGCCAATCGTCATTGGCGTGTAGGCCGCACCGAGGGCTAGCTGCAAGAACCTCTTTTGCTTCAGCGTGCCACCCTGGTTGATCGAGAACACATTGCCATCCTCGCTATTGGCGTATACAACGCCGTCGGCGTCTATGCCCAGAGCATTCACGCACCACTCGAAGCTGTTGGGATGATCGTCTACACATGTAACTGAGCCATCCGGTTGGCGCGTGCAACTCAGCGTGTTGGTGTTCTTAAACTTCCACTCAACTCCCAGGCTAGGACTGAGCTGTGTGATGAAGTACTGCTCGGGGTCGTTTGGCGTTGTTGCCGTTCGATTGGACGGGCAATCATGTTCGTCGTTACAGTAGGAGCCCGCGGCGTAGTGATTATCCTTGGTGACTATCGAGTACGTCCCGCCGTGGGCGTAAACTCCGGGCGTGACATCCCAGCCGAACAGATAGGCCGCGAGAAAATCTCCTGTGGAGCTGAACCTCATCAGGTGGCCCTGCGCGTAGTTGTAACGAGTGTAGGCGCCATATAAAACGCTTCCGTCAGGGAGAACCACCGGCGAGGCGGTCGAGTCATCAATCACTCGGGCCGGCGGCGGCTCATTGGTATCCGGCGCAACGCCCGTGGTCGTGCCTTTCCGGCAACCGCCCGGTGTGCCATTGGGCGGAATCAACACATTGCAGCCGTCATTCAAACGGTTCCGCAATGATGCGGCCCACTTGGAAGTCAGGTCCGGATTCACCGCGACCACAAAGCTGTACCGGCTGACTAAATGCGCCTTGCTGATTGTGTATATCGTGCCGTCCGGGGCGATTGCCGGGGCGACGTTCATCCCGGGGCGCTGCGTGCCGCAAGCTGTCGTCGGCGGCTGGGCATCCGGCTTTGGAGGCCAAGGCGGGTTTGTGCTGAATCCCACCTTGCACTGGTCCGTGGCGGCGGGAGCCCCGGGAGTCAGCGACGCAAACGTTGCTTTGGTAGACGTCCCGTCCGGCGCGATCTTCACAAGCCATGAGTTAACAACGTCGGTGTCCCAGGGGTTTGCCAGATTCAGCTTGACCGCGTTGTAGTAAACATTTCCCGCGCTGTCGGCGCTCAACGGTCCGGCCACGAAGATGCTCGGGTCAATCGTGCTCCCAAATGGATTGACGCGAGCGATGACGCTGCCGCTTCCTCTGGCAAGCTTGAAGACCGTTCCTCCGAATCCCGGATCATATACGAAATCTCCCACCAGGACAGCGTGATAGACCGGCTCCCAACCCGGACCGTTGCCTGTCACCAGGCTCCCGTAGGGAACAGGTTTCCAGTCGCTCTCGAAGGTCCACTTCTCGACCAACTGTCCGCTCTCCCAATGGAGGCGTTTCTGATTCCAGACTTGCGTCTCCCAGTGTTGCAGGGTGGTGAAGGTCCCGGTCTTGAACTCCATAAAAACGTCGTCGCCGTCCGTCAGCGGCGTCTGGTAGTGGACCAGCAGGTCGCCTTCTTGATCGGCAGCCGAGGCCGCGGCGTGCGGGTCATAGATCTTGTCGGCGAGCACCGCATCAAAGCTTTGGCCTGTGGCGTTAATGAACCCGGTATGTTGCGGGTTCTTGCCCCACTGCGTCCAGCTCAGGTCGCCGCCGGACTGTATTTGCACAATGCTCGCTTCATTCAAGCCCGCCGAGGACTGCTTGAAGAGCTTTCCGGTGTTGAGGATTTCCTGTTGACTCGCCACTCTGGGAATCAGGTTGACGTTGGGCCGCAAAACTCTGCGCGCCAGCCTTGTAGGAAGGTCTCTTGTCTCTGACTTCACGATTTGGGGGTCTGTCTGTGTTTGCGCTAATGCCGATGCGGATGCCAGCACTAGCACGAAAACGCTCGCAAAAAGGTTCAAACGTTTCAGCATCTCTCTTTCCTCCTTTTACGAAAAGCGGCTAGAGCATGTTAAGCCGTTGGTTCTTCAAAGAGAGTGAGGCGAAACATTGGCAGTAGTCGCTTTGCGCTCTGCCTTAGTCAACTGGAGCAAACGTTGACCGGTTGTTGGTTAAGCAATCGGGACGGCTGCGGGCTTTGAGAGGTTTGCGGTCAATCAAGTCCCGGAAGCCTCACGGGGTGGTTGCCGCAGCGAGCGGGATTATATATCACCGATTTCTGGAATGCAAGTTTTTCGTGATCACCCTCGCCGTTTATTGCGTTCTAAAGCACAGAGACTCGGGCTCGGACGAACCTGTTTTGCGGTCTTACGCCGTCCCGCTTGACCGGTTGAGCCCTTTCACGATAATCATCCGGTGACGTGATAACGACGAAACTGAGACCTCGCCTCGACAAGCTGCTGCTGGCCGCAATCTTCATAGTTCTATCGACGTCTACAATACTGTGGACCCTGCGAGACCGGACGCCCCCGCCGTGGGACCCCGCCGACCATCTCAGATACGCGTACGATTATTATCGGCTCTTGGCTCACGCTGACTTCGCTGGCTTCGCAAGAGAGTTCTTCACCGCGCGACACTATTACGCACCGTTCGTTCATCTGGTCAGCGCGACAGTATTCTTGATTTTCGGAGCTTCGAGGCTGACCGGAACAGGCGTGAACTTGTTGTCGCTCGCCGCGATGCTATGGGCCGTTGCAAACATCTCGCGCCGCCTTTACTCCAATCCCGCATCGGCGTCCAGTGACCTTGCGTCACCGGCTTCAGTTTCGCTAACCGTGCTGCCGGCGCTGATCGCGGCTTGCTATCACTTCAGCGCCTGGCTGATGCACGATGCGTTCTTGGACTTCCC
>Ga0114129_10001625_pt1 | contig 30489 bp, 24 predicted proteins | sample RhiMetdeltSRZDD1_FD_80071 | JGI IMG/M metagenome (GOLD analysis project Ga0114129, IMG submission 80071) | Populus rhizosphere microbial communities from Tennessee, USA - Rhizosphere MetaG P. deltoides SRZDD1 (version 2) (version 2) | ecosystem: Host-associated > Plants > Roots > Rhizosphere >...
CTTGGCAACCTCAACCAGGGCCGGCAGGGGTGCGATGTCACCGTCCATGCTGAAGACACCATCCGTGATGATCAGGGATCGGCGGTAGGATGAAGCGTGTTCCTTGATCGCATCTTCTAACGCGCCAGGATCATTGTGTTCATAGGCAACGATTTTTGCGCCGGAGAGTCTGCATCCATCAATGATAGAGGCGTGATTAAGTCGATCAGAAAAAATAACATCTTCTTTTCCGACCAGCGCGGATATGGTCCCAAGATTGGCAGTGAAACCCGATTGAAAAGTGATGACATCCTCTGCGCCCTTGAATTTGGCCAGACGCTGTTCGAGCTGCACGTGCAAATCAGTAGTACCCGCAATGGAACGTACTGCGGCAGGGCCGATGCCATACTTCTTCGTGGACTCCTTCGCGGCTTCGACGAGCTTGGGATGATTCGCCAACCCAAGATAATTATTCGAGCAGAAGTTGAGTACATCCTTGCCGTCGACGATAATGCGCGCACCCTGTGCAGTGCCAATGGTGCGGATGCGGTTGTACAAGCCCTGTTCTTTCAAACCATCAATTTCCTGCGTGAGCCAATCGAGTTTCGACATGAGGACTCCTGTGTTTATAGTAGCGGTGGTCGAGTAGGTCGAGCGAGAGCGAGACCGTATCGAGACCAACTATTTCAAGTTCTCTCCAAAATGTCCTGCTGACATATCAGTGCTGGTCTCGATACGTGCTACGCACACTCGACCAGCGGAACATATTTCATTATAGCAACTTAACAAAAAGGCAACTGGCACAACTTGTTAGTTACAGTCGCCATGATTTACAGAGCGCCGCCTGATTCTGCCGAAATGTTTGAATTTCAATCTCCAAATCAAGATGCAAGTGAGTTAAGAAATGATATTAGCGGCGGAAATCCTTGAGAGTCAATGGTCTCGGTTGCTTCCCGTCAATATCCTGGATGCCATACTCCAGTGCTTCCTGCGCAGCGACAAGGACCTTGCCACTCTTTTTTAGAATGCTTGGGTCATTCGCCAGCGCGGCAACGATGCGTCCGATGAACTGCGGCGATTCGGAATTACTCATGTCGAAATGTTTGGCATTGCGCATCACCGATTCGGTCCGCACCAAACCCGGATACAGAGAGACAACAGCCACCTTATACTTTTTCAACTCGCGTGCCATGTACTCGGTCATTTTGTCTACGGCAGCTTTTGAGACGCCATATTGTGTATTCCCCAGGTACACCTGTGCCGACCAAAATGAGATGTTCACGATCAGCCCACTCTTTTTCTTCGTCATCCGCCGCGCCGCCAAAGCAGATGATGTATATGCCGCGCGCACGCCGGCATCGAACATGGCATCCCAGCGCCAGAAGGGTTGCTCCCAGAAGGGTTTAAAGTAGGTGAAGATTCGGCCCTCCCGCATGTTTTCATATCCGCCCCAGGCATTGTTCACCAGAAGATCGATCTTTTTGCTTTTCTTTGCGATTTGTTTGAACGCGGCTTCTACCTGTGAATCGTCGCGGTGGTCGCAGTGGATGGCGATTCCTTTTCCGCCCAGGCCGTTCACTGCTTCAGCCGTAGCGAAAACCGTCCCACCCAGCTTCTCGGCATCTTTCTTCTCTTCCACGCTACGGCCTGTGACGTACACAGTCGCGCCTGCTTCACCTAACCCCAATGCGATGCCCTTGCCCACGCCGCGGCTCGCGCCTGTCACAACTGCAACCTGCCCTTTCATTGAGACCATGTCAACTCCTTTTTCAGTGATGTTTGGGTCAAGCGGCTGATTGCCGCTTGTCTAAGAAATAAGTAACCCTTTGCAATATATTCAGGGCCAAAATCAAAACTTCTATTCTACATGATTATGCGGCACTTTGTAAAACAGGCTTTCAACGTTAAAGCAAGAGCACCTTATTCGATGGGCAATGGATGAAATTTGCAATTTATTACAAATGTAATCAAGGCCGGAATTCAATATATAATTCAACTGTCCTATGACTACCAGGTCCCTGCACGAGCAAATTGCTGATCTCAAGAAGGCTATAGAAGCGCAGGAAAATATGCGTTCGGTTCTGGGGGATTCGGTGGTGGACACTACCCTGGCAGTTTTACGCGATCAATTAAACGAATTGGAAAGACAGGTAACCCAGCAGGATACCGGAAGTCACGCGCGCCGTAAGTTGGTGACCGTTCTATTTGCCGACGTCTCAGGGTTTACTGCATTCTCCGAAAACCGAGACGCAGAGGACGTGGCGGATCTCGTCAATGGACTGTGGGCGCGGCTCGATAAGATCATCGAAGGGTTTGGCGGTGAAATTGACAAGCACATCGGCGATGCAGTCATGGCGTTGTGGGGGAGGGATAACGCGCGTGAAGATGATGCCGAACGTGCACTCCGTGCAGCATTGAGAATGCAAGAGACCATCCGGGAAAACGCGGAGCAGTTGCCAATTAGCATCAAGGTCGGTGTGAATAGTGGACCCGTGTTGTTGAGCGCGATGGGTACACATGGTGAATTTACCGCGATGGGAAATACGGTCAATACTGCGAGTCGTTTAGTGCATCTTGCGCAGGCAAACCAAATTCTGGCTTCGCATGATACGTATCAACTCGTGCGCGGTGTCTTTGATGTACAAGTTCAGACTCCCATCACGGTCAAAGGGAAGAGCGATCCGTTACAGACATACTTGATTCAAAGGGTGAGGCCGCGCGCGTTCCGGTTGCGAAGAAGAGGTGTCGAAGGTGTATCCACCCGAATGGTTGGACGCGCAGCGGAGTTCCAGACCATCCAAAACGCGTTAGAGCAATGCGTCTTGAATCGACGCGTGACGGTCGTTATCGTCAAGGGGGATGCCGGGTTGGGCAAGAGTCGTCTGATCTACGAACTTGAGGGTTGGATCGATGCACATCCCGATGATTTTTTCATGTTTCGAGCGCGTGCCGATGAGGAGATGAAAACCCTGCCATATAGTTTATTGCGCAATGTGTTTAGTGAACGCTTCCAAATTATGGACAGTGACTCGCAGGCACAGGCGCGTGCGAAGCTGATGAAGGGCATGGCGGCGATGATCGGCGATGGTGGAGAAGAACGTGCAGTCTTTATCGGTGAACTGCTGGGCTTCGATTTTTCTGAAAGCCCATATGTGCGCGGTATCCGGAATGATGCGCGCCAGATTCGTGATCGGGCGTTCAACAACATCGCGCAATTCTTGACAGAAATATCGGAAAATGCGCCCATTACTTTACTGCTGGATGACATCCATTGGGCAGATAACGGCTCACTCGAGTTGGTGGAATATCTGGCAAAGCTCGAAATCAATTTGCCGTTGTTTATTTTGTGTGCCACGCGCCCCAGCCTCGAAGAATCCCACCCGAATTGGGGAAGCAACCTCCCGCTGTGCGAGGTAGTGACCATCAAAACTCTTGACCTCAACGCCAGCAGAGAATTGGTGAATAATATTTTGCAGAATGTTTCTAAACTTCCAAATGAATTGGTGGAGATCGTTGCTCGTAATGCGGAAGGGAATCCGTTTTATTTGGAGGAATTGATCAAGGTTTTGATTGAAGACGGTGTGATCATCAAGGGCGAAGAGCAATGGCAGATCGTCCCGCAGAGTCTGACGCAGCTGCGCGTCCCACCCACCTTGACAGGGATTCTGCAAGCGCGTTTGGATCGTCTGCCGGCGGCGGAAAATGAAGTGCTGGAACGCGCCGCGGTGATCGGTCGCACGTTTTGGGACGCGGCAGTCGAAGCGATGCGCGGATCGGAGTCTGCACGTATGGTCATCGGGGACGCGGATGTTCACACGGCGCTCACGGCACTTGGCAGCAAGGAATTAGTCTTCCCACATCAACCGTCCACGTTTGCTGCCGCACATGAATATGTGTTCAAGCATACCATCCTGCGCGAAGTGACGTACGAGCGTGTGCTCAAAGCGAAACGCAAGTTGTATCATCGCGTGGCAGCCGATTGGCTCATTCAGCAAAGCGGGGAACGCATTAGTGAATATCTGGGTTTGATCGCGCAGCATTATGAATTAGCGGGTGATCCGACCAGCGCCGTAGAATTTCTTGAGCGCGCGGCGGATCAATCTATGCGTTTGAGTGCCTTCCGCGAGGCCTTATCTGCCTCTGAACATGCCCTGGGAATTCTGGCTTCCTCTGAAAATAAGAATCCTGATACCCGCGCACGCCTCTTGCTGACGATTGGTACAGCACATCTCTGGTTGACAGATCATGCGACCGCCACGGCGCGTTTTGAAGAATGTATCGCACTAGCCCGCTCCATCGGCGATCGAAACCTGGAAGCCAAAGCGTTATCTCGTCTGGGCCGTATTGGGATGGAACAGAGTCGATTCGACGAGGCAGCAGCGCATCTCCACGACAGTCTCGCAATTGCCCATGAGTTGAACGAGATTGAGGTGATCGCATTCGTGCTGGCGCATCTCGGATACATCAGTCACTATCAGGGTAGATACGCCGACGCTCAAAAATACGGCGTGGAGAGCTACGAGTTTGCAAAGAAGACGGGCGATGCGATTGCCCAGGCTTTCTCATTGAATATGCTGGCAATGGTCAGCGTCAATAATAATGAATTTGAGCAGGCGCGGGCTTATCATCTTCGGGCCATCGAAATTTCTAAGAACGCGGGCGATCGCTATGGGCTCGCGCGTGCCTATAATAATCTAAGTGAACTGATGCGAATTCAACGCCAGTATGCCGATGCCAAGCCATACACCGCGTTGGGTATTGATCTCACACGCGAACTTGGCAATCGTTATGTTCTCCCCATTATGCTCATTAATCTCGTTTATTCGCAAGTTGGATTGGGTGAAATTCGCGAGGCCTATGCCTCTCTGCGCGAGGCTTTGCAAGTCAACATGGAGAACGACTCGATTTCGTGGGTACTCTTCTCGTTGGTGGGCTATGCGGATATTCTCGCCGCCGAAGGCAAACGTGATCAGTCACTGGATGTGCTGGGCGTGTGTTTGCATCATCCCGATACGAACAGCGATACGCACCGTGATATTCAAATTGTATTGAATGACTTGAAGAGGGCCCGCATGGATGATATCGAGGTTGGGCTCGAACGCGGAAAATTGTTGGAGGTGAAAGAAGTCGTGATCAGGGCTTTGGGAGGTTAGTCTTTCACCACTTCTGCAAATAGACCTAGCTCCGCTAACGCATCCATCACTTTGGGAACAGCGCCACTTTTGACGATTACCGCCGTAGGACTTAATATTTCGCCCAGAAATTTTCCGGCCCTGGACTTACGCATCTCTTCCAGGACCTCAGGCCGGCTCACTCGCAAAACGACCTGAGTTTCCACTCGAGCCTCGGTCCCATTAACTTCCCAACGCCTGAGGGCTTTGACCAATGCAGGCGGCACATTGTTGTTCGTATGCCTGACGAGCATCGCCAGCAGCTGCTCCGCTTTGAGACCCTGCTCCTTGTTGGAATGCTTCAATGACTGAGCAGTGATTTGATATTTGTACTTATCATTTTTCTGCTCTTCCCACTCGCAGAAACGTGCGATTTGATAACGGAGCGCACGTGGAGCGAGTCGCTCTATATTGATTTTTCCATTGGATGAAACAGAAATCTTTCCTTTTTCCTCTTTTGTACTGGCAAAGTCTGACACACGAAATGCCGTAGGTTCGGCTGAACCTTCTGCTACGGATAATTCTACCTGACCCAGCCAATGAAGGATATTGGTAATGAAATATTTAATGAGCGCGCCATCCACTTGATCCCAATAGGAGAAGCCGCGCAAATACTCGCCATCCGATGCCCTTTTGATGAACCAGGAGTCATAATCCCCGGCAGGGCGTTGAAAGTCAGCATATTTTTGTTTGATATCGCGCACAAAGGAGTTAATGCTCCACCACTTGCCTTCCGGGATGGCATCGAGCAAATTCAACAGGAACTCACGTGTTTCTTGAGGCTGGTTTGTCCATTCGCCTTCACAGCGGAGGCCAGGCATCAGTTTCAGCTCGTTGAAGGTGGTACTCTCCGTCCAGGCGTCTTGCAGAATCTTCAAAGCATCTTTTCGCGGCGCTTCGAGAAAAGCTTTCACGGCTTCGGGTTGTAACATGTTCTTTTTGATCAGTTTGGCAGATGAAAGCAGGGCCAATAGCCGTAAGTCGGGCTTCCAATCTGACTTGCCTGTGCGGAGCGCGGCGAGCAAAGTTGTCGCATCATCGAGAATGTAATCGTTTGCAGAAATCTCTTTTCCCTTTTCCTTGGGTGAGGCCGGGCGGCCCAGTGCCTCCGTGGTGATGGGCAGCTGCCCGTCCCTACGACTTTCAATCAACAATAACAAATCATCAGGGATATAAGCAAACTCCTGTGAGCCTTTGTCTGTTTCAAAGAAAGCACGCGCGAGCAGACCACGATAGAAAAGCATCTCTGCTGTCGAAGAGGGTTTAAGATGTGGACGTTCACGGTCGCGTTTGCCAGCGCCCATCTCGCGGATGTCACCGTATTTGCGGGTGAAGGTTTGCCAGGGGATTCGCCCGCCTGAGTGGACGAGGTCAGTGATGGCCGAGTCTGCCTGAGGGGAGAGCGAGTCCATCAGCTCAGAGAGCAGGTCGGAGTCAAGGAGGGAAGCGGATAGTTCCGCGCGAGCTGAGTCCGCGTCCGTGGAATCCAATTCGAGTCCCCAAAACTCCCCAATGATGCGGAGGTGACCGATATCCTGTTTATGGAGCGAGTGAAATAGGTCGGGCATAAGTTCAAACTACCAATCACAAGTTAGGAATAATTGTAATTGGTAATTTGGCATTAGCCTCTCACAACCTTCAATGCGTTCGGCAAAATTTCAAAACTGACCTGGCGGATGTCTGTGCCGGGGCCCGAGAAGATTTCGCCATCGGCGTGGATGTAGAGTGGTTTATCCGCTGAGAGTGAGAATTTTTTGCACGTGCCCATCTTCACTTGTTTGAAACGGCCGTGTGTGCCTTTCATTACTTCAGGCACAATGCGGAACATCATCGGGCGGCTCACGTCAGTGATCATGGCATAATGAAAGATGCCATCATCAATCTTGGCATCGGGTGCAATGAGAAAGCCGCCACCTTCGCGGGGGCCATTGCATAAAACAAGATAGATTACTTTTTGTTCCCATTTTTCATTATCGGTTTCGATTTGCATCCTGATGGGGTTGTGATCGATGACGATCGTTTGAACAACAGCCGCGAGATACATCAGGAAGCCGCGCAGGAGCGGCAGCTGATGGGAACGAATAGTGACGATGGCACCAAAGCCAATACCAAGAGTATTATCAAAATATTCCGTGCGCCCCTTTTCATCGGTCATCAAACCGAGATCTACTGTGGAAGCTTCACCATGGAGGGCACGCTGGAGCGCCACCGTTGGAGTTTGGGAGGCATGGATGCCATGCCCGAAATCATTCCCTGAACCTACCGGCACTACACCGAGAATAGGACGTTTCTCTTCTGGCACTTGCATGAGACCATTCATCACTTCGTGAACAGTACCATCGCCACCCATGGCAACCACCAGGTCATATCCGTCATACCCTGCTTGTTTGGCCAGTTCAATGGCATGGCCTGGATAAACCGTCCCGCTCCAATCCACGCCACCATGTTCTTTCGTGATGGAACGCAGGTCGCGCGCTACGCGCCAGGCGTTGCCCATATCGGCCATGGGATTCAGAATGATTTTGATTTTGCGGGGCATGAGGAGTCCTCCATAATGAAAAGATCCTAAAGGCGTCGCGGTGGCGGAATATTTGCGTGTAATGCCATTAGGATCTGAAATCTTCTTTCGTGAATTATAACCCCCGCAAAAGCAATTGGATGTTTATTCCTCTATAATGGTATGTGTCGCCAGCGGCCCGGTGATGCCGCGGGCGACCTGGAATGTGCCGCGGTCGTACTTCTTGGCCTTGTACAGAGCTGCATCGGCGGAACGGAGGAGGTCCGGTCCGCTGCGGGCGTTCACCGGATAAATAGCGATGCCACCCGAGATACCCAGCTTGAGTTTCTTGCCGTCGGGCAGTTTGAATTTGAGTTTCTTCATGCCTTCCGTAACCTTCTCTGAGACGATTTGTGCGGAGGAAAGATCGGCCTGGCTGAGAATCAGAGTCAACTCGTCGCCGCCATAACGCGCCAGAAAATCGGTATTGCGAACGCCCCGCGCCATTTGATTGAACACCAAACGCAGGACGTCGTCTCCAACGGGATGCCCATAGGTATCGTTTACGGCCTTGAAACCGTCCAGATCCATCATAATAACCGCGAAGGAATAATTATTCTTGCGTGCTGCGAGCACTTCCTCTTCCAGGCGTTCGTCTAAGGCGCGGCGATTCGGAAGGCCAGTCAACGTGTCACTGTATGCCTGTCGGCTGACAACTTGATGTAGACTGGCATTGGATATGGCTATAGCCGCTTGTTCCGAAAGCATTTTGAGCAGCTGTAACTCCGAGTTAGAAAAGCCGCCGACGATGGAGCGCGTCACGTTCATGACTCCCAACACCGAGTCGCCTACCTTGAGGGGCAGCCCGATGATCGAGCCTGCCCAATCCGTTGGTACATTTGCAAAGAAGGGATGGTTTCTCATGTCTTCGACGATGACCAACTGGCCATCGCGCGCAACTGTATAGGTGAGACCGTTCAGTCTCGGTTTCACCCAGCCTTTATTGTGGTTGCCGTCTGCATCCAGCGCCGCGCCAAACGTCAGCCTTCTGTTCTTATACAGGAAGATATGCGCCTCCCGCGAGTTGTCTATGAAACGGATGGCTTCCGAAGTCACTGCGTCCAGCACATCGGGCAGATCCAGGCTCGAAGTAAGATGAACGCTCAGCTTCCTGAGCGCGTCCAATTCATCAGCCTGTTGTTTGAGCATCGCCAGCAGCGCACGGTTGTCGAACAATCCCTGAACGAGAAGTTCAGGTTTCTCCTGATGGTTAGGGGAAAACTTTTCTATGGATGCTGACAGGAGGTCCAGGAGTTTTAGCAGATGGTTGTTTTCAACCGGAGATCCACCCTGTGCTTCCAGCGCCTGCCGTGCTAGCGCAAGAATCTTTAAGCGGTGTTCACTCATTCTCTATGTGCTTGTCCAGGCAAAAAATTATTCACGTGCTGTACCGAATTGCTTTTCATGGTTGCCATTATAATCATTCGCTACACAGGATATATTACACGCCCGTTACAACCTGAGCGTATTGGAATGGCCGTAGAGTGCAGTAAGCCTGGGGATTAACAAAGGTTACAGAGCATTCCCAAAGTTTTCTCATTTGTGTGACAAGCGGTAAAATGAAGGAATTCATTTCTGGAGGATACCGTGACCGATACCATTTCCGCCGGCGGCTCGCCCCGGCCCGCTCCTGTAACGCCGCTGAATCCACGCCGACGGGGCCTCATCATAGGCGCATCTGATGGGCTGGGCGCCGAACTGGCCAGGAAACTGGCTTACAACGGCTATTCGCTGGCCCTGCTCGCGCGGCGCAAGGAGAAGCTGGATGCGCTTTGTGCAGAGATTAATTCGGCCTTCAAGGAACAAAGGGCGCTGGCCTATGTCCATGATGTGGCCGAATATGATCAAGTATCGAGTTTGCTTCGTAAAATCGTGGCCGATCTGGGCGGCCTGGATCTGGTCATCTTTGTGGCCGGGGTCAATTATCCGCCCGGTGGAATCGACAAATACAACTTTGAGAACGATCGGAAGATGATCGAAGTCAATCTGATCGGCGCGATGGCGTGGTTACATCCTATTGCTGAGCTGTTCCAATCCGCCAGGGCCGGGCAGATCGTAGGGGTCGCGTCCGTGGCGGGAGACCGTGGGCGTGTAGGCAACCCTGGCTACAACACATCCAAAGCCGGGCTCGCGACGTATTTGGAAGCTCTACGCAACCGGCTTACCCGTCATGGGGTGCATGTACTGACTGTGAAACCCGGCTTCCTAAAAACAGAGATGCTCAAGGCCGCTCAAGGTCCAACTCCGTTTGCGATTGAGCCATCCAAAGCCGCGGATGACATTTTGGAAGCGGTGAAGAAACGCAAACAAGTGATCTATACTGCCTCCATCTGGCGCTGGATTATGCTGGCCATTCAACATACGCCATCCATTATTTTTCGAAGATTATCCTTTTAATCCGTTCCTGCCACCGTCTTGGGTGAGACGTACTAGGGTGCGCGTCCCGTTCCATGAGGCTTTACGAAGAAAACGTACCTAAACCGATTCATGAATCTCAACACTCACTTCACACAACTCGAGAACTTCGGGCATTCGCTCAGAGCTCCGGCTTATCGAATCCGAATCCGTACAACCGAGGACATTTATGAGGCGCTTCAACTCGCGAAGAAACTTGACTTGAAGGTCACCGCGCGTGGGACCGGCATCAGTTACAACGACGCATCACTCAATAGTGGCGGGATCGTGCTGGATATGACTGGCATGAACGAGATCCTGGAATGGGATCCCGCCTCCGGCGTGGTGCGCTGCGAATCGGGCGTCACGCTAAAGCAATTGTGGCAGAAAGTTGTACCAGAGGGCTGGTGGCCTCCGGTCGTCTCGGGTACGATGAAAACAACGTTAGGGGGTTGCCTCTCGACGAATATCCATGGCAAGAATAATTTTAAAGTAGGGCCAATTGGAGAGCATGTTGTTGAATTTGTCGCAATGACACCCACCGGCGCACTCGTTACGTGTTCACCGAATCAGAATGCCGATTTGTTCTATGCGATGATCAGCGGCCTCGGAATGCTGGGCGTGTTCACATCGGTTACCCTGAAAATGAAACGCGTCCATTCCGGGCTTATCGTTGTGGAGGCAAGACCCGTTCCGAATCTCAATCAACACTTGACGGACCTGTGCGAGGACGCCCCCAATCATGATTACATCGTTGGCTGGCTGGATACGTTCGCGCGCGGAAACACACTCGGTCGTGGGCAGATTCACGCGGCGCGTAATTTGAAAGCGGGGGAAGATTCCAACGCACAAGAAACGTTGCAGTTGAAATACCAGCATTTGCCCGATCGTTTGTTTGGCGTAATGCCTAAATCGCTGTTGCACTATTTTATGAATCCATTCGTAAATAATCTGGGATGGCGCGCCGTCAATGTTGCAAAGTATCTGTCGGCTTTGCGGAAACACACATTCAAACAATCGCATGCCGAGTTTCACTTCCTTTTGGATTATGTGCCAAATTGGGAACGTTCCTTTGGCAAAGGTGGACTGATTCAGTATCAATCCTTTTTGCCAAAGGAAACCGCAGAAACAGCCTGGCGCGAGATCCTGCGTCTTTCCCATCGCCGGAATCTACCGGCCTATCTGGGCGTGACCAAGCGTCATCGGCCGGATAAATTCCTGCTCACGCATGGCTTAGATGGCTTTTCGCTCGCCATGGATTTCAAAGTGACTGACAGGAATCGTGAGGCACTCAGCCGGATGCTGCAGGAATTTGATCAAATCATACTCGAGGCGGGTGGTCGCTTCTATTTTGCCAAGAACAGCGAGACTTCCGCTGAAAGTGCAAGAAGGTTTTTGGGTGATGAGACGATTCACCGATTTAAGAAGCTTAAGCAACGTTGCGACCCGGAAAACTTGTTAGAATCGGATTTGTATCGTCGTTTGTTCAAGTAGGTAGCCAGGAGGTTCTATGGAACATTACGACCTGATCGTAATCGGCTCAGGACCAGCGGGAGAGAAAGGAGCCGCGCAGGCAGCGTATTTCGATAAGCGCGTTGCCCTGATCGAGCGCGCGCCCTACGTGGGCGGTGCAGGCATTAATACAGGCACCGTTCCGTCAAAGACATTACGCGAAGCGGCCCTGTATTATTCCGGTTTGCAGCAGCGCGGTCTATATGGCATCGATTACTCCCTTAAAGATAATTTGTCCGTGGCAGATTTCATGCATCGGGAGAAAATTGTTGTTGAGAACGAGCATCATATTATTGAGAACAATATTCAACGCCATGGAATTTCGCTCCTGCATGGTGAGGCCTCATTCAAGGATGCACATACAATACGCGTCTCTACGGCTGACGGTGATACGGATATCAGTGGCGATTTCATTCTGATCGCGACCGGGTCATCTCCCTATCATCCGCCCGATATTCCTTTCGATGGCAATTTGATCTACGATTCAGACACGATCTTGCATATGGATCACATCCCAAAAACGATGGCAGTTGTTGGGGGTGGCGTGATTGGAACCGAGTACGCCTCCATTTTTGCCGCGCTGGGAGTGCAAGTGATGCTGATCGAACCGAAGGAACGCGTCCTGCCGTTTGTCGATTATGAGATGATTCATCGTTTGCAGGATCAGTTGAATTTGCTGGGTCTTAAATTTGCTCTGGGGCACAAGGTGACAGCCATGGAGCCTCATGAAAAGCACGTCCTATTAACGCTGGATAAACACCGTGTCCTGGAGTTCGAACGCGTTTTAGTTGCTTCAGGCCGGCAGAGCAACGTGCAGGCACTGCGGTTGGAGCAGATCGGTGTAAACCTGGGTAACCGCGGACTGGTTCTCGTCAATGAAAAATTTCAAACGAGCGTGCCGAACATTTATGCAGCTGGGGATGTGATTGGTTTTCCGGCGCTGGCATCCACCTCGATGGAACAGGCACGGGTGGCGATCGTACACGCGTTTAATTTGGGTTATAAGGAACAGATGTCCCACATTCTCCCGCTGGCGGTTTATTCCATCCCTGAAATTTCGATGGTTGGAATCACGGAGGATGAGTGTAGAGAAAAGCAAATTCCGCATCTTATTGGGCGTGCCTACTACGAGAACAACCCACGGGGCCAAATTATTGGTGATATGAGTGGAATGGTCAAACTCATCTTCTCACCGTCAGATAAGAAGCTGCTCGGCGCCCACCTGATCGGTGAGCAAGCTTCGGAGTTGATTCATATCGCCGCGCATGTGATGCTCGCGAATGGGACGATTGATGCCTTTATCCAGGCGGTCTATAACTATCCCACACTTGCAGATGCTTATAAATATGCGGCCTACGACGGGTTGGGTAATTGGGAGAGATGGAAGAAGCAAAATGCAGGTAGTATGGGATGAATTTGGAAATCCTTGACCTTGGCCTGATCGAATACGAGACAGCGTGGGAATTACAAGACCAATACGCGGCAGAGATCGCAGAGGGGCAGCGATCGCCAACGTTATTGCTGCTTGAGCATCCGCATGTATACACGTTTGGGCGACGCGGAAAGGCGGAGAATTTGTTGTGGGGTGAAGCTCAACTGAAGGAAAAGAGCATTGCAATACATTGGGTGGATCGAGGCGGGGATGTCACTTACCACGGACCCGGGCAACTCGTTGGATATCCTTTGTTACCGCTTGGACAGGTTGATTCAAAGAACCAATTACCTCAGGCTGATTACGTTGGTTATGTGCGTAATTTGGAGAAGACGCTTATTATCGCGTTGGCGAATCTCGGTCTCGCGGCGGGACAGCGGCCCGGTTTAACCGGTGTTTGGATTCAAGCGGATGTCCATTCGCGCTGCGCGCGATGCAAACCGGAGGATCGCAGGAAGCCAGCCAAGGTCGCGGCGATTGGAGTAAAGGTGGACGCGCGCGGCGTTTCACGTCACGGCTTTGCGTTGAATGTGAACCCGGATATGGAATATTGGGATGGCATCATCGCCTGCGGTTTGCAGGATGAACCAGTCGTGTCGCTGGCAGATTTGATGGAAGGTCCACCTTCGATGGAACGCGTAAAGCAGGAAGTGGTCTCGGCTTTTCGGGAAGTATTTGAGATGCAGTTAGAGCATCCCGGGGGATGAAGGCTGATTAAACAGGAACAGGCCCACCCTGAAAGCGCGAATACACTTGCACCTGGCGCAAGGGCAGGTGAGGGCGGCTAGGAAGAGGCGGAGCCTGTTCCTATTTATAGGCGACAGTCATCTGCTTCGCGAAAGTGACTGTAACCTTGTTATTATGCGCGAGAAGCCGCCGTTGCTTTCACAGTGACTTTGTTATCGCGTCGCCAGAAAACGATGACGATCGCAATGTAGGCAAAGTAGGCAATGATTTCCGTGAGCGATGGGTTACCGTTGTAGCCGAAGAGAGTTTGGAGCAGCTGGCCGACGAGCGATCCCTCATCTAGGATCGTGTTTACATCCCAGACGTGTTCAACGATGGCAGGAATCCAGCCCACTTCATTAAATTCATGCACACCATGTGCCACGAGTCCAGCAGCGAAGAGGATCAAGAGCAGGCCAGTCACCTGGAAGAAGCGGCGCAGGTCGAGCCGGAGGGTGGTGGCAAATATCGTGTAACCAAGCAAGGCAGCCGTGCCAAGGCCCAGGATGGTTCCGGCTAACACTTGAATAATATTGCTGTTTGCTTCTCCCGAGCTCCCAGCAAAGAGGGCGGCCGTGATAAAGATGGCCAGCTCAACCCCTTCGCGGACTACTGCCACGAAGGCCAGCCAGAAGACTGCCCGTTTGCCCGTGGACGCGGCGGCCTTGTTGACACCGTCTTCCAATTCGCTTTTGAGGAAGCGGGCCTGTTTGCCCATCCAGAAGATCATCCAGGTGAGAATGCCAGCGGCGATGAGCATCGTGATGCCCTCGAAGATCTCTTCGGCTTCGTCTTCGAGCGACATGCCAAAACTTGTCAGGATCACCGCGGTCAGAATGCTGACGGCGAGAGCGCTGAGTGTGCCGAACCAAACGGCGGGTGTGAGATCAGTGCGGCGGATCTTGTTCACGGCGCCGAGCACGATACCAATGATCAGAGCTGCTTCGAGTCCCTCGCGCAGCGACAGTAAATAAGTGGGTAGCATTTGTTATTCGTCTCCTAAATAAAGCCTACGTTAGCTGATTGGTGGGGTTTATACTCGAAGCCCATGCAAATATCCAGAGGGGTGTATGAAGACCCCCATAAGCCTGATTGATAAGAGTTTTCAACCAGGTTGATGATTTGAATTTTGAATAAAAGCAACCAGGTGGCCCCGGGGTCCCCGTATGTTGGAGCGTGTCCAGACCACCTGACTTATTTCGGTTACTTGCTCTTTTTCGTAGACGTAGCCTTCTTGGTCTTTGCCATGCGGCGATATGGAGGCATGTCAATCGTGCAGACTTGAGATTTGCTGGTGTCGAGGATCTTGAACCACAGACTTGGGTAATTCTTTGCGAAACTATCTGGGTCGAGACCTGATGTAATCACGGTCGGTAGATCTTCATAGTACCTATAATTCAATAGTTGATGTAATTTGTCTTCAGCCCACGAAGAGCTCATGTTGCTTTCTTTAAATCCATCGAGTATTAACAATGGAGCGGTACGAATTTCATAAAATCGCCTGTCGAACGATACATCTGTATTCGGACGAAAGGTCGCTTTCAAATAATCCAACAATACAGAAACATCCGTCATTATCGTCTGACCGCCATTTCCCATCCGATAGTGCCCAATTGCAGCAGCCAAGTGGGTCTTGCCGCAATGAGATGGTCCCAATAAGACCAACCACCCGTCGGGGCTGTCCGCAAACTGAGCAGAAGCGTCGTGGGCAACTCTTAATCTGTTTATATGTTCCTTGGTCACCTTTTCGCGCAAAATTTCTTTGTCTTTAATGCTGTAACCAGCCGTATTCTTGCGCTCCGTTATTTTTACAGTCACGATTTCTTGTCCAAGTTCATATTCCCGGGGTTGCCAATTTTGAAATGTCATCTCCCTAATGTCGTGCATGGACAACATGGAAAGCCCGGGATTGCTTGTCTCTGTTGGGTGACGATAGTCAAGAGTGAGTATGCGGATGTGTTTTACCAGTTCTTCATCCATCAGTCGTGAACGGATACGGCTTTCGACTTCATCCAAGATAAGATTAGTGGTAATTACGGTCGGCAACTTGTTGATGTAGCGATAATTGAATAACTGAAACAACTTCTCCTGCCCCCAGGATGTGATGTTTTGTGTTCCAAAGTCATCAATTACTAACAGCCTGACATTGCGGATTTCTTCAAACCTTTCCTCAAAATTCATCTCGGAACTGTTGTAGCCGGATCGTAGCCGATCAAGAAGATCGGATGGTGTAATGAACAATGTAGGAGTGTTTTGATTTACGGCTTCGTTTGCAATTGCGGCGGCCAGGTGTGTTTTGCCGGACCCATAGGTTCCCTCCAGCAAAATCCAACCGGACAACTCTTTGGCAAAATTCTCGCAGGCCTGCTTTGCATCGATGAGACTGTCTTTCTCGACCTGGGTTATGGTGTGTTTTGCCTTAGGGTTGCCCAAGGGAATGAAATTCTCAAACGTCAGATGACTCAACCGTTCCAGGTTACTTAACTCATATAATCGCTGACGTGCGTTCTCTGTAATCTCATTCGCACGGCAGACACACGGTTCGAGCCGCCCGAATTTCTCATGTCCCACGGGCACGTCCATGCGTAAAAACCCGACTCCCCCGCAATGCGGGCAATCGGGTTTGCCAAGCAGCGGCGCGGCGCTGACTTCACTCGAGATATTCTGCGAACTCACTCTGGGTGTATCGCTCAGAACCTTTGACAGCGTCCCGCTGATCTTTTTGTCCATGTCTTCCTTCTTCTTTCCAACGTTTCAAAATTGCTTCGCAATACTTCCAATTCCGCTTGTTATTTTTCACGGCAATTTCGATCACATCGGCGATCCATTCATCCGAATAAAGACCCTCTGCATCCTTCAACGCATCTGCGATCAATGGCGTCAGGGGCCCGATATTCTCTTCGTATAGCTTGAAAATGTTTGGACGTTCCATGAGCGACGCGGAGACTCCAGTGGCTGGATTCCACTTTCCGCTCTCGATGGCCTGGACGCCGGCCCGGCCGCGCGGCGAGTTCAATAGGAAGTAAACCACCGTGGCCTTCTGGACTTTCAGCAGGCTTCCGCGTTTGACAGCTTTCTCCAGCCCGGACTTTATCTCCTGCGCGCTCAGCCCCAGCTCTTTCACATCGAAATCCATCTTCTTCAACGCCCGGAACGGACCTTCGGTATGATCCACCCGCCAAAGAAAATACAAGGTGACCTTCAACTCGTCCGCGTCTTTGATTTCCTTCAAGAGTTGATGGAAGAGGGAATCCGGGAGTTGCGTGAATGTTTCAGAGTCAGTAAAGCCTTTGAATTGGTTCATTTTGTTTCCGTAGGGCGGAGCAGTTGCTCGTCCCTACGAGATTATTCATTCGGCCGAAACACCCGTGTTGCTGCGTTCTCAAACTTAGCAAGTTTTTCAATAAATACAAGATCTAAATCTCCAACGGGGCCGTTACGGTGCTTTGCAACTTTTAATTTTCTTAAACTCTTTTTCACATTATCTTCCTCATACTCTTTTGGAAGATAAATGAACATTACGATATCAGCATCTTGTTCCAAGGAACCGGATTCACGAAGATCTGATAGTTGTGGTTCTTTATCGGTGCGTTGTTCGACTGCGCGCGATAACTGCGCCGCGGCAAGCACAGGGACATTCAACTCGCGCGCCAGAACTTTCAGATTGCGCGAGATATAAGAGACTTCCTGTACGCGGTTATCGGTGCGCGAATCCCCGCCCATCAGCTGGAGATAATCAAGGATGATCAGGTCAAGACCAAACTCCATGTGCAGGCGGCGACACTTCGTCCGCAATTGAAGCGGCGTAATGGCAGGCGTATCGTCAAGATAAATATGCGTGTCGCCGAAGACTTCGATGGAGTGTGTGAAGAGAGGCCATTCGGTGTCCAGTAATTTGCCGGTGCGCAGACGCTGTGAATCGATGCCTGTTTCCTGTGCGATGAGACGTTGTACTACTTGCTCATTCGACATTTCAAGCGAGAAGATCGCAATATGTTTTTTATGTATAAGACCTGCATTCTTTGCAACCGAAAGCAGGAAACCTGTCTTACCCTGACCAGGGCGACCCGCGATGATCAACAAGTCGGAGGGTTGCAGGCCTGTGAGCATTTTATCGAGATCGATGAAGCCCGTCGGTATGCCGACAATATCATCCGGTCGTTTGGCGAGATCATCGATTCGGTCATAGTATTCGCTCAATACATTCGAGATCGGCCGGAGGTCATGTTTGAGGCGGCGTTCACTGACATTGAAAACAGCCTTCTCGGCCTCATCCATCACGCTGTCAACGTTGATCTTTTCGTTATAAGCTGTCGAAGCGATCTGGTTGGCGGCATTGATCATCTTGCGGCGGACGGAATAGCCCTCCACGATGCGTCCATAGGATTCGGCATTGAGTGAGGAAGGCACCTGATTGATCAGCGATGTGAGATAGGCGCGTCCACCGATTTCATTCAACTGGCCGCGCTTGTCCAATTCGTTGGCCACTGTCAGCGGATCGAAGGGAATCCGCTGTTCGTGCAGGCTGACAAAGGCCTCCCAGATCCAGCGTAGGCGATGAATGTAGAAATCATCGGCGTTCAGGAATTGTGCCACGTCGTAATACACTTCAGGGTTAATGAAGACCGCCCCTATCACAGCTTCTTCGGCTTCACGGCTATGGGGTATGACCGTGGCTGTTGCGGGGGCGGGGTGTTCTTGAGATGAGATGTAATCGGTCATTTCTTCTTGGGTTTTTTGGGTTTGTCTGGTTTGTCTTCTTCGGATGGGTCGTCTGCATTGCCGGGTTTATCAAAGTCGAGTTTTTCAAGGAAGTTTTCAAAAACGGATAGACGTTCGACGCCTTCCTTCGTCAACGGGGCTGGTTCGCTCTTCTCGGGTTCCCCGGCGTCCTCTGGCATGTCCTGCTCGGGAGTGATACTGGCCTGTTCCATCACGCTCGGGTGTACAAGGATCGGCACATGCGCCCGAACGGCCAGGGCGATGGCGTCGGATGAACGCGAATCCACGCGCACTTCTCCGCCACTCACATCTGCCACGATGGTTCCGAAATACGTGTCGTTTTCCAGCTTGACGACCTCCACGCGTACGATGCGGGCATTGAGAACGTTGAAAACATTCTTCAGCAGGTCGTGTGTCAACGGGCGGCTCATTTCCACTTCCTGCAAGGCGATAGTGATGGCTTCGGCTTCGTAAGGTCCCACCCAAATGGGGAGGTAACGTTCAGCGTTGACCTGTTTCAGTACCACTAAACGATTGGGTGTCATCAAATGGACACGTACGCTGTCGATTTGAACTTCGATCATGTTATTCATGGAAACTCCGGATGTGCCACCCGTCTCACGTAAAAGCTGAGGTTGTGAAACGATATGCCTGCGAAACTCAATTTCTTTGCTGGTGGATTGTTGCGGCACTCTGTAGGTTTCTTATTGTAGCATTAAATCAATGAGTTGCCAGAATGTTCAAATGAGACTATAATCCTGCTCTGTCCCGCCAAAGGTGGGATGTGCCACCACCCGGGGCGTGGCGCAGCCCGGCTAGCGCGCTTGCATGGGGTGCAAGAGGTCGGAGGTTCAAATCCTCTCGCCCCGACAGGAAGGCCTCCCCATGGAGGCTTTTTTGTTTCTTGTCTAGCACGCCCACGTGCTAAAGTCAGGTTTGAAAAATACGTCTCCTATTAGGCGTTAGCCCGCCATCCAATCCCGCAGCAGCTAGACATTCATCAGTGAGTGAGAACATCAGACAAGGAGAATGCACCATGCCGTCTTTGGAAACTGCGATGCCAACGATCATGCAGATGGAGATCATCCAGACCGCCTGGGATAAGATCAGAGCTCAATTGGAAACAGAAAAGCTCCGGATCTACGAGGTGATTGGGAATTATCCACCTCCGATCGCTGCCTGCGATCAGCAGTTCAACTATCTGCTTGAGGAACGAACAAGGATTTCACGTGAGCTCGATTCGTTGAACAAAGCCAGTATCGCAAGCCTCACGATCGAAGATTCCATTAAACTTATTGACGAATTCATTCGATCATCAGGTTACGTTGACCCAGAAGCAGCGCAAACGATCAGGTCATACTTGAAGGAAGGGCTTTCCCGGCTTTAACTCTGTCAGGCTAGGAAATCGCCGTGTTGCTCGATGTAGTCCCTGTCCCAAGAGGTGGGACGCGTGCGCGCAAACACCTCTGCGGGGCACACAGCCTCCGGCCTCGACAGAAAAGAGACTCCAATTCTGGAGTCTCTTTTTTATCCTATCTGGATTTCTTTTGGCCATCCATCGAAATAAACCGACGACCACCCTCAGAAACCCGTGGGTGGTCGTCGCATAATTCATGTCAGTTACCGGCTTGAGGGGGGCAAGTCAGTAACTGACATTGGCTATTATAGTCAGATCGTTTCTTTTGAGAAGGTAGGGATATCCCTGACATCTTCTGGGACGGCTCAGAAATAAACCTTGTGATTTAAAGATATCCGAAATATGGTTGGAAAAAGGACATTGATTCCGCTTTGTTGTTTAACCCGGCGGGCCAAGAAGGAAGTCGAGACCCCGAACGCAAATCCTAATAAACCGCCGCGACATAACATGTCTCGTTCCGAGTACTGGGTTACCGGCTTTTGGCAGCAATGTCACGGAGTTACACGATATGAGCCGGTCCGCGTAAAGGTTCGGCCATTTGTTTCACTTCGATGGGGAGCGAATCGGTTCATAATCGGTGCAATAGGGTGGGGATTAACCCTGATAGGCGTGAATATTTGGATTTCCATATCGTCAAAACAGTGAAGGAAAAGGAATTGTTTTAACCGCTATTAATATGAAACAGATAAATGAGAAATTCAAGCGAACCATGAAATACTGGCGCGTACGATATCAACAGTCGAGCGAACAGGAACGTTTGCATCTGTACCTGTTTACTTTCCTGGCATTGAGTTACGCCTGGTGGTTACTTCTGGTCCTCTAATTCACGAAAACAGGATTCGGAGTTAGATCGATATCAATTTCCTGGGCACCAAAAATCGCGGCAAGGACGGAAGCTGAGGTGGATATTTTCGCGTGTGCGCGAGCCATTTGAAAGGGAGTGAGTCTTTTTTCTGGCTGTTGCTGGATGGGAATGCCTAAGGGTACAATCAAGTTACCAGATAACGGCTCGTTATCCACTGTTTACTTATTGTAGGAGACATGAAAACAATAGGCCAATTGCCCAGCTGGTTCTTCCAACAAAAGCCTGGTTTAAAATTGATGATCGGAGGTGTAGGGCTGTTTTTTCTGCTCTGCCTGTGTGGCGGCCTAACCACTACGTTTGGCAGGTTGGGACAAGCGCCCACGATAACTCTAACATTCAGAGGAGCCGATAATCTTGTCTTAATTACCTGGACGCCCGCTGGTTCACTCACCCCTACGGCTTCCGAGACCTCAACAGCCACGCCGGCGCCCACACGTACTCCTTTACCGACCGAATTACCGACTCGGAGCTTCGAAACTCCCACCGTTGTTATTCTCCCTACAGGCACAATCAGACCTGTTATTGTTAGTGATGCGCTTGTGATCCTCCACGTCGACAAAACTGAGGAATATGTTGATATTAAAAATCTCGGTGCACCCGTCTTCCTGACCGGATGGACACTGGTCTCTGAACGTGGTGACCAGCGCTGCGAGCTGAATGGATTTCTGGACTGGAATCAAATCATGAGAGTTTGGGCAGGCACGCATGATACGGGTTATAGTTGCGGATTTTTGAGAACAATTTGGACGGACAATGACCTTGACCCTGCCGTTTTATACGACCCGGATGGGAAGGAAGTCAGCCGATATCCCTAGAACAATTCCTTGACGGGTTTCCGTTATCTTGCAGGGGGTGTAAGAAGTCGAATCCAATTGCCAGGATTTAGGCCCTGTTAATTCCTTGCCTATCGGTCAACCCTGATCGATATTGACAAGGGTCAGACCCTTAATCCTTTCTGATAATCATGCTTGCAATACCATTCCCCTTCGATTATCCTTGCGCACGGGAGTGGTTAAGTCCCGGTGGGCTTCCTGGTCTTCAAAACCTGTGGCGGGTCGCGTTGCGGGTCGCGGTGGGTTCGACTCCCATCCACTCTCGCCTACCTCTATGTCAAAAGGTAACAGTCACTTCACTCATTAGGTTTTGCTTGCACTTTTCCGGTATGCTGCGAGAGGAGTGCTCTGGAAGAGTGACTGTTACCTCGCTATAACAAAGGTGATTCATGTCGTACCCCGATCTAGACGTTCTTAGCAGCCAGGTTTCACGAATCTTCCGCATTGAGGATGTCACCGCTGGCAACCCACGCGAATGGATTGCCCGATATCGCGGCCAATTATTAAGCGATGACTCAGCCGCGGCGTATGACCAATTGGCAGAGGCCATACGTCCGTACAATATCACGCCGTTGTTCAGGAAAGGGGAGGATGGACGACAAGTTATCTTTCTTATTCCCGCCATCCGCTTTCCACGGCCATCTGGGCGCGTAGCCATAAATATTGTTCTCTTTATTCTGACAGTCCTCAGCATGATGTTGACCGGCGCAGACGTGCCGCCGGACGTTGTCTCACAAGATAGCTCGATATTTGTCCTTTTTCGCTATATCTTCACCGGTTGGCCCTTTGCCTTGAGCATGATGGGCATCCTCTTTGCACACGAAATGGGACATTACCTCGCCTGCCGCTATTACAAAGTGCCCGCGACCCTGCCGTTTTTTATCCCGGCTCCGTTGCTCAGCCCGTTGGGCACGTTTGGCGCGTTCATCGCGATGCGTGGCATTCCGAAGAATAAACGGATTTTGTTTGATGTTGGAGTAGCGGGTCCGCTGGCGGGATTGGTGGTGGCTGTGCCGGTTTTGTTGTATGGATTGTCCATCTCGCCCCTGGGTCCAATCGAGAGACCACCCGAAGGGTTATCAGGTTTTCTCGAAGGCAATTCGCTTTTCTATTTATTTTCCAAGTACCTGGTTTTTGGCAGATTATTACCTGAGCCAACCAGCATGGGAATGCTTTCGCCGTTCATGTACTGGATGCAATATTTCTTTTCCGGTCATCCCATTCCGTACGGTGGCATAGATGTACAGCTCAATCCTGTCGCCTTGGCGGGTTGGGGTGGTTTGCTGGTCACAGCTTTGAATCTGGTGCCCATAGGCACGCTGGATGGTGGTCATGTGGCGTATGGCTTATTTGGCGAGAAAGCCCGCAAGATCTTCCCCATCATAATTGGCACATTGATTGCGTTGAGCTTTTTGCCGGCTGTCTTGGCACTCTCGCTGGCTTTCTTCAATTATAGTTGGTTATTATGGGTAGTGATTCTGTTTTGGCTGGGCAACGTCCGCACCACGGCGCTCGATGACATTACTGAACTTGACTCAGCCCGCCGGGTGGTGGGTCTGATCGTTTTAATATTGTTCATCCTGTTATTCACTCCAGTTCCCATGGCGGTCTATTGATGTCTGCATCGCAAAAATTATTTTGTGTTGTATCGTTGATATTTCTACTGTTGTCAGCCTGTACTCCTCCAACTCTCGCGGTGACTGGCACACCGCGACCGGGCGTGACGGAAGATGCATCCGTGCCAGTAACGCCCACTCGTGCAGTGAGCAGCCTGGGCGTAAGGAAGGAGGCTTTGCGTGGAGCGCAGGTCACCGTCTGGCATCCATGGTTTGGCGCGGAGGCCAGTCTGTTTGAGTCGCAAGTCGCGCAGTTCAATAAATTGAACGAGTGGGGAATCGTGGTCAGCACGGAAGGCAAAGAGAATTTTGGTGAGCTGTATCAACAGACCACGGACGCGCTCGAAGACGAGAATAATCCACACCTGGTGATCGCATTCCCGGAATACGCGTTGGGATGGCAGAAAAATGTGGTGGATCTAAACATCTATTTACATGACCCGGAATATGGTCTCACCGTGCTCGAGATGTCGGACTTTGCGACCGCGGTCTGGGCACAGGATGAAGTAGAGGGGATTCGATACGGACTCCCTGCCCAGCGGACGGCCCGCTTCCTGCTCTACAACGAAAGCTGGGCGCGTGAACTTGGATTCCTCTCGCCGCCGAGGACTTCTACCGAGTTCGAGACACAGTCCTGCGCGGCGCATGCTGCCCTTGGCAAGGATGGCGACCCGAATAACGACGCGCTGGGTGGCTGGATCATTGATCCAAACGCCTATACGGCGCTTTCATGGATGCTGGCGTTCGGTGGGGGGATACAGGAAGAGCAAGGCTATCGTTTTCTGGCACCCGGCAATGTTGAGGCATTCAAATATCTGAAGGCCTTGCAACAGAAAAGTTGTGCGTGGGTTCCTTCGTCAGATTTGCCGGTGAATGAGCGTTTTGCCATGCGTCAGGCTTTGTTCACGACCGCTGGCCTGGAGGATTTGCCTGAACAGGAGCGCGCCTTCCTGACGTCAGGCAATCACGATGAATGGACAATGCTGACATTTCCGGGCCCCCAGCGGGAAGCGCTGGTCATCTATGGTTCCTCATTTGTGATGTTCCAATCGGAGGATGTGACCCAGCTGGCCACCTGGTTGTTCATGCGCTGGATGCTCGCGCCGGAGAACCAGGCGCGATGGGTGCAGAGCACCGGTCTCTTCCCGCTGCGTTCTGCAACGCTGAATTTGCTCGGGGATTATTCAGCGGCTCACCCGCAATGGGCTGAGGCCGCGAAATTGCTTTCCGAAGGTGAAAGCACTCCACAGCTGCCCTCCTGGCGCTCGGTGCGAGTGATGTTAGGCGACGGCTTTGCCGACATGTTCGATGCGATTCGGCATCCTGACCTGACCGATGGACAGGTGCCGGTTGTCTTGAAGCAGATGGAAGATATTGCGGCGGAGTTGAATCAGTGAAACGGGGCTCCTCAAAAGCAGGATTCTTTGCTTGAATCGGGATGACATTAACAAGATGTGTAAATCAAATCTATATGTGATAATCAGGCATGCGGGGATTAGCAGTGCATCAAAACAATAGGAGCATGAAATGGACTACACTCAATTAGGTCGGACCGGTCTGAAAGTTTCGCGTTTATGTTTGGGTACGATGAACTTCGGACCGCATACCACAGAAGCAGATTCGTTTGCCATCATGGACAAGGCGTTGGAACTGGGAATCAATTTCTTCGATACGGCCAACGTCTATGGCTGGAAAATGGGGGAGGGCATTACCGAAAACATCATTGGTCGCTGGTTCGCGCAGGGTGGTGGCCGGCGCGAGAAAACGGTTATCGCCACGAAGATGTATGGAAGGATGGGGACCTGGCCAAACCAGTCGCGTGTCTCCGCCTTGAATATTCGCCAGGCGGTGGAAGGGTCACTGAGACGCATGCAAACGGATTACATTGATATCTATCAGATGGATCACATTGACCGCGACGCGCCCTGGGATGAGACCTGGCAGGCAATGAACACATTGGTGCAACAGGGCAAGATTTTGTACGTGGGATCCTCCAATTTTGCCGGCTGGCATATCGCCAAGGCTCAGGAAGCCGCGAAAGCCCGTCACTTTTTAGGTCTGGTAAGCGAGCAAAGCCTGTACAATCTCAAGGACCGTATGGTTGAATTGGAAGTGTTGCCTGCATGTAAAGATTATGGATTGGGCGTGATTCCATGGAGTCCGCTGGCTGGTGGATTGTTGGGCGGCATCCTACAGAAGATCAAGGAAGGTCGCCGGGCGGATAAAGACACGCAGAAGGACGTCAAAAAATATCATACTCAGATCGCAGCCTGGGAGAAGTTCTGTAAGCAAATGGGTGAGCAACCTGCCGACGTGGCTTTGGCCTGGTTGCTGTTAAACCCGGTTGTGACCGCGCCAATCATTGGTCCACGTACGATGGAGCAGCTGACCGGTTCGCTACGGGCGCTCAAAATTAAGTTCACCAAAGCCGAAATGCAGAAACTGGATGAAATCTGGCCCGGTCCAGGCGGGGAGGCCCCTGAGGCTTATGCGTGGTAATTACGTATACTTGGTAGGGCAGGATGTCCCCTTCGAGGAGGCTGCGCGATCATCCCGCCTTACAGCCCTATATTGAAAGGTAATTTCCATGACCCAATCCCACTACCGTGCCCGTGAAGTGCGTTCAAAGACTCAGGAGGTCGTTGATTACGACCATAATGAGTCCCTGCCCGGCAAACCGCTGCATATCTTGATTCCGGGCGGGTTTATTGCACTGGCGGCGCTGGGAACAATCATCCTGGTAGTCTATCTGACGTGGTTCGAGGGGCGAGTCAATGAAAGTCTGGGAATAGGGTTGATTGTGTTGCTGGCTCCCTTCTATATCGGCGGTGTGTTCCTGTTTAGCTATGGATATGAACTTTATAACATTCCACGCGCGCTGAGGCTGACGGCCATCATCGTATTTTTGACGGTGGGGGCTGTGGTGATTGTGGCCGTGTTATTCCTGGTGTTAGCCTCCGGCGGGAAAGGGCTCACCGGCGGTTCATCAAGGAAAAGATCATCGGGTGGAGGATCGAAGCCAATCGCGAAGAGCCTGCCGACTTCCACTTCTTCATCTGGTGGTGGATTTGGTCTCCCAAATCTGGGACCGGTGATTGTGCTTGGCGACCGTGGACGGACGCATACCCGCGAAGTGACGCGTGAAGTCGTGAAGGAAGTAGAAGTGCCCGTGGCGCCACGCTCAGTCGATTGCCCGTATTGCAATCGGTCGTATGTCCCTGCCGAAAATGAATATGCCTGTCCGGCGTGTGGAGCGGCGACGCCTCCGGAGTTGATCGAGGAATCTCAAGCGCCGAAAGATCAAAACCCAGATTGACAAAATTTGTTTTACAATCAAAACGTCCCGCAGGTCGAAATGAATATGAGCCCTGCGGGACGTTTACACATGTCCGCAGGAGATAAATCTATGAGATTGATGTACATCAACGGCGAATTCACAAAAGGCAGAGCGCAGGGCGAGATCGCAGTCACGAATCCTGCCACGGAAGAGCTGCTGGATACCGTTCCGAGGGGAAACGCCGAAGATGTGGAATCAGCGGTAAGGGCCAGCAAAGAGGCGTTTAAGTCCTGGAGCAAGATGGGCGCGAATAGCAGGACAAGTCTGCTGCATGAGATAGCGTCCAAAGTGAGAAGTCACAAAGAAGAGGTCGTGCATTTGTTGACCCTTGAAGAGGGGAAGCCGATCCCAGAAAACGACGAAGAATTAGAGTGGGTGGCGAACACGTTTGATTATTATGCTGAGCTCGGGCGGCATGACCGTGGACGGGTTATTCCGCCAGGGGAGCATTCGCAGTTCAATTTCATTTTGAAGGAACCCTACGGCGTGGTGGGATGCATCGTACCGTGGAATTATCCGCTGTTGTTGATGGCCTGGAAGGTCGCTCCGGCGCTCGCGGCAGGCAATACAGTGATCATCAAGCCATCAGAAATGACGCCATTGACGGCGTTATCTATGGCTGAGCATTGTTTTGATGGTTTACCTGCGGGAGTGGTCAATGTGGTGACGGGTTTCGGCGCAGAGACCGGTGAGCCATTAGTGAAACATCCGGACGTGCCCGTGATCGCTTTCACGGGAAGTTTGGCTACAGGCCAGCGGATTGCATCGCACGCCGCGCCGATGATGAAGAAATTGCATCTGGAACTCGGGGGTAAGGATGCCACGGTCATCGCCGAAGATGCGGACCCTGAACTGGCCGCGAAGGCTGTCGCCTACGCTGCATTGATCAATGCCGGTCAGGTCTGCACAAGCACGGAGCGAGTGTATATCCCAAAGCCGAAAGCGAAACAATTTACAGAAGCGATTGTAGAACATGTAAAAACGTTGAGGCTGGGGTCAGGCCTGGAAGCCGCAACCGACGTCGGCCCGATGATCGGCGATTCGTATCGCGCAAAAATCGAGGTACATGTGGAAGATGCGCGGTCGCGCGGCGCGCAAATCCTGACAGGTGGTCGGCGGCCTCAGCATATTTCAAAGGGGTGGTTCTACGAGCCGACCGTGTTATCCGGCGTGGATCACACCATGCTCATCATGCGCGAAGAGACGTTTGGACCTGCGGTGCCGCTGATGGAGTATACGTCTTTTGAACAGGCGATTGACTTGGTCAACGATTGTAAGTATGGTCTGGGGGCGGTATTGCTCTCAGAAGACCCGCAGAAGATCAAGACCTTCTTTGAAGATGTGAAAGCCGGGACGATCTGGATCAATGACCCGCTCACAGATAATTATGCGGGTCCCTTTGGTGGGATGAAATACTCCGGCGGCGCGCGTGAACTCGGGATCGAGGGTCTCGACGAGTTCCGCGAGACCAAGCACGTGCACTGGGATTTCAACCTGGAGGATAAATCGTATTGGTATCCGTATGGGAGATAACTATCTTACGCAAGGTGCATTCCCGGAATCGTTAAATGTCTTCCCGGCCTCGGGAATGAACTCCCACGTATAACTGGTGGGGTGCAGCGTCAGCTTGAGCACCCCATAGGTATCGTTATTGCGCACCTCACTGTTGGCGATGGCAGCTCCAAATGCATAAAAGCTGCGACCTCCCGTTCCGACCACGAATTGGCGAATCCCATGCGTGGGGTCAGCGTTGCCGCTCGGGTCTTGCGGCGCAAAACGCTCATAATTATGTTCGTGGCCAGCCAGAACGACGTCAGCGCCATAATCGTATAAGGCTTGCCAGAGAGGCTGCATGGAAGGGTCACTTCCATGCAGGGAGCCCGAACTAAAGCGTGGATAATGCCAGTAGGCCAGTGTACAAGCAACGGGATGCGCCGCGAGGTCTGTCCGCAGCCATTGTTCCTGGGTTGAACCCGCTGCGACCGAGATAATACTGTTAAGCACAATGATATGCCAGGCACCCAGATCATAACTGTAATAGCCTTTTCCAGGCTCGCCGGCTATTGATCCAAAATATCCAAAATACCCTGCAGCCTCTGCGGTATGATAATCGTGATTTCCGACGGATGGACGAGTGCGCCCTTTGTGGCGGCCCCAGGATGGCCCATAGCAGTTTGCAAACTCTTCCGGCGTTCCATTTGGATACGCATTGTCACCCAAAGTGAAGACTGTTCCCGATATGTTGTCGAGCAGATTGGCTGTCGCTTCGTCGCCGTCATCGGAACAATTAGCAATATCGCCCGCGCCGACCAGGATCGGGTCCTCAGCAGGCTGGGGAGTGTGTGTAGTCGTGGGCTGAACAGTAGGTGTAAAAGTAGCTGTAGGGATAGGTGTAGTCCCGATCGATGTTGGTGTCGGTTGCTCAGCGGGCGGCATGCAGCCGGCCAGAAAAAGGCCGACTAAGATAGCGTACGAAAATTTCAATGGACCTCTCCTTTTACCACTTGTCTCATTAATAAGTTTACTTTCTACATAGAATTGTAAGTCGAAAGTGAATCGTCAAGTAAAGTAAATTATGCGGCAAGGTGTAGATTGGTTTACAAAAGGATAAATTACGTTATGAAAGAAACTCCTCTCCCCACCTTCCAACAAATCGAAGAACTAACCGCGTATCTGCCGCGCTTATACGCGGAGGGTTTTTCGCCTGTTGTACATTGGTATGGCGGCAAGCAGGAAGATGGCACATTCACTCTCCCTTATCCAGATTATGACCCGCTCGTAAAGGAATTTTTCAGTGTCGCAGCGAACGAGTGCTGGCGGGATTACAACTATAATCCCGACCAAGGTTACCAGATGCTTAAGGATGAACACCTTATCAAAACCGCTTCTCTGTCTCAGATCAAAACCATGCTAACGTTCTGTGTGCGCGGCGAGCGCTTCGCTGATGGACACTGGGGCGAAATGATCGAAAAAGGACATGTTCGACGGCTGCTGGAGCGGCTAAATGAGGTTAACGCCGAACAGGGTCCCTCGCAATGACGTATGCACGATTGTGGTAAAATACCGACCGCACGCGGGAGTCGCCAAGTGGTAAGGCATCAGCCTTCCAAGCTGATATCCGCGGGTTCGAATCCCGTCTCCCGCTCTTTTTAGCGGTTAGCCATTAGCCTTTAGCGGAATCGCTACTTGCTGATGGCTAAATGCTAATAACTAGATGGGCCCATGGCGCAGCGGTTAGCGCAGGCGACTCATAATCGCTTGGTCGTAGGTTCGAATCCTACTGGGCCCACTTTCAATCTACAATTGGGGATTTTCGATTTTGGACTGCACCGCGTTTGGGACGAGGCTTTTCGTTTGAGGTGCAATAGAATCTTCATAAAATTCACTCCTCAGGCGTTTCAAGCCCCCATTTTTCATACTCAAGGGACCTTTCCACCGTGCGAATCCATTCGTAATACAAACTCTTCGCGCTAACAAGAATTCCACCCGCGCCGCGAATCCGTTTTAGTCCGATTTGATGTGCCCAGCCGGGTGAACCTGTCGCATCTGCCACGACAGCGACCCGGTAGCCTAAATCGATCAATCCCAGTGCGGAGTGGGCCATGCACACGTCCGTTTCACAGCCGATGAGCACGGCCGTTTTGCGATTTGTGATTTGAACAGCCGCTAGAATATCTGCTTGGGCCGCGAGTCCAAAAGTCATTTTGTTGTAAACCCTGGTGTTCGGCGGCAGGAGTTGAGCTACTTCTTCACAAATATTTCCTGAATTAGGAATATGCTCCGCCGTCACCACCAGAGGAACCTTCAGCCGGTTCGCTACCTGGATGACCCAACACATCCTTTGTACCAGCGGATTGGGTTCTGCCTTGCTTTCCTTTTTCACGAACGACGGCTGGATGTCAATGACGATAAGCAGGGAGTCGTTTAC
>Ga0114129_10001626_pt1 | contig 30488 bp, 20 predicted proteins | sample RhiMetdeltSRZDD1_FD_80071 | JGI IMG/M metagenome (GOLD analysis project Ga0114129, IMG submission 80071) | Populus rhizosphere microbial communities from Tennessee, USA - Rhizosphere MetaG P. deltoides SRZDD1 (version 2) (version 2) | ecosystem: Host-associated > Plants > Roots > Rhizosphere >...
ATTTCGACCGATTGGCCCCGACGCAACTCACACGCTATTTCGTCAAGCGCCTCGAAGGCCTGGGACACAAAGTCACCTTGGAGACTGCGGCGTAGTCGTGGGATCTTCGTAGCAGGAACGAAGCCAACGGAGCAACGGAAGGGCTCGCGTTCGGTCCGTCGAGACGCGCGAAGCGCGGCCCGACCAACCCGCAGGGCGAGCCGCACCGTCCACCCCGCGATGGAGATCCGTTCTCTCCGGTGGCTCCGTTCCTCCGTTTTGGAATCCGTGGCCTCCATTGCCTGGCTCTCCTCCTCCCTCTTCCGTGACCTCCCGGCCGCGGTATGCTGACCGTCAGCAATGGACTCGCAGACTCGCCAGGTGACGTCGGAGCGGACCACGCGACGGACGTTCTCGATCCACGTTCCCGACCTGAAGGCGAAGAACCTCCTGATCCCGAATCAGCTGATCGCGAGCCCGGAGACCGGGCTGCGTTACCGGATCGAGCGTCTGCTCGGGAAAGGCGGCTTCGGCGAGGTCTACCTGGCCACCAGGCTGGGGCGTTCGAAAGTCGTGCCGCAGACGGTCTGCATCAAAGTCAGCGACAGCATCGACGGCTGGCTGCGCGAAGCGTATTTCGGCAAGCTGCTCGACGACCATCCGCGGGCGATCCGCCTGTTCGACGTGTTTCCGCTGATGCGGCAGGATGGCCGCGTCCTCTACTACCTCGCCCTGGAGTATGCGTGCCACGGTGACCTCGCCGCCTTCCTCGAGCGCGCCGAGCGGCCCTGGACGGAAGCCGGTGCGCGCCGGGAGATCGCGGGCATCCTCCAGGTGCTGGGCAAGCTGCATCGCGGCCAGCTGCTGCACCGCGATCTCACTCCGATGAACGTATTCGTGTGCGAAGGCCGGACGCTCAAGCTCGGCGACTTCGGCATCGTCCGGCAGCAGAGCGACGGGCGCGGGATTACCGTGCGAACCATGACCGCGCTGACCGCGCCCAGCGAAATCATTGCGGGCTCGGCACCGAAGTGGCAGGCGCGCGACGACGTGTATCAGGTCGGGCAGCTGCTGGCGATGGTCGTCAAGGGCACCGCGCGCGAGCGGATCCGCACACCCGAAGTGCGCCAGCTGGCGTGCAGCGATCACCTGAAGGAAATCGTGTATCGCTGCATCGGCGAGCGGCGGAAGCGTTACGAGAGCGCAGACGAGTTGATCGCGGCACTGAGAACGCCGCCCGCGTCGCTGAAGGCCGGCGTGCTTCGTTCGCTCAAAGGAGTGCACCTGGCGTTCACCGGGATCCTGTCGCGCCCCCGGGCCGAAGCGATTGCCGCGGCGCGCAGCGCCGGCGCCATCGTCCACGGCGGCCCCTCGCTGGTCACGACCGTGATCGTCCGCGGCCGGCCGAACGCGCTGCAGGCCGCCGGGCGCGACGGCGGCCGCAAACTGCTGGAAATCAAACGGCTCCGCGAACGCGGTCACCGCATCACGCTGCTGAACGAAACGCAGTTCTGGCGGTTGGCGGATGGATCGGGATCCGCGGCCCGCAGTCCGCAGTCCGCAGCCCGCAGCCAGAGGGCCGCAGCTCGCCGGGGGTAGTTCGGCCCTGCCCATTTTGTGGGATTTTGAGCCGATCGGACCGCGGACTGCGGACCGCGGGCCGCGGACCGCGACCCCGGATCCCGGATCCCGGATCCCGCCCCCGAGTGTCATAATCGTTCGCCCTGCGATTCCTAAGAGTCATGTCTAAAACACGACGATTGATCGCGGTCCTTGGGGGTCTGGTCCTTTCGGCTGTTATCCCGGGCACGGCCCGGGGACAAACACCCGTCGACGTCGCTCAGGGCGCCCTGAGCCCGAGTCGAGGGGCGCCAGCGCTCGAGCTTCGGCAGGGAGACACGGTGGTGTTGATCGGCAACACCCTCGCCGAACGCATGCAGTATTTCAATCACTTCGAGACGCTGCTGATGCTGCGGTTTCCGGAACTGCAGCTCCGGGTGCGGAATCTCGGCTGGAGCGGGGATGCGCTCACGCTGCAGCCGCGCCCGCTCAACTTCGGGGATGCGTCGAAGCACCTGCAGCAGCAGAAGGCGGACGTCATCCTCGCGTTCTTCGGCGCGAGCGAATCGTTCGCCGGAGAAGCCGGTGTACCGCAGTTCGAGCGCGACCTCGAAACCTACCTGCGGGCGCACGGGGCAGCCACCTACAACGGCAAGACTCCGCCGCGCCTGGCGTTGATCTCGCCGATCGCGCACGAGAAGCTGCCGCACCTGGTTCATGTCGACGTCATGGCGCGCAACCGCGACCTCGAGCGATATACCGCCGCCATGCGCGGGGTCGCGGCACGGGAGAAGATCCCGTTCGTGGATCTGTTCACGCCCAGCCTTGCCGCCATGCAGCGTGCTCCCGCGCCGCTCACCGACAACGGGATTCATCTCAACGAGACCGGCGACACGGTCGTAGCCGATCTGCTGATGCAGGGATTCGGGTTCATGCCGGCGTCTGCCGCCGTCGCGGCCGGCGCGAAACTGCGGCAGGTGGAAGCGCTGCGAGCCGAGATCCGTGAGAAGAATCAGCAGTTCTTCTATCGCTGGCGCCCCCTGAACGCCGAGTACGTGGTCGGCCGCAGGGTCGAACCGTTCGGGGCAATCAGCTTTCCTCCGGAAATGCGGCAGCTCGACGAGATCGTGACGGACCTGGACAACCGGATATGGAAGCGGGCCCGCCTCATCGGAATGGCGCGGTTTCCGCCGCCGCCGCGGGCACCCGCCACTCGTGGTAAGCCGCCGGCATCCGAAACAAAACCTCCCGCCGTCAAGCGGGACAAATAAGAATGCGCCTGCGCTTGCCAGCGACAGTCGTTGGCCTCTGGCTTCTGGCCGGGATGTCTTCGATCGTCCTGTCGCTGGCGAGCGACGCCGACGAGCCTCGGGCCGGTCAAATCCGGCCCGAGCCGAATCGTGGCGGCGCCGTCGACATAGCCTCTGTCGACGTGAAGGTTGCTCTCGAACGATTGAAGCCGGCGGAGGGCTACGAGATCAGCCTCTTCGCCTCCGAGAAGGAGTTCCCGGAAATCGCGAACCCGCTGGCGATGACGTTCGATACCCGTGGCCGGCTCTGGGTGCTGACGTCGCCCACCTATCCGCACGTGCTGCCCGGCGTGCCGGCTCACGACAAGCTGGTCATCCTGGAAGACGTCAACCAGGATGGACGAGCCGACAAGCTGACGGTCTTCGCCGACGACCTGTACATTCCGACCGGTTTCGAGCTGGGCGACGGCGGCGCGTACGTGTCGCAACAGCCCAACCTGGTTTTTCTGCGCGATACCAACGGCGACGGCAAGGCCGATGAGCGCCGCATCGTGTTGCACGGGTTCGGAACCGAGGACAGCCACCACTCCATCCACGCGTTCACCTGGGGACCGGGCGGCGATCTCTACTTCCAGGAAGGCACGTTCCTGCACTCGCAGGTCGAGACACCCTACGGCACCGTGCGGCTCGAGGAAGCGGGCGTGTTCCGGTACGAACCGCGCACGGAGAAGCTGAGCGTGTTCGTCAGCTACGGCTTCGCCAATCCCTGGGGCCACGTCGTCGACCGCTGGGGCCAGAACTTCATCTCCGACGCCTCCAACGGCAACAACTACTATGGGACGCCGTTCTCCGGGCACGTGGACTATCCGCGCAAGCAGCGTCCGATGCAGGTGTGGACGCTGACCCAGGTGCGGCCGACGGCAAACATCGAATTCGTGAGCAGCCGGCACTTCCCGGACGAAGCGCAGGGGAATTTCCTGGTCACGAACACGATCGGGTTCCAGGGGATCAAACAATACGGAGTGCGCGAAGAGGGCTCGGGGTTCGTGGCGGTCGAGACCGACCCGCTCCTGATGTCGGTCGATCCGAACTTCAGGCCGATCGCCATCAAGTTCGGGTTCGACGGTGCGCTCTACATTGCCGACTGGTTCAACCCGCTGATCGGGCACATGCAGTACTCGCTGCGCGATCCGCGGCGCGACACGACCCATGGACGCATCTGGAGAATCACGGCGAAGGGGCGGCCGCTCAACGGCCGGCCGAAGATTGAAGGGGAGCCGATCGAAGCGCAGCTCGAGCTGCTGAAAGCCTACGAGGATCGCACGCGGTATCAGGCCCGGCTCGCGCTACGGGCTCTCCCGACAGTCACCGTCGTCGCCGCCCTGAAAAAGTGGATCGAAGGTCTCGATCCGGCGGAGCCTGGTTACGAGCATCACTTGCTCGAAGCGTTGTGGGTCTACGAGCATCACGACACGGTGGAACCGGAAGTGCTCAACGCACTGCTCCAGGCAAAGGAGTTTCGGGCGCGCGCGGCGGCGACCCGCGTGCTTCAGCACTGGTTCGACCGCGTCGACGGCGCGTTGATGATCCTGAAGCGCATGGTCAACGATCCCGAGCCGAGGGTGCGGCTCGAGGCTGTCCGCGCGCTCAGCTTCGTTCCTACGACCGACGCTGCCGAGATCGCCCTCGAAGCGCTGAAGCACCCGCTGGACTACTACCTGCAATACGCGCTCGATTCGACCATCACGACCCTCGAGAAAACGTGGAAGCCCGCGCTGACCAGCGGACAGCCGTTTGCGGCTGAGAACCCCGACGGCCTCGTCTTCCTGCTCGCGCGGCTCGACGCGAAGGAACTGCTCGCGCTGCCGAAGAACGAACTCGTGCTTCGGGCGATCGGGGATCGGCCCGGCATCGACGCGGTGTCACGTCGCGGAGCGATTGAGGCCCTCGCACAACTGAACCACCTGTCGCCGGCCCAGGAGCTGATCGACGCGCTCGAGCGGCTCGACGGCGAGCCGGGGACGCGCCCGGTCGTCCAGGACCTGTCGCAGCTCCTCACGACGCTCGATCCTGCAGCGCTGGCCGGCGTCCGCAACGATCTGGCCAGGCTGGCCACCCTCGGGAAGGACGAGATGACGCGCCGTGGCGCGTTCGCGGGGTTGCTGCGCGCGGATGGAGGGTCGAACCCGGCCTGGAATCTCGCATCAGCGTCGGAGCGTAACCGAATGGATCTGCTGCACGGCGCCGCGGCCCTGAAAGACGCCCGGGTGCTCGACGAGCTCTATCCGAAGATTCTCGCGTCGCTCGACAAGGGGCAGCGGACGGCTCCCGCCATGCAAGGTCGCTTCGTCAGGATCGTGGCTCCTGGCGCCGAGCGAAGCCTGAGGCTGGCGGAAGTGCAGGTCGTGACCCCGCTGGAAAATGCCGCCCTTCGCGGGAAGGCGACGCAGTCGAGCGTCGTCGCGGGCGGCGCAACCGGAGGCCAGCCCGAACGCGCGATCGACAACCGGACGGACGGCGACCCGAAAGCGGGCTCCACCGCATTCACAGCGCTCGAGCGGAATCCCTGGTGGGAGGTCGACCTCGGCGAATCGCAGCCAATCGAATCCATCGCCATCTGGAATCAGCCGACGAACGACCGCACCGCGGCGCTGCACGTGAGCGTGCTCGACTCGTCGCGAAAACCAGTCTTCACCCTGGATCAGCTCCCGGCGTCGAGCGCCATGGAACGGGTGACGATTGGCGGCGACGTCAACGATGCTGTGATCATCGCGGCGATAAGCGCCCTCGCCGCGGTGAACGGACGCGAGACCGAGCGCTTCGGACTGCTGATCAAACAGGTCGCGAATACTGGCAGTCGGCGCGCTGCCATTGCGGCGCTACGCGCCATGCCGAAGGAGCGGTGGCCTGCCGAACAGCTCATGCCGCTGTCGGAATCGATCCTGTCCTACCTCCGCAGCGTGCCGGCATCCGAGCGCACGACGCCCGCGTTCAAGGAGGCCGTGGAGCTCGGGCGCGAAGTCGCAGGCCGGCTACCGGCAGAGACTGCCAGAAACACGACTGCGGCAATCGACAGGCTCGTCGTGCGCACGATCAGGATCGAGAGCCCGGTCGCCGCGATGAAGTTCAGTGTCCCGGGCTTCACCGTGGAAGCGGGCGAAGAAGTCGAGATCGAATTCTTCAACCCCGATCAAATGCCGCACAACCTCGTGATCACGGTTCCGGGGGCCCTCGAGTCGGTCTCGCTGAAAGCGGAAGCCATGGCCAAAGAACCCGACGGCTTCGCCCGCAACTTCGTCCCGGCGACCGCCGACGTGCTCCACTCGACGAAGCTGCTCAACACCGGCGAGACGGCACGCCTGCGGTTTACGGTTCCGGCTCGCACCGGTTCTTACCCATACGTCTGCACGTTCCCGGGCCACTGGCGGACGATGAACGGCCTGATCAGCGTGATCAGGACGGGGACCACCTTACCGGGACGGTAGGTCTCTTGCGCTGTCAACTCCCAACGATCCAACTTCCAACGCCGAAGGCTCTCGTCAAAGACAGATGAAGCTAGAACGCCAGCGATCGCCCAAAGATCTTCTTCCTGCGATTGATCGCATGTTCGAGCTCTCGGCTCGAAAGATCGGTTCGCTCGAATCGACATGGCCGCCGAATGGCGGTGCGCCGGTCTTCACGGTCGCGGGACGGTACCAGTCTCGCGGCTGGACCGAGTGGACGCAGGGGTTTCAGTTCGGCGCGGCGGTGCTGCAGTTCGACGCGACCGGTGAGACCGAGTTCCTCGACCTCGCGCGCGAGCGGACGGTGAACCGCATGGCACCGCACCTGACGCATGTCGGCGTTCACGATCACGGCTTCAACAATGTCAGCACCTACGGCGGGCTCTGGCGGCTCGCGCAGGAGGGACGGTTCGACGCCGCGCCCTGGGAAGTGCGGTTCTACGAGCTCGCGCTCAAGGTGAGCGGCGCGGTCCAGGCGCGGCGCTGGACCACGCTGCCGGACGGCGGCTACATCTATTCGTTCAACGGCGCGCACTCGCTGTTCGTGGACACGATCCGCTCGCTGCGGGCGCTGGCGCTGTCGCACATGCTCGGGCATCGCTTGTTCGAGGAACAGGACTCGACCGTCAGCCTGATCGAGCGGCTGGTGCAGCACGCGCGGGCCACCGCGGAGTATGCCGTGTATTACGGGCGCGGTCGTGACACCTATGACATCCGGGGCCGCACGGCGCACGAGAGCCTGTTCAACGTGGCGAATGGCACCTATCGAGGCCCGAACAGCCAGCAGGGGTACTCGCCGTTTTCGACATGGACTCGCGGCCTGGCCTGGGCGATGACCGGCTTCGCCGAGCAGCTCGAGTTCATCACGGAGCGGCCGTTCGACGACTTCGGCGGCACCGCCAATCGCGAAGCGATCGAGGACTGGATGGTCGAGGCCGCACGCGCGACGTGTGACTTCTACATCGATCACGGCACGGCATCGGACGGGGTGCCGTATTGGGATACCGGCGCGCCGGGCCTGGTGCCGCTCGGTGACTGGGCCGGCCGTCCGGCAAATCCGTTCAACGATTACGAACCCGTGGACAGCTCCGCCGCGGCGATTGCCGCGCAGGGCCTGATCCGCCTCGGCCGCGCACTGGCGGCACGCGGCGAGGATGGCGGCCGCTACGAACAGGCGGGCCTGGGTGTGCTGGCCGCGTTGCTCGACGACGCCGGTCCGTACCTTTCGACCAGCAACGCGCACCAGGGACTACTGCTGCATTCGATTTATCACCGCCCGAACGGCTGGGACTACGTCCCGGAAGGATCGCGCATCCCGCGCGGCGAATCGAGTCAATGGGGCGACTATCACCTCCGCGAGGCCGCGCTGCTGGTGCGCCGGATCGCCCGCGGCGAGCCGTACCTGACCTTCTTCGGGCCGACCAGGAGCTGATCGTTGACACCTGATACCTCGAACGCGCGCGTCGCGCTCGTCACCGGCGGCACCCGCGGCATCGGCCTCGGCATCGCCCGCGCGCTCGCCACCGATGGCTGGAGGCTGGCGCTCTGCGGCGTGAGAGAACCGGACGCGGTTCGACACGTCGTCGACGAGTTCGCAGGGCGCGCGACCTACTTTCAGGCGGACGTCGGCAGGCCTGACGATCGCGCGCGCCTTGCCGCGGCGATCGCCGCGGAGTTCGGTGCCGTGAATGCGTTGATCAACAACGCCGGACGCGCCCCGCGCGTGCGCGCCGACATTCTCGAAGCGAGCGAAGACAGCTTCGAGGAGCTGCTGCGAATCAACCTGCAGGGGCCGTACTTCCTCACGCAAGCGCTGGCGCGCCAGATGGCCGCGCGCAAGTCGGTCGATCCATCGTTCTCCGGCGCCATCGTATTCGTGACTTCGGTATCGGCCGAGATGGCGTCAATCGCGCGCGGCGAGTACTGCGTGAGCAAGGCCGGCCTCGCGATGGCGGCGCGCCTGTTCGCCGTGCGGCTCGCGCCGCTTGCCATTCCCGTTTACGAAGTACGGCCCGGCATCATCGCCACCGACATGACCGCAGTCGTACGTGATGTGTACGACGCGCGTATTGCCGACGGTCTCGTCCCCGAGCGGCGCTGGGGACAACCCGACGACATCGGCCGCACCGTCGCGGCCCTGGTGCGCGGCGACCTTCCTTACACGACGGGCTCCATCATTCACGTCGACGGCGGCCTCGCGCTCCCCAGGCTCTAGTTACTCACCTCGGCCTTTTTCCACGGCGTTGCTCTTGCACCGCCCCGCCCGATTTGCGGCGGCCCTGCGACCGGCGCTTCCAGCTGACGCTCGTGTCGTGAATTTCCATTGGCAATGCTGACACCCGGCTAGCGTCTGATTCGCAGCGGCACGATGGCTTCCGCTCGCCCATCCGCGCTGCGCGCTTCGAAGACCAGCGCGAAGTCTCCCGGGGCGATGGAGGCGAGCGGCAGGTCGATCTGCCAACCGGCGGACGATCCGCTGACCGCGAGCGGCAGCAATGTTGCGCCGCGTCGATCGATCAGTCGTCCGGTGATTGTGGCCGCTTCGCTCGCGTTGCCGTATGCGTGGATCCGGATCAGCAGCCGATCCGTCCGGCCGAACTCGCGTCCGGCGTAAATGGGAGCGTCAGCAGCCGACAGGGCGCGCACCTCTGACGGCATCGCCGCGCGATGCACGACCGCCGACAACCAGAGCGGATCGCCGCCAGAGTGCATCCTGACGCTGCGAGTCTCGCGATCCACTATCTCTCCGGCGCCATCGAGCACCCGGATGCTCACCTGAACCGGACCAACCGGGACGTCGAAGCTCGTTCCGCCGGATTTCACGGACCCCTCGAGCACGGTCTCGCCGGACTTCAGCGTGACGGTCATCGCCACGGGAACCACACCGGCTGGCAGGTCGCGGACCGGCGTCCACGCGACCGTCAACTGCGATCGCCCGTCCGCTGACGGCTTCATTCCGATCCAGGTCTCGACCAGCCGTGCCGAATTCGGCGGGTTGAGCGCCGCGAACGCGCTCGCAATCGACGCCGGCAGCACGGCCGCCGCTGCCGCAGCCTGCGCCTTTTCCACGTCTCCGGGCTTCGGCGCCCAATAGCCCGCGCGCGCCCGCACGTCGTAGCCGCCTCGCCTCAGCCTGACCTTGATCTCGTGAAAGCGCCCGTCATGAATCATCTCCCTCGCGTAGCCGAGCAGGTATGTAGCGCTCGCCTGCCCCACTATCCGCTGAATCGCCCCGGCGAAGTCGTTCGAGCGATGCAACTCACCCCCGCTCCCGTAGGCGACCGTGTCGAGGATCGCGGGAGAACTACCGGCGACCTGGAGACCGCGCGGATCGACGACGTGGATGGCCGTGTTCGTGTCGTTCGCCATGCGGACGATGTCGAGGGCCGTGTTCTGATCGTCGGCATACAGCCCCATCGCGGAACGCGTGAGCGGCGCGATGCCCCTGCCGCCGGGTCCGAAGTCCGTACCTCTCGGGGCGACCCCGAATCCCTCGGTCACGAGAATCAGCGTCTTCCGACCTTCGCGAAGGGTCCCCAGGTGAGCCGCCGCGGCCTTGATGGCCGTCACCGTGACCTGGTGCCTGAATCCTTCGACTGCCTCGACCCGCCAGTTCACCACCTCGAGCTGCGCCTCCTCCGCGGCGCTGCGCGGTGGCAGGTAAACGCCGCGGCGTCCCTGGAGCAAGTGAACCCGATCCGCGAGCGCGCGCCGATCGCGAGTGAACTCGATCGCGCTCGAGGGCGTGAGCGGATCCATGATCGCCACGAGATCGGTCGGACCGAACGCGGACAACATGGCCCGGGTCAACGCCGCTCTGCCCGCTATCGCGCTTTCGAACTGGCCGATGTGATATTCGTCCCAGAACACCAGGAACACCCGCACGTCGTCACGCGCCGCTTCAGCGGCGGCATGCTGCTGACTCCGGATGGGCAAAGAACGATCGTCGGAAGGTTCACCGGAATTCGCGAGGAACGTGAACGACGTGATGGGTCTGACCACGCCGTCTTCACGAACCTCGAAATCATCAGCCGTGAGCGACGTGACCGGGTGTCCGCTGCGATCGATGACGGTAGCATCGACCCGAATGACGTTGGTCCCGCTGCGGAAAGGCGGCGGTTGCTGCTGGGGCTCCTGGGCGGAGAGGCTCCCCATTGCCAAGATTGCCAACATTGCCAAGATTGCCAACATTGAAAAGGCGCGCTTCGCGCGCAAGAATACCGGAAGATTCGTCAACACAGCCTGAGCGTGCAATTTTTGCAACGGTGGGAACTCTAGCAATTGTGAATGTTGGCAATCTTGGCAATGTTGGCAATGTTGGCAATGTGATGGATGCCCTGGCCCAAGACGTCCGCTACGCGATCCGCGCGCTCCTGAATCGGCCGTGGTTCTCGGCGCTTGCCGCGCTGACGCTTGCGATCGGGATCGGCGTGAATACGGTGGCTTACAGCGCGCTCAATGCGCTGCTCGGCAAGCCGATGCGGTTTGCCGGCGCGCGCGAGCTCGGGTGGATCCAGACGACGGGCGGCAAGAGTCCCTACAAGCACACCGCCCTTCCGGACTACCTCGATCTCGTGCGCGAGAACCGCACCTTCGAAGCCATCATCGCGGAGGCGCGCATTCCCTTGAGCATGCAAACCGGGGGCGGCGCGGAACAGGTCTGGAGCCTGCTGGTGTCGGGGAATTACCTGACCGCATTGCGGGCGCGGCCGCTCGTCGGCCGGCTGCTCACCGAGACGGACGCGGGCAGCGCCGAGCTCGCCGTCGTTGTCAGCGAGCGGTTCTGGAAAGAGCGCCTCGGCGCCGGCCCGCTCGCGGGCCGGACGCTGGCACTCAACGGACGGCTGTTCTCGATCGCCGGCGTCATTCCAGAGGGATTCCAGGGACCCGGCGGGCTCTTCGAACCCGACCTCTGGCTGCCGCTGGAACGGCTCGCGGTGCTCGGGCTGTCGCCGTCGCTCACGTCACGGGATGAACCGTGGCTGAGCGTGGCCGCCCGGATGAAGGTGGGAGTCACCGCCGCGCAGGCACAGGCCGATCTCCGCGGGATCATGAACCAGCTGGCGCAGGCCTACCCGGCCTCGAACACGGGCCGCAGCGTCACGTTCACACCCGTCAGCGAAGGCGTCCCCGAGCTGCGTGGCATCGCGCGCGTCGCCTGGCTTGGACTGGCCGTCGTCGGAATCGTCCTGCTGATGGCGTGCTTCAACGTGGCCGGCCTGCTGCTGGCGCGGGCGTCGGAGCGGCAGCGCGAGATGGGCGTGCGGGTTGCGCTCGGGGCCAGCCGCGGGAGGATCTTGCGGCAGCTCGTGACCGAGGGGGTGCTGCTCGCGGCCCTCAGCGGCGCGGCAGCGCTGATCCTGTCGGCGTGGACCGCCGACCTCCTCTCGGCCTTCAGCCTCCCCTCTCCCATCCCGCAGCGGCTGCACATCGTGCTCGACGGCTCCCTGATTCGATTCACGCTGATACTGGTCGCGATCGCGGGGGTGACGCCGGCGCTGATCCCGGCCCTCCAGGCGACGCGCGTTGATATCCTCCACGTGATCAGGCGGCAGTCCGCGATCGGAGCGAGTCCGTCCAGGACCCGGAACGCATTCGTGGTGGCCCAGGTCGCCGGGTCGACGCTGTTTCTCGCCGCGGCGCTGCTGTTCGTGCGCAGCTTCCTCAACAGCGCGGCCTTCGAACCCGGCTTCGACACCGCACATTCGCTCGTGCTCGAGTTGAACCCGACCGCGTTCGGCTACGACCAGACCCGATCGCAACGCTTCTTCGACGCGCTCGTCGATCGCCTCCGACAGGTGCCTGGAATCGAGCAGGCAGCGCTCGCCGATCGCGCGCCCTTCTCCGTTGGTTTCCCCAAGAACGTCGACGTCAGCGTCAGGGGTGAGGACTGCGCGCAGACGAAATGCCGTTCCGCGATCGAGTTTGGTATTTCGCCGGGCCATTTCGCTGCCCTGGCACTGCCGCTGATTTCCGGGCGCGAGATGACGGAGCAGGAATACCTCACGGGGGCACCGGTCGCGGTGATCGGCACGGCGATGGCCGCCGAGCTCTGGCCCGGCTCTGACGCGACCGGGCGATGGATACGCGCGGGCGTGAAGGGCCGCCTCGTCCAGGTGATCGGCGTGGCCGCGGACGTGAAAGAGATGTACTCGAACCGCGCGGCACGTTGGTACCTGTATCGTCCGCTCCAGGCGGGCGAATTCCGGGATCGGATCGCCGTGATCGTCCGGACGGCCGAAGACCCGGCAACGCTCATTCCCGTCGTGCAGGAGCAGGTCCGTGCGCTGGACCCGGCACTGCCAGCCGGCAGCATCGCTACGACCCGGGAGCGCATGAAGCTGCCGCTGTGGCCTGCGAGAACGGCCGCGGGCTTCCTGTCGGTCTGCGGAGCCCTGGCGCTCGTCCTGGCCACGGTCGGGCTGTTCGGCGTGACCTACTACACCGTCAGCCAGCGCACGCGTGAGTTCGGCATCCGGGTCGCGCTCGGCGCGCGACCTGCGAACGTGATGACCCTCGTCATGAAAGAAGGATTGGCACTGAGCGGAACGGGCGTGGTGTTTGGCATCGCCGGGGCGCTGCTAACCGTTCGTCTGATCTCGACCATGCTGATCGGCCTCGGCGCCGCCGATCCGCCGACCTACTTTGCTGCCGGCGTCCTCCAGATCGCGGTTGCGACGGCCGCGTGCATCCTCCCGGCCGTTCGCGCAATGCGGGCGGATCCGATGGTCGCGCTCAGACAGGAATGACGACCCAATGGTCCAACGATTGGATCGTAGGACCGTTGGGTCGTTGGACCGTTGACCTGGCCGCACTCTAACGCACGGGTCTGAACGCGTGGTTCAGATCGTAGTGCGCGACCTTCCGCCCGAGATCGATGCCCGCCTCCGTTGAGCCGCGGTAGTGGAGACCAGCCCACAGCCGTGCGCCGACGATCTCCTCCCGCAACTGCGTGGCGGTGTCGAAATGGTGCGTCGCGTTGAGCGCGCCGCCCGCGTCCGTGCCGCGAATGTCGATGTTCAGCTGATCGGTTCCCAAGAATTCGGTGAGCACCTCTGCGACCGCAGACGTGATCGAGCCGTGTGCACCGGGATATTCGGGGTGGTTGGGAACGTTGGCGACGAGCGGCCGCCAGCCGGGCTCCTCCGGAGTCCGGTCATTCCCGTCCTCGAAGCCGTCGACCGGACCGAAGCCGTCCGCGATCACCGCCGTGGGATCAATCGCGGTCACCGGGCGCCAAAACAGGAACTCGTACTTCCAATGCATGACCGAGATCTGCGCGTCGGCGCCGACGACGTTGATCATCGCCAGAAGACGGGCCGACTGCATCGGGTCGAGCGAGCGTGCCAGGGCGAGGTCGCGGCCGAGCCGGTTGTATTGGCGGATCACGTTGGCGGTCCAGAAGCGCGCCGTCGCCGTCTCGGCCGGCGTGCGGCTGCCGCTGGTCGCCGCGCCGAGATCCTTCACCTCGTTGAACTCGTCGACCCAGCGCTGGCTGGTCAGAGGCGGCGGAGACGGCGGATGGAACTGATCGCTGCCAGTGAGGATGAACGTCGACACCGCGCCAACCCAGGGCGTCTGCGGCTTGTCGAATGGGGGCGTGAACGGCGGCGTCAGCCGCCATACTCCCGGTCCCGGCGCGTTCGTCGGGAAGCTCGACGTCGACGCAACCGGCGTGATGCGTCCGTCGTTCGTCCGAAGTGCGATGATCGCGTTGGCCGCCGCCACGCCGACGTTCCGACCGGCGTTCGTGCCGGATCCGGCGGGCAGGAGCGCAAGCGCTTCCGCATGGCGCGCGTCGAGGTTCGCGACCAGCCCGCCGAAGTCAGCGAAATAGAAACGGAGCGTCGTATAGGCCGCCTCCACTACGGCTGCATCGACGGATGCCCCGGGTGCGGCCTCGATGCGGCTGGCGTACGGCTCGTATCCGCCCTCGATCGCAACCACCGCGTCGTAGACGGCGGCCGAAACATAGGCCATGTAGATCAGGCCTTCGTTCTGGAAGGCGCCGGAGCCGATCACCGTGTCTTCCGCAATCTGGTTCCATTGCTGGATGACCGTTCCCGGCGGCAGCGCCGCCCGCAGCGGGACGCCCGGCGTCCCGAGGACGAGCGCAGCACCTAGCGCGGCGGCGGCCAGCGGTCGCGTAAGGAGCCTGGCGTGGATTCGAGCATCGCGTGACCGCTGCCGGGAGTGTACGGACGGGGACGATTCCTGTGATCTGAACATGGTTCGCTCCTGAGACTGGACGTTCGCGTCCGCGTGCCGTCTCGCAGGACCGGCAGGGGCGGGCGGCGTCACGTTAGACGAGCGATCCCCGAACCGACCATTTGCGGCGCCTGAGTTCTTCGTGAGTCCGTAACTCGCGATGCATCACAAAGTTCGGCGGCCCCCTGAGGGCCTGTGTAGAATGCCCCTCTCGACTCCATGGCCGGTGTGACCTTTGGGCCGTTTCACCTCGATCTCGAGACCCGCGAGCTCTACCGGACGGGCATCGCAGTGAGGCTGCAGCCGCAGCCGGCGAGGCTCCTGGTGCTGCTGGTGGAGCGCGCCGGCGAGCTCGTGACCCGCGAGGAGATCCGGCAGTGCGTCTGGGGCAACGACACGTTCGTCGACTTCGACCAGAACGTGAACTTCTGCGTCCGGCAGATCCGGGCGGCTCTGCACGACCAGGCGGCGACGCCCTGCTACCTCGAAACCGTGCCGCGGCGCGGCTACCGGTTCATCGCGCCGGTTCAGACCGTCGTCGACGGCGAGGACGCGGCGGCCAGCGCGATCCCGGTCGGCTTCTGGCTGCGTGTGCGGTCACGGCGGACGGTGGTCGCAGCGGCGGTCGTGGTCTCGAGCCTCGTGGCACTCGCGGCGGCCGCGGCGGCCTACCGCCAGCGGAACGCGAGCGTCTCGGCGGCGAGCCGCACGCCGGGTGCGGCGGTGCACGAGGAAGTGGAGCTGGGACGGTTCTTTCTCAACAAGTTCACGGCGGACGGCACCAAGAAGGCGATCGAGCATTTCGAAGCGGCGGTGAAGGTGGACGCGGACTGCGCGGACGCCTATGCCGGCCTGGCGAACGCCTACAACCAGATGGCGACTGTCTACCTGGCGGTGCAACGGCCGTCGGACGTTCGTCTGCTGGCGCTGCGAGCCGCCACGCGGGCCATTCAACTCGATCCGAAGTCGACCGAGGCCTACACGGCACTTGGCTACGCGTCGATGCACGAGATGGATTGGTCACGCGCCGGGAATGCCCTGCGACGCGCCATCGACGTCGACCCGCGGTACGCGCTGGCGCGTCAGACGTATGCGTCGTTCCTCGCCACCCAGCAGCGGTTCGACGAATCGATCGCTGAAGCGCGACGCGCCGTGGACCTGGATCCGGCGTCACTCCGCGCGCGCCAGATCTACGGCTGGATGCTCTATTTCGGCCGCCGCTTCGACGCCGCGCTGCGCGAATTTCGGACCGTCGCCCAGATGGATCCGCGCTACGCCCACGCGCATTTCCGAGTCGGGCAGGTTCTAATCGTCATGGGCCGGCCGGCCGAGGCCATCCCCGAGCTGCAGTCGGCAGTCGAGCTGAGCGGCGGCTCGCCGGCTGCGGTCGGACTGCTCGGGATGGCTTACGGCGCCAGCGGCCGCAGCACCGACGCACGGCGGATCGCCGGCGATCTGGAAGCGCGGGCCGCGACGGAGAACGTGCCGGCGGGCACGCTGTTGCTTGCGTATATCGGGATCGACGACAGGAAGCGCGCCATCGACATGGTGGCGCGAGGCTACGAGGAGCGCGACAACTACGAGATCAACATCGTCGCGGATCCGCTGATGGATCCCTTGCGGAGCGATCCGCGCTTCCAGGAGATCTGCCGGCAGGTCATCCTCGGCTCCACGCTGGACCCGTCCACGCTCGCCGGCCCGGACATGTCGCGCGCGCGCCGGTAGGCAACTTATCGCCTTTCATCAGATCCCCATCCCCCGCACGTTCGCCAGGCTTCGTCGCACCTGGTCCATCTCGTACTGGACGAGCACGTCACCCTGTTCCGCTTTCTCCCACGGCGTTCGATAGTCAGCTGTATCGGTCAGCATCAGGCTTCGCAGCCTTCCCAGCATCACCCCGATCTCACTCGCCTCGCGCGGCGGGTAGCCTTTCCACCAGTCAGCGGTGAACACGCGGATGTGCCGTGCCTCGAGCGCCCCTGGCTCGATCGAGGCGACGAGCGGCGTCGCGCTCTCGCGCAGCACCGGCGCAAGCTCCTTGAACGGCACCGCCCCGTCGCCGATTGCGCAGCGAACGAGGCGGTAGCCCTCGTTCGTGAACTGCGCGATGTAGTCCTTGAGGTGAACGTGGCGGATGCGATGGGCGGCGCGGCGCGCGAACGCGACCGGATCTTCCCCGACCGAGAACGCGTTGCCCGTGTCGAAGCAGATCCCGGCGTGCGGCCCGAGGCGCTCGGTCATCGCCACCAGCTCCTCGCTCCCGAGATCCTGATGGTTCTCGATTGCCAGGGTCAGCCCGGCGTCGGCGACGCGGCCACTCTCACGCGTCAGCGTGTCACGGGCGTGGGCGAGCATCTCCGGCCATCGCTGACCCCAGCACGCGCGCCCGCCCTCGAGCACGGGCGTGAGGTGAAAGCGCAGGATCCTGGCGCCAACGCCCGTGCAACACCGAACCGCCTGTTCGAGCGTCTCGCCGGGCTCCTGCGCGAGCCAGAAGCTGCAGATCGGTTGAAGGCCCTGCAGCTCCTGGCGCAAGCCGGCGAGTTCCGGGTCACTGAGCGGCGTCAGCCACCGGTGATCGAGCTCAATCGCTCGCAGGCCTGACTCTCGGACGATCCTGATGAAGCCTCTCGGCCCGATCGGGTTCGGGTTCGCGCGCGGCGTACCGACGGCCTGCAGGCCGACCGTGTACGCGAGGCCGTAGGGATTCAGAGAGAGGAGCACGTTCGCGGGTTCGCGGTTCGGGGGTTCGCGGTTCGCGAGGTCGAGTCGGAGTTAACTATAGGCAACTGAAGCCAATTCAAGCGGCTCGTTGTCTCTAAATAGCCGGACTTCGATCCCGCGACCCCGAACCCGCGAACCGCGGTCAGTACAAAGTAAACGAATAGAGCGCATCCCCCACCGCCACGAGCACGTGCTGCTTGCCATCGAGCAGATACGTCTGCGGTGCGTTCGAGATATTGCCGATCCGCGAGTGCCACAGCGGCTTGCCGCTTGGGGCGTCGAAGGCCACGAAATTGCCGTTGCCGTCACCCGTGAACAGCACCTTGCCGGCCGACGTCAGCATCCCGGCGCCGCCACCGCCGCCGGGAGGCCACTTGTGCCGCCACACCTTTTTGCCGGTTCTGTAATCGATCGCGGCGAGCGCGTTGCCGCCCGATCCCACGCTGACCGCCAGCTTTCCGCCAAGGCCCATCGATCCCCGCGGGTCCGGATCGGTCAGGTAGAGCATCTGGAAGCCGTTGTTCTCCTGCGTATAGAACAGGCCGGTATCCGGTGAGTAGGCCGGCGGCTGCCAGTTCACCACGCCTCCTTCGACCGGCGAGACCAGCGAACCCGGAACCGTCGCTTCCTTCTCAGGATTCGGTTCTGGCTCTCCGGTCGGACGGATCTTCAACGCCCAGTTCGTCGTGTCGCCGTACTTCGCGGTGACGACGTGCTCGCCGGTCACGCGATCGACGGTGAAGAAGTAGCCGTTGCGCGCGGCCGTCGACACCAGCTTGCGAGGCTTTCCATTGATCGTGCCGTCGATCAGGATCGGCGTCTGCGCGGAATCCCAGTCGTGAGTGTCGTGGGGCGAGGTCTGGAAGTACCAGGCCATCTTGCCAGTGTCGACGTTCACTGCAACCAGCGAGCAGGTGTAGAGGTTGTCGCCCTTGCGGCCGACGCCCGTGTAACCGGGCGTGGGGTTGCCGGTGCCGAAGATGTACAGCTTCGTCTCGGGATCGTAGACTCCGGGGATCCACACCTGACCGCCGCCGTGCTGCGCGGCGGTGAGGCTGGGCCACGTGTCGAGACCGGGATCGCCGGCCTTCATCGGCACCGTGTAGAAGATCCATTTCCGCTTGCCGGACTCGGGGTCGTAGGACTGCAGGAATCCCGGCGCATCGAGGTCGTTGCCGGTGCCCACCAGCACGTTATCGCCGATGACGATCGGCGCCATCGTCGAGAAGTACTGCTGGTTGAAGTCGGCGATCTCGACGTGCCAGCGTTCCTTGCCGGTGCGCGCGTCGAGCGACACGAGGTAGTTGTCGGGCGTCTCGAAGAACAGGTAGTTGTGCCACATCGCGGCGCCGCGATTGCCGATGTGCGTGCCGCCCTTGGTCTTCCAGAAGTAGCGCCACAACTCGCGGCCGTCGCGCGCGTCGATTGCCCAGACGTTGTCGGGTGCGGTGACGTAGAGGATGCCGTCCACCTGCAGGATCGCGCCCTTGATGCTCGGCGCGCCGGTCGTGCCAAGGTCCTCCCCTTCGCCGCCGACGATGATCGGCACGCCGCCGCCACCGCCGCGGCCGCCAAACCCGCCGCCGAACCCGCCCGCTCCGGAGCCCTGCACCAGTCGCGACGTCCAGGCCAGGGTCAGGTTCTTGACGGTCGCCTGGTTCACCTGCGTCAGCGCGCTGTAGCGGCGGCCGGTCATGTCGCCCGAGTACGTCGGCCAGGCATCCGACAACGGTTTGAGCACCGCGGCCGGATCGAGGCCGGAATTGGACGAGGCTGGCGCGGCCGCCGTCGCTGGAGCGGGCTTGCTGCCGCGCCCGGCAGACGGTGCCGCGGGTTTCGTAGTCGGAGCCTGTGGTGCGGGCGGATTCTGCCCGGCGAGCACCACCGGCGCCATGACGATGGACGACGCGAGGATGATGTGTCGGGCGGTCATTTCAGCGTCACCAGATAAGCAGTCACGTCGTGGATGTCCTTGTCGGTGTAAGCGGTCAGCAGCTTCATGTGCGGTTCGAGCGGATCGTTCACCTGCACCTTCGGCGTGTCGCCACTGCGGCGGAACGTCCGCTGCGTCCCGTCTTCGGTCACGAGGGTGACGGAGAAGTCGTCGATGCGAACCAGGCGCCCTTCCACCTTCGAACCGTTGGATTGCGCGACGGTGACGGTCACCGGACGGGGGACCGGAGAGCCGGGGGCGCCGCCGCCACGGCCGCGGCCTCCGCCACCGGTGATCCAGTGATTCTGCAATTGAAGAGGGCTCGAGATCCGCGACGCGATGCCCTGCATGTCCCCCGTCGCCGAGTGGCACGATGCGCAGCGGGACGCGAAGTACGCAGCGCCTGCCTTCGCATCACCCACCACGATGTTGAGCTCGACTTCCTCACCTGGAGGCGGCGAGCCCTGCCCACGCATCGTAAAGGCGACGCTGTGGATGTACTCGGCGACAGCCTTCACGTCTTCCTCGCCGAGCGGAAGCGCGGGCATCGGTGGCATGCCCGGATTCTGCCGGCCGTTCTTGACGACGGGCAGTATCAGCTCGCCGTGTTGATCGTTGAGAACGAGCTGCGAGCGCAGGAGGTTTGGTCCGCCGATATCGCCACCGCGCAGGTCGGCCCCGTGGCAGGCGCGGCAGTTGACCTCGTAAAGCGTCTTGCCTCGGGCGATGGTGGCTGCGTCGGCGAGCGTCCGCTGTTGCGCCGGGAACGTTGCCCGGCCCCCGCCCCGCTGCCCGGCGCCTCGCCCGGCCGGCGGCTGCGGCGCGCCACCCTGCGGGGGTGGCGGCTGCGGCGGAGCAGCGGGCGGCGTCTGCGGCGCCTGCGCGGCCAGGTGCGCCATGAACGCGACCAGCCATGCCAGGGCGGCCGCAGTAATCCCTCTCCGTATGCTCATCCCTCACCTCGAACACCGCATGTTACTTCGGGCCGGGCAGGGCCTAAAGGCCCTGCCCCTACAAGCGCGCAACCAGCGGGCGTAACGACGTTCAGTGACCGCTGCTCACGCCGACGATCCACAGTTCATGCCGAGCTTCGTCCCAGTCGGCCGTGACCGTTCCGGCCGGGGCTTCGCCGAGATAGGCCGCGGGAATAGTCGAGGCCATCATCACGGCCTGCGCGATCGACAACCCGGTGAACCTCACGGTGTTGGCGATCGCTTTGTCCATGGTCAACGCCGATCCGGCGAGGTACGGGCTTCCCGGGAGCGCCACACGCCCGTCCTCGCGAAGCTCGCACTCGACACCGCCCAGCGCAAAGCGGCCCGGGGCACAGCCCGCGGCGGCGATCGCATCCGTCACCAGGATGGTGCGACCTTCCCCGTTCGCCCGGACCATCGCCTTGACCGTCGATCCTGGCAGATGATGACCGTCGACAATCAGGCTGATCAACACCTCGTCTGCTGCCAGTAATTCCCAGATCGGGTTGGGATGGCGCGGCAGCATCTGCGGGCAGCCGTTGCCGAGGTGGGTCGCGAGCGTCGCGCCGGCGGCAATTGCTGCCGCGATGGCCGCCGGGTCAGCGGCCGTGTGTCCGACCGCCACCCGCACGCCGGAATTGACGAGGTGCCCGATCAACTCGATGGCACCAGGAACCTCGGGCGCAAGCGTGACCAGGCGGATGCGGCGCTCGCAGGCGTCCTGGCGACGCTCGAAGTCCTCGATGGTCGCGGCCCTGACGTGCTCGCGGGGGTGTGCGCCGCGAGCGCCATCGAGAGGAGATATGTATGGCCCCTCCATGTGGAGTCCGGCGATCGCCGGGTCGTGCACCCGGGCCAGCACGCGCGCACTGGCTGAGAAGTCCTCGAAAGATGACGTGATCAGCGTGGGCAGACACCGGGTCACACCCGTGGACCGCATCCGCTCGAGCGCCTGTGCGACTGCATCAGGCGTCACCTCACGGCTGTTGAAGTCGACGCCCGCGAAGCCGTTGACCTGAAGGTCGAACAGCCCCGGCAGCTCCAGCCTCACGCCTCGTCGTCCTGGAGGATCGGCCCCCTCGCCTCCGGATTGAGCCCGGCCGCCGCATCACGATCGAGATACAGCGCGGCGTTCGGGTGCGTGCGCAGGATCGATGCAGGGACGGCTGGCGAGATCTGGCCTTCGATGGTTGCCTTCACGGCGTCCGCCTTGCGGGCGTCCGGCACGACGCAGACGATCTCCTTCGACTTCAGGATCTGCCGAATCGACATCGACACCGCCTGCGGCGGGACATCGTCCACGGATGCGAACCAGCCCTCGCCGGCCTGCTGCCGGCGGCATGCAGCATCGAGCGTGACGAGGATGTAAGGTTCGTCGGTGTCGAAATCCGCCGGCGGATCGTTGAACGCGAGATGGCCGTTCTCGCCAATCCCCACGAACGCCACGTCGATCGGGGCGCGGGTCACCTCGCGTCCGACCTTCGCCGCGGCGCCAGCGGCATCGCGTTCCGCATCGAGGAAGTGGAATCGGGGAATGCTGGTCTTGTCGATCAGGCGTTCGAGCAGGTACCGCCGGAAACTGGCGGGATGGTCGATCGGCAGACCGACGTATTCATCCAGGTGAAACATCTCGACGGCCTGCCAGTCGATGTCGGGTGACGCAGTCAGCGCTTCGAGGAAATCGAACTGCGAGGCGCCAGTGGCGGCGATAATCCGTGCCTCGCCTCGGGACGCAATTGCCTGGCTCATCACACGTGCCGCGTGCCGCGCGGCGGCCCGGCTCATGGTCAGTCGATCGGTATAGGTCTTGATTTTCATGCATTCTCTTTCCGTAGTCCGGGGTAGATTACTGTCGCCATGGCGGCAGCAGGTGCTTCTGAACTTTGCCCAGCGCCGTTCGCGGCAGCGCGTCCACGCGAACGAACGCGCGGGGCACTTTGAACGACGCCAGTGCGCGGCGGCAGCGGTCCTCGAGCGCAGGCGGATCAATAGGCTGGTCGGTTACGAGATACGCAACGGGCAGCTCGCCGCGCCGGGCGTCGGCAACCCCCACGACCACCGCTTCGCGTACGCCCGGGACCTCGAGCAGCAGCTCCTCTATTTCACGCGGGTAGATGTTGAAGCCGCCGGAGATTATCAGATCGGTCCGGCGTCCCCGCAGCGTGTAGTAGCCATCCTCGGAGCGCTCGGCGAGATCGCCGGTTCGAAACCAGCCGTCGACGAAGGCAGCCGCTGTCGCCTCAGGCTGGCGCCAATAACCGCTGAACACGTTGGGTCCCCGGACCAGCAGCTCTCCGACCTCGCCAGTGGCCGCCTCGGTCCCGTCGGGACGGATGATGCGCGTCGATAAACCGGGCAGCGGCATCCCAACGGAACCGGCCCGCCGTTCGCCCGCGTAGGGGTTGCTCAGGTTCATGAGCGTCTCGCTCATGCCGTAGCGCTCGAGGATGGTATGACCGAAGCGCGTGCGGAATTCGTCGAGGACGGCCGGCGGAAGCGGCGCGGAGCCGCTGACGAACAGACGCATCCTGGAGCCGATCACGTAGGCCAGTTCCCGCGGCAGCTCGAGCAGCCGCACGTACACGGTCGGCACACCGAAAAAAAGCGTGGGCTGAAAGGTCAGGAACCAGTCCGCCGCGCGCTCCGCGTCGAAGCGCTCGACCAGCCGCATCCGGCAGCCGCTCGCCAGCCACGTCATGAGCCCGTTCCCGAGACCATGAACATGAAACAACGGCAGCACGGCAAGATAACGGTCGCTCGCCGTGATCCGCCAGCAGGCGACGAGGTTGACCGTGTTGGCCAGGAAATTGTCGTGCGACAGCACCGCGCCCTTCGACCGACCGGTCGTGCCCGAAGTGTAGACGATCGCTGCGGGCGCGCCGCCATCGAGCCGGATGCGCACGTCATCGCCCGACTCGGCCGCCGCTTCCCGGGTGAGCTCGGTCACGTCGAGCGGGCTCGCCCCCCCGAATGCCTCGACTGCGTCGCGGGTGGTCACGACAACCCGGGGCTGAGCGTCGCCGAGAATGTGGCCAATCTCGCGCTCCCGATAGAGGATATTGATGGGGACGAGCACGAGACCCAGCTTGATGCAGGCGAGCAGCAGATCGACGAACTCGATGCGGTTCGAGAGGTACACACCGACCCGATCCCCTGCCTGGAGGCCGCGTCTGGCAAAGGCACGCGCCAGCCGGTTGCTGCGGGCATGAAGATCGCCGAACCGGAGCGTCGCCGGCTCTCCATCCGCGCCCTCGTACTCGATCGCCACGTCGTCGGCCTGGCCGAGCAGCGCCGAGGCGAACAGATCTGCGAGTTGCATTACCCGCGGGATTGTACCGTGAGGAACCGGACGACCTCGGCGTGCGTCTTGGTGTCCATTGCCGCGACGACTGCGCGTGGCCGGAGGTGTGACCAATGTTCGACCACCTGACAAGGGACCTGGCCTACAGCGCCCGCGGCCTTTTCCGGGACCGCTCGTTCACGCTCACGACGGTTGCGACTCTGACGGTTGCGCTGTCACTGGTGACCGTCGTCTTCGCGATCTTCAACGCCTACGTGCTCCGGCCGTATGCGGTCCGCGATCCGAGCGCCTTATACGAGATTCGATGGAGCGCCCGACAGGACAAGCGATTCGCCGCAGGACGCATGTTCCGCTGGAACGACTACGACGAGCTGAGACAGCGGCAGGATCTCTTCGACGACGTGATCGCCGAGCGAAACCGCACGGTCTCCTCGGAAGGGCGGCAGCTGCTCGCGGCGTTCGTGTCGGGGAACTACTTCGAGGCACTCGGCGGTCGCGTACTCACCGGGCGCGGCCTCGCCTGGTTCGATGCGCGCACGCCTGACGGGGACCCGGTCGCCGTCCTCAGCTACAGAGCCTGGGTGCGCCTCTTCGACGCGGACCCTGCCGTCGTCGGCGGGACCGTCCGCCTCAACGAGCAGATCTTCACGGTCGTGGGCGTCATGCACGAGGAATTCTTCGGCCTGAACGACACGCCGCCGGATCTGTGGGTGCCCGTGACGATGTACGGCCCGGTCACGAGAGTGAACCTGTTCGGCACGAACCAGCCCCGGCACCTCGCGTTGATTGCGCGGGTGCGCCCCGACGTCACTCCCGAACAGGTGGCGGCGGTCCTCTCGCCGCAGATGCAGCGATTTACAGAGGAGCCGGGAACGGTCCGGGCGGAGGTCTATCCGCAGGCAACGCCGGCGCCGCTCACCGGCGAGCTGCTGGTGGTCCTGTCACCGGTGTTCGCCGCGTTCGTTTTGGTACTCGTGGCCGCGTGCGCGAACGTGTCCAACGTGATGCTCGCCCGGGCCAACGCCCGGCACCGCGAAATCGGCATCCGGCTGTCGCTCGGGGCAGGACGCTGGCGCGTCGTACGCCAGCTGGTGACCGAAGGACTGATGATTGCCGCGCTCTCGGTACTGGCGGCGCTTGGCGTCGCCAGCCTCGTCCTTCGGGCCGGGCTGGCGCTCTTCTTCCTGACGCTGCCGCCGTCGTTCTCTGCCGTCGCGCGGGTGCTGCCGCTCGACATCGATCACCGGGTATTCCTGTTCACGGCGATCGTGGCCGCGCTCGCCACGATCGTGTTCGCGGTCCTCCCGGCGCTGCAGGCGACGCGCCTCACGCTGACGAGCGCGCTTCGCGGAGAGTTCAGCTCCGGCGTGCGCGGCTCGCGGCTGCGCCACGTGCTGGTGATCAGCCAGGTGGCGGTCTCGCTCATCCTGATCATCGTCGCGGCAACGCTCGTCCGGAACGGAGTGACCTTGAGGGGTTACGAGACCGGCTTCGAGACCGGGCGTCTCGTGTCCATCCGGCCGGGAGGTCGCCTGCTGCAGTCCGCGTATCAGACGCTCGCGGCGAATCCCCGCGTCGAGCAGGTCGCGGTCACCAGCCGCAATCCGCTGATTGGCGAGCTATTCAAGTCGCCGGTGCGCAACCCGCAGGGAAACGGCATTGTGCCAATCTCGTACATGTTCGTGTCGCCCGACTACTTCTCGATGCTCCGGATTCCGATTACGCGTGGCCGCGGGTTCGAGCCAGACGAGGCGAGAGCCGAGGCGCGCGTCGCCGTGATCAGCGCTGCGGCGGCGCAGACGCTCTGGCCGGGCGCCGACCCGCTCGGCAAGACCGTCCGTGTCCTGATGGCGCAGGAGGTTCGCGACGGCGTGATGACACGGGGCAACCTGGTCTCAAACGCCGATATCCAGGACGCGGGCGAAGACGTGGTGGTGATCGGGGTTGCCGCAGACGTCGTGACCGGCCTCGTCTACGAGGGCCGCGGCGCGCACATGTACCTGCCGACGACTCCAAGTGGACCTCACGCAAAGGATCTGCTGGTCCGCGGGCGATCCGCGCAGGACATCCGGCTCGACACGCTCCAGGGCGCGCTGCGCGGGGTCGATCCCAATCCGCTGTCGTTCACGATTCTCTCCCTGGACGAAGCGCTCGCCCTGCAGACGTATCCAATGATGGTGGCGTCGTGGGTCGGGCTCCTGCTCAGCACGATCGCGCTGGCGCTGAGCGTTTCAGGACTTTACGGCGTGATGACGTACGGGTTGAGCCAACGGACCAAGGAGATCGGGATACGGATCGCACTCGGCGCCACGCCATTGCGCATCGTGCGCCTGGTGATGGCGGAGTCGGGACGGCTGGTCGCGATCGGCGCCGGCTTCGGATTGGTCCTGTCGTTCTCGGTGCTCGGAGTGTTGGCGGCCATCGTGCCGCTCGAGAACGTGTCGATTCTCGATGCGCCCGCGTTTGCCGCCGGCACCGCCATCATCGCCCTCGCCGCCGCGCTGGCGTCGTTCTTCCCGTCGCGGCGAGCGACACAGATCGATCCCTCGGAAGCGTTGCGGACAGAGGCGTAGACGTTCCGAAGACCCGCAGTCCGCAGCCCGCCGTCCGCAGTCCGCGGTTCGCAGTCCGGTTTGCGGATCGCGGGCTGCGGGCTGCGGATCGCGGAGACCGAGCTACACCCTCCGCAGCTTCGTTACCCTTCCGACTTCCACCCACTCGACAACGTAGATGTCGCCGTTGTGATCAAAGCAGGCGCCGTGCGGGCAGATGAACTGGCCGGGGATGAACTTATCGCGTGGCTCGCCGCGCAGCGGATACTTTCCGCCAGGGTTTGAATCCCCGAGCTGCGCGACGAGAGCGTTACTCTTGTCCATCAGCGTGACACGCCCGTCAAGGTCCGGTACGACGACCAATCCCTTGTGTTCGTGAAAGTGGCAGGGCAGGCGGAACCCCGGGATGAAGTCGATGTGCTTGCCCTCCAGGGTGAAGCGCTGGAGACGGTTGTTCCGGCGGTCGGCCACGACGAGCACCGGCGTCTTGCCCCGGTTGTCGATCCAGTTTCCGTGCGGCTCGGCCAGCTGCCCCGCCGCCGATCCGCGCCCGCCGAAGGTGCGGATGTACTCACCCTTCGAGTTGTACTGGTTGATGTAGGAGGAGCCGTAGCCGTCGCCGACATAGACATCGCCGTTGGGCGCAATCGCCACGTTCGTCGGATTGTAGCGAGCAGGCTTGCCATCGGCGCCGGACCTGTATTCCGGAATGTCCGGCGGACCCTGTATCTTCCAGACCGGCTCCCCCTTCAGCGTCGTCTTCACGACGACCGCCTGCATCTCGGGCTGCGGCGTGTTCTTGGGATTCGCGGCGTTCGCGGTCAGGTAGAGGAACTCTTCACGTCCCTCCTTGCGGATGTGCAGCCCATGGGCGACGCCGCGGAACTCTTTGCCCCACGATCGGATGAACTTCCCGTTGTGATCGAACACCACCATCGTGTCCGCGCTGTCGCTCGTCGCGTGCACGGTGTGATGGATGTGAATGTTGGCCTGCGAGTCCTCGACCACGCCGTGCGTATTCCCCCACTTGATCTGCGGCGGCAACGCACCCCAATCGTGCGTGGCTTCGTAGCGGTACGCCCCCTCGCCCATGATCGGCTTCTTCGTCCCTCCCTTGTCCTGGACGTTGAGCAGGATGGGACCGAGTACGGGGCTCGCGACCGTGGTGGCGAGGAATTGGCGGCGGGTGGAAGTGGACATGGGGGGATTGTAGATCGGGGGTTCGGCGGTTCGGGGGCTCGGGGCTCGGACAGCGGCGCTATTCAGAGGCAACGAGCCGCTTGGACTTGTCCCGGCTGCCTCTGAGTACCACCGGCTCCGAGCCCCGAGTCCCGAGTCCCGAGCCCCGACTCGCCCACCCCGCGGCCCCGAACACCAGCAGATTGGCCGCAACGACCGGCGTCGCGCTAATCAGGAGCCCGTACACAACCCACATCAACGCGCCGACCATCTGAACGCGCTTCAGCGCATCGGCACGCTTGCACAGATACGAACCGACGAAGACGGCCGTCGCCAGCCAGCCCAGGTACTCGACCATCAGGCCACTGCCTCGTCTTCATCAGCCAGCGCCAGGCGCAGACGGTCGGACTCGTCCGCCTGAACCCGCGTATCGCCGACGGTGACCCTGTCGGTGCGCGCCTTGTCCCACTGCGCCAGCGTCAGCCCGTTCGATTCGAACAACGTGCGAATCTCGCCCACGCCGCGGCCGAGCACATCCTCCAGGATCGGCACGGTCACGCTGAACGCATCGTCGCTGAGGATCGTGCGCCTCGCAATCCGGGCCAGCTGTGTGTTCTCCGACACCGCAATCGTGAACCCCGAGCGATTGTTGACGTGCAGCATCACGTGAACGTCCGAGCTGCCGTCGCCGATGTAGATCGTGCGATCAGGCGCGATGCCAAGACGCGCCTCCAGCTCCTCGAGCACGGCCACCTTCCCGTATCCCGCGGGCACCCGCCTGATGGAGCGCACTTCCCCGGTGATCTCGTCGTAGTCGAGCTCGGTGCCGAACACGTGCGTTGGATCGAGAATCCCTGCCAGGGCGGACTGAATGACCTCGCGCGGCGCCGCTGAGATCACGAAGAACGAGAACCGGACGCCTTCGAGGCCGCGATTGAGGAATTCGACCAGGGCAGGAATGTTGTGGCGGAGCCTGACACGCCGCCCGGTCTCGACCAGGTGCTCCCGCCGGACGCCGCGGAACTCGGGATCGTGACGAATCAGGTACGCGAGCTCGCCTCCCTGCTGAACGAGGTTGCTGCGGGCCAGCCCCTCGACCTTGTCCTGAAAGCCCTGGGCCCCCAGCAGCTCACTGAGAACCAGACCGGAATCGTTGAAACTGAGCGTCTGATCGAAATCCGACGCCACCAGAAAATGCCGTTGAACCGAAATCATGGTGTACCCCGCGCTGCTTTCCCGCCGGACTCTCACGGCCATGACGGCCCGGCGCGTGCTGACATAACAATAACACCAATGACAGCATAGCAGCCGCTTCAGCGATCAGCAATAAACAACGGATATTGTTACGATATTGTTGCCAATCCGACAAAGCTGATATATCATTTAGTCTATGGCCAAGGCGTCGGGCGTCGCCCCGAAATATCAGCAGGTCTACTCGGCCTTGCGCCGGGACATTCAGTCCGGCCGTCTGGCCAAGGGAGACCGCCTTCCCAGCGAGGCCGACCTCGTCCGGCTGTTCGGCGCCTCGCGCATCACCGTGGGCCGGGCGGTCCGCGACCTCCAGGCAGCAGGTCTCGTCGAGCGGCGGCCGGGTGCCGGGACGTTCGTCAAGATGCCGCAGGCTGCCGGCGGGCTGTCGTTCGGCCTGCTGATTCCGGATCTGGGTGAGACGGAGATCTTCGAGCCGATCTGCCAGGGAATGATGGCGTCGCCGCTCGCGGAGGAACACGCGCTCATCTGGGGCAGCTTGAGCGGACCTGGCGCGTCGCGCGAGGACGATGCGTGGCGGCTGTGCCGGCAATACATCGATCGCCGTGTGTCGGGGGTGTTCTTCGCGCCGCTCGAGATGACGCCGGGCAAAGACGGGGTGAACGAGCAGATCGCGCGAGCGCTCGATGCCGCCCGGATTCCAGTGGTGCTGCTCGACCGCACGGTCGTGCCCTATCCGCAGCGCGGGCATCACGATCTGATCGGGATCGATAACCGTCGCGCCGGCTACGTGATCACCGAGCACCTCGTGCAGCTCGGCGCCCGGCGGCTCGCATTCGTCGCGCCGCCGCATGCCGCAGCGACGGTCGACGCGCGCGCCGCAGGCTATCGCGAGGCGCTCTATGCGGCCGGCGCTCCAGTCGATCCTGCGCTGGTGCAGCGGATTGATCCGGAAGATGGCGAGGTCGTGAAACGGCTGATGGAGTCACGGCAACCGGATGCGATCGTCTGCGCCAACGACCGCACGGCCGCACGCATCATGCGCACGCTGCTCGGGCTTGGGTACAAGGTCCCGGCCGACGTCCGCATGGTCGGCATCGACGATGCCGATTTCGCCGAGTTGCTCCCGGTGCCGCTGACCACACTCCGTCAGCCCAGCCGGCAGATAGGCGACGTCGCGCTGGCCGCCATGCTGCAGCGCATCGCGCGGCGCGATCTGCCGACTCGGGACATCCTGCTGCACTGTGAATTGATCGTGAGGGAGTCGAGCGGGGGCTGATGCAGTGCCGTTACCGTTTCACATGAATGAAGATGCTGTCGAAGAGCGGCGCCGGCGCTCCCTTCACCGACGCAATCACGGCATGGCGTGACTGCTCGAACGGCACGCCGAGTGCGGTGGTCAGATCGCCAAGTACCGGCCGCGCCTCGTTGTGGAGGAACACGCCCCCCGGAGCGAGCATCGCGCTGATGTTCGCTGCCGCCAGCGCCAGCTGACGGTCGTCGAAATACGGAAGAATGTTGGTGGCAATCACCAGGTCGAACGGCGCGGCGGTCAGGCGTTCGGTGACGATGTCGAGCGGTTCGGCGCGAAGGACGCGGGCGAGCGCGGCGCTGACCTGGACCGACTTGCGAAGCCGGCCCTCGTCGTCCTCTTCGGCCCGGACCGCCTCCGGCGGCGACGACAGCCAGGTCCCGAGATCCGCGAAGTATTCGCGGTACTCCCGCGAGAACGTGAGCCCGTCTTTTTCGACGATGTCGGTGGCCAGCAGAAGCCGCTGCGGCGCGCTGCGGGCGTGGCGCAGGTGGTCGACGACGCGCGGGTTGATGTCTGCCGCCGTCACCTCGAGCTCTCCGGCGCGCGCGAGCCCGGTCGCGAGGAGCGCGTCGATCACGGCCCAGGGCTGATAACTCTCCGGCGGCGTGTCGCGAAGGCCGGTGCGCGGTGCGAGATCCAGTCCGGGGCCGACGACCAACACGCGCCGGATCCGCCGCTCGGCCGACAATCCCTTGAGGATCTGCAGCCCGAGATTCACGACATAGCCGGCTTCGACCGCCGTGTCGGTGCTGAGACCACGCGTCCGGTACAGCTCGGCCACCGCTGATGCCGGTGTGGCCG
>Ga0114129_10001627_pt1 | contig 30482 bp, 32 predicted proteins | sample RhiMetdeltSRZDD1_FD_80071 | JGI IMG/M metagenome (GOLD analysis project Ga0114129, IMG submission 80071) | Populus rhizosphere microbial communities from Tennessee, USA - Rhizosphere MetaG P. deltoides SRZDD1 (version 2) (version 2) | ecosystem: Host-associated > Plants > Roots > Rhizosphere >...
CCGACGTCGGTGCCCATCGCGAGCACGTCGGCGAACTCGAAGGTCGGCGTGACGATCTCGCGGTAGCCCCAGCGCGCGAAGACGTCGAGCAGCCGTGCCTCGACGTAGCGCTTGCGCGCCGCCTCGTCGGGCAGGTAGATGCGCGCGCCCTTCGGCAGCTGTGAGTGAACCGGCTTCACGCGCGCGTCTCCGGCAGCGTGTCGAGATGGGCCAGCGTGTTCATGCGGTGCACGGTCGCCCAGTCGCCGACGTACTCGATCTCGGTGATCCCGCCGGGCGAGGCGTCGACCGACCACAGGCGCTCCGGACCCAGGCCCAGCGCGGCCAGGACGATCAGCCGCGTCGGGACGGCGTGGGTGACGACGACGGCGCTCTCGCCAGCATGCGCGGCGATGAGTCGATCGACGACGGCGCGCACACGCGCGGCGACAGCACCGAGCGTCTCGCCTCCCGGCGGCGTGACCTGATCCGGGGTGCGGGCCCACGCCTCGGCGTCCGCCGGAAACCGGCGGACCAGCTCGTCGTGCCCCAGACCCTCCCACGCGCCGAACGCCATCTCTTTCAGATCCGGCTCCACGCGCGGCTCGAGCCGATGCGGCTTGGCGATCAGCTCGGCGCACACCCGCGAGCGCTCGAGCGGGCTCGTGTAGACGGCGGCAAGGCTCGTCCCGGCGAGGGCCTGGGCGACCGCCTCGGCTTGGAGGCGGCCGTCCGTGGTCAGCGGAACGTCGCGCGAGCCGGCAAACCGCCGGTCTCGGGAGTACTCCGTGGCGCCATGACGTACAGCGAAGAGCCTCATCGCTTTCAAAACCCCGTCATTTTAGCGCACGTCTCAGCGCACGTCGCGCGTGCCGGGATGAAAGACGGGCTCAGGCCTTCTCGGCGAACACCTTCTGGGCGGCGCGGACGCTGGCGCCGAAGTCCACGGGCTGCCCGAGATCGGCGAGCACTTGCTCGAGCGCCGCCAGGGCGATGAGCACGTCCGTCTCCGCCGCGTAGCCCATGTGACCGATGCGAAAGATCTTGCCCTTCGTCGGTCCACGGCCGCCGTCGATCGTGATGTTGTGCCCAGTGGCGAAACCCTCCACCACCCGGTCGGCGTCGACGCCGGCCGGCACCTCGATCGCGGTGAGCGCGGGACTCGGCGTGGCCTTGACGAAGAGCCGCAGCCCGAGTGCCTCGGCGCCGGCGCGCGTCGCGCGCGACAGCCGGTCGTGGCGGCGAAACACGTTGGGGAGCCCTTCGTTTTCGATCATGCGGAGGACCTCGCGGAGCCCGACCATGATCGACACCGCGGGCGTGAACCGCGCCTCGTTCTTGGCCGCGTACTTCCGCTCCTCGCCGAGGTCGAGATAGAACTTCGGCAGGGACGAGCGGCCGGCCGCGCGCCACGCCTTGTCGCCGAGCGCCACGATGCCGAGCCCCGGCGGCAGCATGAGTCCCTTCTGCGACGCGGACACGACGACGTCGATACCCCACGCATCCATCTCGAGATTCGCGATGCCGAGGCTCGAGACCGCGTCGACGATCAGGATCGCCTCGGTCGCGGCGGTGACCTGCGCGTACGCGCGCACGTCGTGCAGGACACCGGTGGAGGACTCGCTGTGCTGAACGAGGACGGCCTTGACGTCCCGATTCGCGCGCAGCGCCTCGGCGATGCGCGCGGCCGGCACCGTCTCGCCGTGCGGCGCGGTGAGCTCGACGATCGACAGCCCGTACGCCTTGGCGATGGCCAGCCAGCGCTGAGCGAAGGCGCCCGCGTTGACGACGATCACACGATCGCCGGCCGACAGCGTATTGGCCACCGCGGCTTCCATCGCGCCCGTCCCCGTGCACGCCGGCGTGAGGACGTCCTGCCGCGTCTGGACGAGCCGCTTGAGCCCCGCGCGGATCTCCTCGAACAGCGCGGCGTACTCCGGCGTGCGGTGGTGGATGATCGGCCGCGCCATCGCGAGCAGCACTTCGCTCGGCACGGGCGTCGGCCCCGGCGCCATCAGCTGATACTTCTTCATCGGCTCACGACCTCCTCGGCGCGGAAATCGTCGTCAATCCTAGCATGTCGGGATTGCCGCCCTCCGAGCGGCCGAGCGCCGTCACGAAGATCGCGTCCGCGCCGGCGGCGCGCGGCGAGAAGAACCGCACGACCTCGGCGTCGTAGAACGTCAGCCCGCTCGCGCCATAGCGTCCCGCGTACGCGGCGAGATAGGCGCGCCCGCCCGCGAGGCCGGCCTCGAGGTTCACCAGGCGATAGCCGCGCTCGCCGAATTCGCTCAGCACCGCGTCGAGCGGCGACAGGAAAAACAGCGTGACGGCAGCATCGCCGCCAAGCGACTGTTCGAGGGTGAGAAACGCGGCCTGGCGGCGGAAGTCGCCCGCCGCGAGCGGCTCGAGCGCATGGGCGTCGGGGCGGTAGAGATACGTGCCCGGCGTGAGCCCGTCCACGGCGTGGACGCTCATATAGATGTCGACCAGGCCGCTTGGCACATCGGCCGGGACGGGACGCGACGCCGCCCACAGCGCGGCGCTCAGCTCATCGACGCCGATTGGCGTGTGCGCGAATCGGCGCGTCGAGCCGCGCCGCTGGATCGTCTCGCCGAGCGCGCGGCTCTGCCGGGGGTCCGGGGGCGGCAGCGCAACCAGCTTGTCGGCTTTCGGCGGAGAGGTCGGTGCGCCACCGCGACGCCAGCGGGCAACGTCCTCGGGCGCGGCCAGGGACGACGCCGCGTGGGCCGCGGCCACCAGTGGCTCGTCCACCACGTGGCGCGACAGCGGGAGCGTGGCGTGGTCGATCGGCGCCGGCGCTTCGTGCCGCGCGGCTGCTGGTGTCTGCGGGCCGACGGCGAGCAGCGCCAGCGCAACTTCGTGCGCACCGTCGATACCCAGCAGGCGATGCACCGCCGCGTCGACGAACCCGGTGTGAAGCCGCGGCGCCAGACCCAGCGCGGCGCCCACGGCGAGCGCGTTGGCGAGCATCGTGCCGCCGTCCCAGAACAGATGCCGGTAGGTGCGCGCCCGGTACTTCCACGAGTTGCGCCACACGATGCCCGTCAACACCAGCGTCGCCGCCCGCGTGGCCGGCGTGTCATCGGCGGCCGCTTCGGCGAGCACGCCGCGCGCGTCGTCCGCGCGGAGGCGGCGCAGCGTGAAATCGCCCGGGCAGAAGTGATAGACCCCGGGCGCCAGCCCCTCCACCGCCCCGGCGACGACGTAGACCTCAGTCTGATAGAGCGCGCCGGTCGACGCCGCCGCGCGAAACAGGACCTCTCCGCCGCCGGGATACGTCTTATGCCTCGTCACGCCCGCCATGTAATAGAGGAGCGAGGTCAGCGCGCCGAGGGTGAGCGCCGCCGGCGGCGACGCCCCCTCGCCCGCAATCGCCGCCAGGGTGGGCGTCGTCAGCACGTCGACCTCGTGCGGCAGATGCAGCGCGGGGAGCTCGGTGTAGACCTTGAACGGAAACGGCTTGTTGTCCCAGTCGAGCGTGTGGTCACTGGCGCGCACGGATTGTGGCGAGTGCGCTGTGGCGGCGTGATATTGGCGGGCAACCGGCGCGACGGTGACCATCGGACTGAATTATCGCTCCGGGGTCGACAGCGTCCCGGAAATGGGCATCCCGCTGCCTGCCCTGCGTACGGAGACCCGCGTGAAATCAGGCCGGGAGCGTCGGCATCCTCGTTGCATTACGGACCAGGCATGATGATCCGCACGATCACGACGTCCTTCGATCTCTGGAGCACCGAGCAGCTCCTGCTGGTCTATCAGCGGTACTACGGCAAGCTCGACGCGCAGGCCCGGAGAAGGATTCTCGAGACCGCCCGCCTCAACGGCTGGGATCGCAGTTGGCGCGACGGCGTCGAACTGCTTGCCGCGTAGTGCTGGCTAGAACCGGTAGGGCGGACGAAACACGCCGCGCTCGGTGACGATCGCGGCGATGAGCTCCGCCGGCGTTACGTCGAACGCCGGGTTGTAGACCGGCGACGCCTCGGGCGCCGTCGGCTGCGATCCGACGCGCCGAACCTCGCTCCCATCGCGCTCCTCGATCACGATCTCCCGCCCCGACGCGATCGCCGGATCGATCGTCGAAAACGGCGCCGCGACGTAGAACGGCACGCCATGGTGCCGGGCCAGCACCGCCAGCGCGTAGGTGCCGATCTTGTTCGCGGTGTCGCCGTTGGCGGCGATGCGATCGGCGCCGGTCACCACCAGATCGACTTCGCCGCGGGCCATGACCGATGCTGCGACCACGTCCGCGATCAGCCGGTGCGGAATCCCCTCCCGCACACACTCCCACGCCGTGAGACGTGAGCCCTGCATGACGGGACGCGTCTCGTCGACCCAGAGCAGCGCGACCTTGCCCTGCGCGTGCGCGGATCGCACGATGCCGAGCGCGGTACCGTAGCCGGCGGTGGCCAGCGCCCCGGCGTTGCAGTGGGTGAGGATGCGGGCCTTCGGCGGGACGAGCGTGGCGCCGTGGTCGCCCAGCGCCCGGTTGGCGGCGAGGTCCTCGGCGAGAATCGCCTCGGCCTCGGCGAGGAGCGTCGCGCGCGCCTCCGCGACCGAGCGCTCACCCAGGCCGGCCGCGACGGTCCGCATCCGGTCAAGCGCCCAGAACAGATTCACCGCGGTTGGCCGCGTGGCGGCCAGCCCCTTGATCGCGGTCTCGAGATCGGCGGAGAGCTCGTCGAACGTCTTCGCCGAGCTCTGCCGCGCCGCGAGCACGACGCCGAACGCCGCCGCAACGCCGATGGCCGGCGCGCCGCGTACGACCAGCGACCGAATCGCCTCGGCCACGTCCTCCCAGCGCGTGTACGCGCGCTCGACCTCGCGTGCCGGCAACAGGGTCTGGTCGAGCAGGACCAGCGCGTCGCCCGTCCAGCGGACCGGAGCGATCGTGCTCGTCACAAACCCGTGAGACGGCCGAAGATCCACCAGCTCGCCGCGCGGCGCATCCACTCGTCCACGTCGACGTTCATTTTGAAGTTTTGGGCGCGGCCGTCCTTCTCGACCCGGCCGTCGAGGCTGAACCCCTCGGGACGTACCTGACCGTTGAGCCACGCGCCGCCGGCGTAGCCCTGGCGGCCGAAGATGCGGCTGCCGAGACGAAAGCCGTCCACCCCGATCTTGAGATTGATGTCGAGCGAGTTGTCCGTCGTCATGCCCTCCGGCGCGGCGCCGTCGGACTTTTGTTCGACGTCGCGGTCGGAAGTCACGAGCTTGTTGTGGTCGGCCTGCGCGGGCGCGGCGAGCGCCAGCACCATTGCGAGGGCTCCGAGAACCAGTGTGAATTTCATCGTTGCTCTCCTTCGAGCCGTTGCCGGATCTGCGCCGGCGTCAGCCCTATCACGCGCACCAGCTTGTCGCGTCCGCGCTCGCCGTGAACCACCTGCACGGCGGACGCGGGAACGCCGAGCGCCGCGGCCAGCAGCGCCCCCACGGCGGCGTTGGCTTGGCCCTCCACGGGCGCCGCCGTCACCCGCACCGTCAGCGTCCCATCCTCGCGCCAGCCGCCGAGCGCCGCGCGCGACGCGCGCGGCTGCACGCGGACGCGCAGCAGCGCGTCGTCACGGCGCGGGGGCATCCGGTTCGTCGGCCGGCAGCTCGCCGCCGAGCAGACGGTGATAGCGGTCGAGCGTCGCCATGAACTCCTCGACGAGCTGCCGGCGCATGCGCTTGAGCGCGACGATGTCGGCGCGGATCTTTCCCTCCTCCGCGCGCGCGGCCTCGACGGACTTTTCGCCGGTCAGCTCCGCCTCGCGCAGGATCAGCTCCGCCTCGCGCCGCGCGTTGTTCTTCATCTCGTCGGCGAGGCGCTGGGTGGTGACGAGGGTGTCCTGCAGCGTGCGCTCTCGCTCGGTGACGCCGCGCGCGCGCTCCTCCGATGCGGTGATCTGCTCCTTGAGCAGCGCGACCTCTTTGAGCACCGCCTCGTAGTCTTCGGCGACGTCGTCGAGAAACGCGTCGACCTCCTGCGGGTCGTAGCCCTTGATCATCTTCGAGGAGAACTGCTGCTGCCGGATGTCGTGCGGGGTGATGCGCATCGAGCCCTCCCCTACCCGAGGCTGTACGCCAGCTGGTAGAGCGTTTTCACGAGGAATCGCTGGAGGAAGATGATGGCGATGATCACGATCATGGGGGAGAAGTCGATCGGCATGTCCGGCAAGCGCCGGCGGATGGGCCGGAGCACTGGCTCCGTCGCCCGGTAGAGGAACCGCACGATCGGATTGAACGGATCGGGGCTGACCCACGAGACGATCGCGCGCGCGATGATGACCCAGATGTACGCCCAGAGCACGTAATCGACGACGACGGCGATGGCCTCGATGAGGTTACCGACGATGAACACGTCAGGCCGGCCCGCGCCCGAGCTCGCGCGAGCGTAGCGTGGCGCGCTCCACGGCCCGGATGAACGTGGTGCGCACGCCGCCTTCCTCGAGCGCGGCGATGCCGGAGATCGTCGTGCCGCCGGGCGAGCTGACCATGTCCTTGAGCGCGCCCGGATGCATGCCCGTCTCGGCCAGCAGCTTGGCCGCGCCGAGCACCGTCTGCGTCGCCAGCGTCATGGCCGTGGCGCGGTCGAGACCCATCTTCACGCCGCCGTCGGCGAGCGACTCGATCACGAGTGCGACGTAGGCCGGTCCCGACCCCGACAGCCCGGTGACCGCATCCATGTGCTCCTCGTCGAGCACGACGACGCGTCCCACCGCCGCGAAGATCTCCTGCGCGGTCTCGAGGTCATCCTGCTCGAGACCGGGCGTGCGCGCGATCGCCGTGGCCCCCTGCAGGACGAGCGCCGGCGTGTTCGGCATGACGCGGATCAGACGCGAATACTTGCCGAGGATCGACTGGATCGTCGCCGTCGACACCCCGGCCGCCAGCGAGATCAGCAGCGGACGGTTCGTCAGCGCGGGCATCGTCTCACGCAGCACGGGCGCCATGATCTGCGGCTTCACCGCGAGAATCACCACGTCGGCGCCGGTCACGAGCGCGGCGTTACCGGTGACCGCGCGCAGGCCGTACTGATCGGCGAGCTGGCGCACGCGGTCGGCGCGTACGTCGGCGACGAGGATGTCCTTGGCGGGCACGATGTTGGACTCGACGAGGCCGCGGATGAGCGCCTCGCCCATGTTGCCGCCCCCGACGAAGCCGACGCGCTTGCCCTTGACGCTCACGCCGGGCCCCGCTGCGGATAGCGCACGTCGGGCAGGCCGGGAATGCGCGGTGCCCGCGGGCCGAAGATGGCCGTGCCCAGCCGCACCATCGTCGCGCCCTCCTCGACCGCAACCTCGAAGTCGGCGGTCATGCCCATCGAAAGATCGGCGAGGCCGTGCCGCTCGCCGAGCTTGCGCAGCGCGCGGAACCAGCCGCGCGCGTCCTCGGCGCGCTCCACCGCCGGCGGAATCGCCATCAGCCCGCGCACGCGGAGCCCGCCGAGCGCGGCGAGCGCGTCCACCGCCGTCTCCACCGCGTCCGGCGGCCAGCCGCTCTTCGTCGGCTCGCCGGCGACGTTGACCTGCACGAGCGCGTCCACGGGACGGCCGCGCGCGCGCGCGCGGCGGTCGAGCTCGCGCGCCAGGTCGATGCGATCGACGGAGTGGACGACGTCGAACAGCTCCAGCGCCTCGCGGACCTTGTTCGTCTGCAGGTGGCCGACGAGGTGCCACGGCACCGGCCGTCCGAGCTCGGCGATCTTACCGCGCGCCTCCTGCACCCGGTTCTCGCCGAGCGCGGCGAGTCCCGCCGCGAGCGCCGCGCGCATACGCGCGACATCAACGGTCTTGGAGACGCCAACGAGCAGCACGTCCTCGGCGCGGCGGCCGGCCCGCTCCGCGGCGCGGGCGATCCGCTCGCGCACGCGATCGAGATTGGCCCGGATATCCTGCTGCATATTCGGCATCGGCGATTCTAGCACGCGCTTCTGCTATCCTCGGAGGAGCATGCCGCCGGTCAGCGAGCTCGCGCTCATGATCCAGTCGCGGTATCCCTTCATCGCCGTCGAAACGTCCGAGGAGGACCGGCTCGAGACTACGCTGGCGCAGATTGCCGGCGATCTGCGCGTGCCATTCTTCGTGTGGACGGTGACGATGGGGCTCCATCGTCACGGCCTCCCGAACGCCATCTACGACAGTCGGGAGCCGCTGAAGGCCCTCAACAACGTCGCCACCATGACCGGCGAGGCGATCTTTCTCATGAAGGATCTGCACCGCTATCTCGGCGAGGCGCCGGTGCTGCGCAAATGCCTCGATCTGGCGCCCGCGTTCGGCCACGACCGGCGCGTGATCGTGATGGCCGCCGTGAAGGTGGAGCTGCCGCCAGAGCTCGAGCCGCTCACCGCCCGCTTCACGCTGGAGCTGCCCGGCGCCGACGAGCTCACGAGCATCGTGAAGCGCGTCGTCGCGGAGTGCTCGCGCGAGCGGCCGGTGTCCATGGCGCTCTCGCCCGCCGATCTCGAGCGGCTCGTCGATCGGCTGCGCGGGTTCACCGCGTTCGAGGCCGAGCGCGCGGTCACGCAGGCGATCCTGCGCGACAACACGCTGGACGCCAGGGACGTCGACTTCATCATCGAGCTCAAGAAGGAGATGCTGCGCAAGGACGGCGTGCTCGAGTACATCTCGCCGGAGGAGAACCTGGCCGAGGTCGGCGGATTCAAGAATCTCAAGGCCTGGCTCGCCAAGCGCAAGCAGGCGTTCACGGCCCAGGCGCGCGCGTTCGGCATCGAGCCGAGCCGCGGCATTCTGCTGCTAGGCGTGCAAGGCAGCGGCAAGACGCTCGTCGCGCGCGCGGTGGCACGCGAGTGGGGGCTGCCGCTGCTGAAGATGGAGCCCGCGCGGCTGTACGACAAGTACATCGGCGAGACGGAGAAGAACCTCGACCGCGCGCTGCGGATGGCCGAGCAGATGGCGCCGTGCGTGCTGATGATCGACGAGCTCGAGAAGAGCCTCTCGTACAACGCGGCCGGCGACGCCGACGCCGGGCTTTCCAAGCGAGTGTTCGGCCGGCTGCTCGCGTGGCTGCAGGATCGCAAAGCGCCGGTGTTCGTCGTGGCGACGTCCAACGACATCGGCCAGCTGCCGCCGGAGCTCACGCGCAAGGGCCGCTTCGACGAGATCTTCTTCGTCGACTTGCCGAACCCCGAAGAGCGCCGCGAGATTTTCGCCGTGCACCTGCGCAAGCGCAAACGCGACCCGCGGCTGTTCGATCTGGCCGAGCTCGTCGCCGCCTCCGAGGGGTTCAGCGGTGCGGAAATCGAGCAAGCGGTCGTGGCCGGGCTCTACACGGCCTTCTCGCGCGGCGTCGAGGTCAGCTCGGCCATCATCGTCGAAGAGCTGAAGGCCACCAAACCGCTGTCGGTCACGCGCGCGGAGACAATCGCCGCGCTGCGCGCCTGGGCCCGCGACCGCACCGTGATGGCGAGCTAGCCGCGGGATCGAGGACCGCCACGGCTGTGCCGGGGCGGTGCGAGCGTTCGGGGGGTATGGGGGGCCATTTCGGGGCCCCACGTTCTCAGGGCAGCGCGGCGACGGTGACGAGGCGGCCGCGGTTGCCCTTGCGATACGAGTACAGCAGCTCGGGATGACACGCGGTGCAGAGCCGCGGGTTCTCGACGCGCGCCGGATCCACGCCCGCTTCGGCCAGCAGCTCCTCGTTCGCCGTCCACAGATCGAGCATCACGCGCCCATTCGCTGACGGGCGCGTCCAGCGTTCCCAGCGCGCGCGTCCCAAGGCGTGCGTGAACTCGCCGGCCACAGGCTCGTCGACCTCGTAACAGCACGGCCCGATGGACGGCGCGATGGCCGCGCGCAGTCGCGCGGCGCGCGCGCCGAGCGCCGTCGTCGCGGCGACCGCCGCCTGCTGCGCGCGCTTGACCGTCCCGCGCCACCCGACGTGGGCGACGGCCAGGGCGCCGGCGTCCGCGTCCCAGAGGGTGAGCGCCAGACAGTCGGCGGTGAAGATGGCGAGCGGCATCCCGCGCTCGGTGGTGGAGAGTACGTCGGCCGCACCGGCGAAGCCGCCGCGCGTGATCCCGCGCGCGACGTCCGCGCCGTGAACCTGCCGCGCATACGCGACGCGGCCGAGATCGAGACCGGCCGCGGCGAGCGTGTCACGCGCGCCGTCCGTGAATGGCGCCGTCGGCTGGGACGACGCCGTCACGCCGGGACAGTGGCGCGTGGTGCTGGCGTGCGGCAGCCCCGCGGCGGCCAGCGCGGGAAACGTGAAATAACGCGGCGGCTCACCGTGGGTGGTGAGCCGCCGCAGCGCATCGGTCGTCACACGGTCATCGTAATCAATCCGCCGAGCGACGCAGGAACGTCGGCACGTCGTAGTCGTGCTCCTGATCGAGCGGATCGTCGCCCTCGGCGCGCGCCTCGCCGAAGCGGCGCCGCCACGTGCCCGCCGTCCCGTTGGCCGACGTGCCCCCGGCGGAGCGCGGCGCCCGCGGCAGATCCACGACTTTGCCCGCCGGCTCGAGCTGCGACTTCCGCTCCGTGAAGCCGGTGGCGATGACGGTCATCCGCACCTCGTCCTCGAGGCTCGGATCGAGCACGGCGCCGAAGATGATGTTCGCCTCCTCGTGCGCCGCTTCCTGCACGATGCGCGCGCCCTCTTCGACTTCGTGGATCGCCATATCCGACCCGCCGGTGAAGTTGATGAGGATGCCCTTCGCGCCCTCGATCGAGGTGTCGTCGAGCAGCGGGCTCGCGACGGCCTTCTGCGCGGCGTCCAGCGCGCGGTTGGGACCGCGACCGACGCCCGTGCCCATCATGGCCATCCCCATCCCGGACATGATCGTGCGCACGTCCGCAAAGTCGAGATTCACGAGGCCCGGAACGAGGATGAGATCCGAGATGCCCTGCACGGCCTGCTGCAGCACGCTGTCGGCGACGCGGAACGCCTCGAGCAGCGGCGTGCCGCGATCCACCACGGACAGCAGGCGCTGGTTAGGAATCGCGATCAGCGTGTCGACCACGCTGCGGAGCGCCTCGAGGCCCGCCTCGGCCTGCAGCATCCGCTTGCGGCCCTCGAACGTGAACGGCTTGGTGACGACGGCCACGGTGAGAATCCCGAGGTCGCGCGCCAGCGACGCCACGACGGGCGCCGAGCCGGTGCCCGTGCCGCCGCCGAGGCCCGCGGTGATGAAGACCATGTCGGCCCCTTCGAGCAGCCGCGTGATCGTTTCCGGATCCTCGAGCGCGGCGTTGCGCCCGACGTCGGGATTGGAGCCGGCGCCCAACCCCTGGGTCAGCTTCGCGCCCAGCTGCAGCTTCACGGGCGCCGGCGAGCTTCGCAGCGCCTGCATGTCGGTGTTGGCGACGATGAACTCCACGCCCGTGAACTGTGCAGCCATCATCCGGCTCACCGCGTTGCCCCCGCCCCCGCCGAGCCCGAACACCTTGATCTTCGCCGCCTGCGGTGCATCGTCCAGCTCGAAGAGCGGGCGCCGTGCGCGATCTCGCTCCATCCGGTTCTCCTCCTTCGCCCGGGTCGCTACCCGGCGCGTTCGTACGCCGTCACGCATGCTCGCGTCACTCGCGAACAGTCGCGGCTGCGCGCCGCCGTGCGACCGGCGGCCGTTAGAGGACTTCACTGAGCCACCCGACGAGGCGCCGGCCCCAGCGGCCGAGCCCCGCCCCGGTCGTGTCCGTCCACGTGCCTGCACTGCGCTGCCGCCGCGCCCCGTAGAGCGCGAGGCCCACCGCGGTCGCGTACGTTGGACTCTTCACCATATCCGCCAGGCCGCCGATGTCGCTCGGCACGCCGCGGCGCACCGGCTGGTCGAAGACCGACTCGGCCAGCTCCGGCACGCCCTGCATGATCGAGCTGCCGCCGGTGACGACGACGCCGGCCGTCGCGGCGTCGGGGAAGCCCGCCCGCGACAGCTCGCGCGCGACCAGCGTGAAGATCTCCTCGACGCGCGGTTGGATGATCTCGGACAGCACCTGCCGCGAGAGCTGACGCGGCTTGCGCCCGCCGACTGACGGCACGTCGACGGTCTCCTCGGCGGGCACGAGCGCCGTCAGCGCGCACCCGTAGCGCTTCTTGAGCGCCTCGGCGTCCGCCATCGGCGTGCGCAACCCGACCGCGATGTCGTTGCTGATGTGGTCGCCGCCGAGCGGCAGGATCGCCGTGTGCCACACGGCGCCGTCGCGCAGCAGCGCCAGATCCGTCGTGCCGCCGCCGATGTCGATGACGAGGATGCCGAGCTCCTTCTCGTCGGGATAGAGCACGGCCTCGGCGGAGGCGATCGGCTCGAGCACGGCGTCTTGCACGGTGAGCCCCGCGCGGTTGACGGAGCGGATCACGTTCTGCACGGAGCTCACGGAGGCCGTGACGACGTGCACCTCGACCTCGAGCCGTACGCCGGACATCCCGAGAGGATCGCGCACGCCGTCGGCGTCGTCGACCGCGAACGCCTGCGGCAGCACGTGCAGGATCTCGCGATCCTGCGAGATGTTGATCGCGCGCGCCGCGTCCACCGCGCGGTCGACGTCGGCCTGGCTCACCTCACGCTCCTTGCCGGACACCGCGACGACGCCGCGGCTGTTGACGGAGCGGATGTGGCCGCCCGCGACACCCGCGTAGACGGCCGACACCTCCACGCCCGCCATCTGCTCGGCCTCGCCGACCGCGTGGCGAATGGCCTCGACCGTGGAGTCGATGTTGACGACGACGCCGCGGCGCAGCCCGCGCGATGGGGCGGCGCCCATGCCGACGACCTCGAGCACGCCGCCGGGTCGCGGCGCCGCGATGACCGCGCAGACCTTCGTGGTGCCGACGTCGAGCCCGACGATGAGCTCCGGGATCTTGGTCCGTCTCACCGCGACGTCCCCCTTCGAAGGACCACCTGATCCTTGAACCGCAGATCGACCCCGCTCACGTCCTGGGTGGCGACCTGCGCCAGCACGCCCTCGAGCCGCGCGAGCCGCTCGTCCCACTCCTCGGTGCCCAGACGCACCTCGACGCCGTCCACCGTGTACAGCACGGGCCCCTCCGGGCGGCTCATGTCGATCTCGGATATCTCCGCAGCCAGCGACGTCCCGGAGCGCAGCAGGGCGCGGATGAGCGTCACCGCGGCGCGCGCTTTGGGACCGGGCGCGGTGCGCATCGACGCGAGCTCCTCTTCGGTCAGCCCGCTGATCACCGGCGCGCCGGGCGCGACGGCGCGGCGCTCCTCGCCGAGCACGTGGCCGTCCTCGTCCATCCAGTGCAGACGCGCCGCGTGTACGAGCGTGAACGGCCGCCGCTCTTCGACGACGATCGTCACCCGGTTGGGTAGCTCCCGGACGACGTCGGCACGCCGGATCTCGGGCAGCGACTCGATGCGCGCGGCGACGGCGCGGCCGTCGAGCGTCCAGACGTTGGCACCGGGCGCGATGGCCGCGGCCGCGAGGATGCGCGGCACGGGCACGCGCGAGGCGCCGTGCACCTCGACGCTCTTGACCGCGAAGCGCGGCGACGTGGTGAGCCAGTAGCCCGCCGCCACCACCGCGACGGCGCCGGCGAGGCTTGCGACGATGACGCCCGCGCGCTGCTTGAGGCGCGCCCGCAGCCGCGCCCGGCGTGCGCGGCGGCGCGCGGGACCCACGCGCTGGCGGTCCACGAGCGACGTGCGCTCGCCGAGATCCGCAAGCGCGCGGGCGCCGCGGGGCGAGAGCAGGCCTCTACTCACCGAGGACGCGGATCTCTGGCTCGAGCGCGATCCCGAAGTGGCCGTGGACGCGCTCGCGGGTGAGCTCCATGAGGCTCAGGATGTCGGCGGCACCGGCGCCGCCGCGGTTCACGATGAAGTTGGCGTGCTTCGACGAGATTTCCGCGCCGTTGACGCGCTTGCCGCGCAGCCCCGCTTTCTCGATGAGCCGCGAGGCCAGATCGCCCGCTGGATTCTTCCAGACGAAGCCGGCGGAGGCCAGCGCCAGCGGCTGCGTGGACTTCTTCTGCTTCAGCCGCGCGCGGATGTCTTTCTGGATCTCGGCCAGCGCCCTGCGCTGGAATTGCATCCGGCAGCCGATGAGCACCGAGCCCGCCGGCATGTGGAACGCCTTGTAGCCGAACGACGGGGAGGGCTTGAACTCACCCAGCGAGCCGTCCGGGTGCAGGTAGTACACCGCACTCACGAAGTCGCCGATCCAGCCGTCCGCTGTGCCGGCATTCATGGCGAGCGCGCCGCCGATGGTCGCGGGAATGCCGACCAGGCTTTCGACGCCGCCCAGATTGAGCGCGGCGGCCTCGCGGATCAGCGCCGAGAGCGACACGCCGGCGCCGGCCAGCGCTTCCTCGCCGTGGAATTCCGCGCGGCCCAGGCAGCCCTCGAGCTTGAGGACGACGCCGCGCACGCCGCGGTCGCGCACGAGCAGGTTGTTGCCACCGCCGACGACGGCGACGGGCAGCTGCTCGCGATCGGCGAACATCAGCGCGTGCCGGATGTCCTCGACGTCCTGAGGGACGACGAAGATGTCGGCGGGGCCGCCGATGCGCAGCGAGGTGTGGAAGCTCAGCGGTTCTTTGAACCGGACTTCCCCTCGGATCTCTCCTAACATTGAGCCCTCCGTTCCTGCGAGCCGGTTTGGAGCCGACGGAGAATCTCGGGTCCGAGTTGGCTCACGTCGCCGGCGCCGAGTGTCAGCACGAGGTCGCCGGGACGGGTGATGCTGCACACGTGGTCGACGATGCGCGCGCGATCGCCGCCGAGATATGTGACCTGGCGGTGGCCGTGGGCGCGAATACCCTCGGCGAGCGCCGCGGCGTCGACGCCTTCGATCGGCGCCTCGCCGGCGCCGTAGATGTCTATTACGATCAGCACGTCGGTTTCGTTGAAGGCCGTGAGGAACTGCTCGAACAGGTGCTTCGTGCGCGTGTAGCGATGCGGCTGGAACACCGTGACGATCCGGCAGTCGAAGCCGGCTTTGGCGGCGGCAAGCGTCGCGCGGATCTCGACCGGATGGTGGCCGTAGTCGTCGACGACGGTGACGCCGTCGGCCCGCCCGCGGATCTGAAAGCGGCGCTGCACGCCCGCGAAGCCCGCGAGCGCCTTCTGGATCGTCACGAACGGGATCTCGAGGTCGAGGCCGACGCCGATCGCCGCCAGCGCGTTGACGACGTTGTGGCGTCCGGGGATCGCCAGCGTGCACTCGCCCAGCAGGTCGCCGCGGTGGTGCACCTCGAAGCGGCTGGTCATGCCGGACAGCTGCACCCGCCGCGCGACGAGGTCGGCGCTGGACTCCAATCCATAGGTCACCACGCGCTTCTCGATGCGCGGCATCAGCCGCTGGATGTTCGGCTGGTCCAGACACAGCACCGCGGCACCGTAGAACGGCACCTTGGACACGAACGCCACGAACGCGTCCTGTATGGCCTCGAGCGTGCCGTAGTGATCGAGGTGCTCGGCGTCGATCGTCGTCACCACCGCGATCGTCGGATCGAGCTTGAGGAACGAGCCGTCCGACTCGTCGGCCTCGGCCACGAGGAAATCCCCCTGCCCGAGCCGCACGTTGCTGCCCAGGCTGGTCACGCGGCCGCCGACGATGATCGTCGGGTCGTAGCGGCCCTCCGCCAGCACCGCGCCGACCATCGACGTGGTCGTGGTCTTGCCGTGCGTACCGGCCACGGCGATGCCGTACTTCATCCGCATGAGCTCGGCCAGCATCTCCGCGCGCGGGATCACGGGGATCGCCCGCTGCCGCGCGGCCTGCAGCTCGACGTTGTCGCGGCCCACGGCCGAGGAGTAGACGACGACGTGCGCGCCCTCGATGTGGGAGGCGTCGTGGCCCGTGAAGACTTTCGCGCCCAGCTGCTCGAGCCGCTCGACCGCGTCGTTGCGCCGCGCATCCGAGCCGGTGACGCGATAGCCGAGGTTCAGCAGAATCTCGGCGATGCCGGACATCCCGGCGCCGCCGATACCGACGAAATGGATCTGCTGATAGCGCTTAAACATGCGCGTGCTGGCTGACGTTGAGCAGCATGCCGGTGGCGAGCATGGTCATGAGCAGCGCGGAGCCGCCGAACGAGATGAACGGCAGCGGCAGCCCCTTCGTCGGCAAGAGCCCGGTGACCACGCCGAGGTTGACGAGCGTCTGCGTGGCCAGCAGCACGGTGATGCCGAGCGCCAGATAGGTGCCGAAGGCGTCCGGCGCGCGCAGTCCCACGCGCAGCCCGCGCCACACCAGCACGGCGAAGAGCGCGACGATGGCCACGGCGCCGACGAAGCCGAGCTCCTCACCGAGGACGGCGAAGATGAAATCCGTATGCGACTCCGGCAGATAGAAGAGCTTCTGCCGGCTGCCGCCGATGCCCTGGCCGAAGAGCCCTCCATTGCCGAGGGCCAGCCAGGACTGGATGATCTGAAAGCCGCCGCCGCGCGCGTCGGCCCACGGATCCATGAACGCCGTGATGCGGCGCATGCGATAGGGCGCCATCCAGATCGCCACCGCGACCAGCGGCAGCGCCGGCGCAGCCACGAGGGCCAGGTGCTTGATCGGCGTGCCCGCCAGGTACAGCAGGGCGAACGTCAGCACGATCAGCGTCATGCAGTTGCCGAGGTCCGGCTGCAGCAGCACGAGGCCCGCCATGAGCCCGGCCACGAGCAGCGGCGGCAGCGCGCCCGTGCGGAAGTCCGCGAGCTCACCGCGCCGCTTCGCGAGGAATGCGGCGAGGTACAACACGAGCGCGAGCTTGGCCAGCTCGACCGGTTGGAACGAGACCGGCCCCAGGCGAATCCAGCGGCGCGTGCCGTTGATCGCCTGACCGATTGGCGGCACCAGCACCAGGACCAGCAGCACGCCCGCCACGAGCAGCAGCGGGACGACCGCCTTCTCGAGCCAGCGATAGTCGCTGCGCAGCGCCGCCAGCATCACGACGGCGCCCGCGAGCGCCCAGAAGAGCTGCTTCCTGAGGAAGAAGTACGGATCGTGGAACCGGTCGGCGGCCACCACCGCGCTCGCGGAGTAGACCATCACCACGCCGGCCGACAGCAGCGCGACCGCCACGCCGAAGAGCCACACGTCGGGCGTGAGCCGCCGCGGCATCAGCCGAGCTCCTCGACGACTTTCTTGAACACGTCGCCGCGATGCTCGTAGTTGTCGAACATGTCGAACGACGCGCACGCGGGCGAGAGCAGCACCACGTCGCCCGCCCGCGCGGCCACGCGCGCGGCCTGAACCGCGCTCGCCAGCGAATCCGCCGCGGTGATGGCGACGCCTGCCGCGTCGAGCGCAGAGGCGATCTTGTCGCCGTCCTCGCCGATGACGACGGCGTGGCTCACGCGGCCGCGCGCGGCCTCGGCGAGCGGCGTGAAGTCCTGGCCCTTGCCCTTGCCGCCCGCGATCAGCACGACGCGCTCGGTGAAGGACTCGAGCGCTTTGATCGTTGACGCGACGTTGGTGCCTTTGGAGTCGTTGTAGAACTGCACGCCGGCGACGTCGCGCACGAACTCGATGCGATGCGCGACGGCGGGGAAGCGGGCCACCGCGCGGCGGATCGCGTCGACGTCGATGCCCGTCCACAGCGCGCAGGCCGTCGCCGCCAGCACGTTCTCGACGTTGTGCGCGCCGCGCAGTTGGATGTCACCGAGCGGGCAGATGCGATCGCCGTGGCCGTTGAGCCGCGCCACCAACCAGCCGTCCTGCACGAACACGCCGTGGTCCAGCGTGCGCTGACGGCTGAACCACACGACGTGCGCGCGCGTCCGCGCCGCGAGGCTTGCCGCGGCTTCGTCGTCGGCGTTCAGGACCGCGCAGTCGTGCTCCGTCTGGTTCATGAAGATGCGCGCCTTCGCATCGAGATACCGCGCGAACGTCCGGTGTCGATCCAGGTGATCCGGCGTCACGTTGAGCACGGCGGCGACGCGCGGCTGGAACGCCTCGATCGTCTCGAGCTGGAACGACGAGACCTCGGCCACCACGAGACCGTCGGCGGGGAAGTCGAGCGCGCGCGCGGCGAGCGGTGTGCCGATGTTGCCGCCGACGAAGACCGGCCGCGACTGCTCGGCGAGGAGCGCGCCGGTGAGCGCCGTCGTCGTCGTCTTGCCGTTCGTGCCGGTGATCGCGATGGTGTCGGCCTCCATCGCGCGCCACGCCAGCTCCAGCTCACCAATCACGGGCACCAGGCGCGCCCGCGCCGGAGCCAGCTGATCGCCGTAGAGCGGCACGCCCGGACTCACGACGAGCAGCTCGGCGCCGTCGAGCGCGGCCGGACCGTCGACGAGGCGGACGCCCGCACCGCTGAGCGCGGCGACGTCCGGGCCGAGCGACGCGATGGGCTTCGCGTCCGTGCCGCGCACGTCGGCGCCGGCCGCGGCGAGAAGACGCGCCGCGGCGATGCCGCTCTTGGCGAGACCGACGACGGTCACGCGGCGTCCGGCGAGCGTCGCCAGGTACGCGCGGCCTCTCGTCGCCACCGCCACCTCCTCTGCCGTTGCCGTCACGCCGCTCGCACTCCCATCCATCGGCTCGCCTCGGACGGCGGGGCCCCGCGACGTCCTACGGCTCGCACTACCGTAGCTTCAGCGTCGTGAGCGCCAGCAGCGCCAGCGCGAACGACACGATCCAGAACCGCACGACGATCTTGGGCTCGGGCCAGCCGGTCAGCTCGTAGTGGTGGTGTAAGGGCGCCATCCGAAAGACGCGCCGCCCCGTGAGCTTGAACGACGCCACCTGCACGATGACGGAGACCGCTTCCACCACGTAGATGCCGCCGATGAGCGGCAGCAGGAGCTCCGCCTTGGTGAGCACCGCGAGCGTGCCGATCGCCGCGCCGAGCGCGAGCGAGCCCGCATCGCCCATGAAGACCTCGGCCGGATGACAGTTGAACCAGAGAAAGCCGATGGCCGCGCCAATCAGCGCCCCGCAAAAGACAGACAGCTCGCCAGCCCCGCGCACATTGAGGATTTTTAAATAGTCCGCTGCTCGGAAGTTGCCGGTCAAGTACGCAATCACTCCGAAGGCCGCGCCGGCCATCACGATCGGGCCGATGGCGAGCCCGTCCAGGCCGTCGGTCAGGTTCACCGCGTTCGAGGCGCCGATGATGACCAGGGCCGCAAAAAAGACCCATACGACGCCTAGATGCACGAACCAGCCCTTGAAGAAGGGGATCGCCAGCACGGGCTGGAACACGTCCGGCGGCTGCCAGTAGACGATCTGCAGCAGCCCCAGGGCCAGGATCACCTGGGCCGCGAGCTTGCCGCGGGCGGGGATCCCGCGCTTGGTGCGGACCTTCGTCCAGTCGTCCCACATGCCGATCAGGCCGTAGCCCGCGATCGCCAGCATCGCGACCCAGACATACCGGTTGGCCAGATTCGCCCACAGGAACGTCGAGCCGAGGATCGCGCAAAGGATGATCACGCCGCCCATCGTCGGCGTGCCCTTCTTGCCGCTGCGGTGATGCTCCGGCGTGTCCTCGCGCAGTGTCTCGGCGCCGTGCTGCATGCGGCGAAGACGACGGATCAGCCACGGGCCGACGATCAGCGAGATCACCAGCGCGGTGATCAGCGCCATGAACGAGCGAAAGGTGAGATAGCGGAAGACGTTGAAGACGATGTGCTCTCTCGCCAGCGGGACGAGCAGGTAGTAAAGCATCGTCCATCCTCATCCGGAGGACCGCTCGGTCCGGGCAAGACGCGCCACGAGCGCGTCCACCACGCGCTCCATGCGCATGCCCCGCGAGCCCTTGACGAGCACCATGTCGCCGGGCGCCAGGCTCTTGAGCAGGTAGCCGACCGTGTCTTCGAACGTCGCCGCGTGATGCGCGGCCGTCAATCCCGCGCCGCGCGCCGCTTCAACGGCCAGGCCGGCCGCGCGCCCAAACCCGACGAAGTCGTCGGCGGGCAACGCCGCGACCAGGCGTCCCACCTCGCGATGCGCCTCGTCGGTGAGCGCGCCGAGCTCGAGCATGTCGCCGAGGACGACGACCGCGCGCCGGCCGGCGCGCCGCGCCCCCAGCGTCTCCAGCGCCGCGCGCACCGAGGCGGGACTCGCGTTGTACGTGTCGTCGAGGATCGTGACCTCCCCCGCGCGCTTCCACACGCCGCGGCCGCCGACGGGCCGCGCCGCCGCGAGCCCGCGCGCGATGTCCTCCACCGGCAGCCCGACGGCGACACCGACCGCTGCCGCGGCCAGCACGTTGGCGACGTTGTGACGACCGGCGAACGCCACGCGCACCGGCTGCCGACGACCGCCAGCTTCTAACGTGAACTCGAAGCCGTCTTCGGTATCGGTGATGTCGCTCACGATGCGGACGTCGGTCCCGGCGGCGCGGCCGAACGTGATCACGCGCCCTTTGGCCTCGCGGGCCATCGAGGCCACGCGCGGATCGTCGGCGTTGAGCACCGCGATGCCGGACGGCGAGAGCGCGCGCACCAGCGCGGCCTTCTCCTCGCGGACACCGTCGATGCTGCCGAGAAACTCCGTGTGCACGGCGGCGACGAGCGTCACCACGCCGATCGTCGGCTTCGCGATCGCGGACAGCGTCGCGATCTCGCCCGCCTGGTTGGTGCCGATCTCGACCACGGCGGCGCCATGCTCCGCCCCCAGACGCAGCAGTGTGAGCGGCAAACCCCACTGGTTGTTGAACGACGACGCGGGCTTGAGGACGTTCCATCGCGTGGCGAGCACCGCCGCGGTCAGCTCTTTGACGGTTGTCTTGCCGATCGAGCCCGTGATCCCAACGACGGGCACGCTGAAGCGCGAGCGGTGCCAGGCCGCGAGCTTGCCCAGCGAGCGCGTCGTGTCCTCGACCAGCACGAGCGGCACGTTGGCCGGTGGCTCGTCCGGGAGCGTGTGCACGACGACGCACGCCGCACCGCGCGCGGCGGCGTCGGCCAGGAAAGCGTGGCCGTCGAGGCGATGGCCGACGATCGCGAAGAACGCCTCGCCGACCTGCAGCGTGCGCGAGTCGATGGACACGCCGGCGACGGGAACCGCGAGGTCGCCGCTCACCAGCGCGCCCTCGGTCGCACGAACCAGCTCCTGGATACTGAACGCCGCCATACGCCTCCCTATCGCGCCCGCTCCGACAGAAGCCGCCGCGCCACGTCGCGGTCGTCGAACGGCAGCACCTCGCTGCCGACGATCTGATAGGTCTCGTGCCCCTTGCCCGCGATCACGAGCGTGTCGCCCGGGCGCGCCCACGCGAGCGCCGCGGTGATCGCCGCCTCGCGATCGGCCAGGCGCGCGTGCTGGCCGCCCTGCCGTACGCGCGCGGCCCCCGCGGCCACCTCGGCGACGATCGCGTCGGGATCCTCCGAGCGCGGGTTGTCCGAGGTGATCCACGCGTGATCGGCCAGCCGCGCGGCGATCTCGCCCATGATGGGCCGCTTCGTCCGGTCGCGGTCGCCGCCGCAGCCGAACACGACCCCGAGCCGTCCCGACGTGAGCTTGCGCGCCGTGGTCAGCACACGCTCCAGCGCGTCCGGCGTGTGTGCGTAGTCGACGACGACGAGGAAGGGCTGCCCCGCCCGCACCTGCTCGAAGCGTCCCGGCACCGTCTGCACGCCGCCGAGCGCGCGCGCGATCGCGTCGGGTGCCAGCGGCAGCGCGAGCCCGACCCCGACGGCGGCCAGCAGGTTCATCACGTTGTGCTCGCCGATCAGCGGCGAGGCCAGCGCGAGCGGCCCGGCCGGCGTGCTCACGCGCATCCGCACACCGTCGAGCGTCGAGGTCCAGTCGGTCGCGCGCACGCGATTGTCGGGACCCAGCCCGTAGGTCAGCGTGTCGACGTCCAGCCCGGCCACCATGCGCGGGCCGGCCGGATCGTCGCCGTTGATGACAGCGGTGCGGCGCGGCTTCGGCGACGCGGCGAGCAGCTCGAACAGGCGCCGCTTGGCGCGGCCGTACTCGTCGAGCGTGCCGTGGAAGTCGAGATGATCCTGGGTCAGGTTCGTGAACACGGCGACGTCGAAGGCCAGCGCATCGACGCGCGACAGCGCCAGCGCGTGCGACGACACCTCCATCGCGACGCCGCGCACGCCGCGGTCGCGCATCGCCGCGAGCATCGCCTCGATCTCGAGCGCCTCGGGCGTCGTCTGTCCGGCGGGGCGCACCTCGTCGCCGACGACGTACTGGATCGTGCCGAGGATGCCGGTGGCGCCGCCGCGCGCGCGCAGCAGCGCGTCGACCAGATACGACGTGGTCGTCTTGCCGTTCGTCCCCGTGATGCCGACCAGCGTCAGGGCGCGCGATGGATGCTGCCAGTAGGCGCCGGCGAGCGCTGCGAGCGCCCGGCGCGCGGACGGCACCAGCACCTGCGCGACGCGGACGTCGGACAGTGGGTCGCCTTCCGTGACGACGAGGGCCGCGCCGCGTCCAACCGCCTCCGGCACGAAGCGTCGCGCATCCTGCTTGAAGCCGGGTACCGCGACGAAGGCGTCGCCCCGCACGACGCGGCGCGAATCCGCCGTGAGCCCCGTGACCGCCGAGGGCGGCGTGCCGACCAGCCGCTTGTCCGATAGCGCGTCGAGCAGCACGCTCACGGGCACCCCGCGTCGCATGTCAATGCACGACCCCGGCGGTTGCGCCGACGGGCGTCAGCGTCAGGCGCGCGACGGCGTCGTCGTCCACACGCTCCCCGGCCGCGGGCGTCTGCTGCGTCACGCGGCCGCGGCCCTCGATCTCCACGCCGACGCCGAGCGGCGCCAGCAGCGCGAGCGCCTGGCGCAGTGTGCGTCCGCGCACGTCCGGCATGAGGACGCCCGCGGACTCGACACGCTCGGCGGACACGAGCCGCACGCGCGCCGTACCCGTGCCGTCGGTGCGCGGGCCGGTCACGATCTGAATCGGGGCGGTGTCGCGCGGCGCCACCTCGAGGTAGCGCAGGACGGGACCCGCGATGGCGGAGAACAGCGGGGCGGCGGCCTCGCTGCCCCACTTTTCCGTCTTCGGCTCGTCGAGGAGGACGAGCAGCACGAGGCGCGGCTCGTCGGCCGGCACGAAGCCGATGAACGAGAGCACGCCCGGCGCGCGCGAGTAGCGCCGCGTCGCGGGATCGAGCTTCTGCGCGGTCCCGGTCTTGCCGCCGACCTCGTAGCCGGGGACCGCCGCGTAGTGCCCGGTGCCCTGATCGACGACCTGCACGAGCATGCGCGACAGCGTGCGCGCCGTCTCCGGTGAGATCACCTGCCGCACCGCCCGCGGCTCGATGCGTCGGACCTCGCGGCCCTCGGCGTCGAACTCCGCTTTCACCAGGCGCGGCTGCACGAGCGTGCCACCGTTGGCGACGGCGCCGAAGGCGGCGACCATCTGAAGCGCCGTCACCGAGACCTCCTGACCGATCGACATCGTGGGCAGCGAGAGCACCGACCAGCGCTGCGGATCCCGCAGGACTCCGCGGCTCTCGCCGGGCAGCCCGATGCCCGTGGGCGCGCCGAACCCGAACGCGGTCATGTAGCGGTGATAACGGTCGCGGCCGAGCGCCAGCCCCACCTTCATGGAGCCCACGTTCGAGGAGTTCTGCAAGACCTCGGTGAACGAGAGCCAGCCGAACTTCTTCCAGTCGTGGATCGTCGTCTTCGCGATCGTGAGCGCGCCGTTCTCCGCCCAGATGCGATCGTCGGGCCGCACGACGCCTTCTTCGAGCGCGGCGGCGGCGAGGATCACCTTGAACGTGGAGCCCGGCTCGAAGGGATCGGTCACCGCGCGGTTGCGCCACACGTCGCGCGAGGCGACGTCGAGAAACGCATTCGGATTGAACGTCGGCCGCAGCGCCAGCGCGAGGATGTCGCCCGTGCGTGGATCCATCGCTACCGCCATCGCACCCTTCGCGCTGGTGCGGCGATACGCGGCGTCGATCTCGCGCTCGGCGAGGTACTGGATCGTGCGGTCGATCGTCAGCATGATGCCCCGTCCCAGCGTCGGCGACGTGAGGACCTGCTGCGTGGCGATCTCGCGGCCGAGCGCGTCGCGGCCGACGATCGCGCGGCCCGGCGTGCCGGCGAGCGTGTCGTTCCAGGCGCGCTCGACGCCCTCGAGCCCCCCGTCGGCGCCTTCGAAGCCGAGGACGTGCGCGGCCAGCTCGCGGTTGGGATACAGGCGCAGTGGCTGCTCGAGGAAGCCGAGGCCGGGCTCGTTGAGCCCGCGCACGCGCGCGGCGGCGTCCGGCGCCAGCTTGCGCCGCAGCCAGACGAAGCTCTTGCCGGAGGTCAGCTGCGCGTGCAGCTCGCGCTCGGGCATGTCGACGATCGGAGCGAGGACGACGGCTACGCGCACCGGATCGCCGATCGCGCGCGGCTGTGCGAACAGCGACGCGGCCGGTGTGGAGGTCGCGAGCGACGCGCCATGACGGTCGACGATCGGACCACGCGCGCCGTACAGCGTGATCGTGCGCGAGTACTGGCGCTCGGCCAGCGCCGCGAGCTCACCGTGCTTGACGATCATCAGCCAGCCGAGGCGGCCGGTGAGCCCCGCGAAGGCCACGGTGAGAATGGCGGCGAGGATCAGGACGCGCGCTTTCGTCTGCGTCGTCGTGTCGGAGCGCGAGGCTGTTGTATTGGAGCGCGAAGCCGGCTTGGCTGTTGTATCGGAGCGTGAGCCCGGCTTGCGCCGTGGGTGGCCTGGCCTAGATGGTAACCGGCTGCGATCGGTCAACGGGTGGCGATCCCTTCCACGGCGGCTTCGACGCGATTGCGCTGGGCGGCCGCGAGCCCGGTCGTGCCCGCGACGTACTCCCGGGCCAGTCGGACCTGGTCGCGCGCGGGCACGGTCAGCCCCAGCTGACGCGCGCGCTGGTCCACACGCACCGGCGAGCGCAGCGTGGCCACCTCGATCTCGAGCTGACGGATCAGCGTCTCGGTGCGCGCGCGCTCTGCGCGCAGCGCGTCCAGCCGATAGGCGACGTGCACCTGTTGCACGCGCAGGCCGACCACGGCGAGCGCGCCGACGACGAGGACGGCCGACATGGCCAGGGCGGCGGCGAACGAGCGCCGCACGCGAGGATCGGGTTCGCGGTGCAGTCTCTGATGAGTGATCACGACAAGCGCTCCAGCACGCGCAGCTTGGCGCTCCGGGCGCGGGGGTTGGCCCGCACCTCGTCGTCCCCGGGCGTCAGGGGCGACGGCTCCAACTCCGCGAAGCTCGCGGCGGCGAGCGCGCGGAACGCCTGCTTCACGATGCGGTCTTCGCCCGAGTGGAACGAGATCACGCCGAGCCGCGCGCCCACCGCGAGCAGGCCGGGGATCTCCTGGAGCGTCTGGCGGAGCGCTCCGGTTTCGTCGTTCACCACGATGCGCAGTGCCTGGAACGTGCGCGTGGCGACGTGCGTGCGCTTGGGCCACGCCGCGCGCGGCACCGCCGCGCGCACCGCGGCCACCAGATCGGCGCTGGTGCGCAGCGGGCGACGGCGCACGATGGCGCGCGCGATGCGCCGCGCGAACCGCTCGCCGCCGTGCTCGAAGAGGACGCGCGCGAGCTCGGCCTCGCCAAGACGATTGACGAGCTCGGCAGCTGTTTCGCCGCGCGTCGGATCCAGGCGCATGTCGAGCGGCTCGCTCTGCTGAAAGCTAAAGCCGCGGCCCGACTCGTCGAGCTGATACGAGGACACGCCGAGATCGAGCACCACCGCGCGCGCCTCATCGATGCCGTGCGCGCGGGCCACGCGCGCGAGGTCGCGGAAGTTGGCCTGCGTGAGCACTGCGCGCTCGCCGAAGGGGGCGAGCCGCGCGCGTGAGCGCGCCAGCGCCTCGGGATCCGCGTCCACGCCGAGCAGCCGGACGTCAGCGCTGCTCGTTCGCAGTATCGCCTCGGCGTGACCGCCCATTCCCACCGTCCCGTCGATCACCCAGCCCCCGCGCCGCGGTCGCAGGACAAACGCGACCTCGTCGACGAGAACCGGAACGTGAACCGCTAGACTCCCAGAGCCGAGAGCTTCTCGTAGAGCGACGGCAGCTTGGGCTGACCCGTGCGCTCGTACTCCTCGAACCGGGCGCGATCCCACACCTCGAACTTGTCGAGGCCGCCGCCGACGATGAGCACGTTCTTGTCGAGCGCGGCGTCCTTGCGGGCGTCGGGCGCGATCAGCATGCGGCCCGCGGCGTCGAGCGTGACGTCCTTGGCTCGCGAGACATACAGCCGGCTGATCTCCCGGACCTCGCTGTTGAAACGCGACTGCTCTCGCAGTTTGGCCTCCATCCGCTCCCATTCCGCAAGGGGGTAAACCTCCAGGCACTCCCCGTCCGGGACCATGACGAGGTCCCCCCCTTCGTAGCGGCCCAGGACTTCCCGGAACCTGGCCGGGATGCTGACCCGCCCCTTGGCGTCCACCGTCGCCGGATACCGTCCCCTGAACATTGGATAGGGGCCTGAGACCCACTTCATCCCACTTCAGCCCACTTATTTGGCGAATCTACAGTTGCCATTTCGGCCTGTCAAGCGAAAACCTCACGATTTTTTTAGGGAAATAGCCTACCCAGGCGTTTGGCGGACGGATTGGGCTCTGGGCGCGCTTCTCCCACCCCAGATGGTGGAACCGCTCGCTTAGTGGGGGTGGTGGTCCCGGTCAGCGGGGCTGGTGGTGCTGCATGGCTTCGGGCACCCAGGCCTCGATCTGGGCGATCCGGGTCTGGGGTAGCGGGTGGGTCGAGAGGAATTCGTGCTGCCGGGCGCCCCTGCAGGATGCCATGCGCACCCACAGGTCGCGCGCGGCCTGCGGATGGCGGTAGTCGGTTCGTCCCGTCGCCTCGGCGATGCGCGTGCCCACACGGCGCACCTGCGCGTTGAGCGCCGGATCCGTCGACACGCGCCCTTTTTCAGAATTTCCTGGTACGAGTCAGGCCCATCTGAACTTCGGTGCCCTCAGGGATCAGCAGGGGCTGCGAACGATTCGTCAGCGGAACCGTCTGGCAGGCGACGAGGGCGAGCAGAACGAGCACGAGGAGCGCGCGCGGTGATCCGCACCGCGACCTTCTAGCCGAGGCGTCTAGCGGGTGCTCAGCCGCGCGCTTCGCGGATGATTCGCGTGAGCCGCGCGCCCGCCGTGGCCGGGCGCGGCTCGAGGTCGGCCATACACAGGAACGGGCAGCGCGACTCCGACGCCGCCGCCTCACCGGCCAGCCGCAGCGCGCGCGCCGTCGGCCCGACCGAGACGAAGACGTGGAGTAGCCGGCCGTCGCGTACGCACTCGCCGATGACGTCCGGCGGCGTCTCGAGCGTGGGCGCGTCGGGCGCCGGCGAAATCACGAGCGAGCGGATGCTGCGATTGCGCGCGAACCACGGCAGTTCGCCGAGCGGGTCGAAGCCGTCAGGAAGCGGCGTGTCGAGCTCGACCAGATAGCGCAGGAGGCCGAAGTAGCCTGGAAGCGTGCGCGCCAGGCGCCCCTCGAGCATCGGAAGCGCCACGTCGAACGTCATTGGGCTGATGATCCGCAGGCCGACGGCGCGGCCGATTGCCGCGACAGCGGCTTCCCGGGTGCCAGGCCGATCCATTGATCGACCGATGGGAACGCAAAGTCCGCGCCGCATCGGCGCGGTCGATAACCGTACGAAAACAGTGACACTGGGCGTCGGCGGGTTTGGTCACGTTGGCCCGCCGCTGTGCACCATCGGCCAGGAATGGGCCAATCAGCGGTTGCGCAGGCGCACGCGCGTCGTGAGGGACGTCACCACGCCGGAGCCGACCACGGAGTGGTCCGGACGGGTGACAAGCGCGATCTCCACGCTGCGCACGGCGGCGGGGTCGGCGACGGGCGCGCCTGCGGCGTCGAAGTAGCTCAGCGTCAGGCCACGCACGCCGTTGACGATGGGCTGCAGGCCGCCGCCCGCGTCGCGTCTCAGGATTGTCCCGACCAGGCGCCAGGTCACGCGCTCGCCGTTCGCGGCGATCAGGCCGTCGCCGTCGAGGTCTTGCTGTAGCACCAGCGTGTCCGGCGCGGCTACTGCCACCGCGTCGAAGCCGAGGCCTCCGCGGCCCGCGGCGCGGATCTCCGCGGACAGACGCGCCAGCGCGATGCGCGCGCTCTGCTGCGTCTCCGCGCGCGCGGCACCGAATGCCCACGCCCGCTGACCTTCGTCGAGCACCGTGAACGCCGCGGCGCCAACCAGCGCGAACGTCACCACCGCGACGAGCAGCTCGGCGAGCGTCACGCGGGCAGCGTCGGCTGCGACGCCGCCCGCGTCAATGTCCAATGATCGGTACGCCGCCTCGCTGCGCTATGTCGCGGCGACCAGCATGCCGCGGAGGTGAAACCCCACCGCCGCCGGCGTCTCCGCCGGGGCCGTCGTCGTCGTGTCTGGCACGTTCATGAGCTGCACGGTCTGCCCCGGCCCGAACTCGATTCCGGTCGACAGCGGCAGCGCCGTGGTCGTGCGCGGCGCAACGCACAGCGGCCCGGTGATGCTCGAGTCGCTCTGCGTGATCGTGCCGGCGACCGTCGGCACGGTCGTGCCGGGCGTCGTGGTCGTCGTCGGGGTGGTGGCGATCGTGGTCGGCGGCAACACCGTCGTGCTCGGTGTCGTGGTCGTGGTGCTCGGCGTCGTGACGGCGCCCATGCCCGTCGTGGTGCCGCCTGTCGTCGTGGTCGTGGTCGTCGTCGGTGTCGTCGCGGTAGTGCCGCCGGCGCGATTGATCGCCGCGCCGCACGCCGCCGCCGCACCGGTGTTCGTGACGAGCACATCCGTCACGATCAGCGTCTGGCCCGCGGGCACCGTGAACGCGGTGACGGCCGTCGTCCCGGCCGGCACCGAGCGCGTGATCTCGACGACGTTGAGCACCTCCGGCGTCTCCGACGTCGTCGGCGAGGCGCTCAGCGTCGAGGTTGTCGTCCTCGGCGTCGTCGTGGTCGTCGATGGCGTCGTCTGCGCGGAGTTCTGATTGGCCGCAGCCACTGCGACGAGCACGAGCAGACAGACAGCAAGCAGACTGACAAGCTTCATGAAAGGAACCTCCGTGGAAGGAAACTGGCGCCGGCAAGCACGCAATGCCGGTGCCAGTGAATCTTCGGAGGCGTCAGCCGACGGAGGGCCGGTGTTGGCGCCAGGGACGCGCGCGCTCGAACGCCGCGGAGGCGCGCAGCACGAGCGTGTCGGCGAAGCGTCGACCCACGATTTGCAATCCGATTGGCAGACCGTCCTTCGTGAAGCCACAGGGGACCGACGCCGCCGGCTGCCCGGTGAGGTTGAATGCGGGCGTGAACGGGATCCAGCCATAGAACGACACGGCGCGGCCGGCGATCGTGCCGGGCGTGTCGAGGCCCACTTTGAACGGCGGGCACGCGATCGTGGGCGTGAGCAGCAGATCGTACTTCTCGAAGAAGGCGCGCGGGTGCTGCCACCAGTTGAGCCGATCGAACCACGCCTGGACGTAGCGCGTCGGCGGATTCTTCAGCGTGGCGTCGATGAACCGCTGCAACCCGGGCTCGATGAGGTCGCGCTGATCGAGATAGGGCGCCATGCGCGTGGCAATGCCGCCGCAGAAGATCTGCTCCCAGCACTCCATCATCGAAGGCCACTTCGGCTGGACCTCGTCGACGCGGCAGCCGAGCTCGCGGAAGGCCTTGGCCCCGCGCGCGCACACCGCGCTGACTTCGGGATCGACGACCTCGGCGAACCCGAGATCGTCCGTGTACGCCACCCGGAGGCCTTTGAGATCGCCGCTGAGCGTGCGCGAATAGCGCGCGCCGTCGGCGGGCAGCGAGTACGGGTCGCGCTCGTCGGGTCCCGCGCAGATGTCCATCGCGAGCGCGGCATCCGCCACGGTGCGGGTCATGGGACCGATGTGCGAGAGGCTCCACGCGCCGCTCGGCGGGTGCAGCGGAATGCGGCCGTACGAGGGCTTGAAGCCGTAGATTCCGGCGCACGACGCGGGAATGCGGATGGAGCCGCCGCCGTCGGTGCCGACGTGCAGCGAGCCCAGGGCGGCCGCCACCGCCGCCGACGCCCCGCCGCTCGAGCCGCCGGGCGTGCGGTCGAGGTGCCACGGATTCCGCGTAGGGCCGAAGACGAGGTTGTGCGTGGCGCCGATCCAGCCGAACGTCGGCGTGTTGGTCTTGCCGATCATGATGCCGCCCGCGGCCTCCAGGCGCTGCACCATCGGCGCGTCCTCGGTCGGCACGTTGTCGCGGTACAGCGGCGTGCCGAACGTGGTCCGCACGCCCTTGGTCACCACGAGGTCTTTGACGCCGAACGGCACGCCGTGCAGCGGCCCGAGCTTCGCTCCACGCTTGCCGACGGCGCGCTCGGCCGCCCTCGCCTGCCGCCGCGCGTGGTCGGCGTTGATCAGCACGTACGCGTTCAGCCGCGGATTGATCTTGTCGATGCGCGTCAGCAGCGCGTCGACGATCTCGAGCGGCGAGAGCTTGCGCGCGCGGATCGCGGCGGCTTGCTCGGTGGCCGACAACCAGTTCGGATCGGTCTCACGCATTCAGGAACTCCGGGGGAAGATAGTCGACTAGCCGTGTCGGGCGCAACGCTTATGAGGGGGTTTGGGGAGCAGTGTCGCGCGCAACGCAAATGAGGGGCGTTTGGGGGAGCAGTGTCGCGCGCAACGCAAATGAGGGGGGTTTGGGGGAGCAG
>Ga0114129_10001629_pt1 | contig 30482 bp, 30 predicted proteins | sample RhiMetdeltSRZDD1_FD_80071 | JGI IMG/M metagenome (GOLD analysis project Ga0114129, IMG submission 80071) | Populus rhizosphere microbial communities from Tennessee, USA - Rhizosphere MetaG P. deltoides SRZDD1 (version 2) (version 2) | ecosystem: Host-associated > Plants > Roots > Rhizosphere >...
CAGCACCGCACCGGGCGGAACCCGGCGGGTGCGACCCCGCCACAGGTAGCGCAACCCGGTCACCCGGGGCCGGACCACCGGCGGGACCAGGTCCCGCTCGCCGAGCCAGCCCCACAGGCCGGTCGTCGTGTACAGGGCGTGGGGCCCGAGGTTGGCCCGCCACGGGCCGTCGGCCGTCGTCGCGCGGCCGCCGAGGGTCCGGCGGGCCTCGAGGAGCCGGACGTCGCCGGCCCCGGCGTCGGCGCACGCGATGCTGGCGACGAGCCCGGCGAGGCCGCCGCCGACGATGGTGAGGGGAGTGGGCATGGACCCAGGAGGACGGGAACCTTCCGGAGGTTCCCTGCCTCTTGTGGACGTGACGATGCCCGACGACGGGTGGGACGACCTGGTGGTACGCGCCCGGCGGGGCGACGCCCTGGCCGTCGACGCCCTGGTCCGGGAGCTGTCGCCGTACGTCGGCCGGATCTGCGGGGCCGTCGCGTTGGACCACGGGGACGACGCCATGCAGGAGACCTTCATCGCCGTGCTCCGGGCCCTGCCCGGCCTGCGGGAGCCCGCCGCCCTGCGGGGGTGGGTGCGCCGCATCGCCGTGCGGGAGTCCGTGCGGGTCGCGCGCCGGGTCGAGCGGACTCCGCCGCTGGACCCGCAGGACCCGGCGGGGCCGGCGCTCCGGGCCGCGGGGCCGGCGCCCGACCTGGCGGCGGTCGTCGACGTCCGCGACACGCTGGCCCGGCTGTCGCCCGAGCACCGGGCCATCCTCGTGCTCCGCGACCTCGAAGGCTGGACCGAGAGCGAGGTGTCCGACGCGCTCTCCATCGCCCCGGGCACCGCCAAGTCCCGCCTGTCCCGGGCCCGGGCCGCGTTCGCTCGGAGGTGGGCGTCGTGACCGGGATCGACCGGGACGCCTCCGGCTGGCCGGAGGCCGGGCTCGACGCCATCGGGCGCCTGCGGGTGATCGAGGCGGCCGTGCCGGCGGCGGCCGCCTCCGAGACCGTGATCGACGCGCCGTTCGACCGCGTGTGGGCGTACGTGACCGACATGGAGCGGTCGATCGCCGAGTTCGACTCGCTGGTCGGCCGGGTGCGGATCCGGCAGCGGGAGCCGGCACCCGGCGGGGCCGAGGACCTGGTCCTCCAGGCCTGGGCACCAGGCTCGCCGGTGGCGCTCGTGTTCGACGTCCGGCTGGAGCCGGGCCTGTGCCTGATGCGGGCTCGGGGCCGGCTGTTCCTCGTCGGCATGGCCGCGGTCGCGGAGGGCGACCGGACCCGGTTCCGCCACGCCGAGGGCGTGCCCCTCCCCGGCGGCCGGCTACTCCGCCCGGTGGTCCGGCGGACGTCCCGCGCCGACTCGCGGCGCATCGCCCGCCTGGTCGAGGGTCAGACGTAGCGGGGGTGAGGGCGCAGCGTGCGCCGGTCGAACGCCACCCGCCCGCCGACCACCGTGACCATCACCTCGCCCGAGCGGTCGAGGAGCACCAGGTCGCCGACCGCACCCGGGGCCACCCAGCCCCGGTCGGCCAGTCCGAGGACGTCCGCGGCCCTGGACGACGCGGCGGCGAGGGCCGCGGGAAGCGACAGCTCGGCCCAGGCCCCGAGGTTGCGGACCGCCCGGTCGAGCGACAGCGTGCTGCCGGCCAGCGTGCCGTCGGCCAGCCGGACGCCGGTGCCGGCGCCCACGTCGCCAGGCCCGCCCAGGGCGGCGACGGCGTCGGTGACCAGCGACAGCCGGGGACCGAGGGCGTGAGCGGCCAGCGCCACCGTCGTCGGGTGGAGGTGGACGCCGTCGGCGATGAGGCCGACCCGGACGCGAGGGTCGGTGAGGGCCACGCCGGCCAGGCCGGGCTCCCGGTGGTGGAGCGGGGCCATGCCGTTGAAGAGATGGGTGACGTAGCTGACGCCGCCGTCGATCGCGGCCGTGGCCTGGGCGGCGGTGGCGGACGAGTGGCCGGCCGACACGACCGTGCCCCGGGCCACCAGCTCGACGATCACTTCCCGCGCGCCGACCAGCTCGGGCGCCAGCGTCACCAGCGCCACGCCGGCCTGGGCCGACCAACCCTCGGCCTCGACCACCGCCGGGTCGGGCGCGGCCAGGTGCTCAGCGCGGTGGGCACCCCGCCGCTCGCGGGACAGGAACGGCCCCTCGAGATGCAGACCCAGCGGGGTGGCGCAGCGCCCGGGGTCGACTGACGCCGGCGGGCCGGCCCGCAGGGCGGCCAGGGCCCGGACGCGGATCTCGGGCGGCCCGGTCACGATCGTGGGCAGCCAGGCGGTCACCCCCCACCGGGGCAGCAGCGCCGCCACCTCCCACAGCCGCTCGGGCTCGGCCGTGAGGTCGATGCCGCCGGCGCCGTTGCACTGGAGGTCGACGAGGCCGGGGCCCACCAGCAGGCCGGTGGCGTCGATCGACGCAGCCACGCCCGTGCCGGCCGCGGGGATCGTTCCCCCGGCGACCGGCCGGACGTGGTGCCCAACGGACGAACCAACCACGGGCCGCTCGGCCCCGGCACCGACCGTGCCATGATCGTGACGTCCGGTCCCGCTCTGTTTTGCCTCGGTTGTGCCAACGTCGGTGGCGCCGCTGACGATGCGGCCGTCGACGATCACGACGTCTCCGACCACGCTGCGGGCGGGAGCGAGCACGGTACCGCCCGTGATCGCCAACGCGGCGTCGCCCGGCACGGGCCGAGGTTACCGATCCGCCAGTCCGCATTCGGCGGGACGGCGCGCGACGGAGCATGCTCTTGCCGTGGACGAGGATGCCCTGCGCCGGCTGATCGACGCCGTGCAGGTCGGCGCCGTGACCACGGACGACGCGCTGGAGCGGCTGCGGCGGCTGCCGTACGCCGACATCGGCTTCGCGCGCGTCGACCACCACCGGGCCCTCCGCCAGGGCATGGCCGAGGCGGTCTACGGGCCCGGCAAGACCCCCGATCAGTGCGCCGCCATCGTCGCCGAGCTGCTGGCTGCGGATGGCAGTGCGCCGATCCTGCTGACCCGGGCCGACGACGCCCAGGCCGCCGCCGCCCTGGCCCGCAACCCCGGCGGCCGGCGCACCGGGACGACGGTGGCGTGGCGCATCGCCGCGCCCCGGCCGGAGCGGGTCGTGCTGGCCACCGCCGGCACCGCCGACCTCCCGGTGGCCGAGGAGTGCGCCGCCACGCTGGCCGCCCACGGGCTCGACCCGATCCGGCTCACCGACGTCGGCGTGGCCGGTGTCCACCGGCTGCTGGCCTCTGCCGACGTCGTGATCGACGCCGACGCGGTCGTGGTGGTGGCCGGCATGGAGGGGGCGCTGGCCAGCCTGGTCGGCGGCCTCACGCCGGCCCCGGTCGTGGCCGTCCCCACCAGCGCCGGCTACGGCGCCAGCTTCGGCGGCGTGACCGCACTGCTGGCCATGCTGGCCTCATGCGCCGCGGGCATCGCGGTCGTCGGCATCGACAACGGCTTCGGCGCCGCCTGCGCCGTCCTCCGGATGCTCAAGTGATGGCGGGGGATCACCACGTGACGCTGGCCTGGTTCCACTGCTTCTCCGGCATCGCCGGGGACATGGCGCTGGGCTCGCTGATCGACGCCGGCGCAGACCCCGACGTCGTGCGGGAGATGCTGGCCCTGCTGCCGGTCGATGGCTGGGAGCTGGAGGTCGAGCCGGTGCTGCGGTGCGGGATCGCGGCAACCAAGGCCCACGTGCGGACCCGGGAGGCCGGCGTGATCCGCACCGCCGCCCACATCACGGCACTGGTGGAGGAGGCGCGGCTGCCGGAGCGGGTTGCGGCCAGGGCGCTGGCCGCGTTCCGGGCGCTGGCGGAGGTCGAGGGCCGCCTCCATCGCCGGCCCCCGGAGCAGGTCCACTTCCACGAGGTCGGCGGGCTCGACGCCATCGTCGACGTGGTCGGCACCGCCGCCGCCCTGGAGATCCTGGGCGTCGACGAGGTCCGGTCCAGCTCCGTGGCCAACGGGACGGGCATGGTACGGGCCGCCCACGGGCTGCTTCCCAACCCGCCGCCGGCGGTGGTCGCGCTGCTCGCCGGCGCGCCGACCCACGGGGTCGACATCCCGGTCGAGCTCACGACGCCCACCGGGGCCGCGCTGGTGGCGACCCTGGCGACCGGCTGGGGGCCGCTGCCTTCCATGCGGATCGAGGCCACCGGGTTCGGGGCCGGGTCCCGCGAGCTGGACGGCCGGCCCAACGTGGTCCAGGTCGTACTGGGCGAGCCGGCACCGGCGGCCACCGCCGGCGGGCCGGGCGGCCCGTGGGCCGGCGTGGCCCCCGGCCAGCCGGTCGTGCTGGTCGAGGCCAACGTCGACGACGCCACCGGCGAGGTGCTCGCCCACGCCATCGCCGCCGTGCTCGACGCCGGCGCCCACGACGCCTGGGTGACGCCGGTCGTGATGAAGAAGGGCCGGCCCGCGCACGTGATCAGCGCCCTGGCCGATACCGCGCTCGCCGCCCAGGTGGCCGAGGTGATGGCGGACGAGACAGGGTCGCTCGGCGTGCGCGGCGCGGTACTCGACCGCTGGCCTCGGGCCCGGGCCGGCGCCACGGTCGACGTCGCGGGGCTGCCGGTGCGGGTCAAGCGCAGCCCGGGGCGGATCAAGGTCGAGCACGACGACGCCGCCCGCGTCGCCCGGCTCCGCCGCCTGCCGCTGCGGGAGGTGCTGTCGCTGGCCGAGTACGAAGCCCGGCGCGCCGGCCCCGAGGCCGCCCCCGACCCGGCCCCGGACGACGGCGCCTAGTGGGGTGGCTCAGCTCCAGACGATGGGGTCGGCGTCGGGCCCCGACACGAACCCGACGGCCGTCACCCTCGTGCCCGCGTCGGCCACGAACGCCTCGCACGTGAGGAACGACGCCCCCACCGCGAGCGACGCCGGCCCGTTGTCGCGGCAGGGCTCGAACCCCGGCGGCTCGTTGACGGTCGACGACAGGTTGCCGTCGTCCTGGAGCCCGATCAGCTCCGGCACGTAACTCCCGAGTTCCGGGGGGGCCGCCGTGTTCTGGATCAGCATGGTCACGTAGAACGGCTCGCCAGTGGCGAACTGGAGCTTGACGGCCTCGTCCGGGCTGCCGGGCGTGATGCTCACGATCGACACGGCGACCACGCCGCTCCCGCCGCCCTGCTCCAGCAGGATGCTGGCCGGCTGGCCGAGGTCGAGCTCGGTGCCGGGGGCCGTGACAGGGACGGTCGCGGTCGGGGACGGGCTCGCGGTGGCGGTGGTCGACGGGCTCGCGGCCGAGGGATCGCCCCCGCCGCCGCTGCACGACGCCGCGACGAACAGCGCGAACACTGCGGCCGCGAGCGCCGCCGTCCGTCGGACCGTTCTCCTCATCTCAGGTGCCCTCATCTCGTACCCCAGCACAGTGCACCAGTGCGCACCCTGTTCAGCGCGCCTCCCCTGTCTAGTCCGACCTACCCCCCTGGAGGCGAACTCGCGACCCCTGACGCGGTAGTTCGAACGACCAGGACGGAGAATCGGGACGATCCGTCAGGCGGCCCGCTCGGTGGGTGCCCGGCCGGCGCTCGACCCGGGGCACGTGTCGAGCGGCGGACCTTCGACGCCGCAGAACCACCCGGTGGCCGCAGGGACCGGCTCGGCTTCGACCCGCTCGGGGTTGCGGACGAAGATCGCCGCCAGGATCCCGCCCAGCGCGGCCAGCGCGGCGGTGATCGCCATCGCCCGCTGGAAGCCGGTCGTCAGCAGGTCGGGGTCGAGGTACGACTCGCCGGTGATGCCGGCGGCGAGCGGCAGGCCGGCCACCGCCGCCAGCTGCGCGGCCCGGGCCACGGTCGTGTTCACCCCCGAGGCCACCCCCGCGTGCCGGTCGTCCACCGCCGACAGCGCCGTGGCGGTCAGCGGCGCCACCACGGTGGCCAGGCCCAGGCCCATCACCAGCACCCCCGGCAGCACGTCCGCGACGTAGTCGGCGCCCGGCTCGATGCGGACCATCAGCAGCGTCCCCAGCGCCACCAGCAGCGGCCCCACCGTCATCTGCAGCCGAGGCCCGATGCGGGCGGCCAGCGCCCCGGACCGAGACGAGAGCGTGAGCATCAGCAGCGTGATCGGCAGGGTGGCCGCGCCGGCCTCGATCGCCGAGTAGCCGAGCGAGGTCTGGAGCTGCACGACCAGGAGGAAGAACGTCCCGCCCAGCGCGGCGTAGACGGCCAGCGTCACGAGGTTGGCGGCCCGGAACTGGCGGGAGGCGAAGATGGCGGGCGGGACCATCGGGGCGGGGCTGCGCACCTCGACGACGACCAGTGCGACCATCGCCGCCACGCCACCGACGAGCGAGACCCACACCGCGGGCGAGCCCCAGCCCTCCTCGCCGGCCGAGATCAGCCCCCAGCTGATGCCGCCGAGACCCAGCGCCACCAGCGCGGCGCCCGGGATGTCGACGTGGCGGGGCGCGTCCGGGTCCGATGTCTCGGGCACGTGCCTGGCGGCGATGGCCACGACCACCACGGACAGCGGCAGGTTGATGAGGAAGATCCACCGCCACGACGCAGAGTCGACCAGCCAGCCGCCGACGAACGGCCCGATGGCCGAGGCGACGCCGCTGAGCCCCGACCAGGCGCCGATCGCCGCCGCCCGGTCCTCCCGCCGGAAGCTCGCCTCCAGGATCGCCAGGCTGCCCGGTGTCAGCAGCGCCCCGCCCACGCCCTGCAGGACCCGGCCCACGATCAGCATCGACACGTTCGGCGCCAGCGCGCACCAGAGCGACGCCAGGGCGAAGATCACGACACCGACCTGGAACACCCGCTTGCGGCCGAAGCGGTCGCCGAGCGACCCGCCCAGCAGGATCAGCGACGAGACCGCCAGCAGGTACCCGGACAGCACCCACTGGAGCCCGCCCACGCCGGAGTCGAGATCCTCGCCGATGTGGGGCAGCGCGACGTTGACGACGGTGGAGTCGAGGAAGGCGATGCTGGAGCCGAGGACCGTGGCAGCCAGCACCCAGCGCCCGCGGGCCGAGGAGAGCGAGAGGCCGTCCGGAGCCGCCGCGGGGGCCGGGGCGGTCAGGTCAGGCCGCCTCTCCGGAGGCGAACCGCTCGAGGACCCGGTGGGCCAGCGTCGTGGCCCACACCTTCTTGGTGGCCGATCCCTGGGGCGCGTCGACCAGCACGTAGAAAGCCTGCCCCTCGCCGAGCACGTACAGCAGCCCGTTGTCGTACACGGCCTTGTCGCCGAGGTCGGGCACCTGCTCGGGCTCGTCGAGCAGGGCCACCATCCACTCGAACCAGCTGATCGGGTTGAACTCGATCTCGTCGCTGACCGCGTGGCCGGCGTGGACCCCGAAGGACCACATGCGTCGGTGGCCGTCCTCCGCGTCGAAGCGCACGCCCAGGTCGTCGTCGGCGTAGGTGAGCGAAGGCCCGCCCACCGGGATGCCGGTGAGGGCCACGACCTCGTCGTGGGTGATCAGCGAGTACGGGTTGGGGGCGCCGAGGCCCATGGCCCGCTTGGCGACGCTGATGTCCTGGCTGTGGGGGTCGACCGCGTGGAGCCCGTGGATGGCGTCCGCGTCGTTGAGCACACCGGTCTCCGCCAGCCGGGCGCGCGCCGCCTCGGCGGCCTCTCGGAAGCGGTCGGTGAAACCCACGCGCCCGCAGCATACGGGCTGGCCACACTCCGCCACATGGCACGGAGTTCGGTCAATGGAAGCCCAGTTCAGATCATGTAAGGCAAGCTCGTGACGATGGCGCCACCAAGAGTGGCATCGCCGGTGATCCTCACCGCGTTTCCGGCATCCTCCGCGGTCGCCCGGCCGCCGACGAAGCGCAGCAAGCGGTCCCCGGGAACCGTCAGCGTCACCGTGGGTTCACGGTCAATTCGCTCGGTGGGACGGGCACGGTCCGTCACCACGTAGTCGAGCCGGCACGACAGCGGCCCGGTGAGCTCGAACCGGACGGTCGACCCCTCGGGCGCACCGGCCTTCTTCCCGACCACGAACCCGAGGCCCAGCCGCACTTCGTCCAGCACGAACGCCGGGGCCACGCCCTCCAGATGACCGGGGACCCCGACCGCCTCCCGGATGTCCTGCTCGTGGAACCAGGTGTCCATCACCCGGATCCGCATGAACCTCCCGTACGTGTCCTCCCCGACCGGCGTGGCGGCCGGCGCCTCGAACGCGGCCTCGTCCATGCCTGCCAGCGTCGACCGGCGGTCGGCGATCACGGCCCGCAGGTCGGCCAGCACCTCGGCCGGCGGCCGCGACCGGTACGACTCGACCCACAGCTCGTTGAGTCGGCCGAGATCGTTGCGGATGTGCGAAGTCTCGCCCAGCTCGACGTCCGGCAGCGGGCGGCCCTCCAGCATCGCCTCGAGCCCGACGACGTGGCTGACGTGGTCCTGCACCGACCAGCCGGGGCAGTCGGTCGGCCGGCCCCAGTCCTCGGGGGCCAACCCCTCCAGCAGGTCGAGCAGCGCCGCCCAGTCCTCCTCGAGCGCCGTCACCACCCGGTCCCGGTCCACGTGCGTCATCTTGTGGAACTTACCCCAGCAGCGCGTCGACGAAAGCGGCGAGCGAGGCGACGTGGCGGTGCCCGGCATCGGGGCAGAGACCGAGCGGATCGACGTGCACCGCCCGCATCCCGGCCGCCGCGGCGCCGTCGGCGTCGTAGGTCGCGCTGTCGCCGATGTGGCAGATCCGCTCCGGCGGCAGGCCGAGGCCCGCGGCCGTGGCCTCGAACATGGCCCGGTGGGGCTTGGCCACGCCCACGACGCCCGAGTCGGTCACGCAGTCGACCCGGACGCCCGGCCCCTGCCCGACCTGGGCGATCTCGTGGCGGGCCAGCAGGTCGGCGACGCTGCCGTCCGAGTTGCTGGTGACGGCGAGGCGGACCCCGGCGTCCGCCAGCCGGCGGGCGGACTCCCGCGCGCCCGGCAGCGGCTGGGACCACAGCGCCGGGATCAGCTCCCGGAGCAGCACCGCGCAGGCGTCCTCGACCTGGGCCGGCGGCACCCCGACGGCATGGGCGAAGCCGGTGTTGTAGTCGGTGAACACTTCGGGGACGGACCGGCACCGGTCCACCTCGGCCATCGCCCGGTAGTGGCCCTCGGCGAACACCGACCGGTCGAAGTCGACGCCCGCGGCCGCCAGGTGGTGGGCCAGCACCCCGTGGTCGGGGACGACCAGCACGCCCCCGACGTCGAGGCTCACCGCGTCGATATCCCCGTCGCTGCCCGGAGTCACGGCCTCACCTTGGCACGGACCCGGTCGGTAGCCTCGATCCGGTGGACGCCTCCGACCGCACCGACCGCCTCTACTTCCGCCAGCTCCTGGCCGGGCGCGACGTCGCCCGCGCCGACCCGGTCGCCCGCCAGATGGTCAACTTCGTCTACCTGATCGGCGACCGCGAGACCGGCGACGCGCTGGTGGTCGACCCTGCCTACGACGTGGCGGGCGTGCTCGACGTGGCCGCGGCCGACGGCATGCGGGTGACCGGCGCGCTCGTCACCCACTACCACCCCGACCACGTGGGCGGGGACATGATGGGCCTGCGCATCGAGGGCGTCGAGCGCCTGCTGGCGACGGCGCCGGTGCCGATCCACGTCCAAGCCGACGAGGCGCCGTGGGTGCGGCGGGTGACGAACGTGGGCGAGGGCGATCTCGTCACCCACGCCAGCGGCGACGTGGTGACGGTCGGCGGGATCGACGTCGAGCTGATCCACACGCCGGGGCACACGCCTGGCAGCCAGTGCTTCTTCGTCGACGGGCGCTACCTGGTGTCGGGCGACACGCTGTTCCTGGAGGGATGCGGCCGGACCGACCTGCCGGGCGGCGACCCCGCCCTGCTGTACGAGAGCCTGACGCAGAAGCTGGTCAAGGTGCCGGACGACGCCGTGCTGTTCCCCGGGCACCTGTACTCGGCCGAGCCGTCGGCGACGATGGGCGAGACCCGGCAGTGGAACTTCGTGTTCAAGCCCCGGTCCGAGGCCGAGTGGCTGGCGATGTTCGGGCGTTAGCCCGAGCCGGACCGGAGATAATCGAGGAGCACCTCGCCGCGGGGTGACAGGCGGTAGCCGGTCTCCAGGCTCTCGGTCAGGCCCAGCTCCTTGAGCGTGCGCACGTCCCGCTTGAACGCCAGCGTCTCCCGGCCCAGCTTGAGCGCCAGTTCCGGCGCCCGCACGGCCGGCCGCTCGGCCACCAGCTCCAGCACCTCCCGGGTCCAGGGGCCGGCGCGGCGGGCCCGGTCGATGCGGTCGAGCCGGGCGGCGAGCGCAGCCAGGTCGTCCGGGCTCAGGTCGGCGTGCTCCCGCAAGGCGACGCGGGGGTCGTCGCCCGCCCGGTGGAAGGCGACGCGATAGAGGGTCCCCTCGGGGTGGCGAGCCAGCTCGGCCCGGAGGTCGGCGAGGTCGGCGTGCCCCGCCCGCCGGGCCTCGTCCTCGGTGATGGCGTCGAGCTCCACGGGGTCGACGGCGTCGATGGTCAGCTCGCCCGCGGCCGTGCGCTGGCGTCCGCCGGGTCGGGCGGCCGGCCTGCGCCACCGCCGAAAGGCCAGGGTCACGGACCCGTTCTCGATCCCGGGCATGACGCGCATCGGGAAGAGCATGGGCCGTTTGTACCCGATCAAGCGCTTGATTGATAGGGTCCCGGCCGTGCAGACCGCCACGTCGGGCCCCCAGGCGTCCGGGCAGCGAGCCCGGATCCTCAGCGCGGCGCTCGACCTCATCGCCACCCACGGCGTCGAGGGCATGACCATGCGCCAGCTGGCGGCGGCCTGTGGCCTCAACATCGCCACGCTGTACCACTACGTCGGGTCGAAGTCCGAGCTGCTGGGCGCCATCGTGGCCGAGCGCCACTATGACGAGGGCCTCCGCACCGTGTCCCTGCCGGTCGACCCGGGCTTGCCGCCGCGGGACCGCTGCCGGCAGTTCTTCGTCGCTCTCGCCACCCGCTCGCTGGGCGAGCTGCTGGTGTGGCGCCTGCTCATCGGCGAGAGCGTGCGCGGCGACGCCGTGGCCCTGGCCGAGGCCCGGCGGCTGTCCGCCCTGCTGGAGGGGGCCGTCGACCGCTGGCTCCGCGACCTGTTCCCCGAGCTGGGCGACGACCGGTCGGCCGCCACCGCCGTCGTGTCCGGCCAGCTGCTGGCCGTGTTCCTCGAAGCCCTGCTCATGGGCGACGACCCGGGGCGGCTCGACCGCCGGGCCGACGCCCTCGCCACCGTCGTGTTCCCGTCCTAGGAGAGTTGCCGCCGATGCGCACCGAGATCTGCGAGACGCTGGGTATCGAGTTCCCGATCTTCGCCTTCAGCCACTGCCGCGACGTGGTGGCCGAGGTGTCCCGGGCCGGCGGGCTCGGGGTGCTCGGCGCGGTCGGCTTCAGCCCCGAGCAGCTGGAGGTCGAGCTGGCGTGGCTCGACGCCCACGTGGGCGACCGGCCCTACGGCGTCGACATCGTCATCCCCTCCAAATACGAGGGCATGGAGCTCGACGACATGTCGCCTGACGAGCTCGAGGTCGAGATGGCCAAGCACGTGCCCGACGGGCACCGGGAGTTCGGGGCCAAGATCCTGGCCGACCACGGCGTCCCCGACTTGCCCGAGGGCGAGAAGCACCACGAGCTGCTGGGCTGGACCGCGGTCACCGCCGGCCCCCAGGTCGACGTGATCCTGGGGCACGACGCCGCCCGGCTGGTGGCCAACGCGCTCGGCACCCCGCCGGCCGACGTCGTCTCCCGCATCCAGGAGAGCGGCCGGCTGGTGGGCGCGCTGTGCGGGTCCGTGCGCCACGCCCAGCGGCACAAGGAGGCGGGGCTCGACTTCGTCGTGTGCCAGGGCACCGAGGGCGGCGGGCACTGCGGCGAGGTGTCCTCGGTCGTGCTGTGGCCGCAGGTGATCGACGCGGTGGCACCCCTGCCGGTGCTAGCCGCTGGCGGCATCGGCGACGGCCGCCAGGTCGCGGCGGCGCTGGGCATGGGCGCCCAGGGGGCGTGGACCGGATCGCTGTGGCTCACGGTCGAGGAGGCCGACGTGCCCCCGGCCCAGATGCAGTCGCTGCTCGACGCCAGCAGCCACGACACGGTGCGGTCGCGGTCGTTCACCGGCAAGCCGTGCCGCATGCTGCGAAACGACTGGACCGAGGCCTGGGAGTCGGCCGAGTCGCCGGGCCCGCTGCCGATGCCTCTGCAGATGATGGTGGCGCTCGACGCCGTGCAGCGGGGGCACCGGTACCCGGAGGCCGCCCGGGACGTGAACTTCAACCCGGTCGGCCAGGTCGTGGGCCAGATGACCCGGGTCGAACGCACGGCCGAGGTGGTCCAGCGCCTCGTGACCGAGTACCTCGACTCCTGCGAGCGCCTCCAGTCCCTCAACCAGCGCGCGCTGGCCTGACGCCAGAACGGCTCACGCCGCCGCGATGCGGACGCAGCAGTAGCCGGGGGCCGGTTCGAGGCGGGCGGTGAGCCCGTCCCCCAGGGCGAGGCCCTCGAGGAGACCCGAGAGGAAGTCGAGGTTCATCCCGCAGACGAGGTCTCGCTCCTGGGTGGCCAGTCGGTGGAACGGGCAGTTGGCGAGCGCGATCTCGTCGCCCGGACGGCCGCACTCGGGCTCGTAGCCCTGGCGGGCCAGCGCCGCCAGCACGTCGCCGCCGGCCTCGTCGCCGACCCGGCGGCCCGCGGCCCGCGCCGCCTCCCGCAGGCAGTCCCCCACCGGGCGGCCGGTGCGGGCCGACTCGGCGACCGCCGCGGCGAGCAGCGATCCGGCCAGGTCGTAGTGCCGCTCGGGCACGGACGCCGCGAGCTCCTCGGCCGCCAGCCGGTACAGCTTGGACGGGCGCCCCGCGCCCGGGCCCCGGCGGCCGGTGAGCCGCTCGAACCGGACCTCCACCACCCCGGCGTCGGCCAGCTTGTCGAGGTGGAACGCCGCCACCGACCGCGCCACCTCGAGCGCGGCCGCGGCGTCGTCGCGGGTGTACCACGCCCCGTCGGCGAGCAGCCGGTACAGGTCCCGCCGCAGGGGCTGGTCGAGCGCGGCGATGCCGGCGATGCGCCGCTCGAGGTCGCTGCCCTGATCCATGGCGGCCATTCTAAAACAGATTCTTCTTGACGCAAGAGCGTCCGGCTTTCTATGGTCAAAACAACCATCTTTAGAAAGGACTGCTGATGGCCACGTCTGACAGCATCACCGCTCGACCGGCGATCGCCCGGTCCGACGCCCGCCTCGCCGACCCCGCCTACCAGGCCTTCACGTTGCTGCGGGTCGGCTTCACCGTCGCACCGATCCTGTTCGGGCTCGACAAGTTCCTCGACTGGCTCGTGGACTGGCGCATCTACCTGGCGCCGGAGATCAACGACCTGATCCCCGGCACCGCACACCAGGCGATGCTCATCGTCGGCGTCGTCGAGATCGTCGCCGGCCTCGTGGTCGCGGTCCGGCCCAGGTTCGGCGGCTACCTGGTGGCCGCCTGGCTCGCCGCGATCATCGTGAACCTGCTGCTGCAGGCGGAGTACTACGACGTCGCCCTGCGCGACTTCGGGCTCCTGATCGGGGCCCTGGCGCTGGCCCGCCTCGCCACCGCCTTCGACCGCAGGCACCCGCGCACCGCCGCCTGACCGCCACGTCGCCGGCCGGTCAACGGGGATCGGCCGGCGGCGACGGTCGCGGCCCGCCCACGCGACGATGGCGCCGTGCTCCGGACGATCGACGGCTTCCACCGCGACGACGCCGGCGACTGGGTCGCCGAGCTGTCGTGCCTGCACGGCCAGCACGTCCGCCACCAGCCGCCGTTCCGGGAGCGGCCGTGGGTTCTCACCGAGTCCGGCCGGGCCGAGCACGTCGGTACCGCCCTCGACTGCCCGCTGTGCGATCGCGCCGAGCTCCCCGGCGGCCTCGGGCTCGCCCGCACCGCAGGACCGTTCGACGAGAAAACGCTGCCCGCCGGGCTCCGGCGGGACCACCGCATCGCCGATCGCACGTGGGGCGTGCTCCGGGTCCTCGACGGGTCCGTGCATCTGGCGATGGCCACCGACCCGCCGCTCCGACGACGGATCGGCGCCGGCGACGAGCAGCCGATCCCGCCGGGGATCGTCCACCACGTCCGGCTCTCCGGGCCGGCCCGGCTGGCGGTCGACTTCCTGGTCAGCCCAGCATCACCCCGAGGAACAGGGCCGTGAGGGCGGTGAGCCCCGACGCCGCGCCGAACACGGCGAGCCCCGCCCGGCTGCGGGCCTCGGCGTGGGCGAAGGCGCTGAGCCTGGACGCAGCGACGACCGCGATCTTGACCATGAGCGTGCGCCCGTAGGCGCTGTCCCACACCGGTGACACCTCGAGGACGTTCCAGATCCCCGTGCCGACGAGGATGCCGAAGGCCGGCCAGGCGATACCAGCAACATGACCGGCCGTCAGCTGCGGCGCCAGGGCAGGTCGGAGTCCGTCCCGCCGAAGTCCTGGTCGTCGTAATCGTCGTAGTCGCCCGACATCGTGGGGTCGCGCACGGTGACCACGTCGCGGGGCTCCTCGCGATCGACGTCGTAGGGGCCGGACGGGTTCTGGCGCGTCGCGGTGGCGTCCCGATCGTCGCTGTCGAACACCGGGTCGGCGCGCGTCGCCGCGCTCGGCGGGCGGGCCGGCCGGGTGCGGTGCGGGGTCGGCTCGGCCGGTCGCCGGCGCTCGGCCCGGTCGGCCCAGCGGCGGCGGGCCCCGGCCCAGATCCGGTCGAACATGCCGGCCCGCGGGACGCTGATGATCGCCGGGCCCTCGCCCGTCTCCTCCCAGGGGAGGGCGGTGGGGCCCTGCTTGGCCACGACCATGTCGACCACGTACTGGTTGAACCTCACCGGGTCGTTGACGCCCTCCAGGTCGCGCAGGCCCGAATCCTCGTTGGCGGACTCGATGTGGAGAGTGGCGAACCCGAACAGGCGTCCGGACAAACTCTGCTCGTAGGTGAGGTCGGTGACGCGGACCCAGGGGATGGAATGGGCCCGCCGGGCCAGGACGCCCGAGATGCGCATGATCCGCACATTGGTCACGACGTAGCTCGTGTATCGCTCCCGCAGGCGCTTCAGCACGAGGATCAGCAAGACGACGCTCAACACCAGCAACGTGAAGCCTGCTGTGACGACGGAACCGCTCAATGTGAAGCCGAAGGCCACCGCGACGAGGGCGAGGATCCCGAACAGGATCGTGTTCTGGACGATGAATGCCTGCAGCGACGGGTGGTCGCTGTGGATCATGCGCTCACCGTGGCCGAGATACTGCTCGATGACCTCGTCGGGGAGGGGCAACACCTTCTTGCGCCATCGGGAGATCGAGTCGAGCATCCGGCGGACGATCCCGGGCGGCCGCTGCATCTCCACAGGCGGCGGGGGCTGCGGGGCGGCCTGCGATGCCGGCTGAGGGGGCCGGATCGCCTCCTGCGATCGCCGCCAGGCCTCCTCGGTCTGGGGGGCGGGCTCGGGATAGACGGGAGCGAGCTCGCCCCCGCCGTAGAAGTCGTCGTCTCCGCGCCGTCGGCGCAGAGGGCTCACGCCGTCAGGCCCCGGAAGAACTCGGTGAACTTGTCGATGGCATCCTCCAGGAAGCTACCGACGTTGCCCAGAAAGTCGGCGAACGCTGTCGCCGTGCCCGACGGGTTGTGCCACATCGACAGGATGAGGAAGGCCCCGGCGACGATCAGAAATGCTCGTTTGAGATCCATTCCTTTGTGGCCTCCACGATCGCTCTGCCACACCCCCGCAGCAGAGCCCTAGCAGGTCAAATTCTACAGGTGTGATTCGTTGAGGGGCAATGGCCCTGCTCGGCGCACTGCACCGTACTGGCTGGGTCCGGCCCGACGGAGCGACCGTGGGGGGCGCGTACCGGCGGGGTGTTGATGACCATTAGCATTCCGGGCCGACGCACCCCCGCGTTGGATCCTGGGGTCGGGGGTGCGCCGCCCGACCACGTGAGGAGCACCGGGGAAATGGCGATGCGAGCGCGTCCTGTGACAGTTGCCCTGGCGGTCGGCCTGACCGCGGGCCTGCTCGCATGCGGTGGCGGCGACGGCGAGGAGACCTCGTCGACGACCAGCACCGAGGACGACAGCTCGTCCACCGGGGAGGACGAGGCGACGACCACCACGCTGGCGCCGGAGGAGGCGGTCTGGAACACCTGGACCGCAGGGCTCCTCGCCGCCGGCAACGCGGTCGACCCCAACGACCCCGTCCTCAGCCAGTACACGACCGGCCGGGCCTACGAGAACTACGTCCAGGCCAAGACCGACAACCAGGCCGGGCGCCGGCGCGTCGAGTCGACGATCGAGCACAACCGCAAGACCGTCACCGTGACCGGCGACTCGGCCACGGTCGAGGACTGCGTGGTCGACACCTCCAACGCCTACAGCACCGACACCGGCCAGGCCCTCCGCTCGCCGGAGGTCAACAGCGCGGACGTCGATGCGACGCTCCAGCGCGTCGACGGTGCCTGGAAGATCGCCAACATCAGCTACACGCCGCAGGAGTGCTAGGCGCATGAGGAAGTTTCTGGGAACAATCGCCGTCACCGTCACCGGCCTGGCCTCGTCGGTCGTGGCCGTCACCGTCGTCCTGCCCGCCGCGCCGGCCGCGGCGTGCGACGGGTCGTTCTGTGCCGGCGGTGACATCACCGACGCCGGGTTGCTGGCCGAGACCCGGCGGCAGATGGACGATCTACGCCAAGGCTACGGGGGCAACGCCGTCCCGGACTGCAACGACGAGCACGACTTCGCATCGGATGACGGCAACGACGTGGTCGAGGCCGATGGCTATCTCCGCTGGGTGCCCGACTTCGCCAACGACCCGACCCCGCCGGACAACGGCGCGGGCGAGTGGTACCGCCAGGTCTGCTACATCCCCGGCCGGCCGACGTTCCCGACCGACCCCGCCGGCGCCGCCTGGAGGCGCTTCGATGCGGTGACGCCGCAGAACCTGGCGCTCGTCGCGGTCGACGACATGATCAGCGATATCGGTGACCCCAACCTGGAGACGAACCCCGAGGTCGAGTCGCTCGTCGGCCTCCACACCTGGTTCTGGGTCGACGGCTCGTCCCTCGCAGCCCGGGAGGCGACAGCGTCGGTGCCGGGCATCACGGTCGTGGCCACGGCCACGCCCAGCGCCATCCGCTTCCAGTTCGGCGACGGCACCGGCATGGAGTGCCCGGGCGGCGGCACACCCTGGACGCCGGGAACGCCGGAGGGACCGTCAGACTGCTCGCACGTGTACGAGACCGCGGGCGTGTACGCGGTGACGGCCGGGGTGCTGTGGACCGGCACCTACTCGGTCAACGGCGGGCCGCCGACGCCGATCGGCAGCTCCATCGTCCGGGACAACGCGCTCGACCTGACCGTGGTCGAGGCCCAGGCCCTCAACACGAACGGGTGAGCCGGGCCCCGCCTACGGGCGGGGCCACACCCTCGGCTACGGTGCGGACGACGCGGGGGCGGGCGAATCCCCGCACCGCGGCGGGCGAGGCGCGTGACGATGGGGAACCCGAGGGGGCCGTGGCCGGACCACGGAGACGACGGCGCTGGGGGTCGGCGTGACCCCGTGCCCGACTACCCGCGCCGCGCCACGACCCGCCCGCCGGCCGACAACCCGCGCCGGTCGTACGACCCCGTGCCCGACTACCCCCACCCCCGGGGTGTGCCCGCCGCCGACCGCCCGCGCCCGCACCCCACCGGCGGCGCAGCGATCGGCACCCGGCGGCCCTCGGGCACCCACAGGCGCGACAGCCCTGTGCCGCCGTACCCGGGCCGGGCCGGCGACCCCACGGGCGGTGGCACAGGCGGGCACGAGCTTCTGTGGGCGGACGAGCACGATCTGCCGCCCGTGCCGGTCACCGTCCTCCACGGGCGGTGGGGCGACGGGCGCGACCTTGCCCCGGTCTCGGAGTCGGTGCCCGCGGTCTGGCCGGGCGACCCGTTCTGGCACCGAGACGACGACGAGCGGGAACCGGGGGCGCTCCGGCGCGCGGTCGGCGGGGTCCGCGGGTGGTTTCGCTCCTCCCCGCGGTGGCTCAAGGTCACGACCGGCGCCGTCGCGGTCCTGTTCCTGATCGTCGGGGTGTCGCTGGCGCTCCGGGATGGGTCGCCGCAACGGTCCGCGGCGGTCGGCGCCACCACGACCACGCTGCCGACGACCACGGCTCCGCCCTCGACCACGACCACCGCCCCACCGTCCTCGGCCCCGGCCCTGCCCGCGCCGACCGTGGTCCGGACCACCACGACCGCACCCACCACCACCGTCCCGCCGACCACCGCGCCGACCACGGTGCCTCCGACCACGCCGACCACCGAGCCGCTGCCCGAGTACCGGACCTGCTGGGAGGCGCTGCGGGCCGGCGCCCTGCCGCTCGAGCAGGGTGATCCCGGCTACGGGCCCCACCTCGACGACGACGGCGACGGCCGGGCCTGCGAGTGGGGCGAGGGCCAGCGCGGGCGGCCGCTCTGACTACGACCCGCCCGCGACCTCGGCGCCGAACGCGTCGTAGCTCCGCCCGGCCCGGGCGGCCGCCTCGCGCCCGCAGCGGACCTGGAACGGGCTGATCCCGCCCCGCTCCCACGCCGTTGTCGACCCGGCCGACACGGCCAGCTCGGACCGGGGCCGGAGGCTGAAGCGCTCCCTGACCTCGTCCACCGGGCGGTCGGCGAGGTCGAACCAGTCGATGCGCAGGAAGTCGATGCTGTCCTCGCCGGTCTCGTTGTCGTGGCACCAGGCGCCGCGGGTCATGGCGTCGGCGACCCGCACCGCCATGTCCTTGCCGGCGCCGGCGGACAGGTGGCCGACGTCGGACTCGAACAACCCGGCCGCCTGCCGCAGATAGCCGGTCTCGAAGAGCGACACGACCATCGCCATCAGCGAGAACGCCCGCATGTCGTCGTTGGCCCGGGCGATCAGGCTGAAGACCTCCAGCTCGGCCTCGACGGTCGTGCCGTAGTCGGCGAGCACGTGCACCCAGTCGTGCTGGGCCAGCAGGGGCGGCGCGGACCCGGGAAGGCCGGGGTAGACGAAGCCGCGGGCGGTGTACAGCTGCCACACCCCGCGGCCGATCGTGCCCTGGGGCAGGGCCTCCAGGGCCGCCCACTGCTCGGCCAGATCCGGGTCGTGGACCGCCAGGTCCCAGGCGTCGGCGAGCTCCTGGGACGTGTGCAGCTCGTGGCGATCGGCCGGCGCCCAGTCGTGGGTGTACCCGTTGCGCTGGAAGTCGACGGCGGCCAGCCCCAGGCAGCCGCAGGCGAACTCGTGCGCCACCGCCACCATCCCCTCCTCGACGCCCAGGGCGGCCGCGAACGCCTCGATCCGGTCCGCGACCTCCTCGGGGAGCGGCCGCACGATCAGCGCCGCCAGCACCATGAGCTGCACGCAGCGGGTGCGGAAGTCCAGGCTGCGGAGCCGCATGAGCTGGGCGAACTCGGCGGGCGTGACCGGACCGGCGTGGGACAGGTCGACCGGGTGGTCGGTGAGCGCGGTGATCACCGCCTCCAGCAGCACCCGCTGGAGGTCGGTCAGCCCGCCGGCAGGGGCGGCCGCGGCGGCCACGCCGACGGCGATCGCCTCGGCCTCCTCGGCCGACGGGCGGGTGAGCAGAACCTCGTCGGGCCCTGGCAGGTAGACGGGCACCCTTGCTTTCTAGGGGTTCTCGGCCGGTTTCGCACCCGTGGCCCGGACGACCCGGGTCCCGGCTGCCCGGTCGGCCAGCGACCGGCGCGGCCCGCCGGCCGTGGCCAGCCAGCCGCCGGTCACCACGAGCGGGGTGACGACCGAGGGCACGAACGTGGTGGCGCTCCACAGGGCCCGCCACCAGGCGACCCGGGCCGGCGGGCGCCCGCCGGCGACCGCCTCGATCCGCAGGCCGGCCAGGCGCTTGCCCGGCGTCGCCTGCCAGAGCGCGGTGCACAGGCCGTGGTAGACGACCGCGGCGGCCACCATGGTCCATGCCACCTTGTCGAACGACCAGGCCCAGTCGACCCACCCGGCAGAGCTGGCGCCGAGGGCGCGCCACAGGCCGGACCGCCAGCCGGCCTCGGCCATGCCGATGACGCCGAGGACGATGACCGTGCCGTCCACCATCGCCGCCAGCGTCCGCCGGCCCAGCGGCGCCGCCGCTGGCGCGGTCGTCCCCGTTGCGACCGGTACGGTCCGCCGGGCGGCGGTGGTCCGCCGGGTGGGTGTCGACCGCCGGGGCGGGGTGTAGCGCCGGGACGGGCGGGCGCTGGTCGTCGTCGTGCTCACGCCGTCGAGCATTCCGCCTTCGACGAGCGCCGGCCGAACAGCCGCCCCAGCAGCCGGTCGAACGCCGATCCGCCGGCTCGCCGGCCGGTGTCGGGCTCGAGCAGGAGGGGCTCGTCCACCAGGGCGGCGAGCATGGTCCGCACGGCGCGGTCGACGGTGGGGTCGAACCGCTGGACCAGACGGGCGTCGTCCGCCGCCTGCTGGACCGCTGCGCTGTGCGGGATGGCGCCGAGGAAGTGGTAGCGCCGGAAGTGGTCGCCGACGCTGTGCTCGTTCCACACCAGTTCGGGGTCGGCCCGGTTGAGCACGATGGCCACCCGCTCGGGTGGGAAGTTGCGGCCGCCCGCACTGACCGGGTCGCCGATGATGTCGAGCCACTCGACGTTGTTGTGGATCGTCTCCCGGTTCGGATCGAGGACCACGAGCAGCACGGTCGAGTCCCGCAGGACGAAGTCCTCGAACAGCTCGTGCCCGACGGCTTCGGCCACCGGGGTGTCGACGATCACGTAGTCGTGGGTGCGGCGGAGCGTGGCGACGATGCGCCGCCACAGCGCGGGGGTGAGGAGGCGCTCGTCGGTGCTGCGCAGGTCGGGCGCGCCGAAGAGGACGTCGAGGTCGCCGGCCTCCGGCACCGGGGTGAGGGCCTGGGCCAGCAGCGCCTCGTCGACGTCGGTGCGGACCAGGTCCAGGACCGAGCCCCGCACGGGCCGCTGGAGGATCGTCGCGACCGACGACTGGGCCGTGTTGGCGTCGACCAGCGCCACCCGCTTGCCGCCCGGCCGCACGGCCCGGGACAGGGTGGAGGCGGCCAGCAGCGCGGTGGTGGTGTTGTGGACGACGATGTCGTTGGCGACGAAGCAGTGGGTCTCGTCGACGGTGAGGTCCCACACCTGGTGGGTGCCGGCGGGGACGATGTCGGTGACCTCGTCCCAGTAGATGTCGCCGTCGAGCGGCGGCTTGGGGTCGGCGGCGGCCGCCGCGGCCAGCCGGTCGCCCGGCGGGCCGCACAGCGCGACGCTGTCGGCGAACGCCGCCCGGAAGCCGGGGAGCACCGCCAGGTGCCAGGTGCCGTGGTCGGGCTCGGGGGCCACGCGGCTCTGGACGCCGAACCGCAGCAGCAGGTGCTGCACCATGCGGACGACCGCCTCGCCGGCGGCCGCCAGCCGGGGCGTGCCGTCGCGGTCGACGGTGCCGTCGGCGGTCCACAGCATGCCGAGGAACCGGCCGAGCTGCTCGGGCGCCAGCCGGTAGGCGGCGTCCGGCAGCGCAGGCCGGTCGGCCCGGTGTCGCTGGCACCCGTGGTCGGACAGGCGGGTCACGAGCGCGGCGAGCTCGGTCGCCGCCAGCCGGCGGGGCTCGACCGGGAACGGCAACCGCGCCGGGAGCGCCGCCCGCTCGCCCACGGCGATGTCCTCGGCCGGCCGCCAGCCGTCGCCCAGCAGGAACGGGTGGTGGGGAGTGACGGTCACGTCCCGGCCGGACGCGAAGCTCACCCGCACGGTCCGCTGGACGCCGGAGTCGATCTTGGCCGCGATCGGCGCGGCCCGGACGGTGGTCCAGTCGAGCGTGACCACGGACCCGAGCCCGGGATCCCGGATCACGTCGTCCAGCCGGCGCGGCACGCCGGTCCGGGGGTCGAGGACGAGGCTGTCCCCGGTGAGGCACTTGCCGCTGCCGCCCTTGTACGAGCAGACGGAGATGACCTCGCCCCGCCGCCGGGGCTGGTGCGGTTCGACCACCGGCAGCCGCACCCCGGGCATGACGGGCTCGTCGTTGTAGGTGGTCAGCGCCCGCGGGGCGGCCCACGCCGGCCCCGACCCCGCCGACGGCCCGACCCACCCGGCCAGCTCGAGGGGCTGCGCCGGCAACTGCGCCCACGACGGCACACCGCTGGCGTCCGCGGGCGGTGCGTCGAGGCCGGCCGCGCCGGTGTCGCCCGGCGCGCCGGTCGGCGTGTGAGCGACCTCGTCGGCGAGCGCGGCCCCGTCGCCGGCGAACGCGGCCCCGAGTGCGGCCAGCAGGCCGCGACCGCCAGGCGGGTCCGCGGGTGGGAGGACGACCCCCGCTGGGTCACCGCCCGCCCCGGCGTCGGTGCCCGATGCGTCGCCGTCGACACCCTCGCCCGGGCGGCCAGGATCGTGGGCAGCGGGCGGCTCGGCGGGACCCTCGTTGTCGTGGCCGGCGGCGCCGTTGGCATGACGGGTGCGGTCGAGCGCGGCGGGTGGGTCGACCAGAGCCGCGCCGGTGCCCGCGCGGGCCGCGACGACCCCGTCGCTCGGGAAGGCGGAGGCGGCGGGCGCGGCCAGGGCGGCGAACGGGGCCTCGATCAGCGCCGCCACGTCGGCCGGTCGGGCGCCGTTGCCATGGCCGGTGGGGACCTGTGCTGCGGGCGGATCGACCCGCGCCGGGCCGTCCCTGTCGGACGCCGCCGGGTCGGCCGGTCGGGCGCGGGTGTCGCGGCTGGCGGAGCCCTGGGTCGCGGGCGCGTCGGCAGGGGTCGAGCCGTCGCTCGGGAAGGCGGAGGCGGCGGGCGCGGCCACGGCGGCGAACGGGGCCTCGATCAGGGCCGCCACGAGGGTGCCGTCACCATGGCCGTCGGGGCTCTGCGCTGCGGGTGCGCCGGCGTGGCTGCCGTCGGGCCCGGCTCCGGGGTGGTTGCCTGCCGCTGCCGGCGCGGCCGGGTCGCCCAGGGGCGGGGTCGTGGGGGGTGGCCACGGGTCGGTGGCCGGGGTCAGGGGTGCGCCCTGCGGTTGGGGCCAGGCGTCGCCCGGGCCCAGCGGGCGCGGTGGGGGTGGCGGCGGGGCCGGCTGCATCGCGACGCCGACCGGGGGGCCCAACGGGTCGGGACCGTCGGTGTCGGTGTCGGTCGCGGCGTCCTCGTCGCCACCCAGCCTGGTGGGGTAGACGACGCCGTTGCGCTCCCGGCGGCCGTTGGTGCGGAACGGCGGGAGGACCAACTGGTTGTCGCCGAACACCCGGTCCCCGCCGTCGATCGGCAGGAAGAACGGGACGTCGCCCGGCAGGCTCGACAGCGCGGCCAGCACGTCGTTGGCGGTGAACGGGGTCGACAGGACCTGCAGGTTCTCGTGGGCCGCGAACGTCCCGCGAGCGCCCGGCAGGCCGGCGAGCACCACCGCCCGGAAGCCGCCCCTGACCAGCGTGTCCGGGAGGCGGTGGACCGCCGGGTCACCCGTGTCGGCGACCACGCACAGGAGCGTGTCGCGACTGGCGCCCCTGGCGCGGCCGGCCAGCTCGGCGCCGACGTCCGCGCCGCGGTCGATCGTGACCACCTCGGCGCCGGCCGGTCCGGTCTCCTCGAGGAGGTAGCCCAGCTCCGGCAACCCGATCACGACGATGCGCAGCCTGTCAGCCATCGTTGCCTCCCGTGTCACGCCGCCGTGGGCGACGGTCCGGCGCTGCGCGCCCTGCGGTCGTCGACGTTGGTGGAGAACGCCCGGAACACCTTGTCGGGGATCGGGTCGTGGAGGACTGCCGAGCGCCGGCCGCCCAGGTCCCGGTGCAGCGACACCGCCGCCCGGCCCGGGAAGTCGGCCGTGCGGCGCCGGGGGCCGGCGTCGCGCAGCATGCGGATCCGCTCCTCGGTGACCTCGAAGCCCACCAGCTTGATGGCCGCCGCCGCCTCGGCGTCGTCGTCGAGCGCCATGGCGAACACCCGGGAGATGTAGGTCTCCATGCCCTTGGACAGCACGTCCGACGGCAGCTGCGAGGCGTAGACCAGCCCCACGTTGAGCGAGCGGCCCTCCCGCATCATCTTGCTGTTGAGCTGGACCGTGTCCGCGTGCCCGAGGACCGTGTGCGCCTCGTCGGTGGCCATCACCCCGCCGTCCGACAGCGACAGGATCCCGACCGACGCGGTGGTGACGCAGCGGATCGCGGCCAGCGAGATGCGCTCGGCGTCGGTGTAGACCTCCTTGACCTGCGACGGCAGGTTCAGGTCCACGTCGAACTCGATCAGCGTCAGCGCGCTGGACAGCTCGTGCTCGTCGAACCTTGGGCGGGGCCGCATCCCCACCGCCAGCTGGAACAGCGGCGTCGACTCCCACATCTTCTCGATCAGGTCGACCACGACCGGGTCGTCGACGCAGGTCAGGGCCTCGCCGACGCACCCGGCCCCGCCCACCGCACCGCGGTTGAGCCCGAACCGCAGGGCGGTCCGCTGCCGCTGGTCGAGGTCGATCACCGTGGTCACGAAGTTGGCGGCGATGCTGGCCGCCGTGTCGGGCCGGGCGTAGCGGAACGGGTCGAAGGCACCGCCGCCCTCCTCGCTGGCCAGCGTCGCCAGCGACACGCGCTCGGCCGTCCGGTCGGTGTCCCGGTTGACCAGGTCGACGAAGGGCTGCAGCGAGTCGAACCCCTTGGGGTTGACCACGATCACCCGGTGCCCCATCAGCACGCTCTGCAGGCACAGCAGCTGGAGGAGCATCGTCTTGCCGCTGCCCGGCCGCCCGCACAGGTACGTGACCGGCGGCTTGTCGTGGCGGGACGCCGCCATCGGGTCGAAGTAGACGGGCGTGCCGTCGGGCAGGCCCTGCCCCACGAACGCTCCCTCGGGGTCGCCCAGGTCGGTGAACGAGGCGATGCCCGAGTACGCCAGCATGCCCAGGTTGAGCCGCTGGGGCCACGGAGAGCACCGCACGCGGGACGTGGGCTGGACCTCGTCGAGCGCCAGCATCTGACGGTGCTCCAGCGGCCGGGTCTCGATGCCGTACATCGTCGACAGGTACTCGACGAAGGTCTCGCTGGCGTGGCGGGGCGGGGTCCGCCGGCCGAAGATCACCGAGCAGTCATACAGCGACGGCATGTCCCGACCCTGGGCGTATTCCTGGCGGATCGCCCGGGTGAACTCCAGCCGCTCGGACTCCTCGCTGTCCTCGTCGTGCGGGTTGTTGATCCGGTCGTCCTCGCGGTCCTTGCTCTGGAGACGGACGGAGCGGCGCAGGTCGCGGTTGGTGTCCTCGCCGGTCTGGAGCTGGGCCCGCAGCGACACGACCTGCGGCCCGTGGTCGAGGTTGAAGGCATCGGCCAGCCACATGGCGTGGGGGGCGGAGAACATCGGCGCCCCGAACCGCTCCAGCGTGACGAACTCCAGCTCGTCCCGGGAGTTGACGACCAGCTTGTCGGGGAGGCGGATGACCTCGGGCTCGGCGTGGCGCCCGTCGTTGAACCAGGCCTCGAGCCGACGGCGCTCGGCGTGGGTCGGCGCCCGGCACTCGTGGCGGCGGAGCACGGCGGCGATATGCCGCCGATCGGGCTCGAACGCGGCGTAGTCGGTCGGCTTGTCACCCAGCACCGACCCGACCAGCTCGACGGTCATGTCGACGATCGACCGGGAGCGGGCGGCGGCCATGGCGTCGAGGTCCCGCAGCTTGACGCCGAGGTAGGTGGCCTGCTGGGGGACGTGGAGGCCGTCGAGCACGTCGGCCAGGTACGCCTCCTCGGCGGGCGTCGGGGTGCCGGGCGGGACCTCCGGCGTGCCCTCCCACCGCACCGACAGCACGTGGATGTCCCGGTAGCTGGCCGTGGACTTGATGCCGAACGCACGGGACAGGCTGGTCTTGCCGATCTCGTGCAACACGTTCTCGATGCGCCGGCCGGCGTCCAGGATCGCCCCGTCGTCCTCGTAGAACAGGGGGTGGTTGCGGACCACGGCGTACAGCCACAGGCTGCCGTCCCGGCCGGTGTAGAGCGTGAACCCGCTGCCGGTCTCCCGCTCGACCCACGGCGTGGCGCGGAACGCCATGGTGGACCGGTCGACGGTCCCGGTGCCGCCCCCGTCGTCGGCGAGGCGGCGGTAGAGCCTACGGACGTACCTCATGCCGCCGGCACCGCCGCGGTCGTGGTCGGCGATGCCGTCGTCGCCGTCGAGGAGCCGTCCTCGTCGCCGATGCGGGTGGCGTTCTGATAGGCGTCGAGCTCCAGCGCCCCGCCGGCCGGACCCCAGGCGACGATCTCGGGAAGCGGCTCGTGGGCGTGCTCGATCAGCAGGTCGAACGAGACCCGGGTCGTGACCGCCGGGTCGTCCACGGCCGCCAGCCCGAGCTCGACGTGGGTGCCGGCCGCGCCGTCGGTGCGGGTGAACAGGCCGCCGACCACCGGCTCGCCCACCAGCTGCCACGACCCGAGGCCGACGTACTCGACGCCGTTGCGGGAGTCGCCGGTTATCTCCAGGAGCTGGCGCCGGTCGTCGGCGGCGAAGGCGGTCGCCCACTCGGTGATCCGCTCCCGCAGCGTGTCCGACGGCTGGTCGGTCTCATAGGCGGCCGACCAGTCGAGCGAGGCCAGGTCGCCGGCGGCGGTGTCGGGCACGAACGGCTCGATGGCGGGGACGGCGCCGAGGGCGGGGGCCCCCCGGTCGGTCTGGATGACCGGCACCGCCAGGACGAACGGCCCGCGGGCGGCCCCGACCAGGTAGCGGTGGGTCTCGACCGTGCGCCGCGACGCCTCCCCCACCGGGATGGTCGCCACCTCGGCGCCCATCGAGATCATCCAGGTGTGGGCGATCGGCTGGGGCACCGGACGCTCGGCGGCGAGCAGGTCGTCCTCCAGGGACTCTCGCCCACCGGCGGCGCTGATGCCGTCGGCCACCGGCACCGGCAGCGGCTCGCCGTCCAGGTAGCTGTGGGCCACGACGGCGGCGAAGTCGGCGTGGGTGGCCTCGAGGACCGGGTCCTCGGGCTCTGGCCGGTTGGCGATGGCGGCCATGCAGCCGACCGGCCCCGAGAGCGCGGCCAGGATCACGACCGCGAGGATCAGCCGGTACCGCCGGTTGAACCGGCGGGGGCTGGAGAACTCGCGGGGCACGGCCGTGCGTTCGAGCGCCATCATGCGGATCGTCGCCTCCTCACGGGCGCGGAGCATTCCCGGCGGCGCGGCGTGCCGCGGCCGGTATCGCAGCATCGGGGTTGACCACGTTCAGCGGTGAAGGGAATGCTCCTCGGCGGATGGCGAAGACCGAGACGTTCGGCGACCGCTGCGCCACGTGCCGCAAGCGGCCGGCGGTCGCCGCGCCGGTTCCGGCGCCCGGCGGCTGCTGCGAGCCGTGCTGGCGCCGGGCGCTCGCCAGCCCCGCCGAGTCCGACCGCAGCGAGGCCGCCCGCCGGCCCGGCGCCCCGACGTGGGCGCTGGCGGCGCTGGCCGCCGACCGCTCCCCGCTCGTGCGGGCCGAGGTCGCCCTGCGCGCCGACCTGCCCGACGACATCGTCGCCGCACTGGCGGATCCCGACCGCGAGCCGGACCGGACCGTGCTGCGGCGCATGGCCAAGCATCCGGCGCTCGGCGCCCACGCCCCGCGGCTGGCGGCTGTCGACGACCTGGTCGTCCACCGGCAGCTGGCCGGCAACCCCAGCACGCCCGCCACCGTGCTCGCGATCCTGTCCCGCCACGACGACCCTGCGGTCCGCCAGGCGGCGCGGGCCCGGCTGGTGGGCGCCGCGCTCGACGACGACGTCCGCAGCCGGCTGCCCGTCGGGGTGCGCGCCTACCTGGCCGCGCCACCCGGTCGGACCCCCTCCCGGAGCCCACGCTCTCCCTGACCTGGGCGCCCCGCCGGGCGCCCACCCGCCGGGGCGGGTGAAAAACCGCTGGTGGCAACACCTGTGGCAACCTCGCGGGCAACCCTCGCGGACGACCGTCGGAGCCATGACCGGCTCCGTCTGCGACCGCCTCGACGCCGAGTGGCGCGTGCTCGCCCGGCGCCCGGCCCCCGAGACCTGGCTCGCCCCCGGCGGTGGGCTGGCCGAGGCGCTCGGGGCCGGGGCGGTGGGTCCCGGGCCCGTCCTGGGGGGTCGGGTGGTGGGCGTGCGCGCCGGTCGTGACGCCGGCGAGCGGGCGGCGGCGATGCGCCGGCACCCGGCTGGGTTGGTGCGGTTGGGGGCAGTCGTCGACCGGTGCCGGGACCGGTCCGATCCGGCGACGGGGAACCGGGTGCTCGGGTCGGTGCTCTCCTTGGCGGCCGGCGGGGACGAGCTGGCGGCGCGGCTGGCACTGCAGGCCCTGCTGCCGGTCGTGGCGTCGACGGCCGCCGGGATGGCCGGCTACGTCGGGCGGTGGGGGCCGTGGGCGTCCCGGGCCGAGCTCGACGGCGAGGCCGCCGCCACGATGGCCGAGCTGGTCCGGTCCCCCCTGCCGGACGGCTCGGCGTGGCCGGCGGCGCTACTGCGGTCGCGTCTCCGGGACCGGCTACGGGTCGTGGTGCAGCGGCACCGGCGCACCTGGGACCGGGAGCCGGCGCTCCGGGACGACGACCGCCATCCGGCGACCGACCTCGACGAGGCGCACAGCCTCGTGGAACGCATGGCCCGGCTCGTGGTCGATGCCACCGTCGGTGGCCACATCTCGCGGGCGGCAGCGCAGACGGTGCTGGTCACCACGGTCTACGGGTGGGACACGGCCAGCCTCGCCCGGCTCACCGGCCGGGACGTACGGGCCGTGCGCACCCACCGCCGCCGCACCGAGCGGCGGCTGGGTGCCGTGCTGGTGGCGTGACGCCGGTCAGTGGTCGTTGGCGGCCTGGCGGAGCCCCTTGCCCTTGTCCCGGTACTCGGCCAGCGCCGTGGTGAAGAACTCCTGGGTCTCGGGCTGGAGGGCGTCCAGGGCGTCGAACGTCGTGGCCGCGGCCTCGGCCTCGCGGCGGACGGCCATGAACCCGTCGACGTCGCCCTGGTGGAGCTTGGCCATGGCCAGGTCCCGGTAGAGGCCCTCGTGGCCGGGGACCGCCCGCTGGCCCTGGCGGGCGGCCCACTCGGCCAGCCGGGGATCGTCGGCCGCCAGCGCCAGCTCGCCGAGGCGGTGGGAGGCGTCCGTGACGATGCGCTCGAGGGCGTACGAGATGCCCTCGGCGCTCGCCCAGCCGTAGCCGCCGGGCGGCGTGTCGCTGAACGGCTGGGAGCGGACCAGGCCGAGCGCGGTGCGCAGCAGCTTGATCTCGCAGTCGGCCGGAGCCCGGCGGGCGGCGGCCACCAGCGCCTGGAAGCGCCGGTAGTCGGACCGCACCGCAGGTCCGAGCTCGTAGCTGCCCGCCGCGAAGGCCGGGAGGATGTGCTGGTAGCCGGCCGCCGACCGACCGAGCGCCGTCCGCGTCCGGGACACCGCCTGGCGCAGCGACGTCGCCTTGAACCCGGGCGGGAAGACGGCGTCCCGCAGCCGGTCGCCCGTGATGGCGCCGTCGTGGACGGCCAGGTAACAGACGATCTCGACCGACCGCTGGCGGGGCTCGTGCTCCCACCCCGTGACCTGCGGCGAGCCGAGCACGACGACCTCGACCTCACCCGGCTCGAGGATCGAGCGGATCAGCGCCGCGTAGCGGGACTGCACGTCCACGGTCTCCTCGGCCACCGGCGCCGCCCAGCCGGGCACCGGCACGTCGTCCCCGTCGCCGCCCTCCGCGTCGGGCTCGTCCGTACCGGCGGCTGCGGGGGCGGTGGGCATCGCCGGCCACACCGGCAGCTCGGGTGTGGGCGCCGGCGCGGGGGCCTCGGCCGCCGCCGCCTCGACGCCCTCGGCCGCGCCGGTGAGCAGGCGGGCCGTGTCACCGGCGGTGCGGGCGTCGACCCCGCTGAGCCGGACGGACAGCCCGTAGGGGTAGAGCGTGGCGTAGCCGTCGGCTCCCGCCACCAGGCGCACGGTGGCCCGGGGGACCGGCCCGGCGGCGACGACCGCGGCACCCCGGGCGGGGACGCTGGCGTCCACGAGGGGCTGGTCGGCCCCCCGGGTCGAGATCACGACGGTGAGCGGCGGCCACGGCTCGCGCCCGGCCGCGCCCCGCGCGGCCTGGGTCGACGGTCGGAGCCCGAGCGACCGGGTGGTGTCGGCCACGACGCCCGCGACGGTCCCGGGCACGTCGTCGAGGCCGAGGAGCGCCACCTGCTCAAGGGCGGCAAGCTCGACCAGGCCGCCCACCAGTCGCAGGTCCACCTCGCCGGCCCACGGGGCGGTGGCGACGTCGAGGGCCACACCGGACAGCCAGGCCCGCACCACGGCCTCGTCACCCTCCACGCTGGTCAGCCCGAACTGCTCGACGTCGACGAGGATCGTGCTGCCGTCGTCGGCGGTCCCCAGCGTCACCAGGCCCGGCGTGTAGGGCGGCTCGTCGGCCGCGATGCCCCGGATCTCCGACAGGTCGGGGCACTTGAGGCGCCACTGCCACCCGGACTCGTCGGCCGCGAAGCGGGGCGCGCCCTGGCGGGCAGGCTCCGACAGGAGCAGCTCCAGCCCGTGGGGCCCGGTCCGCACGCCCACCACGGAGACGGGAGCCCCGGTCGAGCGCACGGCCCAGGTGAGGTAGC
>Ga0114129_10001630_pt1 | contig 30480 bp, 22 predicted proteins | sample RhiMetdeltSRZDD1_FD_80071 | JGI IMG/M metagenome (GOLD analysis project Ga0114129, IMG submission 80071) | Populus rhizosphere microbial communities from Tennessee, USA - Rhizosphere MetaG P. deltoides SRZDD1 (version 2) (version 2) | ecosystem: Host-associated > Plants > Roots > Rhizosphere >...
TAGGTTTTCTTCAACTCATCGGTATTGCGAAATCTTTCATCGGCCCAAAACTCAAACCAGTTACGCACATCCATTACCCGGCTGCGGAAACTTTCATTTTTATCAAGGTCGTCGATCAGCGGTTGCACCTTTTGGGTAAAGTGCCGCGATTTTTCTTCAAAACTGCTTTGCTGCCAGTTGGCCACCTGAGGCAGTGCATCGAGCAAACGAGCCCTGAATTCTTTAATATCCGTACCTGTAGGCACAGGCCTTTTGCCCAGCTGAATATATGTATCGGGCAGGCGGTTAAAATTAATACCGCTTAACGACTGGTTCAGTCGTTGCACGCTATTACTGATATCGCGCTCCCACTTTTCCATCTCTTCATTAAGCCCGCCGATTTTGTAGGTGATGGTATCGTTGATGTAATTTTCAAAATCGCGTTTGAAGCGGGGCAGGTTTTCATGCACCAGTTTATTCAACCACTCAATATATTCATTGGCATAAGTGGCCTCTTCGGGTAAATGTTGCACATCGCCTTCCCACTCGGGCGAGAATTTGCTTTTTAATTCCGATGAAGGGTTTTTAATACGATTAATGCATCGGTCTAACTGTGTTTCTTCGCGGTGCAGTTCGTCTTTCTGTTTTTCGTGCAAACGGGTTTTTTCATTTTTTATATTCTCATATATTTCATCGATGTTCTGCAAACTGATTGATGATAATATGGCGGCCTGTTGCTGCTGAAACTGTAACAGGGCATCTTTATCGTGTTCATTTATATGTTGCAGCAGCGGTTGCAATGCTTCCTGTTGCGCCTGGTATTGCTGAGTACGATCTTCAAGTCGCGTTTCATCCCGTACCAGCTGACCACGCTGATTTTCTGCTTCATCTTTTTTCTGTTGAATATCCAATAGCTGCGCTTTTAAATTATCCAGCTCTTTATTGGCTTTTCGCAGTCCTTTTATCTGTTCCTGTATTTTATGAATGTTACGCTGTATGCCGGCTATGTCTAACAAGGCAAAACCTTTATGTTCATGTAGCCGCGAAATGGCATAGAATTGCTTTTGCAGCCTGGCTGTTTTGCTTTTACATTTTTCAAGGGTTTCACTGGCCTTTACAATGTCATCGGCCAGCTGGTTCCTTTTCTTTATCAGGAATTCTTTTTTCTTATCGTTATTCCATCCCATTACATAATTACCGGCATCATTTTTTTCGGGGCGGTCGTCTTTTTCATGGCGCGACCTGTTTTTTATCAATCCGTTCAATGTAATGGCCTTATCGAACCGGTCGAGTGTTTTTTCATCGTCGACACATACATAATCAAACTGCCTGATGATTTGCTGTTGTACCCAATTGCTTAATTTGTTATCGGGATGAAACTCCAGTTTTTCATATACCGTATCATCTTCAGGATTTTGCACCAGCGGATTATCGGTAATATGTTCATATACCAGTCGGGCCCGCAGGTTATTATTATTTACGAACCTGTTCACTTTTTTATAGTGTTTATCGGGCACCAGCAAGCGAAGCGAAAACGCCCGTAGCAGTTTTTCCAAAGCCGGCTGCCATTCCATGGAGTTTGACCTTACCTGCATCAGCTCACCGCAATAGGGCAGGTCATTTTGATCAATATTCAATGAATCGCATAATTGTTTGCGAAGATTTATCAAATGGGCCGGAATATTATTTTTGCTTTGCAACAGATTGTTCAGTTCATCTTCTATTAGCTTTTTTGCGCCATCCGATTTTTCTTTTGTTCGTTTTGCATCGTATTCATCTTCTTCATTATTCCTTTGTTTTGTATCCAGCTCCAGCTTTTTACGGTTGGCATCTTTTACAATGCGGTTATAAGTAGCTTCATCGGCCGGGTTCTTTTCTTCAAGATGCAGATCATCGCACCAGCTGGTAAATAAAGTAAGGTTTTCATTGGCCTCCAGCTTTTTTAATTCAAGGTCCTGCACATCTTTTTCAAGCTGCTGCATGCGCTGACCCGCTTTATTCTGATCTATATTGTTTTTAATAACTCTTTCTTCTTCTTGCAACTGGTCGTAAGTGATTTTTACAACCTGAATTTTTTGCTGAATATCTTTTATTGCGGCATTACTTTCTTCAATAGCCTGATGCAATAATTCATTTTTGGTATAGCTGTTCCATATTCTGGCGGTTTGCAATACCTGTTCCGTTACCTGAATTTCTTCTTTTAACGTATTCCAGGCGGTAAAGTGTTGCTGAATGGGTTGCAGTAATTTTATCTGTTCTTCGGCTTTATCAATATTACGTTGTGCATCCAGCAGGGTAGCCAAATGCTTTTTCAGCTCCTGAAAAGATTCTTCCATATTGCGCGGCTCAAGCATATGGGTCCTGATAAATTCATCGAGGTTACCCAACACTTTAATACCAACGGTTTGGTTAAACAGTTGCAACGCCTGCACGCTTTGCATGCCCAATACGTGCACCAGTTGCTGTGCATATTTGCTGGCGGCATCAAACCATTCAACCTGTTTACGGCTGCCTTTATTGTAGCGCTGATCGATGCTGCGCTTCCAGTTACCGCTTAAATCAAACGGCTTAAAATCTTCTTCTACATGCAATGCTTTATGGGCAATACCAAAGACCCTTTTCATATCGCCACCCGAAAAATACCGTACCTGAAAAAGGGTTACTGTTTGTTCGGCTTCGTTGGCAAAATTGGCGATCAGAATGCTATAGGCTTCTTCTTTATTTTCGCGCAGGTACAGCGTTTTAAGGGTATTGGTGCTTTCGCTGTTCATTGAGCCGTAGCCACCCATTACATAGGTTTCTTCGGTACGGTCGCCCTTTTTTTCACTGCCACTGCTCTGGTTATAAAAACGGTATTTTTTTTCAGGAACAATCAGGGTAAGCAGCGCATCAACAAAAGTAGTTTTGCCGCTACCGTTGGCCCCGGTTAATAAACTGGTTTCACCCAACGGTTTAATGCTGTGCACTACATCGTCGAATGTTCCCCAGTTAAATATCTCTATGTATTGTAACCGGAAACCGCTTTTCTGACTGTCGGTACTAAAAACACTTAACTGCATAATCTGATTAATCGAATTTTTTTGCCAACATTATATTGAACACGCTCAAATTGTACATTTTACTCAGCAACACGCTCCAGTTCTTTCACCTCTTTAAACTTTTGCATTTGCATATAAAAGGCATCCAGCTCTTCGCTGCTCACTTTAGCTTTTATGATTTTCTTAATGCGAAACTTTTGCTCATCGGCCAGATCGTGATGCTCTGTTTTATCTAAAAAACCATTCTCTTCTGCCTTATCAATTAACCGGTCAATTTCTTTCAGGAACTTAACGCGGCTGGCATTTTCTTTAAAGAACAATTCGGCGTACTCTTTTATTTCCCTTCGCTTTTTTATCAGTTCCCTGTTGGTTGCCTCACCCACTTCAAATTCGGCCATCATTTCGCGCAGCAATACCAGCATTACGCTTTCTTCATAAATAAGCGACCTTCTTTGAATCCAGGTAACCGAACTATCTTCCTCGTCGTTGAGGGTATGCTTTACATAAGCGTATCCATCCTGTTCATCGAGCACCAGTGTTAAACCCAGTTGCAGCAAAAAGCCCGTTAGCTCGGTTTTATATTGTATCAGTTTTTCCCAGGCGCTTTTTTCAACATATTCAATCGGCCCCTTCAGCAGTTTTATAAATACCGATGTATATGGTAATATTTTTTGTTGTGGGTTCATGTTCATTATTTACTAAATAACAAATAAGGCACTTCTACAAATTTTGTAGCCGTTTCATTTAACGGAATATGTTCACTGGTATTATGGATCACCTGTACGCGGCTTGCTTTATCGCGCAAAAAACCAAAATAGCTAACCACTTCGGCCAAACCGTTTTCAAGCGGCTGCAGTTCCAATACTTCTTTCAAAGTAGCTGTTTGTTTTTCTTTCAATGCCTGTTCTACTTTTTGCCAAAGTCTTTTTTTATCAATATGCGTAGTATTTATAATTCGGCTGAACCTTTCAGGATCGGCAATCTTTTCACTGGCGGCAACAGGTTGTTTAACCGAAACGACTGCTTTTTTTTGTTCAAACTGCAGCTTTCGTTCCATCACCATTTTTATTTCAACGCCTTCATCGAGCGTAATGCCGCAATTAACTTCTTCTTCCATCAAATCAAAGATCAGTTCCTTGATGTTACCTATTTGCTGGCGCAACCGTTTATGGCGGGCAATTTCTTTTTCGGTGATAATGCGACTGAGTTTCTCGGCCATTTTATCATTGGCATCGTATACGTTTTTACCTTGCTCTAATAATAATGATTTGATGTTTTGCAAAAAATCGTCATCCGCCTGTATACCGCGATCTTTCAATAGTTCAACCAATTGTTCGGTCAATTCCTTCCAATCCTGCTGACCGGCGCGGGAAATTAAAAAATCCCAGAATGCATAAAAGCTTTTACCCTGGTTACTGTTTCGTAAGGCATCGTAGGCTTCAAAGGCAAATCCAACAATGGCGCCTTTGTTTTGCTCGGCTTTGGTATGCTGTTCAACAATGGCGCGATGGATGCCTTTAAAATTATCTTCCACTTCCCTGAAATCGCTGATCAGTTCGTAACAAAGCCTGGTAAACAGCTCAAGCCGCTCCTGTACCTGAGCATTGCTGTAATTATCGGGGGCCAGTCCGTGTTCAATGGCCCTGATCTCCTTATCAATTTCAGCGCGGCGGTCTTTCAACATCTGCAAGCGCCGGGTTCTGTCGTCTTCGGTTTTTTCAACAATATCGCGCAACGAATTAAACAATAATTTAAATCGACTTTCGGTGCCCACGTGATTGCGCGCCTGCAGGGTCAACAGCCATTGAAACACTTTTTCGGTATGGGCGCTTAACTGGTACTGAACATTTCCTTCGGCATCCTGTAAATCCTGCAGAATTCTTTTTTGCACCCAGCTTAAAATGTATTTACGGCTTCGGGTTTCTTCATCTTCCCCAAAAATAATTTTAGCTTCTTCAAAGTCCTCGGTACCGTCGGCCTGTGCCGATAACGTTTCGGTAAGCAATTGTATCAACAGCTCTTCACCAATAATAAACCGGTTCTCTTCTTTATACACCTGATATAAAAAAGGCAAAAGCCAGCGGGCGCTCCGTTGCCGGAGCATTTGTATAGCGGGACTTGTAGTCAATAAAAATGATAAGTCTTCCTGTTTCATGGTCACAAATAAACGGCCTAAAATAGGCGAATTACGAATGCAATGCTGAATATGTTTCCCCCATTTTAGCTCGTTTTAGCATGGTTACTTGTTAATAAATTCCGGGTACCCAAACACCATTTTAATTTTTTTCTCATATCTTAAATATCTTAGAAGCGTTGGTTTTGTCAAATCTTTTTTTATATCTTCCTGCTTCTAATTTGTAACTTATCCATGCGCCTTGTAAAACAAAGCTTTCTCTATTTTAAGGAGGGTAATTCTGATAAAGCATATGAAATTGACCTGTGTGATGTAGGAAATGATAAATATGTGGTGAACTTCCGTTATGGCCGTAAAGGTTCCAACTTAAAGGAGGGCAGTAAAACCCCGGTTCCCGTTTCCTTAGCCGAAGCAGAAAAGATATACAATGCCGTTGAAGAAGAAAAATTATTAAAAGGATATACCACCTCCGAAAGCGGCGTTTCTCCCATTCCAAAAGCTTCTTTTAAACTGAATGCCGAAGTTGCGGTTAGCAACGATTGGATGTCGATGCCTGTTGGTCGCACCAAAGGTATTTTATTGCGCCTGCACCATGCAGTACAGGGCACCAATACAACGCCCCGCACTAAATGGAAGCTTTCGCGCACTATATGGAAGGCGGGTGAATATAAAATAAAAGAGGCAGCTCCTTATATTATTAAGTTGTATAATAATGGCGATATCCTGCATCAATATTGTTGCACCTGGTCATTGGCGCGCTGTGGCAACGAAACGGCTGCCGGCGCCTTACGGCAAATTCACAACGAACATACTTCACCGGTAATTGCCAAAATAGCAGGGGCCGGTTTAATATCGATATTACAGTCGCCCGAAAAAGAAGCGCATCTTACTTATTATATCAATTCGCTGCCCGAGCCTGTAAAGGAGGCTGTTGAAACCAATAAACCCTCAGCGCTGGAAGCGTTGTTGCAGGAAAGAATTACGCAACAACAGCCACAGTATAATTGGTTGGAAAGTATTTATCTTATTTCTGTCGAAAAAAAATGGATACGCCCCATTGTAAAAAAAATATTAGACCAGGCACCGTTCAAACCGGGATATTTTAAACATATACGGGCCGTTTTTAAACTGACCGAATTGTTAGATGACTTTGAAATATCAGGATTGCTGGCCTGCCGTCTTGAACGCGAACAGCAGGCATTTGTGCACTATCATTTTTCGACCGATACCGGCGAAGTATATATACCACAAATAAAAGTGCGCGTTAATCCGAATATTGAACTGCGAAAGCCAAACAGCCGGCTGGCCTATTCGCAAAAAACCCGCCGCTATTTGCGCGCCCGTGTAAACCGGCGTTTGCAACTACTAGGCAAAACAAACAATGTCGATTATGTGAAACTGGCTACCGGCATATTGATCTCCTATAATAAACAGTCAGATTTCAAAGAAGCGTTTTCAACTTTTGACTATAAATGGAATGGTCGCAATTATGCGAAGGTTGAAACAAGGTTTCCGCAAAACGCCCGGGCTGTGTTTATGCATAGCATATTAAGCGGCAATCATCCCGAAATTAAACTGATTGGCGGCGGCGCCATATGGCGTCTTAAATCTGAACAGGAATTATTGGCCAATAGTCAATCGGCTACACCGCGTGCCGGCAACAACAAACAGCAGGACGCAGGCATTTTTAAAAAGATCGCCGGCCTGTTTGGTAAAAAGAAAGAAGCCGCTCAGCAAGATCCCAACAATACACCCGAACCCGAACCATCGCCCGTAAATGAAAATGGCACTCCGTTTTTGCATTTATGGAACAAGTTGCCACAGTCGTACGTGCAATTGCTGATGGAAGCGCAGCTGGATGAGATACATGAATTTGCCAAAGGTGAACTTGTTAAACATCCTTCGTTTAACGAAATCAGGGAAAGACTCGATAAACAAGCCTGTAAAAAACTGCTGCTATCGCCGTACAATATTCCGGCTGAATTTGGTTATTCCGTTACCACACAAAAATACACTGCCGATACAGCAGATGCAGATCTTGTAATGGCCATGCTGAATTCAAGCCATACCGATGCACGTCTTAAAGGCAAACAATGGACCGAAGCCGGGCAGCAAAAGTATCTTCAGCAAAGTGATTTTGTAAAAGACCTGATCTTCGCATCGAACGATTCTATTGCAACATGGGCGAAAGAACTGATAAAGAACAGCACCCTGAGTGCCGATCTGAAAAATTCGGTAACGGGTAAAGCTATTGCCGAAATGATGCGTTTTTCAACAATGAATGCAGCTAATGAAGCCATTATTAAAAATGCATCGAATACTTTATTCGAATTATTTGGCAGTGAGCTGCAGCAGGTGCCTTTACCGGTTATTGCCGATCTGTTGCAACATCCTGTACCACCGGTGTTGCTGTTCGGTTTACAGGTATTGAAAGCGAAAAAACAACAGATCAACCCGCAGGAATTAAATAAATCGTTACTATTCGCACTGCTACAACATAATTATGCGCCGGTGCGCGATATGGGTGTATCATTACTGACCGACATCAGCGAAGATGTATTATTAAAATACCAGGAAGATATTATTCTCAGTTGTACATCGGCATTTCAAAATGTGCGGCAGGGGCTGGCGCCGGTTATTGCCCGCATGGCCAAAAAAGAAAAAGCGTTTGGTGATAAAGCGGCCGATGCGCTGATGCCTTATTTATTAAGAAAAGAAACCAGCGAAGGATTACACGACGATATCAGCGGGCTTTTATGCAATGAACTGAGCGATTATTTACAAAACGCCAATAAAGAAACGGCACTGAATTTATTATATGGTAATTATGCCGCGGCACAAAACGTGGGCATCATTATTCTTGAAAAATATACCGATCCTGCTCAGCTAACCATTGCACAGGTAATTGCCTTAGGTGGTCACGAAAATTTGAATGTACGCAACTGGTGCTGGAAGTTTTACCAGCAGCAAACAGCCCGTATTAAATATGAAAAAGAAGCAGCGGTAAAATTGCTCGAAAGCAAGTGGCAGGATACCCGGCAGTTTGCCATGCAATTTTTTCGCGATGCTTTTTCAGAAAGCGATTGGTCGATCGATGCATTGATCACCCTGGCCGACTCCATCAAACCCGATGTGGAAGCATATGGCCGCGAACTGATCACTAAATTTTTCAAAGGCGAAAACGGAACCGAATACCTGTTGAAGTTAAGTCAGCACCCCAGCGAAAAAATGCAATTGTTTGCCACCAATTACCTGGAACGTTTTGCGGCCGATGATGTACAAAAAATTCAGTCGCTTGAGTTTTATTTCCGTTCCGTATTAACAAGGGTAAATAAAAGCCGCATTGCCAAAAACCGCATCTATCATTTTCTGTTAACCGAGGGTCGTAAATCGGAAGAAGCAGCAAAAATGGTTGGCATTATTTTATCCGACGTATCTGCAACGGCAGCCATCGGCGATAAAGCAAAATGTATTGATGTATTGCTGCAGCTGAAGTCGCTGTACGAAGTGCAAACGCCGCTGAAGGTGAAGGAAATTGAAACACGGCCCTGAGCGTAGCCTGCCCGACTGTTGGCAGGTCGAAGGAGCGTCGGGGCGATACTGAGCGAAGTCGAAGTATAATGTTTACTTAACCTGTTCTTATTATAAAAAGCAATTCATGTTATTTAATTATCGCTTTGCGGGGAATTCTACGGTTACGAGCACATCGCATATGACCGGATTATCTTTTGCTCCCGATACCCTGCGCGAAAGTGCCTGGTTTGTAGGCAAGCTGCATAAAAAACTGCCTTTCCGTGAAGCCATTTCGGCCTTACATGATGTGGTAATAAGCGATTTGCGGTTCAAACCAAAAGATAAAACAGCATATAAAGAGTGGGTAGCACAAAACGAAGCCTTATTTCTGGCCCAATATATGGCCGGCTATGATGCGGTTGCCGCCAACAACCGTATTGAACAAATAAAGGCAGAACTGGTTGAAGTAGGTAATCAGAAAGAAAAATTAATGTCGCCGTTTTATAGTGCGCGAAAGAAATACTTTAACTATCTGTACGAAAAAAACCGCGAGGCGTGGATAGTGCTCGACCCGGTTATTACCATTCACCCCGACGAGCTGTTTTTTGAATGCTTCAGCCAGGACGAATCAACATATGGAAAACTGGGTTGTAATTATAATGTTTTTAAACAGTTAGATGATTATAAATGCGGCACTACCAATGTTGACTATTCTGCCGCCCTGTATGAAGAATTTCAAAAAATTCGCGATTACAAGGAAACAGAACTGAAAGTTGATCCCAGTGGCTTTACCGTTCAAACTACCAACGAAGAGCAATATAAAGAAGTAAAAATCGATTTGCCCGATAGCTGGGTGCGCGGCTTTTTACAGGTGAGCAGCGCCATGACGCTGCCTACCATTCAGTTCGATCTGCATCCTATGGATATTTATAGTATCTGTTTGCTGCTTCGACGTTTTAAAGAAAAAAGAGGTCCGCGTTCGCTGCGTTATGTACTGGAACCCGGCCATCCCGTAAAAATAGTTTTTGAACCCTGGGGCAAAGAAATCATCTGCGCCCGCAGTATTTATACCGGCAATTCAAAACACGAAATAAGAACCTGGGGAAGAAGAAGGTTGCTGATACTGGAAAGGCTGATCCCTGTTAGTAAAAAATTCACCGTTCATTTGCTGGGCACCGGATTACCGGCCTTTTATATTGCCGACCTGGGCGACATGAATTTTACATTAGGTCTCAGCGGCTGGACCGCCAACGACTGGAGCCATGCCGGTAATTTTGACTTGCTGGCGCCGCGCCTTGCCGTTGACGATGCCACCAAACAAAAAGTATTTGCCACCATGCAAAAAGAATGGCTCGGCACATCGGAACAAATAGCCCGCCAGCTGAACGTTGATAAAGCCAAAGTTGCAGGTGCATTAAGCGCCTATACACAGGCCGGCCGCGTTATATACGATTTAAACCGAAATGTTTACCGGTTACGTGAGCTAAGCCGCGAGCCATTGCCGTTCGAAAAGTTGCGTTTCGATAACCCGCGCGAAGAAATGGCGGCCCAGCTGTTGCAATCACAGGAAATAAAGTATGCCACTGAATTTATGGCGGCGGATAATTCCATGAAATTATCCGGTACCGTAAAGGGCAGCCGAAAAACGTATAATGCACAAATGACCATTGATGCAGATGAAAAAATAAAATCTGCCAATTGTGATTGCAGCTTTTATATCGAAAATAAATTATATAAAGGTCCCTGTGAACATATGCTGGCCATACGGCAGGCGTTTAATAAAACAAGGATCATTCAGGAGTCCTGAGCGAAGTCGAAGGAAGGAGCTAAATAAGCACTGAGCGAAGCCTGCCCGACTATTGGCGGGTCGAAGTGTCGAAGGAAGCACCGGGCGTAGCCGAGGTGCAAAAAAAGATTCGCGAATTATTTAGAAATTAAAAAATAGGAATTTATATTTGTTCACCGCATTTCGTGTTCTTTGACAGAGAGAAAAAATTACATGCACCTTGCTTCCGTAAGGAAAGAGCGATGTTTCGTCGCTCATGCAACATGACTATTTCATGCATCACCAAATGTAATCTTTACTATGGCACCCCGGTACTACTGTGACATTTTCAGTACCGGCACTGAGTGCCATAATATCACAGTAGTACCGGGGTGCCTTGCGTTGATTAATCTGGTCACCGGTACGCACGAAGGCAGCATGCTTCTCTCTGTCAAAACATGAATTCTTTTCTTCACCCAACATGGCAGCAGATAACCGAAACACCCGGCAGGAGTTATACGATCGTATCCGCGAAAGTTCAAAGGACGCAGTAGTACTGGAAGAAATGAAGCGTATGGGCTTTTGGGCTAAGAATGATAATGCTCCTTCTGTTCCCGAACTGTTAATCAAAAAAGAAAGTGAGCTCAACAAAGAGTTACAAAAGTTATATCAGGAAAAGTGGAAGTATCAGAATAAAGAAGCTGCTTTAAAAGAAATGCGGTTGAAGCGGATGGCTGAAACCAAATTGAAGCGTGAAGAAACTAAAAAGAAAAAAGAACAGCAACGATTAGAAAAAGCCGAAGCCTGGAAAAAACAAAAAGAAACAGAAATCATTTATCTGGGCGAAGGGGTTTCAATCGGCTTAAATAATATTGAGAACAATGTAGCTGCATTACAAAAGAACAATCTTCCTGTATTTAATAACGAAAACGAACTGGCCAATGCCATAGGTATTCCGCTGAAAGAACTTCGCTTTCTATCGTTTTCGCGAAAAGTATCTACCGTATCACATTACCGCAAGTTTTATATACCTAAAAAATCAGGGGGCAAAAGATTGATCTCTGCACCCATGCCCCGTTTAAAAAAGGTGCAATACTGGGTACTGCAAAATATACTTAATAAAGTAGCGATTCACCCGGCAGTTCATGGCTTTGCCTTACAACGCTCTATCATCAGCAATGCGCAACAGCATATTGGCAAATCGGTGGTAGTGAATATCGATGTAAAAGATTTTTTTCCTTCCATTCATTATAAAAGAGTAAAAGGATTATTACAGCAACTGGGCTATTCAGAAAAAATAGCGGTTATACTGACGCTTCTTTGTACCGAAGCTATTACCGAAGAAGTAACCATAGATGGTAAGAATTATTTTGTACAAAAGGGTGAGCGGGTGTTGCCGCAGGGAGCACCAACAAGTCCGGCTATAACCAATATTCTTTGCCATAAATTAGATAAGCGGTTGCAGGGACTTGCCACCAAATGTCAATGCAGTTATACACGTTATGCCGATGATATCACTTTTTCATTCAACAATGCAGAAGTAAATGCACAGCAATTAGTGTGGCGCATTAAAAAGGTGTTGACCGATGAAGGGTTTACGGTGCATCCTGAAAAGATCCGCATTATGCGTAAAGGCGCCAGCCAGGAGGTAACAGGCATTGTGGTGAATGAAAAATTAGGCATTAACCGTAAAAAGCTACGACAATTCAGGGCTGTTTTACATCAGCTAAAAACAAAAGATGCGGCGGAATTAAAATGGGGAAATGGTAATCTGGCAAGTGCAGTAAGCGGGTATGCGAACTTTGTAAAAATGGTTAAGCCTTTGCAGGGAACTACATTTCAAAAGCAGATCGACACGCTTTTGCAAACGCAACGGTTACAATATCCCGCAACAGAAATAAAAGCGCCAACAAGCAACAATCAAACGCCACCGCCTGCACCCAACAATTCATCTGAGAATAAAGAGGATGATAAGCCGTGGTGGAATGTGACGTAATTTTTATGCTTCGCGCTTAACAAAAATCTTTGCGGGCATGTAGCCAAATACAAACTGTGTTACGGCGCATAGCCACATTTGCTGCATTACCTTTTTGCCTTCAAACTTTTCCATCAGGTAAATGCCGCCACCAATAATGGGGTCGCACAACTCCATCAGCAATAACACATCTGCTTTTTCAAATGGTTCGTCGGCCATTGTAATGGTAACATGATTGGCGCCATTGGCCATTACATCGAGCATGGTATCGGCCCCTAAAACCATTTGCAGATCACCTTTCTCGCCTCCGTTAGCGAGGTACTCGGGCAGGTCGATAAACCACTGACCGGTTTCTTCTTTTATGAATTTGTGGGTTTGCATGTGATAAAATTAAAATTCATTTTCACCTGAACGTATAAGCGGCAGTGATATTGATTGAAATCAATCGAAAAGAAACCCAATCAATCTCATATGCAACCTGAATCAATGCATCACAACCAGCTTAATACAAAAGCATTAGTAAATAAAATGTGGGGCGTGAGAGATTCAAACTCCCTGCGTTTCTTATGTAGCAGATTTACAGTCTGCCGTAACTCCATCATCGTTACCGACGCCCCGGAAAATATGTGCGGAGGGCAAAGGAATCGAACCTTCATCCCATTGTTAAACGAGAAACATCTTAGCAGGATGCCGCAGCAAACCAGTATCTGCCTACTCTCCATTTTTAAATAACTCAATTCAACTAACTTATATTTTCTTCATAGCATGCTCGCGAAGCCCGCCTATGCCAGGGCTTCGGCGGGCAAAGGCGGAAGGTGTAGGACTCGAACCTACAAGCGCTGTTACACGCACGGCAGTTTTCAAGACTGCTGCATTACCGGTTATGCTAACCTTCCGAATGAGAGCAGGATGGGAATTAAACCCACATTGCATTGGTTTTGCAGACCAATCCCTCTGTCAGTATTGGGTACCTGCTCATGGTAATAGTAGTCGCACCGGGATTTGAACCCGGACTGTACAGATTTTAAGTCTGTTGTCTCCTTCCTGTTGGACTATGCGACTATGCATACGAGTAACCCCTGTGAGATTCGAACTCACACTATGCTGTTTCTAAGACAGCAGCCTCTTCCGTTGGGCTAAGGGGCTAAAAACAAAAAACCCTTCAAGTGCTTTACCTGAAGGGCTTTAATGCGTTTATTAAGTTTTATTTATGTGCTAACTTTTATTCGCATACATATAACTGCCCCTCAGCCAGTTGCTATAACAACTGAGCGATAATGACAGTAAATATGAATTGTTGCGAATCATGATGCAAAAATAGTAAAAGATTGTGAACTACAAAACTTAAGTAGTAATCAATTTTATTTCACCGGCACATTGTCTTTCCACCGCCACAGGTACATGCATGCATAGGTGCGGTAGGGGCTCCACTTTTTCGAAATGCGAAGCATATCTTCCTTAAACTGTTTTTTATCGGAACGATCGAGTTTGTATAAAGCGATCATGGCATTTTGAATGCCCAGGTCGTCGATGGCAAAAACATCTTCGCGGCTCAATGCAAACATCAGCAACATTTCTACCGTCCAGCGGCCAACCCCTTTAATACGGGTCAGGTATTCGATCACTTCTTCATTTTCCATTTTATGCAGCGTGCGATGGTCCATACCAAATTCAAGGGCAAACCTCGCCACATTTTGCACATAGCTGGTTTTGGCATTTGACAACCCAATCGATCGTAACAATTCGGGCGAAGTATCAATAATTTGTTCGGGTAATGGATCTTTACCTTCATAAAGGTTTAAAAACCGCTGATGTATTACAGTTGCAACTTTTGTTGAAAGCTGCTGGCTCATGATGGAAGCGATGAGGTAGGTACAAACATTTTTTCGTTTAACAAGCGTAAACGGACCGTGCGTTTCGATCAGCTTTTTTAATTTTTTATCTTTCGAAAGGTGTAAGGTATAATCTGACATCCGGACTTCTATTTAAATTTGTTTGTATGCAACGAAATCTGATCATTACTAAAGATGGATCTCATTCGGTTGAAATTCCTGAAATGCAAGTGCTGTATCATTCGGTACATGGCGCCATACAGGAATCGTTGCATGTTTATATAGCGGCCGGGTTACAACACTGGCTTACCCAACATACCGAATCAACCGAATGTACAATTTTTGAAATGGGTTTTGGTACCGGCCTCAATGTACTGCTTACATTAATTGCAACCGAAAAATTACCACAGAAAATTTTATACGAATCAGCGGAAGCATATCCACTGGAACCAGCCATCACCGGTCAGCTGAATTATTGCGATAGCCTGCAACGCCCCGATCTGAAATCTTTATTTCAATTACTGCATCAATGCGAATGGAATAAAGCTATTGCTGTTACCAATAACTTCACACTAAAAAAAGCAAACACCCCGCTTATTAACTTTTCAACCAGCCAACTTTTCAACATCATTTACTACGATGCATTTGCCCCCAGAGCTCAGCCTGAACTATGGACGGAGCCTGTTTTTCGGCAACTGCTTGCCATGCTTACTCCCGGCGGCATACTGGTAACCTATTGCAGCAAAGGGTCGGTACGAAGGGCCATGCAGGCAGCCGGCTTTGCCGTAGAAAAATTGCCCGGACCGGCAGGTAAACGCGAAATGCTAAGAGGGTATAACTCTTAGCGCTACTGCATCCGGGGCGCTGGCGCCATCTCACGCGAACGTATAACTTATCCCGCCATCTTTTTCATCTTTCAATAAAATACCCAGCTGCTGTAATTGCTGACGTATTTTATCGGATGTAGCGTAGTCTTTTCTTGCCTTGGCTTCTTTACGTATTTCAATCAGCAGTCCAATTACGCCTTCGAGTTTGCCATCTTCTTTTTCTACTTCGCCTTTCAGGCCCAGTATATCTTCGATGTACAGCTTGAAATACTTTTGCAACAACTGCATGGCAGATGCGCTGAGCGCATCGGGTAAAATGTGTTTGTCTTTTATTGAATTGATCACCGGCGCCAGCTCAAACATATTGGCCAGCACTTTAGCGGTGTTGAAGTCATCATTCATAAAATCATCCATTTCATGCAACAGCTTCTTTATCTTCTCATCCAATGCAGGATCCTTTCCGACCTCCGACATCTGACTTCCGACTTCCAGTTTCTGCAGCACCTCATAGGCTTCCCATAACCTCTTTAGCCCCTTTTCCGATGCCTGTAATGCTTCGTTGCTAAAATCGAGCGTGCTGCGGTAATGTGTTTGCAAAATAAAAAAGCGGATAGTCATGCCCGAATAAGCTTTTTCGAGCAGGGGGTGTTCACCGCTGAACAACTCGGTTAATTTGATCACATTATTGTAGCTCTTGCCCATTTTACGGCCGTTAATGGTGATCATATTATTATGCAGCCAATAACGGGCAGGCACATGCTTATTGCAGATGGTGCTTTGGGCAATTTCACTTTCGTGGTGCGGAAACTGAAGGTCCATACCACCACCATGAATATCGAATTCGGCGCCAAGGTATTTGGCGCTCATGGCCGAGCACTCGATGTGCCAGCCGGGAAACCCTTCGCCCCAGGGGCTCACCCAACGCATAATATGTTCTTCCGGAGCAGCCTTCCACAAGGCAAAATCCTGTTTATTTCTTTTTTCATCCTGTCCTTCGAGTTCGCGGGTAGTTTCGAGCAAATCATCCATTACGCGCCCGCTCAGCTTGCCATAGGGATATTTTTCGGCATACTTTTTTACATCAAAGTAAACCGAACCATTCACTTCGTAGGCATATCCTTCTTCCATGATCTTTTTTATCATTTCTATCTGCTCAACAATATGCCCGGTAGCGGTGGGTTCAATGCTGGGATCGAGGGTGTTCAGCTGCTTCATACCCCAATGGTACAGGTTAGTATATTTTTGAACCAGTTCCATGGGTTCCAGCTTTTCGAGCACGGCTTTTTTGGAAATTTTATCTTCGGCTTCCCTTCCTTCTTCTTCAAAATGGCCGGCGTCGGTAATATTACGTACATAGCGTACTTTATATCCCAGGTGCATCAGGTACCGGTAAATTACATCGAAGGTTACATACGGCCGCGCATGCCCGAGGTGACTTTCGCCGCTTACAGTAGGGCCGCACACATACAGCCCCACATGGCCGGGGGTTATGGGGGTAAATACTTCTTTTTGCCTTGTATATGAATTCAGGACTTTCAGTTCACTCATAAAAAATCATTAATCAATCTGATGATAATTAAAATTAAGCCGGGTAAGTGCAAAAATAAATTTATCTCGCCAGAACGGCGCAATTGATACAACAGGAATGGAAAAAGAAGAATGACATGTTACAAATATAGTATTTTTCATTCTTCCATCAGCTTCATATCGGCCACAACGGGGTAATGATCTGACCAGGGCACCAAAAACCGGTTATACTGCAATACGTCGAACTTTTTATCGGCCAGAATATAATCAATGCGAAGGGTAGGCGAAACTGCCGAAAAACTGCGCCCGATACCAAACCCTTTTTTAACAAAAACATCCTGGCGGTTTCCTTTAATATGATAATAGGTATAGGAATTGGGAACGTCGTTAAAATCGCCGCATATTATTTCGGGATAGGGGCAGCTGTCTAATTTATTACGAACCACGTCGGCCTGAAAACTGCGAAAAGCATAGCCCTGCCGAAGCTTTTTTATGATCGATTTGGAAGCGGTAACCATGCTGTCGTCGGCCGATTTAATGATCTGGAGGTTGCGGTAATCATTTTTCTGAAACAATACCGATTGTAGATGGGTGGTGTATATCCTGATCCTTTTTCCGGAGGCCAGCACATCTACACCTATCAAACTTTCTGCCGCCCGCATGTTTTGAGGCCCGGGATAAAGTATGCGCTGGGTATCAACGATGGGGAATCGTGAAAAAATTGCCACCCCGGCCTGATAGCGACCCGTAGTGCCATAATCGTGCACGCGGTAATAATAAGGGTAATTCAGCTGCATGATAGCGTTCGTATTGCTGCTGCTGAACGATTTACCTATTTCCAAAAACTCCTGAAAGCATAATATATCGGCATTTTGCTCTTTGATAAAAGCAATCATTTTCTGACGGTAATCCTTATGATCGATCTTCTTTTTGTTGTGTTCGTCGAACCAGTGCAAATTCCAGGTCAGGATGCGGATGGAACCTTCTTTTTTTTCCTGTTTGTAAGAGGTGGCAAAATGAAATCCGAAAAATACGCGGATGTTGCTAAGGCCCAGTAATAGGGCAAATGCAGATAATACCGCCCATTTTTGCCGTAAAATGAGCCAGAAAGTTAAAAAAACAAGCTGTAGTATCAATAAAACCGGGAAACCAAGACCAAGCAATGAAAAAAACCACCATTTTGATGGGTGTAGCCATACATTAGCGCAGGCCACGATAAAAAGACCTGCGATAATGATATTCAGAAAAATGCACAACCGCTTGGTAAATGTTCTTACAAACCGGGCCATATTTAAAAATTACAATTCTTCATCTTCTGCGGCCCGTTTCAGAATGTCTTTTTCTTCATCGGTGAGAAAACGATAGCCTTGCTGATTGATTTTATCTAATATTTCATCAATCCTTTTTTGGGTAATGTTTGCGATCTTTTTAAACGGTTGGGTGCCTTTTGATCTATAATGCAAATCGGTTTTGGCTGTTTTTTTCCAGCTTTGTTTATCGGGATTGAACAGGTTTCCGAGCCACACATAAAAATTATTCATCCAGTTACTCCAGTCGCGCCCCCGGCGCATCTGGTAAATGAACAAAAAGCCAACTGCGGCTCCGGCAATGTGCGAAAATTGTCCCGGAGGAGGGTTCTGCGCTGCCATACGCGCCAGATCGATAATCACATAAATCACGGTTAATATCCATAACGGAATACCTCCGTTGATCATAGGGAAAATGCGGTAATCGGGCGCCAGGGTGGTAGCTGCAATAGCAATGGCCATAATACCGGCACCGGCTCCCACGAGGGTAACTCCGGAAGCTACAGGGACCAGTTTGGGAAAAAGATTGTAAGCCAATACGAACAATAAACCTGCACCCAAACTGCCATACAAAAAAACCGGAACCAGCTTGTTATTACCTGTTAAATCCTGAAATATGTATCCGAATGCCCATAACCACAACAAATTACCCAGCATATCCCAAACATCTTTATGCATGAACATAAAGCTAACCAGGGTCCACGGGCGTGTCATCATTTTTTCAAAATCGCCCGGTAAAACCAGCCAGTTGAAAATATTCTGGTCATAGGCGTTCACATTCCTATCAGCTATCTGATAAACAAGCCATATAAATTTAAAAATACAGAATATGATGGCTAAAATAGCGATTAACATTACCAGGGAATTCCCCTCCTGGCCCAACCCCAGTCTTTTCCTATACCTATCTTCTCTTAGCACGGAATAATTTTTAGTGAATTTACAAAATCCTTCGACTTCGCTCAGGACTTACATCGCTTTAGTTTTATAGTCTTGCTAATTTAACAGATAAAGGGCTTGTAAAGTTGCACGGCAGGCTTAATAAAAGGTGCGTCTGTTTGTTTTATTCATCGTTAAAACCAGAATAAAACCAATCAGGGCGCCTCCCAGGTGTGCAAAGTGGGCTACCGAATCGCCATAACGCGGATTAATACCACCAAACACATCTATCAAAATATATGCGATAACAACATATTTAACTTTTATCGGAATTGGTATTGGAATTATCAACATTGGCGTATTGGGGAAGGTATAACCAAAGGCTACCATTACGCCCATTACAGCTCCCGAAGCGCCCAATGCTATGCCATTATAAATTTCCCTTCCATGTTGAATAAACTCGCCCTGTGCTATTTTACCCGAAGCGAATTTGTCCATTAGTATATTCATTTCTACGGCCGAAGCACCCATTTGCATTAATCCGGCCCCAATTCCACATATAAAATAAAAAAGTAAAAACCGTTTGCTACCCCACAGGTTTTCGAGTGTTGAGCCAAACATCCAAAGCGCAAACATGTTAAACAAAATATGAAAAAACCAGTCGGCCGGAACGGCATGCAAAAACATGTAGCTAATTAACTGCCATAATCCAAAGTCGGGCGATTTATAGTAATGAAGTGATAAAGCGCTTACAAACTGATCACCAAAAGTTAACTCTGCGATCCAAAACAGCACATTTACAATCACAAGATTTTTTATAACCGGCGGGATAGATTGAAAACCCCGCATTCGAATATCTGCCATTCTGCTAATATTTAAACCGTGAATTTCGGTATGTTTAATGTAATAACAGGGATCTTAACAATATTATTAGAAAATTTGCACTTATCCACACTTCACGAAGCAGCAAAATGTTGACTATTGTGTTTTCTTACTTTAGTTTCAACTGCACCACATTTTCGATATGATGCGTATGAGGGAACATATCAACCGGCTGCACTCTTGTTACCTCGTATTTTTCATCGAGCAGGTTCAGGTCCCGGGCCTGTGTTGCCGGGTTACAGCTAACATACACCACCAGCGGCGCAGCGGTTTCAAGGATCTTCCGCACCAGCTTTTCATGCATGCCTGCCCGTGGCGGGTCGGTAATTACCACATCGGGCCTGCCATGGTGCTGAAAAAATTCGGTGGTACAAACATCTATTACATCGCCCGAAAAAAACTGCGCATGTTCAATATGGTTAAGTGCGGCATTTTCGCGGGCATCTTCCACTGCCTCCTGTACTGTTTCGACCCCGATTATTTTTTTTGCCTGTTTGCTTACAAAAAGACCAATGCTTCCTGTTCCGCAATATAAGTCATATAAAACTTCGTTACCGGTGAGGCTGGCCATTTCGCGCGTAACCTGGTATAACCGCTCGCCCTGCCGTGTATTGGTTTGAAAAAATGATTTGGGACCTATTTTAAACTGAAGGTTTTCGAGTTTTTCAATGATGTATCCCTTACCATAATACGCCTGCGGCTGCAGGTCGTAAATGGTATCATTTTTTTTAGGGTTGATGGTATATAATAAAGTTGTAATGGCCGGCACCTGTTTCAACAGATGATCAAACAGCCGGGTCCTTTCCTGTTCATCGTCGTACCCAAAGCAAACATTCACCATTACCTCACCGGTGGTAGCAATACGAATGATCAATGTGCGCAACCACCCCTGATGTAACCTTATGTCGTAAAAAGTATAATTATGTTTCTGCGCAAAATCACGAATGGTATTTTTGATGGCATTTACCGGTTCATGCATCAAATGGCAGGTGGTAATATCAATTATTTTATCAAACAGGCGGGGCACATGAAAGCCCAGTGCATTTTCCTGGTCAATAACCGCATCTTTGGCTGCAATTTCTTCGGGCAGCAGGTATCGTTTGTTACTGAAAGTGAACTCCAGCTTATTGCGATAGTGCGCTGTTTCGGCACAGCCGATTATAGGCTGAATGGCCGGCAGGTTTACTTTACCAATACGGCGCAGGTTTTGTTCTACTTCGTTTTGTTTGTATTGCAATTGTTTTTCATAAGGCAGCATTTGCCATTTGCAACCGCCGCAAACACCAAAATGCCCGCAAAACGGGGTAACGCGGTCGGTACTCCAGGTATGAAAATGAATAGCCTTTCCTTCGGCCCATTCTTTTTTGTTTTTCGATAGCTGAACGTCCACAACATCACCCGGCACCGCTCCTTCAATAAATATCACCTTACCGGCCATTTTGCTCAGGGCCTTTCCTTCTGCTGCATAATCCTGTACGGGCACCTGTTGCAATACCGTTTTCTTATTTTTCATGGCGCAAAGATAACGAAGCATGAAGTCGGAAGTCGGAAGTCAGAAATCTGAAAAGAAAAAGAATTTAAAGAAGGCGCCAGCGCCCGAAATGCAGTCCTTCGGCTTCGCTCAGAACGCTAAGAGCTAAAAGTGAAAAAGAATGTATCTTGATGACAAGGCCGCTCAAAAACAAATATATCAATACTTTAAAAGCTAATTATGGGACTAATTAAAGAACCTAAAAATGTTGATTTAACAATCCGGTCAAAGCCCTGGAACGAGGAAGAATTAGCTGAGCTTAGTAACATTATACAAAAGGCTAAAAAAGCAAAAAAAACCAGGGCGAAAAGAAAGAGCCTTAGTAAATCAAAAAAACATTCAAATTAATTTCCATAAAGGATGAAGTAAAAAGCCTCCCCGACTAGTCGGGGGGGCTTTTTTATACCCTCTTAGCCACAAAAAAAGGCAGCCCTGTAAAACAGGACTGCCACCTTCACGCTATTATTACAAGCAAAAATTGACCGGTGGTTAAACAACCACAGTCGCTATATTAATAACAATAACCTTCCGCAGAAGGTTGCTGTAATTTTCATTTTTGCTTTTTATTAATTATTTACCGGATGTTGCCGAAAAACAAGTGCAAATGCTCCTTTTTTACCCTGGGGACTGCCAGGTCAGCAGCGTGCGCCGGGTTGCCCTGTATTAAATTGCATTGCATCTTGACCTGTTTCGCGCGCCCCGACCCGTCAGGCCCGACCCATCGGGCTGGCAATGCTGAAATGAAAAGGAGGGCCATTCGCCAGCTGACGAATAACCCTCCCTTGTTGATTTCCCGGTCTGAGGAACCTATTTTCTATTGCCCGTAGCCTCCCTGGTTTCTGTCCATTGTCACTTCCTATTGCCCGTAGACTATCTACTGCCACAGCCTGGCGCCTGGTTTCCATTGAATTTTCATTACTGCTTCCCTTCTTTCTTTTCGCCACCCGCTTCGTTGTACTTCTTTTCCGCAGCTTTGGCTTTTTCAAAATCAAGCACCACTCCATTTATACAATACCGCAAACCCGTTGGGGGCGGACCGTCTTCAAAAACATGCCCCAGGTGTGCTTTACAGCGGCCGCAGGTCACTTCGGTGCGTGTCATTCCGTGCGAATTATCGGCCGTATAAATAATGCTGGTTTTGCTGATGGGCTGATAAAAGCTGGGCCAGCCGCAACCGCTTTCAAATTTGGTGTCGCTTTTAAACAGCGGATTGCCGCAGGCGGCACAGTAATAGGTGCCCGCTTCCTTAAAATCTTCAAACTTGCTTGTCCAGGGCCGTTCGGTACCTTTTTCGCGGGCGATGGCGTACACATCGGCCGGTAATACCTTGCGCCACTCTTCCTCGCTCATGTTCACTTTCGATGAGTCGGTACGCGAATAAACCGGGTTCTTTTTTGTATCCATAGTTTCTTTTTTTGCTGTATTAGATTGAGAATAACTGCACTGCTGCATAATTACGGCCAGCATAACCAGCAACAGGCCCTGTAATAGCTGCTTCATATATTCATTGTTTATACAAATTTACGTTGTGCGCAGGCCATTGGATGTCTGGTAAACGACAGTATTATGAGCTTAACATTTTGTTGGGGGAATAAGTTGGGTGGCGCCTGCGGCGCTATGATGGCTGGCAACGGGCATCCACGGCCATCATTCACAAAAAAGCAACTATCCAGCCTATCCGTGTCATCATGCACAACAAAAGGCCCTTACCATTAAATATTTTTTAAGCAGAAGGCCCTCTGTAAACAGATTATTACAGTTGTTACTTTATATTTGTCCACTCACAAAGCGACATAACTAAAACATGTTTAATCTCATACTATTCGGACCTCCGGGCAGCGGAAAGGGAACACAATCAGAAAAACTGATCGAAAAATACGGATGGATCCACCTGTCGACCGGTGACCTGTTGCGTAAAGAAATCGCCAACCAAACCCAACTGGGACTCGAAGCAAAATCATTGATGGATAAGGGCCAACTGGTGCCTGATGAAGTGGTGGTAGGCATGATCGGCTCGGCCCTCGATGCCAATCCAAACGCCAAAGGCTTTTTATTCGACGGTTTTCCAAGAACCGTAGCACAGGCCGGGGCCCTGGATGCCCTGCTGACCAGCAAAAATTCTGAAATAACGCTGGTGCTGGCGCTGGAAGTAGGCCAGGAAGAGCTGGTTAAACGGCTCCTGAACCGTGGACTCACTTCTTCACGCAGCGACGACCGCGACGAAAATGTTATTCGTAAACGCCTGGTTGAATATGAAAATAAAACGGCTATTGTTGCCGATTACTATGCAAAGTTCAACAAGGTGGCAAAAGTAAAAGGCGAAGGCAGCGTTGATCAAATTTTTGATTCGCTGTGCAAAGAGATTGGAAAAAGGCAGTAGGCAATGGGCAGTAGACTCGTTGAATCATTAAAGCGCAATTCCGAAATCAATATAAGTTGTGCCACGATCTGAAGGCTTCGCCCATGATCGTGGCACTGCTGTTTTCCAGGCGGTTACGAGTTTCAAAAGGAATATTGTTTTTGGTAATTATTGATTTCGAATCCCTGAAACTAACCTTCCCGCGACTATAAGTTTTCACGTTTGGCAAAAAACGAAACATCTTGCTGCCGTCCGTAATCAGGAATCCACCAAAATCAAACTTCCCCGGGCCATTTTTAGTTTAAGATTCCAAAAACGAAATTACCGGCGCCTCTCAGGTAATTCGTTGTCGCAATAAGTTGATTTAAATTTCGAAATCGAAATATCTTACGGCCTTCTTTAATTACAAATTCGCCAAAACCAAACTTCCCGTAACCATCTTTAGTTTCGAATTCAAAAAACGAAATTACCGGTGACTATCAGGAAGAAATGTAGAGCGATCTGTAATTACTTTCTTCCGTATTCTGATCAGGGATTTATAAAACGAAACAGAGTATCGCCATTTTTAGTTTCAAATTCCTAAAACGAAATTACCGGCGACCCTGAATTTCTTCATTTTCGTTATAAATTGATCAGGATTTTAAAATTGAAACAACTTACGGCCTGCCTCAATCTGAAATCCCCCAAAACCAAACTTCCCGGAACCATTTTTAGTTTCAGATTCCAAAAACTAAACAACAGATGCAGACAATGTATTTCATTGCTGCCATAACGAAACAATTCACCGCATTCTACTTACTACTTACCACTTAAAACTTACAACCTCATTTCTCCCGGTATAACAGTAATGGCTGTTTTATGTCCGCCTCTTAATACCTGCACCGCAATTCGCTGCCCGATGGTTTGCTCGTTCAGTTGCTTATGCAGGTCGTCGATAGATGCAATGGGATTGTTATTAAATCCAACAATAATATCTCCTGTACGCAGCTCAGAGTTGTAAACCGGTATGTCGGCATCTATTTCTGATATATAAACGCCTGTATTTTTTTCAAGCCGGTTGGCGGCGATCATTCTTTCGGTAAGATTTACCAGCTGACCCGCCAAACCAAGATAGGCGCGCTTCACCTTTCCCTGCATGATCAGCTTACCGCTAACATATGCGGCCAGGTTAGAGGATACCGCAAAACAAATACCGTGTGCCGTTGGTATCATGGCTGTATTTACCCCAATTACCTGACCCAGCGAATTCACCAATGGTCCGCCTGAATTTCCGGGATTCAGAGAGGCATCGGTTTGTATAATATCGTCGATCAGCCGGCCGTCAGAGGCACGCAGGGTTCTGCCAAGAGCGCTTACCACGCCGGCGGTAACTGTGTGTTGTAATCCCAGCGGGTTACCAATGGCAATGGCAATTTGCCCTACCTGCAACTGTTCGCTGTTGGCAAATGTGAGCGCCTTTAAGCTGTTCTCATATATTTTAAGAACCGCTATATCTGTGCTGCGGTCGCTGCCTTTTAATTCGGCATTCACTTTGCGGCCATCGGCCAGTGAAACTTTTATGGCAGCGGCATTTTCTATAACATGGTGATTGGTAACAATAAATCCATCAGAAGAAATTATAAAGCCTGAACCACTGCCTTCTGTCATGCGCTCCTGCCGCGAACGGCGGTCCATTGTTTTTTTGCTTACTTCAATATGAACAACTGCCTCGGCAATTGAACCCACTACGCCGGTAATGGTTTTTGAATAAGCATCCAGCAAATCCAGATCGGTATGCTGGATAAATTGAACTGGTGTATTAATCGTTTGCATAGCAATAAGCCGGCAAATTTTTTACCAGAAGCAATTTGTGACAGGATGACATTATGGATGGTTATTTTTTATTCAACAGCGAATCGGCGGTTTGCAGGCTGGATAGTATGTGTTGTTTAACAAGGGTTACTTTATCTTTTTCCTGCTGCAGGTATTTAATTCTCAGATCGGGGTTATTGGCGGCAGAATCTACCTTAAACTCATCCATCCAGGTATTCATTTCATGATTGGCATCATTCAATTGTTTCTGCAACCTTATCAATGCTTCCTTATACGATGCATTCACTTTTGCAGCCGGTAATTTGTTAATGCTATCGAGCCGGTTTTTAACCTCATCGATATTTTTACGCAGCTTCCCTGTTTTTGCCATCCCTGCATCATGCCCCTGCATAACATCGTGGTATAATGAATCTTCCTTTGTTTTCAACACAGGTTCATATCCGTTCTTACGATCTGTTGCTTCGCTGGTTGAATGATTGTTACAGGCAATAGTGAGCATTCCTATGCCAATAATCAATATATATAAGCGGGGCATAAAACGACTTGTTTTTAGTTAAAAAATCGGTGCAAAGTTATCCTCTTTTATACGCTGAGGCGTTTAAAATCCGTTTTATAATTGTGTTTAAGTATTTTCGCACCATTAATCCTGCAATAGAATGGCAAATTGTTACCGGCTTACCTTTTTTGCGCTAATTCTGTTTGTAACAACTGCTGCAGCTCAAACAAATCCGGGCCCTGTATTCAGGTTGGGCGCCACTGTTTCATTTGGATTATCGCATATTATGGCCAATAACGTTGGTATCGGGGGCATTGCAGGCGCCGAAAAACTGTTCTCAAAACGTTTTGCCGCCGAATTCGAAGGCTCGTACAATTATTTCACCGGCGATAAAGCCATTTACAACGATTCAAAAAACAAATCCTACGCAATTCCCCTGCTGGCCGGTATAAAAGCATATCCTTTATCAAATGTGTATGCCTCACTCCGAACAGGGGCCGTATATTTTCTCCTTAACAATATGTCATCGCCCCGGGCAAGTCTTGGCTATGGAATTGCCGGTGGTATTAACCTGCCACAAAAAACCAACCGCCTGAATGTTCAGATGGCCTGGACCGGCTTCAGGTATGATGGTATTAGCCGGGGATATGCTACATTAGCAGCTGCGATCATTATTAAATAAGCGTGAACCGGGAAACGGCAAACGTGAAAGGAATGCCTGAGATTTGAGCATTTTCAGATTTGGCAATTTGTACGTTTTGCCAGGTCCTTTTGCCGTTTTAGTTTTACGTTTCACGTTTCACGCTCAACGATTCTTCCCGATTATAATAGGGACCATTTTGAAAAACAAAAACTACATTTTTACATGAAAAAACTGGGCAATTACGTAACCGGCCGGTGGATCACCGGCGACGGCGACGGCCAGGCATTGTACAACGCAGTGAACGGCGATATCGTTGCATACGCTTCTACCCGCGGACTGGATTTTAATTCAATTCTTGAATACGGAAGAAAGACCGGCAATCCTGCCCTTCGTAAACTCACCTTTCATGAACGCGGCCAGCTATTAAAGGCCCTTGCACTGCACCTGCGCAATTACCTTGATAAATTTTACGCTATCAGTTATAAAACCGGCGCCACAAAAGCCGATAGCTGGATCGATATCGAAGGCGGCATCGGAAATTTATTTTCCTATGCATCGTTACGCCGCAGGTTTCCCAACGAACCTTTTTGTGTTGATGGAGAGGCTGTGCCCTTAGGGAAAGGCGGTTCATTTATCGGTCATCATATACTGGTTCCCAAAGAAGGGGTTGCCGTTCATATCAATGCCTTTAATTTTCCGGTGTGGGGCATGCTCGAAAAAATTGCCGTGAATTTACTGGCCGGTGTGCCGGCGATTGTAAAACCGGCCAGCATTACCTGTTACCTCACTGAGGCAGTTGTGCAGGAAATTATCGCCTCGGGCATATTACCCGAAGGCTCATTGCAACTACTCTGCGGTTCGGCCGGCGATCTGCTCGATCATGTAACCTCGCAGGACGTGATCACTTTTACCGGATCGGCCTCAACAGGTTTACAGCTTAAGTCGCATCCCCGCGTGCTGGCCGAAAATGTTCCTTTTACCATGGAGGCCGATTCGCTGAACTGTATTGTGTTGGGCGAAGATGTTAATCCCTCCATGCCCGAATGGGACATTTTTATAAAAGAAGTACGTAAAGAAATGACCGCCAAAGCCGGACAAAAATGTACCGCCATCCGGCGCATTTTTGTACCGCAAAATAAAATGGAAGATGTATGGCTGGCATTGGGCAAGGCCCTGAGCCAAACCACCATCGGCAATCCCGAAAATGATAAAGTGCGCATGGGTTCATTGGCCGGTCAAAGTCAGCGCGAAGAAGTGAAGGCCCAGGTGCAAAAGCTACTGGCATCATCACAAATTGTTTATGGTTCGCTCGATAGTGTGCAGGTTATAGATGCCGATGCACAAAAAGGAGCCTTTATGAGTCCGTTGTTATTAATGAGCGATCAGCCTTTTGCCAACGAAGCAGTACATAGCGTAGAAGCATTTGGCCCCGTAAGCACTATAATGCCTTACAATAACATTGATGAATCGATTGCATTGGCCAAAAAAGGAAAGGGGTCGCTGGTTTGTTCAATCGTTACTGCCAGCAATAGCATTGCCAAACAATTTGTTACAGGCGCTGCTACCCATCACGGGCGCATACTGGTACTAAACAATGAGTGCGCCAAAGAAAGTACCGGCCATGGTTCACCGTTACCATTGCTGGTGCATGGTGGCCCCGGCCGGGCAGGCGGCGGCGAAGAAATGGGTGGCATGCGTGGCGTTCATCACTATATGCAACGGGTAGCGTTGCAGGGTTCGCCAACCACCATTACCGCTATTACTAATGTATTTCAAACAGGGGCGCAAACCCGGGAAGAAGAAAAGCATCCCTTCAGAAAATATTTTGAAGAATTGCAGATAGGCGATACCATCATCACACATAAACGAACCGTTACCGAAGCCGATATTGTAAACTTTGCCAATGTTAGCTGGGACCATTTTTATGCGCATACCGATCATACCTCGCTCGAGGGCACGGTGTTTGAAAAACCGGTGGCGCATGGCTATTTCATTTTAAGTGCTGCTGCCGGATTATTTGTAGATGCAAAGAAAGGCCCTGTACTACTCAATTACGGCCTGGAAGAATGCCGTTTTATGAAACCTGTGTATGCAGGCGCCACCATTGGTGTTCAGCTTACCTGCAAAGAAAAGATCGAACAGGAAAAGAAAGACGAGAACGACATCGCCAAAGGCATTGTAAAATGGCTGGTTCAGGTAACCGATCAAACCGGTGAAGCGGTGGCAGTGGCTACGATCCTTACTATGGTTAAGAAGAAAAATCAATAAATATAATTCCGCAAAGGTCTTTGGAAATTAATCACGAGGCCTTTGCGGAACCTTTTGCTTAATTCCCGATTAAAAATCTTTCGTTAACGGATTGCCTGACGCTATAGAAACAGGTATTTAAATAACTTTGATATAGAAATATCGGGGTACTCATTCACTCGCTTGCTAAAACTTTTTTTATGTTATCAGGTTATGTAACATCACATATAGATCATAACGGTATAAACACCATAGAATTTTTTCACCCGCAAAGCAATTCACTGCCGGGAAAACTGCTCGAAAATCTTGCTCAAACCATACATGGCGCCGGCAACGACGAAGACACCAAAGTAATCGTTCTTCGCTCGTCCGGCGAAAAGGTATTTTGCGCAGGCGCTTCTTTCGATGAACTGGTTGCCATTAAAAATCACGAAGAAGGCATGCAATTCTTCAGCGGCTTTGCCCATGTTATCAATGCCATGCGCAAATGCCCTCAGTTTATTATTGCACGCATTCAGGGTAAATGTGTTGGCGGCGGTGTAGGACTTGCGGCAGCTGCCGATTATGCCATTGCAACCGAAGGCGCAGATATTAAATTAAGTGAACTGGCGGTTGGCATAGGTCCGTTTGTGGTTGGCCCTGCTGTAGAGCGTAAAATAGGTTTATCATCTTTTAATAACCTCGCTATTGATGCCACCATGTGGCGCAATGCCGACTGGGCCAAGCGTAAAGGTTTGTATGCCGAATTGCATGCCAATGTCGATGACATGGACGAATCGATTCAACGTTTATCCTATACACTCGCGCATTCCAATCCAAAGGCCATGGAAGAAATGAAAAAAATGTTCTGGAAGGGAACCGAACACTGGGATGAACTGTTACTGCAACGAGCCGCCATCAGCGGACGCCTGGTATTGAGCACCTTTACCCGGCAGGCCATTGAAAAGTTTAAGGCTAAAATCAAATAATGCTGCAAAATTGCCCCTACCATACAAGGGTAATGCACCTGCGCCAAAATGATGCTACAATTTACCAGCGACAACTTTCAGCCTTTGTGCAATGAACTGGCTGAAAGGGATGTTATCTTTAAAACCATACTGAAGCAACACAGCTATCCGCCTATGTGGACGAGGCCCGCCAGCTTTGCCACCCTGATTCATATTGTGCTGGAACAACAGGTTTCGCTGGCCTCGGCAAAGGCTGCCTTTAATAAACTAAAAGAAAAAACAGGCGCCATCACCCCAGCTAAAGTGCTTCAGTTAACCGATGAAGAATTGAAAGCCTGTTATTTCAGCCGGCAAAAAACAGTATATGCACGCCATCTTGCCGAAGCATTTATTTCGAAAAAAATACAGTTGCATAAACTTACCGCACAGCACGATGATCATGTTCGTACCGTGTTAAAGCAGGTGAAAGGCATCGGCGACTGGACGGCTGACGTATACCTGTTATTTGCGCTGCAACGAACCGATGTATTTCCGGTTGGCGATCTGGCTATGGTAAATGCATTAAAAGAAGTAAAACAATTACCGGCCCAAACATCAAAAGATCACCTGTTATCGATTGCAGAAAGCTGGCGCCCGTACCGTTCAATAGCCGCTATGCTCCTTTGGCACCACTACATTAAAACGAGAAACATTAAGCTCTAATTTCTGATTTTGGGATTTAGAGATTTTGGGATTTAAATCCGGAAATCTCTAAATCCCGAAATCCTTAAAATATTTGCTGTTGAATTAA
>Ga0114129_10001631_pt1 | contig 30466 bp, 31 predicted proteins | sample RhiMetdeltSRZDD1_FD_80071 | JGI IMG/M metagenome (GOLD analysis project Ga0114129, IMG submission 80071) | Populus rhizosphere microbial communities from Tennessee, USA - Rhizosphere MetaG P. deltoides SRZDD1 (version 2) (version 2) | ecosystem: Host-associated > Plants > Roots > Rhizosphere >...
CGCGGAGCTCCGCATCGGCGACTCCGTCGTCATGCTGAGTGACGAGTTTCCCGGCATCAGCACGTCGAAGGCGCCGACGACGCTGGGCGGGACCACCGGATCGTTGTTCCTGTACGTCCACGACGTCGACCGTGCGTTCCAGAAGGCCGTCGACGCGGGCTGCACGAGCCTGATGCCACCGACCGACATGTTCTGGGGCGACCGCTTCGGCAAGCTCCGCGATCCGTTCGGAAACGAGTGGAGCATGGCGACGCACACCGAAGAGGTGCCGCCCAAGCAAATGGCCGAGCGCGCCAAGGCGGCGATGGCGCAGATGGGGCGCGGCGCGCCATGAGAGAGATCCACGTTTCGGCCATCGCCGACGCCGTCAAGAAGCTGTGCATAGAGGCGAACTGGAATCTCGAGCCGGACATGCTGCGCGCGTTCGATCGCGCCCTCGGCGTCGAGCGCTCGGCCGCGGGTAAGCAGGTGCTCACGATTTTAAAGGCGAACGCCGAGATGGCGCGCACGCGGCGGATCCCGTACTGCCAGGACACGGGTATGGTGATCTGCTTCGTCGAGCTCGGGCAGGACGTGCACGTCGCCGGCGGTGGCCTCGACGCGGCGATCAACGAGGGGGTGAGCCAGGGTTACAAGGAAGGCTATCTGCGCGCGTCGATCGTGCGCTCGCCGTTCGATCGTGTGAACACCGGCGACAACACGCCCGCCGTCATCCACGTCGACGTCGTCTCAGGTTCGACGCTCAAGCTCATGCTGATGGCCAAGGGCGGTGGCTGCGAGAACCGTTCGAAGTACACGATGCTGACGCCGGCGGCCGGGCTGCCGGGCGTGAAGGACTTCGTGATCGAGTGCGTGAAGACGGCGGGCCCCGATGCCTGCCCACCGCTCATTCTTGGCGTAGGCGTCGGCGGCACGTTCGAGAAGGCGGCGATCCTCTCCAAGAAGGCGCTGTTCCGGGAGCTCGGCTCGCCGAATCCAGATTCGACGCTGGATGGGCTGGAGCAGGAGCTGCTCGCGCGGGCCAACCGGCTGGGCATCGGACCGCAGGGCTACGGCGGCGACACCACGTCGTTCGGCATCCACATCCTCACATACCCATGCCACATCACGTCACTGCCCGTCGCCGTCACAATCGAATGCCACGCTCATCGGCACAAAGAGGTGACGCTGTGAGCGCGGCCACGGCGCGCGAGATGGACGTAACGGTATGAGCGTCAGCACGGGTGCCGACGGCATCAAGGACGTCCACACGCCGCTCTCCGATGCGGATGTCCAGGCGCTGAAAGCGGGTGATCGCGTGCGCATCTCGGGCGTCATCTACACGGCACGCGACGCCGCGCACGGCCGGCTGTTTCCGCTGATCGAAAAGGGCGAGCGACTGCCGATCGACGTCAAGGGCCAGATCATCTACTACACCGGGCCATCGCCCGCGCGTCCCGGCACCGTGATCGGCTCCGTGGGGCCGACGACGGCGAGCCGCATGGACAAGTTCACGCCGGCGCTGCTGGCGCTGGGACTCAAGGGAACGATCGGCAAGGGCTATCGAGGCCAGCCCGTGAAGGACGCGCTGCGGCAGCACACGGGGGTGTACTTCGGCTCCATCGGCGGGGCCGGCGCCGTGCTGTCCGAGTTCGTGAAGAAGTCAGAGATGGTCGCCTACGAGGATCTCGGCACGGAAGCCATTCGACGCCTGGAGGTCGCCGGCTTTCCCGCGATCGTGCTCTACGACTGCCACGGCGGCGATCTCTATGAGGACGGCCAGAGGGCCTACGCGAGGGAGGATCCAAAGTGAGCGCTCGGGTGACGGCGGCACGGCCGCCGATCGCGGCGCCGAACCTGCGGCGTGACGCGTGGTGGGCGCTGCCGCTGACGACGGCGATCGTGCTCGGCAGCTTCATCGTCTATTCGACGTGGGCGGCCTTCCAGAACGCGTACTACTGGGCGCCGCCGTATCTGTCGCCGTTCTATTCGCCGTGTCTCTCGGCCAAGTGCCTGCACGTCACGTTCGGCTGGGGCCTGCCCGAGATCTCGCTGCCCATCATCGGCGTCCTGTCGCCGGCGTTCCTGATCCTGTGGGGCCCTGGCCTCTTCCGCCTGACGTGCTACTACTACCGCAAGGCGTACTACCGCTCGTTCTGGCTCTCGCCGCCGGCGTGCGCGCTGCCGGACGCGCAGAAGCGCCGCTACACGGGCGAGACGCGCTTTCCGCTCATCGTGCAGAACTACCACCGCTACCTCTGGTACATCGCGGTGATCTTCATCGTGCTGCTGACGTGGGACGCGGTCCTCGCGTTCCGGTTCCCGAAGACCGGCGGCGGCACGGAATTCGGCATCGGCGTGGGCACGCTCGTCATGTGGGCCAACGTGATCCTGCTCGCCGGCTATACCTTCTCGTGCCACTCGTGCCGCCACGTGTGCGGTGGCTACGTCGACGTCTTCTCGAAGGCGCCGGCGCGCTATCGCCTCTGGCACGCTATCTCGCGGCTCAACGAGCGGCATCCGGCCTTCGCGTGGCTTTCGCTGTTCAGCGTCGGCTTGACCGACCTCTATATCCGGCTGGTTGCCATGGGTGTGATCAGAGACCTGAGGATTCTCTAATGGCCAATCACGACTACGAGACGCACGAGCACGACGTCATCGTCATCGGGGCCGGCGGCGCCGGTCTGCGCGCGGCCATCGAGGCCGCCGCCCAGGGGGTCTCGGTCGGGCTCGTGTGCAAGTCGCTGCTCGGCAAGGCGCACACCGTGATGGCGGAGGGCGGCATCGCCGCCGCGCTCGGCAACGTGTGGCCGGAAGACAACTGGCAGGTCCACTTCCGCGACACCATGCGCGGCGGCAAGATGCTCAACAACTGGCGCATGGCCCAGCTGCACGCGCAGGAGGCGCCCGAGCGCGTGCTGGAGCTCGAGCGCTGGGGCGCGCTCTTCGATCGCACCAAGGACGGGCGGATATTACAGAGAGACTTCGGCGGCCATCGCTACGCGCGGCTGGCCCACGTCGGCGATCGCACCGGGCTCGAGATGATCCGCACGCTGCAGTACCACGGGATCCACCAGGGCATCGACGTCTACATGGAGTGCACCATCACGCGCCTGCTCAGGGACGGCGAGCGCGTGTGCGGCGCCATCGGCTACTGGCGCGAGACCGGGCGCGTCGTCGTCTTCAAGGCCAAGGCGGTTGTGCTGGCGACGGGCGGCATCGGCAAGGCGTGGAAGGTCACGTCCAACTCCTGGGAGTACACGGGTGATGGCCATTCGCTCGCGCTCTGGGCCGGCGCCGATCTCATCGACATGGAGTTCGTCCAGTTCCACCCCACGGGGATGGTCTGGCCGCCGTCGGTGCGCGGCATTCTGGTCACCGAGGGCGTGCGCGGCGATGGCGGCACACTGAAGAACAGCGAAGGCAAGCGCTTCATGTTCAATTACATCCCCGACTTCTTCAAAGGGGAGACGGCGGACAACGAGGAAGAGGCCGATCGCTGGTACGCCGACAAGAAGAACAATCGCCGCACGCCTGACCTGCTGCCGCGGGACGAGGTGGCGCGCGCGATCAATGCCGAGGTGAAGGCGGGTCGCGGCAGCCCACACGGCGGCGTGTTTCTCGACATCTGCACGCGGCGGCCGGCAGACTACATCAAGAAGCGCCTGCCCTCGATGTACCACCAGTTCAAGGAGCTGGCCGGTGTCGACATCACCCAGGAGCCGATGGAGGTCGGACCCACCTGTCACTACGTGATGGGCGGCGTCCGTGTGGAGGCCGACACGACGCAGTCCACGGTCAGAGGGCTCTTCGCCGCCGGCGAGGTCGCCGGCGGTATGCATGGCAGCAATCGCCTGGGCGGCAACTCGCTGTCCGATCTGCTGGTGTTCGGCCGGCGCGCCGGCCTGCACGCCGCGCTCTACGCCAAGGACTTCGGGGGCACGCTCACCGTCGACTCCGGTCAGGTCGAGCAGGCGTCGCGCGCGATGCTGGCGCCGTTCGAGCGCACGGGCGGCGAGAATCCGTACGCCATCCAGTCGGACCTGCAAGAGACGATGCAGACGCTCGTCGGCATCATCCGCAACGAGCGCGAGCTGCAGGAGGCGCTCAAGCGCCTGGAGCGTCTCAAGGAGCGCGCGCGGAAGGTCCACGTTGACGGCCACCGGCAGTACAACCCCGGCTGGCACACCGCGCTCGACCTCGAGTCGTTGCTCACCGTGGCCGAGTGCTCGGCGATCGCGGCGCTGGAGCGCAAGGAGAGCCGCGGCGGCCATACGCGTGACGATCATCCGTACACCGACGACACGTGGGGCAAGGTCAACGTGGTGCTGCGCCTCAGGGACGGGCGCATCCAGGTGAGCCGCGAGCCGCTGCCGGAGATGCCGAACGACTTGAAGGCGCTGTTCCAGGAGCGCAAGTGATGCCGGCCTTCACCATGCAGGTATTCCGCGGCGACGCCCGCGGCGGCGATTTCAAGGACTATCGCGTCGAGGTCGAGCCGGGCATGGTCGTGCTCGACGTGATCCATCGCATCCAGGCGACCCAGGCCCCCGACCTGGCCGTGCGCTGGAACTGCAAGGCCGGCAAGTGCGGCTCGTGCAGCGCGGAGATCAACGGCAAGCCGCGCCTGATGTGCATGACCCGCATGGATCTCTTCACGGAAGGCGAGCCGATCTCCGTGGCGCCGATCCGGGGCTTCCCCTCGATTCGCGATCTCGTGACCGACGTCTCGTACAACTACGTCAAGGCCAAGCAGGTGCCGCCGCTGCGCATCAAGCCACCGGAGCCCGACGGCACCTACCGGATGATGCAGGAGGACATCGATCGGGTCCAGGAGTTCCACAAGTGCATCGAGTGCTTCCTCTGCCAGGACGTCTGTCACGTGATCCGCGATCACGAGGAGAACAAGCGCGCGTTCGCGGGTCCACGCTTCCTCATCAAGCTGGCGGGGCTCGACATGCACCCGCTCGACACGCTGGACCGCTCGGCGTTCATCAAGGACTCGGCCGGCGTCGGCTTGTGCAATATCACCAAGTGCTGCACCGAGGTGTGCCCCGAGCACATCCACATCACGGACAACGCGATCATCCCGCTGAAGGAGCGGATGGCCGACGACTTCTTCGATCCCGTCGTGTGGCTGCTGCGAAAATTCAGAAGCACACGAAAAGAACGGGCGTGACGGAGCCGCGCGCGTCTCGCTCAGGCCACCCACGGTCGAAGCCATGAAGATCCACGAGTACCAGGCCAAGGCGCTGCTGCGCGAGTTCGGCGTCGCGGTGCCCCGGGGCGACGTCGCCGACACGCCCGCGCAGGCGCGGGCCATCGCGCAGCAGCTGGGCGGCCGCGTCGTGGTCAAGGCGCAGGTGCACGCGGGGGGGCGCGGCAAGGCCGGGGGCATCAAGCTCGCCGACGATCCGGCGCGTGCCGAGCAGGCGGCCGGTCAGATCCTCGGCATGATGCTCAAGACGCCGCAGACACCGCCCGAAGGCATCAAGGTGCGCAGCGTCCTGGTCGAGGAGGCCTCGGCCATCGAGCGTGAGCTGTACCTGTCGATCACGCTCGACCGCGCGCGCGCGACCCACGTCGTGATGGCGTCGCAGGCCGGCGGCATGGAGATCGAGGAAGTCGCGTCGAAGACCCCGGACAAGATCCTGCGCGAGTGGGCGCATCCGGCGCTCGGGGTCGCCGACTTCCAGGCGCGGCGGCTGGCGTTCGGGCTCGGGCTCACCGGCGACGCGTTCAAGCAGGGCGTGGCGCTGATCCGCAATCTGTTCGCGCTCTATCTGGCGAAGGACTGCTCGCTCGCCGAGATCAACCCGCTGGTGGTCACCAAAGACGGCCGCGTGCTCGCGCTGGACGCCAAGCTCAACTTCGACGACAACGCGCTCTACCGACACAAGGACGTCGTCGAGCTGCGCGACACGCACGAGGAGGATCCGCTGGACGTCGAGGCGTCGCGCTACGGGCTGAACTACATCAAGCTCGACGGCGACGTGGGCTGCATGGTCAACGGCGCCGGGCTCGCCATGGCCACGATGGACATCATCAAGCTCGCGGGCGGCGAGCCCGCCAACTTCCTGGACGTCGGCGGCGGCGCCTCGCCCGAGCAGATCGAGAACGCGTTCCGCATTCTCTCGTCGGATCCGAACGTGAAGGCGGTCTTCATCAACGTGTTCGGCGGCATCCTGCGCGTTGACCGGCTGGCGGAGGGCATCATCGCCGCCGTGCAGAAGCTCGGGCTGACGCTGCCCGTCGTGCTGCGCGCCGAGGGCACCAACGTCGAGCAGGGCAAGAAGATGCTCGCCGAGTCCGGGCTGGCGCTCACCATGGCCGACGACATGGCCGACGGCGCGAAGAAGGCCGTGGCCTTCGCGAAAGGCCGGCGCTGAGTGGCCATCCTGGTCGACCGGTCCACCCGCGTCGTCGTGCAGGGCATCACCGGCAAGGAAGGCGCCTTTCACGCGGCGCGGTGCAAGGAGTACGGCACGCACGTGGTGGGCGGCGTGACGCCGGGCAAGGGAGGCACGACGCACGAGGGCTTCGCCGTGTGGAACACGGTGGCCGAGGCTGTGGCGAAGGAAGGCGCGAACTGCGCGCTCATTTTCGTGCCGCCCTCAGCGGCGGCCGATGCCATCATGGAGGCCGCGGCCGCCGGGATTCCGCTCGTGATCTGCATCACCGAGGGCATCCCCGTCGCCGACATGGTGCGGACCAAACACTATCTCGCCAGCACGAAGAGCCGGCTCATCGGGCCCAACTGTCCGGGCGTCATCACGCCGGGTGCGGCGAAGGTCGGCATCATGCCGGGCCAGATTCACAAGCCGGGTGACGTCGGCGTGCTGTCCCGCAGCGGCACGCTGACCTACGAGGTCGTCGGCCAGCTCACCCGGCGCGGGATCGGTCAGTCGACGTGCGTGGGCATCGGCGGCGACCCGGTCAACGGAACGAATTTCGTCGACGTCCTTCGGCTGTTCAACGAGGACACCGGCACGCGCGCGATCATGATGATCGGCGAGATCGGCGGCACCGCCGAGGAAGAGGCGGCGGCCTACATCAAGGCGAGCGTCGACAAACCGGTGGTCGGCTTCATCTGCGGCCAGACGGCGCCGCCGGGGCGTCGCATGGGCCACGCGGGCGCGATCATCGCCGGCGGCAAGGGCACCGCGGCGGAGAAGATGAAAGCGCTCCAGGACGCGGGGGTGACGGTCGTGAAGAGCCCGGCCGACATGGGCGCGACGGTGGCGAAGGTGATCGGCACGTGACCCAGCGCACGCTGGCCATCATCAAGCCCGACGCCGTCGCGCGCGGCGCGGCCGGCGCCATCCTGAGCCGGATCGAGCAGGCGGGCTTCAAGGTCCTCGCCATCAAGCTCGTTCACATGTCGTCCGACGGCGCGGCCGGCTTCTACGCCGTTCACCGGCAGCGCCCGTTCTTCCAGAGCCTCTGCACGTTCATGACGCAGGGGCCGTGCATGCCGATGGTCCTCGAGGCCGACAATGCCATCCAGAAGTGGCGCGACCTGATGGGCGCCACCGATCCCGCGAAGGCGGCCGCCGGAACGATCCGCAAGGAGTTCGCGACGTCGATCGAGGCCAACGCCGTGCACGGCTCGGACGCGCCTGAAACGGCGGCGTTCGAGATCCCGTACTTCTTCAGCGCGCTCGAGATCCACGCCCGCTAGGGCGTGGCTACTGTCCCTGGACGGCCGGCGCGACCATGAGCGGCTCCACCGGGGCCGGCGTTACCACGTACGACGTCACCGCGACGGGCGTCCCCCCGATCGGCTGGCCGTCGACCCGCGTTCCCCCGATCGGTGTGCCGTCGGCCGGTACGCCGGCCTGCTTCCGGTCGCTCATGTTCGCGACGATGAGGTAGGCGATGACGATGACGATCGCCCCGACCACGCTCGCGATGAGCAGGATCGTGGTCGCCTCCATCGCCTCGGCGCGAGCCGGCGTCGCCGCCGTGACCAGCAGGACCACAACCAGGCCGAGCGCGAGCATCCGGAAAAGCGTCATGCTCACTACCCTAGCATTCGACTCCCCGCTCGCGGAACCGGAATCAGTAGCTGAACGGAATCGGATACGGCCGACCGAACGGCCGCCCCCCTTTGACCGTCAGCACCGGGACCAGCTTCCTGGTGCCCGTTTTCCTGTTGTTTCGTGTATCTACGAACTCCACGCTCGGCCCGTCGACGTAGTCGAAGATCGCCACGTCGGCCGGCGCGCCGATGGCCAGCGTCCCCAGGCCCGGCACCCGGCCGATGACCTTGGCCGGCTCGATGGTCGCCCGCTGCACGACTTCCTCCAGTGAGAGCCCCATCGCGAGGAACTTCGACATCACCCACGGCAGCGTCGGATAGCCCGGTGTATTGATCGAGACCGCGTGGATGTCGCTGGAGATCGTGTCGACGTGGCAGCCCTGCATCATCGCCGGCTCGCAGACGGTGAAGTCGAACGAGCCGCCGCCGTGACCGACATCGAAGATCACGCCGCGCTGCTTGGCGGCCTTGGCGGCCGGGATCAGCTGGCCGTTTTGCACGATGTTGTTGCCGGCGCCGCTGTAGGAGTGGGTGAGGATGTCGCCGGGACGCAGCAGGTCGAGCACGTCGGCGAGATTGCCCGGCGCCGATCCGATGTGGCACATGACCCGAAAATCCTTGCCCGCGAGCTCGGCGGCGCGGCGGGCGCGACGCAGCGGCTCCACGCCGTTCTGGCCGACCACGTTGTCGGTGATCCGCACCTTGACGCCGAGCACGACGTCGGAGTTTTCGGCCAGCGCGCGGGCGCAGGCGTCCACGTTGGCGTAGTCGATGTTGAGCATCTCGCCGGCCGACAGCGCGCCCGACAACCCGATGGACGAGATATGTACGAAGGCATACAGCCGGGTGCGCGCCTGGCCGATCACCCAGTGTCGGAGCGCGCCGAAGTTGTAGGCACCGGCGTCCCCGGCGGAGACGCCCGTGGTCGTCGCAGTGATGTGCACGAGCTCGTCGGCGGGCAAGCCGAGGGCGCCAATCAGCGGTCCATAGTGGGTGTGCAGATCCACGAGCCCGGGCGTCGTCAGCCGGCCGCCGGCGTCGTAGCGCTGGGTGCTTCGCTCGGCGGCGATCGGCGTCGTAGACAGCGCCGCGATCTGGCCGTTCTTGATCCCGATGTCGCGCTTGCCGCGCAGTCGCTGCGACGGATCCAGAACGTCGGCGTTGGCGATGACGAGGTCGTATTTCAGCGCCGCATCGGCGGGATCGAAGCCGCGCGGCGTCGGGCCCGCCTGCGCGAGCATCACGGGGGCCGCCGCCGCAGACACGCCGGTCAGTGAGGTCCCGGCCGCGGCCGTGCTGGAGGCGAGAAAGTCGCGTCGCGAGAGATCCATGAAGTCCTCCTATTTTCCGCCGAGGCGGAACACCATCTGGGTAGGGCGCACGAACCGCAGCGCCGCCGCGAGGATCACGAGCACGATGGCCATGTAGATGACGGCCATCGCGTCCACCGAATAGATCGGCCGCATGCCGGCGGCGAAGACCGCGTAGTACAGGGCGACCACGAGCGTCTGCGAGCCCGCGCCGGACAGGAGAAACGTCAGCTCGAAGTTCGCCACAGTGTTCACCAGCACGAGCAATCCGGCTGTGAGCAGTCCCGGCAGGGCCAGCGGCAGCACGACGCGTCGAAACACCTGCCAGCGGCCGGCGCCGTGCACGCGCGCGGCCCACTCGAGGCTCTCGCTGATCTGCTCGATGAACGGCAGCAGCACGAAGACGGCGAGCGGGAGCATGGGGACCAGGTTGGCGAGGATCACACCGGTGATCGTGCCGCCGATCCGGTAGCGGTAGAGCGACGTGGCGAGCGGGATGCCGTACGTCATCTGCGGAATGAGCAGAGGCAGGAAGTAGAGCAGCAGCACCGCGTTCTTCGCGCGGAAGCCGCGCCGGGCCAGCACGTAGGCGGCAGGAAAGCCCAGCAGCAGCGCCAGCGCGGTCACGCTGGCGGCGACGGTGGCCGTGACCGTCAGCACGTCGCCGAGCTGGAACTCGCGCCATGCATAGGTATACCACTCGGTCGTGAACGCGCCGGGCAACGGCGTGGCGAACCAGCGCTTGGCGAGCGAGGAGACGACGACGTGGGTGACGATGCCGACGAGATTCAGCGTGAACCCGACAATGAACACGAACACCGCGAGTCGCCAGCCGCGCGCACGCATCAGCGCGCCTCGCGCGGTGCGGCGGCGCTCGGGCGCTGACAGCGCCATCGCATGATTCCGACCATCACCGTGCCTTGCGCCCGCCCCGCGCGCACCATCAGCGTTTGCCGGTGCCGAGGGTGGCGACGCCGGTGGCGGTGAGGCGGCCGCGTAGACCGACGACGATGGCGAGACCGAGCAGCTGGCAGAGGCCCATGATGACGGCGATCGCCGAGGCCATGGACATGTCGTAGTGCTCGAAGGCCTGCTGGTAGGCGGCGATGGCGATCGTGCGCGTGTCGCCGGCGGGCTGACCCACCAGCACCGCCGAGGGGAACACACCGAAGTTCATGACGAAGACCAGCGCCAGCGCGATGGCGGCGCCCGGCGCGATCAAGGGCCACATGACGCGCCGAAAGACGACCCATGGCCGTGCGCCCAGCACACGCGCGGAGGCCTCGAGCGCCGGGTCGATGCCCGAGATGTAGCCCAGCAGCATCAGAAAGCAGAACGGAAAGTGCTGCACGAACAACGCGATCATCACGCCCGTGTAGTTGTGGGTGAGCCGCGGGGGATCCGGAATGCCGATCGCCTGCACGAGCTGGTTGAGCCAGCCCTTGGGACCGTAGAACCCGTTGATGCCTTCGGCGATCAGCACCGTCCCGAGCGCGATCGGCAGCACCAGCAGCGCGGTGATCGTGCGCTCGGCCCAGATGCCCCGCCGCATCGCGTACGCGACCGAGAGCGCCAACAGCACGGTCAGGATGGTGTTGGGCACCGCGATCGAGGCCGTCACCGCGATGGTGCGCAGCTGCCACGGGTCGGCGAAGAAGGCGATGTAGTTGGCCAGCGACATGCCGGCCGGGCCTTTGGGGCGATGCAGCGACAGGAGCACGCCGTACGCGAACGGATAGACGAACATCACGAGCAGGTACACGACCGACGGCAGTATGAGCAGGAGCACGCCGCGGCGCTTCACACGAACGCCGCCTCGACGGCGCCGACGCCCTCGAACTCCGTGCGGATGCGGTCGCCGCGCGCGATGGGGAACTGTCGCGTGAACGAGCCGGTCATGATGTGATCGCCGGCCTTCAGCCGCCGGCCATACGGCGCCAGCTTTCCCGCCAGCCACGCCACGGACCGTAGCGGATGTCCGAGCACGGCATCACCACGACCGGCGCCCACCTCGACGCCGTTGACGCTGACGCGAGCGCCGATGCCCGAGAGATCGAGCGCGTCGGTCAGCCGCACCGGCGGCCCGATCACGAAGAACTTCTGCTGGGCGTTGTCGGCCAGCGCCAGCGCGAGCTGGTGCGTGAGGTCACCGCGCGTCTCGATGATCTCCAGCGCCGGATGACAGTGATCCACCGCACGGGCGACATCGTCGATGCCGAGCTTGGCGCCGACGAGATCGCGGCTCAGCACGACACAGATCTCGTTCTCGAAGCCTGGGGCGATGAGGTCGTCGTAGCGGAAGCGATGACCGCTCTGGATGCGCCCCTCGCTCAGCAGGCAGCCGAACACCGGCTCGTGAACGTTGAACTGCTCCTGGATCGCCCTGGCGGTGAGGCCGACTTTCCAGCCGGCGTGCGTCACATCGGTGGCGCAACGGCGGGTCACGAGCGCCAGCTGAATGCGGTAGGCGTCGTCGAGCTCGAGCCGGTCGCGCCAGTCGGGTGGAAAGTGGACGCCGCGCTGGCGCGCGGCCCAGAACTGCTCGATCGCGTCGTGCAGGGCGGCGGGATTGAGGCTCATGCGGTCTCCTCCGGTGGCAGCAGCACGACGCGACTCGGATCGACCGTGAGGTCGACGACGCTGCCGACCTTCGGCGCCGACGGCAGCCGCGCCTTGAGCAGCGCGCCCGAGTCCAGCGCGATCTCGACGTCATACTCGCGGCCCTGGTATTCGACCAAACGTACGGTGCCCCGCGCGAAGCCGGCGCCGCTCGCGTCGTCGAGGACGCTCAGATCTTCGGGACGGATGGCGGCGAGCACCGCGCTGCCGAGCGCGACGTCGCCGCGCCCGCACATTCTGATCCCGCCGCCTTCCGCGGTGAGCAGCCCGTCGGCGCCCCGCCCCGTCACGGTGAGCGGCAGCAGATTGCGGTAGCCGACGAAGTCCGCGACGAAGACGCTGCGCGGCCGATCGTGGATGTCCGCCGGCGGCCCGACCTGCAGCACGCGCCCCTCGCGCATGACGACGATCCGATCGGAGAGCGAGAGCGCCTCCGCCTGATCGTGCGTGACGTAGATCGAGGTCAGCCCGAGCTCCTGGTGCAGCCGCTTGATCTCGGCGCGCATCTCCAGCCGCAGCTTCGCGTCGAGATTGGACAGCGGCTCGTCGAGCAGCAGCACGCGCGGCTCGATCACGAGCGCCCGCGCGATCGCCACGCGCTGCTGCTGACCACCCGACAGCTGCGCGGGATAGCGCGTCTCGAGGCCGTCGAGCTTCACGAGGGCCAGCATGCGCCGGACGCGCTCGCCGACGGCGGCGCCAGCCACGCGCCGCACCGTGAGGCCGAACGCCACGTTGTCGAAGACCGACAGGTGCGGGAAGAGCGCGTAGTTCTGGAAGACCATGCCGAAGCCGCGGCGCTCGGGCGGAAGCGGCTCCAGCCGCTCGTCGTCGAGCCAGATCTCGCCGGCGGTCGGCGACAGCAGCCCGGCGAGCAGGTTGAGCGCGGTGGACTTGCCGCAGCCCGAGGGCCCAAGAAACGTCACGAGCTCGCCGCCGCGCACCTCGAGCGCGAAGTCGTCCAGGACGTTCTTCGCGCCGAAGTGTTTGGTCAGGCGGAAGCGCAGGCGTCCGATCATCCGTCTAGAACTTCTTGATGCGCTGCGCGCCGACCTCCTTGTCCCAGCGATCCATTGCGGCGATCAGCTCCTTCACCGGCAGCTGCGGCACGATCTTGTACTTCTTCTCCATGTCGGTGTACTCGGGCCGCCAGTGCTCCTGCACGAGCTTCTGGATGTCGGTCGGAGCCTTGTCCAGCGTCGCCGCCCTGATCGACGGCCCGATGAAGGCCTTCCACGTCAGCGCCTGCTGCTCGGGACGCCGCATGAACTTCATGAGATCGAGGACGATCTCCTGCTCAGCGGCGGACACGCCCTTGGGAATCGCCCAGTAGTGGCCGTCGATGACGAACGAGGTGCTGGGCAGGATGAAAATCTTCGAGTCGGGCGGGATCGTGCCCTCGGCGCGCGGCTTCATGTCCCATTCCATGATGCCGGCGATGATCCAGCGCGTGCCCTCCGCGAATTCCTTGAGCGTGATGGCGGTACCGGTCGGGTAGTACTCGATCGACTCGCCGATCTCCTTCAGGAACGCCCAGGTTTTGTCCCAGCCCGCCGTCGGGTCCGTCGGCTTCTTGTCGCCGAGGATGAACGGCAGCCCGCACAGAATCGAGCGGCCGGGACCGGAGTTCGCCGGCCGCGCGTACATGAACTTGCCCGGATTGGCCTTCACCCACGCCTTGAGCTCGTCCGCGGTCTTCGGCGGTGACTTCACCTTCGATGGGTTGTAGATGAACACCGGCCCGCCGTTGTTGACCACCGACGGCAGCAGGAAGCCCTCACCCTCGGCCTGCAGCACTTTGCCGGCGTCGGTGAGCTCCTCCTTCGGAAACAGCTTGTCGTACTCGGGGAACAGCTTCACCAGCTGGCCGTTGTTCGCCAGAACGGAGCCGGCGTCCTGCCCCACCAGCAGCAGATTGACGTCGACACGTCCCGCGTCCTGCTGCGCCTTGATCTTGGCGGGCAGCTCCGGCGCCGGGGCGCGCTGGAAGTTGACGGCCTTCACCTTGGCGGGATTCGCCTTCTGATAATTTTCGATGATGACGCGCGTCGAGGAGAGATCACCCGACACGTCGATCAGCGAGATCGTGATCGGACCCTGCGCGGCGCCGTGACGCGCGGGCAGAACCGCGGCGACGGCGAGCACGATCACCACGGCGGCGACGGCGAGGATGCGGAGACGACGCTGGCGCATGGTGCTCCTCCTTGGGCGTGCGCGCGGATGGTACCATGGCGCGCCGTATCCTCAGGGGGCACAGGCATGAACGACAGACCGATCCGAGTGGGCCTCGTAGGCGCCGGTCGCAACACCCGCGAGCGGCACATCCCGGGATTTCAAAAGCAGTCGAGTGTGGAGTTCGTCGCCGTCGCCAATCGCTCGCGCGAATCTGCCGAGCGCGTGGCCAAGGAGTTCCGCATCGGTCGCGTCGAGGACGACTGGCACGCCATCATGCGGGCGTCGGACGTGGACGCCGTGTGCATCGGCACCTGGCCGTACACGCACTGCGAGATGACGCTGGCCGCGCTCGCCGCCGGCAAGCACGTCCTGTGCGAGGCGCGCATGGCGATGAACGCCGCAGAGGGGCGACGGATGCTGCAGGCCTCGCGGCAGGCGCCGCACCTCGTCGCCCAGCTGGTGCCGTCGCCGCCGACGCTGGAGGTCGACAGCACGCTCAAAGCGCTGCTGGCCGAGGGGTACGTCGGCGACGTGCTCGCCGTCGAGCTCGCGGCGACCCGCCAGCCCACGTTCATCGATCGCGACGCGCCGCTGCACTGGCGGCAGGACGTCGCGCGCAGCGGGCACAACATCCTGAACATGGGCATCTGGTACGAGGCGATGATGCGCTGGCTTCCTCCCGCGCGCCGCGTGAGCGCGATGGCCAAGATCGCCGTGCCGCGCCGCCGCGACGAGACCGGCGCCGAGCGCGAAGTGAAGGTGCCGGACCACGTCGACATCCTCGCGACCCTGACCGGCGGTGCCGTGGCGCATCTGCGCTTCAGCGCGGTCACCGCGCTGGGTCCGGGCAACGAGGTTTGGATCTTCGGCAGCGACGGTACGCTGCGACTCGAAGCGGACGCCAGGCGTCTGTCCGGCGCCCGCCGCGGCGACCGAGAGCTGCGCGAGATTCCCATCCCCGCGGAGCGGCGGATCGGCTGGCGCGTGGAGGAAGAGTTCGTCAACGCCGTCCGCGGGCGCGAAAAAGTGTCCCACACGACCTTCGAGGACGGCGTTCGCTACATGGAGTTCACCGACGCGGTGGCGAAGAGCCTGGCGGAGGGCAGGACGGTGGAGGTCGCCGGGCTCTAGAACAGCTCGGGCTCGCCGGGATACGTCACGCGGCCGTTCTCGACGCGCGCGAAATCGCGCAAGACATGCGGCTCCGCGCGCTCCGGCGTCAGGATATGCAGCACCGGCTCGCCGCGTGCGACCAGGGCGTCGGCGATCAGCGAGCGGTGGCATCGCCACCACACGGCTTCGGCGCACATGATCGCGACCGGCTCGCGTCGTTCCAGCGCGAGCAGGCGATCCAGCTCGGTGGCGAACATGGCGGTCTGCATGTAATCGGCATAGGCGCGGAACGACGGGTTCTTCCACGCGCGGTTGATCGAGTCGGGGAGCTCGCGGCGTAGCCCCCCGAGGCCGGCGAAGTGCGTGTAGCCGATGCCGGCGGCGCCGAGGTCCGCCGGCAACGTGTCGGTGTTGAACTGGGGGTGACGCCGGGAGCGGGGAAGCTTGCGAACGTCGGCGATGTGGCGCACGCCGTGGGCGCGCACCAGGGCGACGAAGGCGTCGAGCGGATGCGTCGAGTGGCCGACGGTCCACACGCCGCCAGCGTACGCGTCAACCCTTGATCGCGCCCGCCGTCATGCCCTTCACGAACCACTCCGACAGGAAGAGATAGAACACGAGGACCGGCAGGGTGGCGATCATCAGCCCCGTGGCCAGCATGCCGATGTCCTGATACTGATCGGAGACCAGAAACTGGATGGCGAGCGGCAACGTGCGGATCTGCTGGCGTGTGATGAAGACCACGGCGTACAGGAACTCGTTCCAGAAATAGATGAAGTTCAGGATGACCGTGGTGGCCACCGCCGGCAGGGCCATCGGGAACATCACCCGCCAGAAGGTCGTCCAGTCGCTGCAGCCGTCGATCCGTGCCGCCTCCTCCAGCTCGGTCGGGATCTGGGCGAAGAAGGCGCGCAGCAGGTAGATCGTCAGCGGCAGCTCCGTGGCGACGTAGACGAGGATGAGGCCGCTGAGCGAGTTGAAGAGCCGGTACTGCACGAGGATCTGAAAGAGCGAGAGCAGCATGATCTGCGGCGGGAACATGATGGACAGAAAGATCAGCAGAAAAAGCGGCTCGCGCAGCGGGAACGCGTAGCGGCGCCGGGCGAACGCGAACCCGGCCATGGCGCCGAGCACGGTCACGATCAGCACGGACGCCACCGCGACGATCGCGCTGTTGCGGAAGTAGGTGGCGTAGCCGAACTCGGTCCACGCGCGCCGGAACTTGTCCCAGTGGGCGGGCAACGGCAGCCCGTAGTGGCTGCGATAGATCTCGTCGGTCGTGCGCAGCGACATGCTGGCCGTCCACAGATACGGCCCGGCCGAGAAGACCGTATACGCCAGCACCGGCACCAGGAGCAGCAGGCGCGTCACCCGCGGCCGCACGTCAGAACTCCAGCGCCTCGCGCCGCTGCAGCGCGCGCGTCAGGCCCCACGAGAGACCGAAGATGATCACGAACCAGAGCACCGCGACCGCCGATGGATAGCCGAGGTCGAGCGTCTTCCACTCGAAGGCGCGCTTGACCACGTAGGTGGCCACGGTCTCGGTGCCCCACATCGGTCCGCCGCGTGTCATGACCCACACGAGCGCGAACTGCTTCATCTTGCCGATGAAGTCGAGAATCGTGAGGTTGACGAGCGTGGGGCGGATCAGCGGGATGATCACATGCCACGTGCGGCGCCAGCCCGAGGCGCCATCCACGCGCGCGGCGTCGAGATAGTCGGCGGGAATCGCGTGGATCGCCGCGAGGAGGACGACCATGTTGAAGCCGGCGAACATCCACGTGGTGACGAGAATCAGCGCGGGCAGCGCCGTCGCCGGACTCGCCAGCCATGCCTGAGCGAGATGGCCGAGACCCACCGCGCGCAGCGCGAGATTGGCCATCCCCCAGTCGTAGTTGTAGACCCAGAGCCAGATCACGCCGACGACCGGGTAGGACATCAGCACCGGCGTGAACCACACGGTTCGGAAGAACCGCGCGAAGGGCACGCGGCGATAGAGCAACAGCGCCAGCACCAGGGCCAGCGGCATGTCGACCAGCGGCGCGGCAACGGCCCACGTGAGCGAATTCCGCGACGCCTTCCAGAAGACGTCGTCGTCGCGCACGATCTCGCGGAAATGCTCGAGGCCCACGTATTCCGACTGCATGCCGAGGTCCATGCGCAGCGTATGCACGCTGTTGTAGAACGTCACGAGCACCGGGTAGATGGCGAAGGCGAAGTAGACGAGCAGGGTGGGGCCGAGGAATACGGCGATGGCGCCCCAGGGCCGTCGCGCGCGACGCAGGACTACTTGCCTTTGAGCCGCGCCTCTTCGAGCCGAGCCAGCGCCTCGTCGGGGCCGATGACCTTGTTCGGCAGCCCCTGGTTGACGGTGGCCACGTAGGTCTCCCACACGCCGGGCTTCATCAGCAGGCGCACCTGCTGGGCCGTGAGGTCCACCCACTTCGTCGACTTGTTCACGCGGGCGTACTCGTCGAAATACCACTTGAGCGGGCTGTCGATCTTCGCGGGCTCGGTCTTGATCCCGGTCTGCACGCCGGTCCTCGCCATCCACATGTTGCCGATCTCGACGTCGGCGAAGGCGTCGGCGACCTTGACGGCGAGCGGCAGGTGCGGGCTCTTGGCGGCAACGGCGAGCGAGCCCGCGACGCCGAGAAACTTCTGGCCGTGACCCTTGCCGTCTTTCATCTGCGGATTGTTCAGCATGCCGAGCTCGAAGTCTTTCGGCTGTCCGCCCTTGTCCGGCGGCACGAACGCGCGGCCCGTGTACCAGGAGCCGACAGGGAACATGCACGCCTTCTGCTCGGTGTGGAAGTAACGATGCGCCTCGGCCAGCGTCATGCTCGACAGCGTCTTGGCGTAGGCCCCGAGATCGATCAGCTCCTTGTAGTAGCGGAAGACCTCGACCACGCGCGGATCCTTCCACGAGCCTTCGCCGCGGAAGAGCTTAAGCGTCTCGTCGGCGCCGAGCTTGTCGAGCAGCAGCGCGTTGGGAATGTAGTGCGCCGCCCACTCGCGATCGGCGGCGCCCGTCGCGAACGCCGCGTAGCCCGCCTTGGCACACTTCGCGACGACGTCCTTGAACTGATCCTGCGTGAAGACGAAAGTCGCGGGCACCGTGATGCCGAGCTCCTTGAACATCTTCCGGTTGTAGTAGATCTCGTCGGAAGCGGCCTCCACCGGGATCGCCCACGTGCCCGTCTTGCCGCCCTGACCCGGACGCGTCCAGAAGGCTTTCCCGAACGGCTCGATGTTCTGCCAGCGCACGCCGGTGGAGAGATCGGCGAGCCAGCCGGCGGTCATGAACTCCGGCACGTCCATGTCGTAATAGAAGACGTCGGGAAAGCCGGAGCCGGCGGTGAAGGCCGCGCGCAGCGTGGGCCACATGTTCTTCTTCTCGTAGAACGTGATGGTGACGGTGTTCCCCGGGCTGGCGGCCTCGAAGCGGCGCTTGGCCTCGAACAGGACGGCTTTCTTCGCGTCCTCGATCGCCCAGTGGCTCCACCACTGAAGCTCGGTGGCCGCGGCCGGCGCGGCACAGAGCACGATCACCGTGAGGATCATCGCCGTCGCTCTCACCATCGTCACGCCTCCCGCTCAGAGCTTCATGTGAGGGTCGAGCCAGTCGCGCAGCGCGTTGCCCATGAGATTGATCGCCAGCGTCGTCGTGAAGATCGCGAGGCCGGGGAACGTGGCGATCCACCACGAGTTCAGCATGTAGACGCGCCCCTCGCCGAGCATGTTGCCCCACGCCGGCGTGGGCGGCTGGATGCCGAGACCGAGGAACGACAGGAACGACTCGAGGATGATCACGCGTGCCACCTGCAGCGTGGCAATGACGACGATGATGGAGACGAGGTTCGGAAAGATCTGGCGAAACATGATGCGCAGGTGGCTCATGCCGAGGGCGCGACTGGCCACGACGAACTCGCGCTCGCGAATGGCGAGGCTCTCGGCCCGGATGACGCGCGCGTAGAGCGGCCAGTCGGCGACGCCGAGCACGATGATCATGTTCGTGAGGCTCGGCCCCAGCACGGCGATGACGGCGAGCGCGAGCAGCACGAACGGGAAGGTGAGCATGACGTTGATCAGCGTCATGATCGTCCAGTCCAGACGTCCGCCGAAGTAGCCCGCGGACAGGCCGAGCAGCACACCCATCGACGATGAGATCAGCACGGCGCTCACGCCGATGACCAGCGAGACGCGGCCGCCGTAGATCATGCGCGAGAGCAGATCGCGTCCAATCTGATCCGTCCCAAGCACGTGCGCGGGCGTGCCGCCCTGCATCCACGCCGGCGGACCGAGGCGATGCCGGATGTTCACCGCGAGAGGGTCGTGAGGCGCGATGTAGGGCGCCAGCAGGGCGCTGCCGATGATGACCGCGAGGACGGCCGAAGCCGCCAGCCCCCACTTGAAGCGCCACACGCGACGAAGCGACAGCCGTCGCGACGTCGGCCGCAAGGGCAACGCCTGGTCGGCCTTGAGGACAACCTCGCCGTCGGCGCTGACGGCCTTCACGCGGCGACCCGGATGCGGGGGTCGATGAACCCCACGATCATGTCGACCAGGAAGTTCACGCTGACGATGATCAGCGCCAGCAGCACCACCGCGCACTGCACCACCGGGAAGTCCTGGTTGCGAATGGAGTCGACCGTGAGCGTGGCGACCCCCGGCCAGGCGAAGACGGTCTCCGTGACGATGGCGCCGCCCAGCAGCTGGCCGAACTGGATGCCGAGCACAGTGATGACGGGAATGCAGGCGTTCCGGAAGGCGTGCTTCACCACGACCACACGCTCGCCGAAGCCCTTGGCCCGCGCGGTGCGTATGTAGTCGGTGTTCATGATCTCGATGACGCCGGAGCGTACCAGGCGCATCGTGAGCGGCGCCAGGAACGCCCCGAGCGTGAAGGCCGGCATGAGGAAATGCTTCCACGTGCCGTACCCGGACGCCGGCAGCAGCTTGAGCTGCACGGCGAAGATGATGATGAGCATGATGCCGAGCCAGAAGATCGGCATCGCTTGGCCACCGACCGCCACCGCCGTACACGCGGTGTCGATGAAGGAGTGGCGCCGCAGCGCGGCCAGGATGCCGAGTGGCAGCGCGATCGCGAGCGCCACGCCGAGGCCCGCCAGCGTCAGGTAGATCGTCGGCGGCATCCGCTCGAGCACGAGCCGGAAGGCCGGCGTGTCGGCATACCAGGACTTGCCGAAGTCGCCTTGCACCGCCTTGGTCGCGAACTTCCAGTACTGCACGGCCACGGGCTGATCGAGCCCGAGCAGCTTGCGGTAGCGCTCGAACTCTTCTTTGCCGGCGTTCTGCGGCAGCAGCAGCAGCACCGGATCGCCGAGGACGTGCAGGATCGCGAAGGACAGCAGAGAAATACCGACGACGACGACGGCGAGCTGCGCGATCTGTCGGAGGACGTAGCCTCTCATGGATAACGGCGGGCACCGGGCGCGCAGCGGCGGGAACACCGCCACTGCGCGCCCGGCGCCGGGGCGCCTACTTCTTGCGCGGCTGCACGAGGAACATACGGTCGACCTCGTCCTTCGGTGCCTCGTAATCGATGCGGTTGCTGATGCCCCAGACGCCGCGCAGGCCCCACTTGAAGAGATACGCCGCGTCGTCGTAGATCAGCTTCTGCGCCTTGGCGTAGATCTCCTGCCGCCTCTTCGTGTCGAGCGTCGATCGGCCCTGGATGACGAGGTCGTCCAGCTGCGCATTGCAGTAGTAGCTGTAGGGCTGGTTGCACGTCATCACGTCGAAGAGGATGGCGTCGGCGTCGAAGATCGAGTAGTAGCCCCACGACCACGTGAACATCGGATCGGCCTTGTTGTCGCGGACCAGGTTCGTGAAGGGTCCGACCTCGCCGATGAACCGCTGCTTGGTGCGGATGCCGACCTTGGCGAGATCCGCCGCGATCGCCTCGGTGGTCTGGATGAGCCCGGGCTCCACCGTCGGCCCCGTGGTCGTGAAGCCGACCTCGAATCCGTTCGGATACCCCGCTTCGGCCAGCAGCTTCTTCGCCGCCGCGTGGTCCTGTTTGTAGGGCTTCAGCGTGGCGTCGAACCCGAACGCCATCGGGTTGACGGTGGTCGCCACCCGATCGCCGAGGCCGTTGAGCACGTGCTTGATGATGCCGTCCATGTCGGGCGCCATGTTCGCGGCCTGGCGCACGCGCTTGTCCTGGAACGGGTTCTTGCCCGAGCGACCCGCCTGGTCCAGCTGCAGCATCGCCGTGCGCAAGATCGGCGAGGTGGAGGTACGCGCCTGACCGGACTTGTTGATGACGTCCATCTGGTCCGGCGGAACCGCCTTGATGATGTCGACGCCGCCCGAGATCAGCTCGGCGATCTGCGTGGCCTGCTCGGGGATGATACGGATGCGCACGTACTTGAAGGCCGGCTTGGTACCCCAGTAGTCGTCGTTCCGGACCAGCAGGTGCTCCTGCTTCTTGTTCCAGCGCACGAGCTTGTAGGGCCCGGTGCCGACCGGGTTGTCCTGCATGAACTCGTGACCCTTCTCCTTGATCTGCTTTTCCGACTGCATGACGAGCGCGGTGAGCCGCTCCACGAAGACCGGGTAGGGCCCGTCGGTCTTGAAGCGCGCGGTGTGGTCGTCCACCACTTCCACGCTCTTGATCTTGACGTGGTTGCCGCGCGCCGTGAGCTTCTTCTCCGGATCCAGCACGCGGTCGAACGACGCCTTGACGTCCTTCGCCGTGAACGGCGTGCCGTCGTGGAACTTCACGCCCTGACGCAGCTTGACCTCCCACGTCGTGTCGTCGACGGAGCGCCACGAGGTGGCCAGGCTGGGGCCGACCTTGCCCGTCTTGAGATCGCGGGCGGCAAGATGATCGAAGACGTGATACCCGAGGATGATCGACTCGCGCAGCACGGAGTTCGGTGGGTCCCAGTTCGGGACGTCCGACTGGATGGCGTACACGACGGTGTCGTCCTTCGTCTGCGCGTCGGCCGGAGCCAGCGGCCCCAGAGCCACGAGCAGGAGCAGAGCCGATCCCAGAGCGATCGTGCGCCGCATAGCGGCCTCCTTGTACACTCCTCGTTCCTTTGAGAAGCGTGACGTTCGGTGCAAAAGTGCAGGCACGATAGCATGATCGAGACCCCGCGACTACGGCTGCGCCGCCTCCGTCCATCCGACGAGGTCGACCTCGTCGCCCTGGACAGCGACCCCGAGGTCATGCGGTATGTCGGCGGCCCGGCCGGCGTGAGGAGCGCCGAGGAGACGGTCGAGCGGGCGCGGCAGCGGATCGGCGGTGTTCATGGGCCGCTGGGCTTCTGGCGGGTGGAAAGTCGCGCCGATGGCGAGTTCTACGGGCTCGCTGCGCTCATCCGGATGCCGAGCGGCGACGACATCGAGCTGGCCTATCGGCTGATCCGCCGTGCCTGGGGCCGAGGCATTGCCAGTGAAGCCGGCGCCGCCCTGGTCGAGCACGCGTTCGGCGCCGCCGGGCTCTCGCGCCTGGTCGCGGTGACGTATCCGGACAACCGCGCGTCGCAGCGTGTGCTGGAAAAGCTCGGCTTCGCGCGGCAGGGTGACCTCGACTACAAGGGCGTGCGAACAGCCTACTACGTCCTCGTACGGTAAAATGCGCGCCGCTCGTACGGTAAAATTCGCGCGGTGAGCAGCCTCCCCGAGCATTTCAACGCCGCGACCTTCTTCGTCGATCGTCACGTGACCGAGGGCCGCGGCGTGCGCACCGCTTTTAGATTCGCCGGGCGCTCGATCACGTACGCGGAGGTCGCCGCCTCCGTCGATCGCTGTGCCAACGCTCTGGCCGCACTCGGCCTGGAGATGGAGCAGCGTGTGCTCCTGGCGCTCAACGACTCGCCGGCGTTCGCCGCCGCCTTCTGGGGCGTGACGAAGCTGGGTGCCGTCGCCGTGCCCGTCAACACGCTGATGGCGCCGCAGGAGTACGAGTTCCTTCTCACCGATAGCCGTGCCCGCGTGGCCATCGTGGACGCCTCGGCGGCCGGACGGCTGCTGGCGATCCGCCATCGCTGTCCGTTGCTGCGCGCGGTGATCGTGGTCGGAGGGCAGGGGTTGCCCGGCACCCACGACTTCGACGAGCTTCTCGCCGCCGCCAAGCCGACGTGCGAGCCCGCCCTCACGCTCGCCGACGACATCTGCTACTGGGGCTACACCTCCGGCTCCACGGGCCAGCCGAAAGCGGCGGTGCATTCGCACGCGCACTTCCTCGCCGCCGCGGATCACGTCGGCGTCGGAGTCTTCGGGCTCGAGGCCGACGATCTCGTGTTCTCGGCATCCAAGATGTTCTTCGCGTTCGGGCTGGGCAACACGCTGTATTTCCCCGCGCGTGTGGGCGCCTCCTCTGTGCTGGTGCCCGAGCGCATCGACGCCCAGCGTGCCTTCGAGACCATCGCGGACGAGCGGCCGACGGTGTTCTTCACGGTGCCGACCCTCTATGCGCGCATGCTGGCCGTCGAGGAAGCCGAGCGCCGCTGGGACCTGTCGTCGTTACGCTTCTGCGTCTCCTCGGGCGAGGCGCTGCCGCCGGCGATCTTCGACGCCTGGGCCGAGCGCTTCGGCCTCGAGCTGGTCGAGGTGGTCGGGTCCACCGAGGCGCTGCACGACTTCATCGCCAATATCCCGGGCGCCGCGCGCCGCGGCCGCGCCGGTCGGCTGGTGCCTGGTTTCGAAGCACGGCTGATGGACGACACGGATTCGCCCGTCGCCGATGGGGTTATCGGCCATCTGCTGATCAAAGGCCCGACGACGACGCCCTACTACTGGAACCGGCTCGAGCGGACGCGCGCGACGATGCTCGGGGAGTGGTTGCGTACGGGCGACATGTTCGTGCGTGACGCCGACGGCTTTTTCACGTTCGCCGGTCGCTCCGACGACATGCTGAAGGTCGCGGGCGCCTGGATTTCGCCCGCAGAGGTCGAGGCGGTGCTGGTCGAGCATCCCGGCGTGCTGGAGGCCGGCGTCATCGGCGTCGCCGACGCCAACGGTCTCACGCGGCCCCACGCGGTGATCGTGCTCAAGGACGGCTGGACGCCGTCGCCGGATCTCGCCGCGAGGCTGACGGAGTTCGTTCGACGCCGCGCCGGCGGCCACCGTGCGCCGGCCACGATCGCCTTCGCCGATCAGCTGCCCAAGACCGCGACCGACAAGGTGCAGCGCTTCCGGCTCAGGCAGCCGTAGCAGTATCATCGGCCGGATGAAGATCAAGAAGCTGCTCGTCGCCAATCGTGGCGAGATCGCCGTTCGCGTCGTGCGCGCCTGTCGAGAGCTGGGTATCGCGACCGTCGCCGTCTACTCGGAGGCGGACCGCGAGGCGCCGCACGTGCAGCTGGCCGACGAGGCGTACGCGATCGGCGCCGCGCCCGCGACCGAGAGTTATCTCGTCGTCGACCGGCTCGTGCAGACGGCGCGGCGCGCCGGCGCCGATGCCGTGCACCCGGGGTACGGGTTTCTCTCGGAGAATCCCGTGTTCGCCGAGGCGTGCGCTCAGGGCGGGTTGACGTTCGTGGGTCCGCCGGCGGCGGCGATGCGTCGGATGGGCAGCAAGACCGCAGCGCGGTCGCTCGCGCGCGAGCTGGGGGTGCCGATGGTTCCGGGCACTCTCGACGCCGTCGCCAGCGACGCGGACGCCGCACGCGCCGCGCGGGACATCGGCTACCCCGTCATGCTCAAGGCGGCGATGGGCGGTGGCGGCAAGGGCATGCGTCTGGTGCGCCGCGCCGAAGATCTGGCCGAAGCGCTGCGCGCGGCGCGCGCCGAAGCCGGCGCCGCCTTCGGGGACGCCGCGGTCTATCTCGAGCGGGCGGTCGTCGAGCCCCGCCACATCGAGATCCAGATCGTGGCCGATACGCACGGGAACGTCATTCATCTCGGCGAGCGCGAGTGCTCGATCCAGCGGCGACACCAGAAGCTCGTCGAGGAGTGCCCGTCGCCGTTCGTCGACGCCGAGCTCCGCGCGCGGATGGGCGAGGCCGCGTGCCGGCTTGCACGTGCGGCCGGATACGTCAACGCGGGGACGGTGGAGTTCCTGGTCGACGCCGAGCGGAATTTCTATTTCCTCGAGATGAACACACGGCTGCAGGTCGAGCATCCCGTGACCGAGATGGTGACGGGCATCGATCTCGTGCACGAGCAGTTGCGCGTCGCCGCCGGCGACACACTCGTGCTGGCGCAGGCCGACGTCGCGTGGCGCGGCTGGGCCATCGAGTGTCGCGTCAACGCCGAGGACCCGTTTGCCGGCTGGCTGCCGTCCCCGGGCACCATCACCGGCCTGCACGCGCCGGCGGGGCCGTGGGTGCGGGACGACTCCGGCGTTTACGAGGGCTATACGGTGCCCCGCTTCTACGACACGCTCATGAGCAAGCTCATCGTGTGGGGCGCCGACCGCGATGCGGCGTGCGAGCGCATGTTGCGCGCGCTCGCGGAATATCGTGTGGTCGGCGTCCGGACCACCATACCGGCGTTGACGCGCATCATCGCCCATCCCGACTTCCGCGCCGGTCGGCTCTCGACGGCCTTCCTCGAGCGCGTGCTGCCCGAGCTGCGCGCGAATGATGGTCGGTTCGCCACGATCGCCGTGATCGCCGCGGTGCTGGCGGAGCACGAGGGGGCGCGCCGCGTGCCGGCGGCGGCGGAATCAGTTGCGCTGCCGGCGTGGCGCGCGGCCGGCATCCGGGGCTGGAGCCGGCCGTGAGCGCACGCAGCCGGACACCATCTCGGGCAGGCCACCCACGGCGCGAGCCGGGCTCGCGGGCCCCGCTCCAATGAGATACGTCGCCACGCTCAACGACGACAGCCGCGTGGTGGAGATCGAGAGCGCCGGCGATTGCTATCGGATGAGGGTCGGCGACGACGTCTGGGAGGTCGACGCGCGAGCCACGGCTCCCGGCGTCTATTCGCTGGTGATCGACGGTGTGTCGTACACAGCGGGAGTCCTCGATCGTGACGGCATGCGCGTGGTGGACGTCGGCGGCGAATCCTATGAGATCGTGGTCGAGGAGCAGACCCGCCACATCATCCGCACCCGCGGCGGGGCGATCGGCGGGCCGCGAAGCCGTACGCTCACCGCGCCGCTTCCGGGTAAGATCAGCCGCGTTGCCGTGCGGCCGGGCGACTCCGTACAGGCCGGTGACACGCTGCTCGTCATCGAGGCGATGAAGATGGAAAACGAGTTCAAGGCGTCCGGGGCGGGAACGGTGGCCGAGGTTCGCGTGGCCGCCGGGCAGGCTGTGAACGCCGGCGACGTCCTGATCGTGATGGGATGAGGAGAGCGCCGTGACCACCGACCGCTTCGGCAACGAGCTCGCCGCGGGGCTCCCGTACGCCCGGGGCTCGATCGTGCGATCGACCGAGGACGATTTCGTCAAGCTCGAGCGCGCGGTCATCGCGAGGCGTATCGCGGCGCATGGCCCGGAGTCGATCTTCAACTTCTCCGGGCTCGAGCGCGGCCTACCGCTGGAGGCCTCGGACATCGCGCTCGCCGACGATGAGGTGGCGCCGGCGCTCGCCGGTGAGCGGCTGCGCGCGTTGTCGCTCGAGCATCTCGGTGGCGACCCGGGACGCCACGACGCCATGCTCTTCAACCGCCTGACGGCGGCGACGTTCGCCACACATCTGGCGCTGGTGACCCCGGGCGATACCGTGCTCGGACTGTCACCGACCTACACGCATCCGACGGCCATCCGTTGCGCGCGGCAATGCAGCGCACGCTTCGTCGAGACCGGCGATCTCACCGGTCTCGCGGCGGCGCTCGAGCGCGAGTCGCGCGTGACGCTGCTCGTGCTGACGCGTCTCGCGGTCACCTACGATCTGCTGCCGCTCGCGAGCGCGCGCGAAGCGGTACGCCTCGCGCACGCACGCGGCGCGCGCGTGTACGTGGACGACGCCGGCGGCGCGCGCGTGGGCCCGGCCGTGTTCGGGCAGCCGAAGACGCTCGAGCTCGGCGCCGATCTCGGCGCCACCGGCCTCGACAAGTACGCCACCGTCGGCCCGCGGCTCGGCCTGCTTGCCGGCGACACCGCCCTCGTCGCGACCATCCGCGCCCGGGCGTTCGAGTTCGGCCTCGAGGCGCGCCCGATGCTCTATCCCGCCGCTGTGCGCTCGCTCGCCGGCTATCGGCCCGAGCGCGTGCGTGTGCTGGTCGAGACCACGCGGCGCGTGGGCGAGGCGCTGAGCGCAATCTTCGGCGCGCGCTTGCACGTGACGCCGGTGACTGCGCAGCTGCGCGCCGACGACCTGCTGGCGCTGGCGATGGAGCGCGCGGGCATCACGACGCCGCCGATCGTCCCGATCGAGGCCACCGCCGCGCTGGCGATGCTGCTGCTCGAAGACTATGGCGTGCTCACCGTGCACTTCGCGGGGATGCCGCCCGGAACCTCGAGCCTGCTGCTGAAGTTCATCCCACCAGAGACGCTCGAGCGCTTCGGTGGCGCCGACGCGCTCGCCAAAGCCGTCGACAGCTCGGTCGATCGCCTCGCCGCACTCCTGCGCGACCGTGCCGCGCTGGTGGCTCTGCTCGTGGGCGACACGGCATCGCAACCTGCTCGCGCGACGCCGCCCATCGGCTCGTGATGGCGGCCGCGTCGGCGATCGCATTCAAGAACGTCAACAAATGGTTCGGCAAGCTGCACGTGCTGCGCAACATCGAACTCGCGGTCACGTCGGGCGAGGTCGTGGTCGTGTGCGGACCGTCCGGGTCGGGGAAGTCCACGCTCATCCGATGCGTCAACGGCCTGGAGCGCGTGCAGGAGGGCGACATCGCGGTGCTCGGCGATTCGATCACGGGGCGCGGCGTGAACCTGCCGGCCCTGCGCACGCGCGTGGGCATGGTGTTCCAGTCGTTCAACCTGTTTCCGCACATGACGACGCTCGAGAACATCATGCTGGCGCCGATGAAGGTGCGGAAGCTCTCCCGCGACGCCGCCGACAAGACGGCGCGGACCCTGCTGACCCGGGTCGGGCTCGCCGAGAAGGCCGACAACTATCCGGCCAATCTCTCCGGCGGACAGCAGCAGCGCGTGGCCATCGCGCGCGCGCTCGCCATGCAGCCGAAGATCATGCTGTTCGACGAGCCGACCTCCGCGCTCGATCCCGAGATGATCAACGAGGTGCTGGACGTCATGACGACGCTCGCCAAGGACGGCATGACGATGATGTGCGTCACGCACGAAATGGGATTTGCCCGCCGGGTTGCCCACCGTGTGGTCTTCATGGACGAGGGCCAGGTGGTCGAGGAGGGCACGCCCCAGCAGTTCTTCTCCGCGCCGAAGTCGGACCGCGGAAGACAGTTCCTGTCCAAGATTCTCACCCATTGACGGAGGACCCATGACGAAGACGATTGTTCTCGTTGTCACGCTCGCCGTCGCCCTCGGCCTCGTCGGCCCCGCGGCGGCCCAGCAGGACACGCTGGAGAAAATCAAGTCCACCGGGGTGCTGACCATCGGCACCCGCACGGGCTCGCCGCCTTTCGCCTACATCAACAAGAACAACGAATGGGTCGGCTTTTCCATCGACCTGGTCGAGCAGGTCGTGAAGCCGTCGGTCGAACGGGCCGTCGGCCGATCGATCAAGGTCGAGAAGAAGGAATCCACGCCGCCCACGCGCATTCCGCTGCTGACGTCCAACGCCGTCGATCTGATCGCCGGCACCATGACGGACACGCCGCAGCGGCGCGAGTCGGTCGACTTCAGCCTGACGTTCTTCTACACGGGCGCGCAGTTCCTCGTGAAGAAGGGCAGTCCCATCAAGTCGATCAACGACATCTCGGGCAAGAGGATCGCCGCGCAGCAGGGCGCGACGAACGCCAAGATCCTGCGCGAGAAGTATCCGCAGGCGCAGCTGCGCGAGTTCCCCGACCAGCCGGCGGCGTTTCAGGCGCTGGTCCAGGGCCAGGTGGACGCCTACACGAACGACGGCATCCAGCTCTACGGCCTGAAGGCGAAGGCGCCCAACCCGGACGACTGGGAGGTCGTCGGCGACTTCTTCTCTGAAGAGCCCTACGGGATGGCGATGCGCAAGGGCGACGCCAAGTTCAAGGCCGCCGTCGACGCCGGGCTCAAGAGCGCGTTCGAGTCGGGCAAGTACTTCGAGATCTATGATAAATGGTTCGGCCCGAAGGGCGAGCTCCCGTATCCGATGACGGCGCAGGTGCGGGCATATCTGCTGAAGCAGGTCGGCAAGTAGGTCGGAAGTAATCCCGAGGCGCGCCACGGCTCCGCCGGGGCGCGCCCGAGTGCGAGGGGACTTGGGGGCCGTGTCGGGGCCCCAATGTTCAAATGGCCTACACGTTCAAGTGGAGCGTGCTCTGGACCGGCGAGTCGGGCCGCTGGCTGGTCCAGGGCCTGCTCACGACGCTCGAGTTGTCGGCGCTGGCGTGGGTGCTGGCCGTCGCGCTCGGGATCTTGGCGGGCGCGCTGCGCACGGTGCGCTTTTCGCCGCTGCGCTGGGCCGCAACCGCGTACGTCGAGTTCTTTCGTAACGTCCCGCTGCTCGTCTGGATGTTTTTCTGGTACTTCGGCGTGCCGCCCTTGTTGCCGCGCGGCGTCCAGGACTGGCTCTTCAACCACGGCGCGGAATTCTGGGCCGGCATGCTGGCGCTGGGCGTCTATCACGGCGCGCGCATCTCCGAAGTCATTCGCTCCGGCATTCAATCGATTCCGCGCACGCAGTTCGAGGCGTCCGTGGCGATGGGGCTCACCACGTTCCAGGCCTATCGACTGATCATTTTGCCCGTCGCGCTGCGCCTGATCGTGCCGCCGGCCACGAATGAATCGCTGAACCTGCTCAAGAATTCCTCGGTGGCGCTGACGATCAGCGTGGCGGAGCTCACGTTCCAGACGCGCCAGATCGAGACCTATACCGCGAGGGCCATCGAGGCGCTGACGTCGGGGACCGTGATCTATCTCGTGCTCTGCCTGTCGATCGCCACGATCATGGCCCGCGTCGAGCGCCGCTACGCGATCCCCGGCCTCATCGCTCGCGTCGACCCCGCCGGCTAATGCCCCCCGCCGGATCGCTCGGGGCGGGGTGCGGTGCGTGGTGGCGTCGTGGGCGACGGCGCCAGGCGGCGCACCCCGGCGCGGACCGATGCGGCAGGGCGCCGTAGCCGATGGACTTCTCGGTCATCACCAACAACTTCAAGTTCCTGATCCTCCAGGGGCTCGTCGGCATCGGTCCGTTCATCGGCGGCACTCTGCGGCTGGCCATTCCCGCGATCCTGCTC
>Ga0114129_10001632_pt1 | contig 30462 bp, 22 predicted proteins | sample RhiMetdeltSRZDD1_FD_80071 | JGI IMG/M metagenome (GOLD analysis project Ga0114129, IMG submission 80071) | Populus rhizosphere microbial communities from Tennessee, USA - Rhizosphere MetaG P. deltoides SRZDD1 (version 2) (version 2) | ecosystem: Host-associated > Plants > Roots > Rhizosphere >...
ACGGCAACGATCATCGCAATCGCGGGCGCATCGATGCTCGTGATCTTCGATCCTCCCGCCATCGCGGCTGCCGGCTTGATCGGGACGCTCGTGCTGCTCTTCAGCGTCTCTTCGCGCCACGTCGAGCCGCGACCTGCCGCGGACGAACTGGATTCCTTCGAGCTGCTGCCGTCGGCAGATCTGCTTCGCCAGGCTGACGCCCGGCCCGGCAACCTGCTCGTGCCCGTCCGGCATCCTCATTCGCTCGCGCACGTCTCCGCCGCGCTGCAAGCCGCCGGCGATCGGGACGTCGTTGTCATGACCGTACGTCTCCTCGGCGTCGACGCGGACGAGGATGCTCCCGACGACATGAGCACGACGGTCGCCGAGCGCGAGCTCTTTTCTCGCGTCGTCGCGCTCACCGAACGGCATCGACGATCCGTGCGTTTGCTCGTCGTGCCGGGACGCAATGTCTTCGACGCGATCGCATCGACGATCGTGCGCCTGCGCTCCGCCGAAGTGTACGTCGGCGAGTCGGCGACGCTCTCGGCAGCCGATCAGGCGCGCCTGCTCGGCGACGCCTGGGAGCAGGCGGAAAAACCGCCGGATCTGCCCGTTCGCCTCGTCATCACGCACCACGGCGGCCGCACCGACGCCTATCACCTCGGCGCCCACCCGCCGTCGCTCACCTCCGCCGATCTCGATTTGATTCATCGCGTCTGGCTCGACGCGGTCAAGTCTGTCGGCCCGTCCGTCCACCATCACGACATTGTCAGAGCCGCCCTCACACAGATGGAACAGCAACTCTCCGGATCACAACGCGATGAGGCGCTGGCGGCCATTCGGCACGCTGCACGCCCGGCGGACGAGTTCGCGGCGCTCGTGCGCAGCCGCGACTTCCCGCGGCTCCGCGACATGGCGCGCAACCGCGATGCCGGCGAGCTGGCCGCGCTGCTCACGGATCTTCCCGTCGAGGATCAGGTGGTCGTCTTTCGCGTGTTGCCGCGCCGCGAGGCCGCGAGCGTCTTCGAGTACCTGTCGCTCGACGCGCAGGCGATGCTGCTGCGCGCGATGGGGCAGGAAGATGTGGCCGCGCTCCTGAACAACATGGCGCCGGACGACCGCACGATGTTCCTCGAGGAGCTGCCGGCCGCTGCCACGCGCCAATTGCTCGCCCTCCTCTCGCCCGCCGAACGGAGCGTCGCGTTGTCGCTGCTCGGCTACCCGGAGGATTCGATTGGGCGTCTGATGACGCCGAACTACGTCGCGGTGCGCGAGCACTGGACGGTCCGCGAAGTCCTCGACTACATCCGTGCGCACGGTCAGGACAGCGAAACGCTCAACGTCATCTACGTCGTCGACGAGCAGGGCACGTTGATTGACGACATCCGCATCCGCGAATTCCTGCTCACGTCGCCCGACAATCGTGTCAGCGATCTGATGGACCGCCGGTTCGTTGCATTGAGAGCAACGGACAATCAGGAGACCGCCGTCGCGGCATTCCGGCAGCACGACCGCGTGGCGCTGCCCGTTACGGATACCGCCGGCATGCTGATCGGCATCGTCACGATCGACGACGTGCTCGACGTCGTCGAGGCGACAGCCACCGAAGACATCCAGCGCATCGGCGGAACGGAAGCCCTCGACGAGCCCTACATGCGCATCAGCTTCTGGCGCATGATTCAGAAGCGCGCCGGCTGGCTGACCGCGCTCTTCCTCGGCGAGATGCTGACGGCCACTGCGATGGGCGTATTCGAGGCGGAAATCGCGAAGGCCGTCGTGCTCGCGTTGTTCGTCCCGCTCATCATCTCGAGCGGCGGCAACTCCGGCTCCCAGGCCTCGACCCTCGTCATCCGCGCACTCGCCCTCGGCGAAGTGACGTTGCGCGACTGGTGGGCCATCATGCGTCGCGAGATCATGGCCGGCCTCGCGCTCGGCGGGATCCTCGGATCAATCGGCTTCCTGCGAATCACGCTGTGGTCGGCCTTCTCACCGATCTACGGCGAACACTGGCTGCTCGTCGCGATCACCGTCGCCGTTGCGCTCATCGGCATCGTCCTCTGGGGCACGCTCATCGGATCGCTGCTGCCCCTCCTGCTGCGCCGGCTCGGATTCGATCCAGCCACGTCGTCCGCGCCGTTCGTCGCTACGGTGGTGGACGTGACTGGGTTGGTGATTTACTTTACCGTCGCGCTCGTCATTTTGAGGGGGACGTTGCTGTAGGTGCTCGGTGCTCACTGCTGCGTGCTGGGTGCTGAGTTCTGGATGCAGCGGCGTGCGCGGAATTTGCAACCAAAGGCAACCGACCTCCGTGCAGAATCTGCAGAGAAATCGACCGCCCCCAAGCAAATTCAGCTCAATCCCGCTGGCACCGGCGGTGCAGCTGTCTGTCTCGTGGCTGGATGGAAGAACGTGGAAGAAGTCGTTGCGTATCAGCTTGCCATCGAGCTACGCGATCGCATTCTCAAGCTGCCGCTGGAAGGCTCGAAACAGAAACGCTCGTCGTCCGACGACGCCGACGCCTGAGCAGCAGCTCCTCTACTTAGGCACCAGCACTGCACCTGCACGGAGCACCTAGCACCAAGCACCGAGCACCTTGTCGCGCGTCAGTTCCGAAAATACCCAGCCCGCGTTCGCGCGACAACGCCGGGGCGATCGACGGCGACGCTGAGAGTCCGCCAGGCGCCGCCGGGGGCGTCGGCAACTGGGATGTAACCGAGCATGTACGACGCGGCAATGGCTTCGTAGATTTCGCCGTAGACGTCATCGAGCTGATGGATGTTCGTTACGGTGTAGGATTTGCCGCCCGTCTGGTCCGCCAGCTGTCGCAGCACGTACAGTCCGTCGCGCATGCGCAAACGCGTTGGATCGCCGATCGGCTGCAAGGCAATCGTGTAGATCAACGTTTGCGACCGGCGCGCGGCGTCCAGGACGTCGTCGAATGCGACGACGCTGCTCGTGTCGTCCCCGTCCGAGAGCAGGATGATCGCCTCGCGACGTAGATCTCCTTCATTTGACGGCCTGCTGCGCTGCAGGCTCCGCAGCGCGATGTAGACGGCGTTGTACAGCGATGTCGCGCCGTCTGCCCGGGTCGAGACAATTGCGCTTCGGAGCAGGGCGTGATTGGGCGTGAAGTCCTGTCGGATATCCACGCTGTTGTTGAATGCGATCACCTGTGCAACGTCCTGCTGACGAAGACGCGCGACGATGCCTTCTGCCGCGGCCTGAGCCGATCCGATATTGGGTTCCATACTGGCGCTCGTGTCCAGAAGGAGCGAGAGCGCCGTCGGGACGCGATCCCCGCTGAACACCGAGAGCCTTTGTGGGCGGCCGTTTTCGAAGACGTGGAAGTCGGCCGCGACCAGATCCTTTACGACCCGTCCCGAGCTGTCCCGGGCCGTAACCGGCAGCAGCACGAGCTCGGCCTTCGATCGGAATGTCGGCTGCTGTACGACCCCGAGCGCTGGAACGAGGAGGAGCGGAAGGACCAGGAGCCGCATAACACACCTGATGGGGTTTTGGATGACGGTCAGCAGTGACGAGCCTCACGCGTGCGAGGCCTGTCGACGATGACGCGCGAACGCATCGAAGGGTTATAGACTCACAGTGTGCCTGGCGTCAAGCAATCGCAAGCAGGGACCGCGCGCCTGCCCCGTGCGCGGCAGTCTGAACGCCTGCTGCTCGACCGGGCTCGATCCATCGCGGTCAATCGAAGAAGCGCCGCAAGGGTGCAGCTGAACACTCATCGGCACCGCCGCGATCGAACGATCACCACGAGTGGGATCACCAACATGGCCTCGTTCGTCGTGGAGAGTGAAAAGCGCGAGCCGTTCAGGCCTGACGTGGAACGGGAGATCCGAGATCAGTCAATCGTTTTCCGAACCTGGGCAACAAACGTCCAGGTTGAAAAAAATCGGATGAGGCCGACTGGCGAGAACGCACCGAAAAAAACTCGAATCCCGCCATGGCATCGTACCTGCTCATCGCAGCACGCGGCGGGACCGGTGGTGCTCGCGCTGATGCTCCTCAACATGGCGGCTGGGTGGGCATACGCCACAGCGCGGCGCCAGCGGTGTCCGTCGTGCGGCGATCACACGGGAATGCGAATCGGCGGACCGCCGCGACGAGAACCACCTCGCAAGACATCGCCTCGATCAATAACGAGCCCCCCGCGCATCGTCTGCGCCGGGTCGAGTCTGTCGGAATCCAATGTCAGGGCCAATGTCGGAGTGGCCCCGCGGCTTCCACCAGGTGAACCAGGTGTGTCCGCGCGCCTTGCCCCGACGGATGTTCACCATGAAGAACGGAAGCCACAGCGCGATGCAGAGCACCAGCGCGAGCGCGATAGCAGTCGAGATCTCCATTGCTCAGCTCCTTCCCGGTGCTAAGAGCTTTCAATGCAAGCTGCGGTCCTGGCAGCGGGGACTTTCACCAAGCGGCTCGCAGCAATCAAGAGCTTTATGCGGAGCCGGAAGATTGAAGGTAACAGCCCGAATCGCAGGTCGGAATCCGCGGTCGGCGTGACGCTTTGTCGTTGTGGGATTTTTCTAAGGTTGGGTTGGTGGGCGCTAGTGGATTCGAACCACTGACCCCCGCCGTGTGAAGGCGATGCTCTACCGCTGAGCCAAGCGCCCAACCTACGAACTTAGAATATCTTACAGACCTCGCGGTTTGGCAACCCCTCCGATTCTCTGTGGATTTTGCGGGACTTTTCCGAAAGTGCCACGCGCGGCGGCTCGCGCTCGCGGAGATCGACAGCTTCTTCCAGCACTGATTGGCGCATTCGCGCCCTGAGATCGTGCCACACAGATCGATCTCCTCGAACGCGGCGTTGCTCGCTTTCGAGCAAAAACCTCTTTGCGCTCGCGCGGTCGCTCAATCTAACGTCCATGCGCGAGCAACAGTGGTAACTTCGCATTGCGACCTTCTTCCCGGCAGCATTCGGTTAACGCTGGTTCGCGATCTCTCGTCTAACGTTACGGCGATGACGTACCCGCGGCTCGCGACCTCGAGGATCCTGCATGCTTGACGACGTCCGTTTTGCGCTCCGCCAGGTGCGGAAGAACCCTGCGTTTGCGGCCATTGCAGTCGTCACGCTCGGACTCGGCATCGGCGCCGCCGCTGCGATGTTCGGTCTGGTCCAGGGCGCGCTGTTGTCGCCGCCCCCGTACGTGGACCCGGGCCGTCTCGTCCTGATCTCGCCGGCTCGTACCGACGGCCGGCCATATACCCGTGGCGCAACAGTTGGCCAATGGATCTCGTGGCGGCAGACGAGGTCCATCGAGCGCACGGCGGTGTACCGTTGGACGTTCAACTTCCTCGTGCTCCCCGATGGCAGCCAGTCGATGGGCGGCATGGTCGTCACGCCGAGCTATTTCGGCGTCCTCGGATTGCGCCCCGTCCTGGGCCGCGAATTCACCGACGCTGAGTTGGCACGTCCGAACGCGCCACCGTCGGCGATCATCCTCGGCTACGACCTTTGGCAGCGAAGGTTCAACGGCGACCCGAATATCGTCGGCCGCACGGTTCGTATGAGCCGCATGCCCGCCCCGATCCCCGTCGTCGGCATCATGCCGCGAGGCATTCGATTCCTGCCAGATCCAGGCGCGGCAGCCGAGCCCAACTATGACCTCAACGCATACGTGGATTTCTGGTTCGGTGCGGCGCCCGACGAGTCGCGGCCGGTTTCAGGTGTTGGGAACGTGGTCGCCAGGTTGAACCGGGGCGCGACGGTTGCCGACGCGCAGGCAGAAATCACGGCGGCCTCGGCGGGGCTCGCCCAGAGCGATACGGCGCTGCAGGGCATCACGGCCGTAGTCGCGTCGGTGCAGGACGTTCTCAATCGTGACGGCCGTCGGCTGCTCGTCCCGCTGTTCGGATCGGTGGCGCTGCTATTCTTCATCGCCTGCGGCAACGTAGCCGGGCTCCTCCTGACGCGCGGGTTGCAGCGCCATTCGGAGTACGCCGTGCGCTCGGCGCTTGGCGCCGGGAGGCGGCGTCTGTTCCGCCAGGCCCTGACCGAGAGCCTCGTTCTCGCGCTGGCCGGAGCCGCGCTCGGCGCCGCACTCGCCACCGGTATCATCGCGCTGCTGAAGGCCATTGCCGGCCAGGCGGTGCCGCGCGCCGATGCCGTGCACGTCGGCTGGCCCGTGTTTGTCTTCGGTTTCCTCGCCTCACTCATTGCGGCGGGTGCCGCCGGACTCCTGCCGGCGTTGCGCGTGTCGCTTCCGGATCGATTGCAGGACCTCAATGGGAGTCGCACGACCGCCAGCCGCGGCGAGCGCCGGCTGCTTCGCGCTGTCGCGACGCTGCAAATCATCCTCACGGTCGCGCTCCTCTCGGGCGCGGCGCTTCTCATCCGCACCGCCCGCAACCTCGATCGGATGGAGCCTGGCTATGCGACCGAGAACGTCCTCGCGATGACTGTCACCACCATGGACCGTCAGCGGTCGACCGAGTTCCACAGACTCGCGCTCGAGCGCGCGGCCTCGGTGCCGGGTGTGACGCGGGCGGCGTTCGCGTGGGGCGTGCCGCTGACCGGCAACAAATGGCCCGGTGAAGTGGAATTCCCGGGGCAGCCCGGCTCCTCGAAGCTGACCGATCGTGTCAGCCTCCCGCTGCGCTCGGTCACGCAGGACTACTTCGACGTGATGGGCATGCGGATCGCCGAGGGCCGGTCGTTTCGTGATTCCGATGGTCCCGACGCGCCACGTGTGGCGATCGTCAACGCGACGCTGGCGAGGCGCTACTACACCGGTCGCACCGTCGTTGGCGCCCACTTTCAATTCGCGGGAAGCGCCAACACGCCACTCGAGATCGTCGGTGTGCTCGCCGACACGCGCACCGAGAATCTGAGCGATCCGGCGGAACCCGAGATTTACTTACCGTTTTGGCAGTCCGGCGCCTTCTCGAAGCATCTCGTCATCCGTGCGACTGGTGATCCGACGACGCTCGCGGCGCGTGTTCGGAGCGAGCTGCGCACGATCGACCCGACGTGTGCGGTCGAGCGGATCACGACGATGGCCGAGATCCGTCGCGAGTCGGTCGCGTCCAGGACGTTTGCCATGCGTCTCCTCGTGGGATTCGCCGTGGTCGCGACCACGTTGGCGCTCGTCGGACTGTACGGCGTTCTCTCGCTCTCAGTGAGCTCGCGCATCAAGGAGATCGCGGTGCGGAAGGCAGTGGGTGCACAGCGCCACCAGATCGTGCGGTTGGTGCTCGGCGAAGGTTCGAAGCTGATCGCCGGCGGGCTCGTGTTCGGCGCACTCGGCGCGGTGCTCGTTGGGCGGCTGTTGCGAACGCTGCTCTTCGACGTCACCCCAGCAGATCCTCGTGCGCTCGCGAGTGCGACGATCGCCTTCGCCGCCGTGGCGTTTTCCGCGTGCCTGCTGCCGGCCTATCGGGCGAGCCGTGTCGACCTTATGGAGTCCCTCCGTCAGGAGTGAGAGGTTCCCGATCCTCGAACTGTTCACCGAACGAGGCCCGCGAACAGATCATCGCAAGGTCTCGTCGCCAGCGGTGGACCGAAGGCCTGCCGGAACAATTCGACCGCGAGAAGTTCTTCGACGTCTCCACGCTTCAGGAAAAGGCGATCGATGCCCTCCCGCTGCGTGCGGTGCGCTGCAAGCGCGTCGCGGCGCTGCTGCCACCAGCGCCGCGTATCAATAATGAAATCGACGCCAGGCCGATCGCGCAGTTCGACTCCCGTCGTCTCCCACGGCGGGATCGGCGCCGTCCATACCAGTCGTTCGACCCGATGTGGCGGCCCAGCGTCCGGATACCACCGAGAGTCGCTGGCGGCGGCGATTGCGTCCGAGGTGTACCGGCTGATTGCGACATGATCGGGGTGGCGATTCATGCCTTCGGGATCGAACGTGACCACAACGATTGGCTGATAGCGGCGAACAAGCGAAACGAGCGCGCCCCGGACGGCATCACCATTGGCAGATGCGAGCTGCTGATCCTTGAAATCGAGAACGTGAAGCGCGTCGAATCCCGCGATCCGCGCCGCCTCTCGAAGCTCCGCCTCCCGCACAAGCGGCAGGTCATCAATTGAGCACAGCGGCGGAGTTCCTGCGGTGCCACGCTCGCCTCGCGTGGCCATCACGAGCGCTACGTGTATGCCTGCTTCGTGATACCGCGCCGCTGTGCCGGCTCCGCAGAAACTTTCGTCGTCCGGATGCGCGTAGGCGAAGAGGATAGTCTGCGGCATCAATAGCGATCAGGCCGTGCTGGTGACCACCGTCGGCTCCCGAATGATACGCGAGCGAGAACGTCGGTTGAAGAATGAAGGCCGACTCCCTGGCAGCCTGGTGAACATGGCAGCGACAATGTCCTCGATTCGCGCGGCCATGCCAATGGAGGTTCTGCCGTATTTCGATTGGTAGGTCTAGGAATTCTGATGGGTACTTCTACGGATAGAGGCGGCCGTCACTCCCTGCGCGACCAGGCGCTGACGAGGTCGACGAAGGGGACGACGGTCTGCGAGCGTTCGTAATATGATCCGCTCGATCCGAATGGCCCAACCTGCGCCGGACCTCGATGCGAGGACTCGCGTGCGGCCGTTGCTGAAATGGGCCGGCGGCAAGCGACAGCTTCTGCCCGAGCTTCGTCGGTTCGTTCCGCGTGACTTCCGTGATTATCACGAGCCGTTCTTCGGGAGCGGTGCGCTCTTCTTCGACCTCAAGCGGAGCGGTCGCCTGACGCATCGTCGAGCGATTCTCGTCGATGACAATCGCGACTTGATCGGGTGCTATAAGGCGGTCGCCGAGAATCTGGAGGGCGTAATCGATCATCTGAGCCAGCTCGCGGCCGGTCATGCCCGATCGGGCGAGAGCCACTACTACCGCGTGCGCGACGAGCTGTTCAACCCGCGAAGGCGCGAGCTTCTGGCCGCGCATCGCACGGAGCCGTACCCCGCCGACCTGGCGGCGATGTTCATTTACCTGAACCGCACGGGATTCAACGGTCTGTTCCGGCTCAACTCACGCGGCGACTTCAACGTCCCGGCCGGGCGCTACGCGAATCCGCGAATCTGTGACGAACCCACCCTGCGCGCGGTGTCCACGGCGCTTCGAGACCCGGGCGTGGAGATACGGCACGACAACTTCGAATCGATCCTCAGGTCGGCGGGTGCCGCGGATTTCGTGTACTTCGACCCGCCGTACGCTCCGCTGACCGCGACCGCACGCTTCACGTCCTACACGGCGCCAGGTTTTGACGATGACGATCAGAGGCGGCTTCGCGATGTGGTTTTGGAGCTCGCCGGCCGGAACTGCTACGTCGTCGTGAGCAACTCGACCGCGCCGATCATCGCCGAGTTGTACGAACAGGATGGGGCCGCCCGCCGGGCCGGACTTCGCGCGCATCGAGTGCCGGCGCGCCGCGCGATCAACTCCGACGCGACGCGGCGCGGCGACGTGACGGAGTTCATCGTGAGCAACGTGGTGCCTCCGGGCTGACGCGGCGAACTAGTGCTGCGATCCCGACGCCTTCGCCTGTTTCGCCAGCAGCGACAGAATGTGCGCGTAACGTTCGTCGGCGGCCGCGAACGCCTTCATGTACTCGTCTTCTGACATTTTGGCGTCCTTCCACTTGCCGTTGAACGTGATCTGCTTGTTGCCCTGTTCCCAGCTGTCAGCAGCCTGATCGTCGCCGGGCTTCGCGACCAAACCGTCCACGCCCGGATCCATGATGAAGATCTTCGTCCCTGCCACCGACGCCGAGTTCAGGTCGATGTAGATGTCGCGGTAGTTCTTCTCCTTCATCTTGGTCACGAGCAGCGGCGGTGCTGCGTATTTCGCGGAGACCGCGAGGATCTGACTGCCGGGAAAGTACAGCGCGGCCACCCACGTGCCCGACTCCGAGGGATCAGGGGCGGCAATGCTGTCCAATTTCGCGGCGTCCATCGCCGCTGCAAGCTCTTTCGCTGCGGCGGCCGATTTCGACGATTGCGCGACGGCTGGAGTGGAATGGAAAAAAAACACCACGGAGAACGCGGCCACGGCCATGAAAGAGGGCGAGCCGATCCTGGACCTGCGCATGGGGAACCTCATCTGGTTTTGAGGCTCCCCTTCTACCACCGCTTGGCGCTGGTCGTCAATTCAGCCGATGAATAGAGGATCTTCCTCTTCGGCGTGCCGGACGTTGCGCACGTCCTTGAAGGTCCGCAAGGCGGCGAAAACGGCCTTGACCGCGGCGACTATCGCCATCCCTTCGCGGGCGGGGGTGATGATGGCTGCCTGGACAATCGACGCGGTCTCGTCGATGCGGCGCGAGAGATCCGTGACCAGGCGGTCGACCTTTTCAGCCTGCGCTGTCGCAATGGCCGCAGTGCGGGACGTTTCTTCTGCAATGGCGGTTACCTTGGCGACGAGGGGACGCACCTCCTGCTGCACCGACGCGAGCGTCTGCTGCGCCTGCCGCGCCATGCGCGTGAGCGCGACAATGGCCACGACCTGTATCAGCGCCATGACGAGCGTCGCGAGCGCGATGACCCCCAGAAACGCCGCGCTCCAGGTCACAGGCTCGCCCCACCTCCGCCCGGAGTCTCCGTCGTCCCTCCGCGCGCCTGTTGATACGCCTCGCGTCCACGGTCGATGGCCGATGACACGTTCCGGCGCTGGCGCTCCAGGAACTCGCGCCCCTGACGCGCCGCCTCGGTGGCTCGTTCACGGCTGTCGCGCGCTTTCTCGCCTAGCATGCGACGCATCTCGTCGCCGCTTGTCGGCGCGACGAGCAACGCCACGGCCGCTCCGGTAATCGCGCCGAGCACGAACGCGATGACCACTGTTCCAGCCGCACCGCTGTCATCTCTCGTCATCGGCTTTCTCCTATCCATCCGGGGCTTGCCCCCATCCGACCCGGCATCGCCGTCACTCGCGGGTCCGGGTTCGGGGTCCTGTTTGTGCGCTCCGAATCGAGCGCACGTCAGAAAATGCTCACGCGAACGTTGAGATATTTCTTGGGATCCTTTCGGATGTCTCCAATCAGCGCGCGGAGCTCGCTCGCCGCCGCATTCATATTGTCATACAACTGCTTGTCGTGCAGCAGCTGGCCCACGGTCCCCTGCCCTTTCTGGAGGTCCGCGGTGAGCTGATCGACGCGAGCCGCGAGCGAGTTGAACCGATCATACAGTTCTTTGTCGGTCAGGAGCTTGCCGGCGGTCCCGTCGCCACGATTGAGCCTCGCCGTCACTTGATCGAGATTCCCGCTTGCGGACGTCAACGATTTCGCGAGCGCATCGTCGTTCAGCAGCCGTCCGAGGCTGCCCTCGCCGGCGTTGATCCGACGCGTGATATTCTGCAAATCCGCGAGCGACGCGTTCAGGCTGCGGTATGCGGCGGGATCCCTCAGCAGCATGCCGAGCGTTCCCTGGCCGCGGTTGAGCATAGTCGTGATCGACTCGGCGGTCGTCACGAACTCGTTGATCTCTTTGTAAAGTTGTTCGTCGGTGAACAGCTTCCCCATCGTCCCCTTCCCCGCGCGAATGTCCTTGAGCAACGCGTTGATCTGCCCCAGGGACTGCGTCGCGCTTTCGGCGACGTCGGAGAGCTGGCCGCGCGGCCGCACGGATTGAATCGAGTCACCGTTCCTGAGGGGCGCGCCCTGCGACGACGGGCTGATGTCGATCACCGGCTCGCCCAGAAGGCTCAGTGAACCGATCGACGCGCGAGATTCGGTTGTGATGTGCGACTGATGCTCCTGCTTGACCTTCAGCACCACCTCTACTTCGGACCCGACGAACTTGATGTCCTCGACCTTCCCGACCTCGACGCCTGCGACGCGCACGACCGCGCCGGGCTTGAGCCCCTGCACGTCGGGAAACGTGGTCTTCAGCTCGTATTGCTGCCAGAAGAATCCAGCCTGACCGCCGACGGCGACGATGACCATGATGGCCAGCACGATCGCGATCACGGCGACGATGCCGATCTTCAGCTCCGACCATGCGAGTGAACGTGTTCTCGGCATAACGATGTCAATTCAGAAAATCGTGGATGTACGGATCGCGGTGGCTGGCGTCGCGCAGCTCCGACGCGTTCCCTTCGAAGGAGATCTGGCCGTCCTTCAGCATGATGAACTCTGCTTCGTCGGCCTTGTTACCCTCGGCCTTCCCGAACTTCATCTCCGCACCGTTCTTGACGGCCGAATGCTCGGCGACGAAGAACGCGTCCCGCAGCTGGTGCGTCACGAGAATCGAGCTGACCCCTTCGAGATCGCGCAGCTTGATGATTTCTTCGTCGACCGTGAGGGCCGTGATCGGATCGAGTCCGGTCGTCGGCTCGTCGTACAGAAGGATCCGCGGCTTGGCGGCCATCGCGCGCGCAATCGCGACGCGCCGGCGTTGACCTCCCGAGAGTTCCGAGGGCATGCGGTCGATGAATTCACCGAGGCCAATGAACCCGAGCACCTCCTCGACTCGACGGTTGGCCTCCTCGAGGGGCCAATTCAGCTCTTCGAACAGCTTGTATCCGACGTTCTCGCGCACCGTCAGCGAGTCGAACAGCGCGCCCTCCTGAAAGACCATGCCCAGGTCCGCACGCACGGCCATGAGCTGATCCTCGGTCATATTGTCTATCCGCTCTCCGTTGACGAAGATCCGCCCCGAGTCCGGTTTGAGCAGCCCGACGATGAGCCGCAGGACCGTGGACTTTCCGGCGCCGCTCGCACCGAGGAAGATCTTCGTGTGCCCCGTCTGGAGCGTGAAGCTCACGTCGCGCAGGATGACCTTCTCGTCGAACGCGAGGTACACGCCATCGAACACGATAATCGGGCCCCCGAGGGCGAGGGCCTCGTCGAGCAACGCCGGGCGGGGCGAGGGTTGCGCGAGGGTCATCGGTACATGAGCACGATGAGCAGCTGCGTCACGAGATAGTCGACGGCGATCACCGCGACGGAGCTCGCGACCACGGCGTTCGTCGTGGCGCGACCCACGCCCTGAGTGCCACCGCGAGTGCGAATCCCGACGTGGCAGCCGATCGTCACAATCGTAAAGCCAAGGAAGAAGGGCTTGATGAGCCCCATCCAGACGTCCTGGATGTACAAGCCCTGGACGACGGCGTTCCAGTACACGGACGAGGCGACTCGAAGAAGGGTCACCGTCACGATCCATCCACCGATCATGCCCACGCCGCTTGCGATGATTGTCAGGAATGGGACCATCACAAAGCCTGCGAGCACGCGCGGAATGACGAGCTTGCGGATGGGATCCGTCCCGAGCGCGCGCAACGCAGCGATCTGATCGGTCACCATCATCGATCCGAGTTCCGCGGCGATCCCGGAGCCGACGCGACCAGCGACCATCAACCCGGTCAACACCGGGCCAAGCTCTTTGACGATGGACGCGCTGACCAGGCGACCCACCATCGAACGGGCGCCGAACTGATCGAGCGTGAAACCCGACTGGAGCGCCAGAACCATTCCCGTGAACATCCCGGCCAGGAGGACGACGGTGAGCGATCCGATGCCAATCGCGTCGAACTGCTCGATGACGTCGCGCACGTAGAACGGACGCGTCACGAGGCCGCGCGCCACCTTCGAAAGCATCAGGACGTATTCCTGGACTTCGAGAACCGCGGCCTTGACCCACGTCACGAACCGCGCGGCCACGTCAGTGCCTGCTCCCGGCCAGACCGAGCTCGCGGCTGCGAAGCTGCTTGATGCGATCTCTGATCGATGCCGCCTTCTCGAACTCGAGATTCGCGGCGGCCGCCTTCATCTGCGTCTGCAGCGCCGCCACGTGCGCCTCGAGCTCCCCGTGTGTCCGGAATTCGTCCGCGGCTTCTGGCGAGATCGTCACGTAGTCGCGCTCGTAGACGCTCGTCATCACCTCGTCGATGCTCTTGATGATCGACGCCGGTGTGATCCCGTGCTCGCGGTTGTACGCCTCCTGAATCTGACGTCGGCGGTCCGTCTCGCCGATCGCCAGTCGCATCGATTCGGTCAGTGTGTCTGCGTACATGATCGCGCGGCCATTGACGTTGCGCGCCGCCCGGCCGACGGTCTGAATCAACGAGCCTCCGGAACGCAGAAAACCTTCCTTGTCGGCATCGAGAATCGCGACGAGCGACACCTCGGGAAGATCGAGTCCCTCGCGCAGCAGGTTGATCCCGACGAGTACATCGAACTCGCCGCGACGGAGGTCCCGCAGAATCTGGATGCGCTCCAGCGTGTCGATATCCGAATGCAGGTAGCGAACCTTGACGCCGAGCTCCTGATAGTACTGCGTCAGATCCTCGGCCATGCGCTTGGTGAGTGTCGTGACGAGCACACGTTCCCGGCACTCGGCTCGGGTGCGAATCTCGGCGAGAAGATCGTCGACCTGGCCTCGGACGGGCCGGACTTCGATCTCTGGATCGACGAGCCCGGTGGGACGGATGATCTGCTCGACGACCGCACCGCCGGATTGACGAAGCTCGTAGGGGCCGGGCGTGGCCGAGACGAAGAGCAGCTGGCCGACACGGGATTCCCACTCCTCGAAATTCAGCGGCCGGTTGTCGAGCGCGGACGGCAGCCGGAACCCGTAGGCGACGAGGACTTCCTTGCGCGATCGATCGCCATGGTACATGCCGCGGATCTGCGGCACCGTTTGATGGCTCTCGTCGACGATCGTGAGCGCGTCCGCCGGCAGGTAGTCGAGAAGCGTTGGTGGGGGCTCGCCGGGCGCTCGCCCCGTCAGGTGGCGCGCGTAGTTCTCGATCCCGTGACAGTAGCCAATCTCCTTGATCATCTCCAGATCGAACATCGTCCGCTGGTGCAGGCGGTGCGCTTCGAGCACTTTGCCTTCACTCTCGAGCTGCTGGCGATACCACGCCAACTCCGCTTTGATGCTCTCGACGGCCTGCCTGGTGCGGTCGCGTGACGTGACGAAGTGCGTCTTCGGATAGATCGCGACCTTGTCGTTGCGGCGGAGCGTCTTTCCCGTCAGCGGGTCGAAGCTGACGAGCTCGTCGACTTCGTCGCCGAACAGCTCGATTCTGAGCGCCTGATCTTCGTACGATGGATACACCTCGACGATGTCGCCGCGGACACGGAAGACGCCGCGATTGAAGTCGTGGTCGTTCCGCTCGTACTGAATCTCCACCAGCTTCCGCAGAATCTGCTCGCGTTCGATCCGCTGCCCACGCTCGAGCGGCAGCATCATCCCGTAGTACGCCTCGGGCGAACCGAGGCCGTAAATACATGAGACGCTCGCGACGATGATGACGTCCCGCCGCTCGAACAGCGACCGGGTCGCCGAGAGCCGCATTCGATCGATCTCGTCGTTGATTGTGGCTTCCTTCTCGATGTACGAGTCCGTGCTCGGGACGTAGGCTTCGGGCTGGTAGTAATCGTAGTAGCTGACGAAGTACTCGACGGCGTTCCCAGGAAAGAAGCGGCGGAATTCCTGGTACAGCTGCGCGGCGAGCGTCTTGTTGTGCGCCATCACCAGCGTGGGCCGGTTCACGCGCGCGATGCATTGCGCCATGGTGAACGTCTTGCCGGAACCCGTCACGCCCAGCAGTACCTGGGCGCGGTCGCCACGATTCAGACCCTCGACGAGCTCGTCGATCGCCCGCGCCTGGTCGCCGCGCAATTCGAATTCCGTGACGAGATTGAAGCGGTCGTACTTGGAGGCCATCGGCTGGAGTACAGGCGCGTCCCACTGGTGGGACGACAAACGCCGATCGTACCACAGCGGCGTTGGGTGGAAAACCTGCGTCAGAAGCTAGCATTCAGAAGCTAGAGCGATCGTGATCGCTCTGGCTTCTAGCTTCTTTCTCCGACAGCGCTAGCGTCCGGTCGGTGGTTTGTAGGGTCCGAAGTAGCCGCTGCGGGTGCGAAGCTTGACACCCTTGAGCTCGGGGCGCTTGAGGCGAATCTGTACGTGTCGCCACGCGCCGTCCGTGCGCTGGTCGGTCGACACGTACCCGAGACTGTAGCGCGCCGCGATCTCCCTCTGGATCTTCTCGTAGATCTTCTCGAGTTCCTTGATCGATGTCGGGAAGTAGGCCTGACCGCCCGTGATTTCCGCGATCCGCTGCAGCTGCAGGCGCTGCTCGTTCCTCGCGGACGAGTACTGGTGCTCCAGATAGCCGATCATGTACATCGTCACGTCGCACGCCTTCAACAAATCGACCAGCTCCGAGAACGTGATCGAGCTGCGAGTGTCACCGCCGTCCGTGTAGACGAGCGCAATCTTCTGCCCGTCATCGGCCGCCGCTCCATGCAAATACACCCCCAGCGCATCGTAGAACGCCGTCCATCCGTCGACTCTTTGCCCGCGGATGCGCTCGATGAGGCGCGGATACTCTGCTGCCGCGTATCGAGCGATGCGGACTTCGGTGGCGAAGTCGACGAGTGTGACGTCGGCCGCGTGCTCGTTCGCGTTGAGGAACTTGATCATCCCCGTGCGAACCTCACGAATGTCGTATTCCATGCTGCCGCTCGTGTCGAGGCCGAGGCCGAGGTGCAGCGGGAGCACCTTACCGAGATCCGCGCCATCGTTGGGATCACCTTCGGCGAAATAAGAGATCGTTTGACGCTTCCCTTCCTCGATCACGTCGAAGTCGTCCTCCTTGAGGCCGGTGATCGGGGTGCCCTGTCGATCGGTGACCACGACCGTGAAGTGCACGAGGTCCACGCCGCCGCGGAACGTCTGCTGCGCCACTGCAACTGCACTCAACACCATCGAGATCAGGACCAGCGTTGCTGCGCGGCACATAAGGCCTCCGGTGTGCATCCGGTCAAGGGAAAAGGGACAACAGACAAGGGAAAGCGCCTGGCGTTCCCCATTTGTCCCTTTTCCCTTTTCCCTTTTCCCTTTTTCTGGTCAGAACACTTTGTATCCAGTGACCCTGACGACGTGCGTGCCACGTCGACCGTCGGCGTTGACACCCTGCGGACCGTAGCCCCATTCAACCGCGGCGAGCGTGCCGAACGGAGCGGGAACCTCCACCGCGGTACCGAATCCGGCGAACGTCGTCAGGCCGGGCTCGAATCCGCGGTCGCGTACGAATGCCAGATCAGCAAAGCCATCCACTCGCATGGCGCGTGCGGCAGACCATGCGAGCGCCCCGCGCAACACGCCGCCGCGATCGTAGCGGATGAGCGCCGACGGATAGCCGTGGAGGCGGTTCTCGAACGTGCCAAACGTGTACTGGCTGAATCGATCGAGATCGTGACCGGCCATCATGGCCACTTCACCACGCGCGACCAGCCTTGGAGTGATTACCATCGGCCGCACGATCGCCGCGCCGAACCGCTGGAAATCCCGATCCGCGGCTGCGTAGTCTTCCGAGCCGCTGCCCCAGGTCCTCCAGCCGGTCCGCCGAGCCGGATTCCACCAGAGTGTTCCGCTCCAGCCGTTGCGCTGCGCTTCGAGCGCAATCTCGAATCCGTTGACGACCTGAGCGGCAGGGACGACGAAGTCGGCGGCCGTCTGCTCGCTGCGCGCGAAGTGAGTGTAATCCAGTTCGTATCCGGCGCGAAGGGATAGACGCGGGCTCAGCGGCGCGAGCAGCCACACCGATGCGTGAGCGGGGCGCTGGAGGAACGCGCGATCGTAGAGCTCCCGCCCGCCGGAAAACTGGCGATCGTTGTAGGAGGAGGCGATGCCGAACGCGCGGCCCGCAATCTGCCAGCGGCCCTTCGCAATGGATGGGATCGAGAACGCCAGCTGCCCATAGGTACCACCGAAGAACGCGTTTATCTGTCCTCCGCGATTGAAGAGATTGAAATTGACGTAGCTGATGCCTGCGAACGGCAGCGGGCGCGTAATGTTCGGGTCCACGATCATTCCAATCGCCACCGTGCGCACTCTCGTTGCAGCCGAAGCCTCCTCTCGTACCTCGCTTTCCCTTTTCTCTTTCCCCTTCTCCTTTTCCAGATATCGATACCCCCGTGGCGTATCACGCAGAATCACCGAATCGGATCGATAGGCAGCCAGGCGCCGCGCATCGAAGCCGGACGAATTGAGGTCGTGTGAGGAAAGGTCGAGGACGCGATGAATCGGCGTGCGATATCCGGCCCCCTGATACAGCTGACTGATGTCGGACCGCGAGAGGAGCCAGACGCCATCAGATGTTCGCTTGAATTCGTCGGTCTGCTCCGACGATACGATCGGACCGCGCAGGAACGTCTGTGCGCCCGCCACCCGTATCAGGCCGAAATCGTCCGCGGCGATCCACGCGCGACCACGAAAGAGCGTCTCACCGGTGACGGCCGGCTCGAACGCGACCACGAAACACTGCACGCCGTCGACTGAACTGTCACCAACCAGGCGATAACGATATTTCTCACCGAGCGTGATCGTGAGCGGCGGCGATGTGATTCGTTCGGGCTCGATGAGCGGCAGCCGCGGAACCTGCGACGAGTCGAACGCAAGGCCATTCACGCGAATGTCTCGCTGCTCGATCTCGCTGCGGGTTCGATCGTGATAGATGACCGCGCGCGAGCTGATCGTGACCAGCGCCGGAAAACCCGGCGCCTCGAAGGTGACCGTCAGCGTTCCCGACGACATGACCGTGTCGATGCGCGCGTTCTGTCGGGCGGCGGCGGCCTGGTGCCGCGCGATGATTTCCCGGACCGTCAAGCGTCTCGCCGCGCTCACGGCCACGGTCTCGGCAAATCGATCCGCGTCGGTCGATCGCAGCCGTATCAATGCGTCGCGCTCCGACAGCTGTACCCGCTCGACGACTTCGATCCCGGGCTCAGTGCTGACCGGCGTGCCTGATGGACAGTCGTGCGCCCACGCAACGCGGTCGGGGGATTGCGGCTCGACGAAAACGGCTGCCTCGGCCGCCCCGCAGCGCACCTGCAGATTCGTCGTCGGGGCAAGTCCGGAAGGCAGGAGCGACGCGCTCCGCGAGAGATCGTCAATGAGACGCCGCGCGACCTCCGGCTCGGACGGCACGCGCCAGAGCCAGCGTTGAACGTCGGCGCGCATGGTCGCTTTCACCGCAACACTCAGATCCGCGAGCTCGCCACTCCGCATCCATCGAGCTGGATGCGCGATCGGCAACGCGTCTGCGTCCGGCACGACGAAGTCGACGTACGGCGCGAGGTCGTGCGCGAGAAGCGCAGAAACGATCGTCGACGGTCCGGCGATTCCGAGCTGAATCGATGATGACGATGCCCGCATCGCCGTCAGTCGTGTCTTCAGCTCGAACGCGAGCGCGTCCGGCGCAGCGTCGGTCGACCGAAGATCCACGACGACCGTCAGCACGCGCTCGAGGGCGATCGTCGAAAAGCCGGCGGGCATGCCGGTAACAAACAAACCAGGATGACCGCCGCGTTCGTAGATTTGCTGCACTGCGGCGGCCGCGTCGGCGCTACGCCTTGGGTCCACCTCGATCAGCACATCGAGGCCATTTAGTCGCTGCGGAAGGAGACTAGCCTGTGACGGATGGACGATGAGGGCAATACACGCCCCGCACGGAGGTCTATCGTCTGCGTCGCTCGGGACTACTGCAAGCGTCGCCGCCGCCACGGCGACGATCACGACGGTGGCGATGCGCCGCGCGTGACACTCCTCCATCGTATAATGAATGCTTTGGTGATGGTTACCCTGCGGCTTCCAGCCGGGACCTCTGAGAGGCTCGGCTGACCGTGCGCGTCTTCGCCATCTGCCAGGACGAGTTGCTTATCCGCTCGCTGGATGCTGTTCTTCTGCCCAGCTTCGAAGTCGATTTCCTGATCGAGAGCAAGACGATGGCCCGGCGTCTTCATGACGCAGGGCTTCAGGTGATTACCGGCGATCCCAAGCGGGTCGACACATATCTCAAGGCCGACATCACGCCCAGCACCTCCTTCATCATCGAGGAAAACGCGCGGCGAAGCATCAAGAAGATCGTGTCGGCGATCCGCGATGCGGGCGGCACGCTGATTTACGTCGTCCACACCGGTTCGCGGAATGGGCGATCGCCGGATGGTGCACACGCCGCCGAGCCCGACATCACGCACATGGACCTGTCGGAGCTGATCAGGCCGACGCTCGTCACCGAGCTGAGTCGGTCCATGACGCGCGCGCGCGTGCAGCAGTATCAGCGGTATTTCGCCGACGCGGACCGAGTCTTGATCCTGCTCCACAACGATCCGGACCCGGATGCGCTCGCGAGCGGGCTCGCGCTGCGGAACCTGCTCCGGCGGACGAAGGCGACGGCGATCATCGGTGCGATGCAAGGGGTGACCAGGCCCGAGAACCTGCGGATGGCGAACATGCTCGACATCCACGTCGAGCAGATTACGCCGTCGTCATTTCAGGAGTTCGAGCGGATCGCGACCGTCGACGTGCAGCCGCACTACTTTGCGGGGCTGCTCGAGCGCGCGGACCTGGTGATCGACCATCATCCCGAGCAGCCGGGATACAGCGCGGTGTTCAAGGACATTCGCGCCGATTACGGTTCGACGTCGACGATCCTCACCGAGCACCTCCGGGCCGTGGACGTGAACATCTCGGAGCGGACCGCGACGGCAATGCTGTACGCGATCAAATCCGACACGTTGTTCTTCGCGCGACACACGAACCGCGTCGATCTGGAGGCGTTCACCTTCCTCTATCCGCTCGCGGACGCTGCGCTGATCCGCAAGATGGAAGGAGCCGAAATCACACTCGAGCGGCTCGCCTATGTCACGCGCGCGAGCCAGATCGGCATCCTGCGGGAGCAGGTTTTCAGCGCGTTCGTCGGCGAAGCGCCGCGCGAGGACTTCATCCCGTACACCGCCGACTTTTTCCTGCAGCTCGAGAACGTGAAGTGGACGATCGTCGCCGGCATCGTCGGCGGCACGTTCATCGTCAGCGTGCGAAATCTCGGCTACTCGCGCAATGCGGGCGAGTTCGTGAAGCGCTGGTTTGGCGATATCGGGAGCGCCGGCGGTCATCGCTCGATGGCCAAGGCCGTCGTCCCCGTCGATCGCTTCCGCCAGAAGTTCGGCGATCTGAACGGCCCGGCGCTGACCGAGCGCATCGCGGAGATGGCCGAGCAGTTCCTCCACGAAGCCGCCCTGGACAAGGATCGGAAGAAGGAAGCGCTAGCCCGCTAAGGCCTGGTCGAGATCAGCAATCAAGTCTTCCGGATCTTCGAGACCAATCGACAACCGCGCCATGCTGTGAGTCACACCGGCGCGCGCGAGCGCCTCCTCCGAGTGCCCCCACTGCGACGTCAACACGGGAAGGCTGCACAGGCTTTCGACGCCTCCCAAGCTCGCCGCCCGCTTGATGACGCCGAGCCGATCGAAGAAACGCGCCGCGCGATCGTAACCACCGCCCAGATCGATGCACACCATCCCGCCGAAGCCGCGCATCTGCCGGGCGGCAAGCGCCTGATCGGGATGAGACTCGAGACCCGGGTAGTAGACGCGGTGTACGCGGCGATCCTTCGCAAGCCACCGGGCGATGGCGAGCGCGGTCGCATTGTGTCGCTCCATCCTGACGCCCAGCGTCTTGAGACCGCGCCCGAGCGCATACGCCGCGTACGGATCGAGCACCGTCCCGAGCTTCTTCCGCGCGTCGAGAATCGGGTCGATTAGTCTCGCCGGTCCCGCCAGGACACCCGCCGTCACGTCGCTATGGCCGTTCAGATACTTCGTCGCGCTGTGCATCACGAGATCGACGCCGAACCCGATCGGCTGCTGATTGATCGGGCTCGCGAACGTGTTGTCGATCGCCGAGATGACGCCGCGCGCCCGGCAGGCGCTCGCGACCGCACCGATATCGACACACCGGAGCGTGGGATTGATGGGCGACTCGAACCAGACGAGCTTTGTCCGTTCGGAGATTACCGACGGCAGGTCGTGCAGCTCGTCGATCGAGACGAAACGCGCCGCGATGTTGAACTTCGCGAGGAGATCCGCGATCAGGTGCAGCGTGCCGCCGTAGATCGCTGAACTGCAGATAATCTCGTCACCCGCCTCCATCAGCGCCAGGAGCGCCGTCGTCGTTGCCGCCTGCCCGCTCGACAGCACGAGCGCCGCCTCCGCCCCTTCCAGTACGGCCATCGTCCGCTCGACGGCGGTGACCGTCGGATTCGCGTAGCGCGAATAGAGGAACTTCGGGGACCTCCCTTCGTTGTACTGCCGCACTTCGTCGGCGCTTTCGAAGACGAACGTCGTCGTCTCGTAGATGGGTGTGGTAAGCGGCACCGCATCCTCGCCGGCCGGCTCCGCGCGGTGAATGAGGTCAGTCGCTGGTTTCATTACGCTGATTCCTTACGATGATTGAGGCGGCCTCGCGCGAAGCAGTAGAGAACGAGACGCGGATTTTCGCGGATATCCGCAGATTCAACCCTTTTCACAAGATGTGGATGTTCGCGGACATCCGCGGACTGCGCTCTGGGTCCGGCGACCGATTACGGTCCTCGCGCCAACCGCGCGGCGCGAACGCGCGGTGGGAGTCACAACCGAGCCGAAATACGAGCGGCCACTGCTTTGACTGCCACTCGTATTCCGGATCGCTCATAACTCCTGACGGCCGCCGAAGGCCGGCGTGCGGTCGTTCCAGTCTCTGAGCTTTTCACCCGAAATATTGATCAACCTCCGCGTCTCGTTGAAACGCGTTCTGATCGCGATAATCCGCGAACATCCGCGTCTCGTTGAAACGCGTTCAATCCGCGAGTATCCGCGAAAATCCGTGTCTCGGTAAACGCATTCGATCCGCGGGCATCCGCCGAGATCGGCATCCCGTTCACGTCGCTCAATGTACTACCGGCGGCGAGGAATCCGCGTAGCAATCTAGCGTTGGACTGTCGCGATCCGCTCGCCGCTCGCGCCGACCACGGGCTCGATGAACTGGCGGTAGGCGTCCTCGTACCCGCGGTCGACGAGTTCGCCGAGCGAGTGGGGCCGATCGGAACGCTCATCGTAGGCTCCGTGGAAGTCCAGCGGACCGAGCGGGTTGTGCGTGGGTCTCAAGACGAACAGTCCCGCGAACCGACCGGTGAAGTGTTCGATGACGTCGCGGACATTCGCGGTCTCGAAGGCGGCAAGGTGCTCGCCTGCGCGTCCGCGGATATCGGCGCGGCCGGCGCTCAGTTCGTGAGGAAGGGCCGCGGCCGGCGACCCGGACACCAGGATGACTTGTTCGGCGCCAGCCGCAGCGATCTCCTCCACCAATCGCGTCAGCGACCCTGGTCGATCGCAGGTCCGGTGCGTTTCGCCGCGCCACGGATCTTCGGGCGCGAACGTAATCAGGTGCGGCTCGGCTGCAACCGGCAGGGCGAGCGCGGCGGACAACACGTCGAGCAGGTAATCGCGCCCAATGCCGGCGAGATCGAACGCCTCGACCTGACGGTTGCGGCCGTCGCCAGTCGCACGCGTGAAGAAGCGCTGGCGCTGAGGCGCACCAAGCAACGCGAAGACGAGATCGCGGCGCACGTCCATGTCATGGACTGTCAGCAGCAGCTCGCGGAAGCCAGGTTGACCGAGGTTCTCCGCGAGCAGCTCGAGGTACCGTTGGCCCAGCTCCGGGAAAGGCGGGGCCGCGAGTGGTGCCGCGCCCCGAATGAGATGCCACAGCTCCCCTGCACAGCGCTGTTCGAGCGCGAGCGTTGACAGCGGACCGCCGAGCGCCCGTCCGATCAGTCCCTGGCGGGATCGCCTTCTTGCGCCCGGACCAAAGCGACCCCTCACCGCGGTCGCAACGAGCGGGACGGCAGCCACGAGAACCGCCAGCAGGACGAGTCGCGGGATGATTGTCGGGAGGAACGTCGGCGCGAACAGCGCCTCGATCCATTGTGTGTAAGCCGTGGTTGTGCTCGACGCCGCTGTGGTGAGGCCGACCAGCGTGAGAAGCATCCCGATGATCGCCATGACCACGGCAAACACGAGGAGCACGAGGGGAGTTGCCAACACGATCGCCGCGGCGGCCATGACCCAGACGGCGGCGCGGAGCGGCTTGCGCCAGGCGTAGAAGGCCGACGCCGCCGTGCCTTTCCACACGCCGTTCGGCTCCCACAGCCGCGCACCGCCATCGATCGCTGCGAACAATGCCGCGACGACGCCGATGCCGCGACCGGCAACGAGGTCGATCTTGACGCCTGCTTCCTGAAAGGCGCGGAGAACGCCGGCGTGATACGCGCCGGCCGTGCCGGAACCCGTCAGGACGAGAGCCGTCCTGAGACGAGTCGAATACACACGGTCTGGGGTATCTGGAGTGATCACACGATCGGGCTGAATGGGTTTCGCAGTGTGACCTGCTACGCGTCGTCGTGAATCGTGAGGAGCTTCACGACCTCGAACCGGCGGCTGCCGTTCGGAGTCGTGACCGTTGCTTCGTCGCCTTCCTCCTTGTTCAGGAGCGCGCGACCGATTGGCGATGCAGTGGAGATGAGCCCGTGCTCGGCATCGGCGTCTTCGGGCATCACGAGCTGGTAAACGGTCACGTCGCCGTTCGGATCCTTCAGATGGACGGTCGATCCGAAGCCGACCCGGTCACGCGGAATCTTGTCCAGGTTCATCAACGAGATCTCGCTGATCCGCTTCTTGAGCATGCTGATGCGCGACTCGACGAGCCGTTGCCGCTCCTTGGCGGCGTGGTATTCCGCGTTCTCGCGAAGGTCACCGTGCTCGCGAGCCCGCTTGATCTCTCGCGGCAGCTCCATTTTCAGCTCCCGCTCGAGTTGCTGCACTTCGTCCTCGAACTTCCTGAGAATCTTCGCCTTCATGATTGAGTATCGGAGGCGGACGTCAGGAGAGCGGGAGAAGATGAAACAACAGGAGGAAGGGAGAAAGGGAGAACACTTTTGTCTTCTTGTCCCTAAGTCCCTTCTCTTTTGTTGATTCGTCTTCTCCCTTTCTCCTGTTGGTTTCTCTCCCGCTCTCCTGTCTTCCCCTCCGGTTCTCGGGCTTGGGCTCTCTTCGGGATACTAACAGACTGCAGGTACAATCACCACTGAGATGGAGCGGATCGCGAGCCGGCAGCACCCGGTCGTGAAGCGCTTCCGCGAGCTCGCCCGGGGGCCAGGGCCCGAAGGTGTGGTGCTCCTCGACGGCGAACATCTCGTCGAGGAAGCACTCGCGTCCGGTGTCCCGCTGGACATCGTCGCCTTTGGAGCCTCGACTTCGTTCGAGGCGGGTCGGCGAGCGACGCCGCGTGGCCTGCCGCGAATACACTCCTGCGACACTGGCTCCACGGGGCTCGCGGCGAAGATCCGTAGCGCCGGAATCAAAACGATCCAAGTCACGGATCAAGTCCTGGCCGCTATCAGTCCGGTTCGTTCGCCTTCGGGCATCGTGGCGATAGCGCGATGCGCCGCCGCAACGCTCGACGAGCCGTTCGAGCGAGCACCTCAGCTGGTCGTGGTCCTTGCCGCCATTCAGGACGCTGGCAACGTGGGGGCGATCGTACGAACGGCCGAAGCATGCGGAGCGACCGGCATCGTCGCAACCGGAGAGACCGCCGACCCGTTTGGATGGAAAGCGCTGCGCGGCGCGATGGGCAGTACCTTTCGAATGCCGATTGCGGTCAGGCAGCCGATCGCAAGAGTCGCGCAGCACGCGCGGGATCGCCGCATTCGCGTGCTTGCAACCGTCCCGCACGATGGAACGCCGCTGCCCGATTGCGATCTGCGGCGGCCTGTAGTGATTCTTCTCGGTGGCGAAGGACGGGGCCTCCCGAACGAAGTGCTCGACCAGGCCGACGAGCACATCTCAATCCCGATGCGGCAACCCGTCGAGTCGCTCAACGTCTCGGTAGCTGCGGCGCTGGTCCTGTACGAAGCACTTACTCAACGCGAACGCTCCACAGCGCGCCAACATGAACCTGTTCGATGAGCCCGAAGGGACCGTGGCACCGGTCGATGCCTCGGCGCCGCTTGCCGAGCGCATGCGGCCGCGGACCCTCGACGAGTTCGTCGGTCAGGAGGACCTCACCGCGCCGGGCCGGCCGCTGCGCGAAGCAATCGAACACGATCGCCTGCAGTCCGTCATCCTGTGGGGCCCTCCAGGCACAGGGAAGACGACGCTCGCGCGTGTAATTGCGCGCGTCACCCGTGCGCAGTTCATCGCGTTCAGCGCGGTGCTGTCGGGCATCAAGGAGATCCGTTCGGTGATGACCGACGCGCAAGAGGCACGCAGTCGCCGCGGCCGTCGAACAATCCTCTTCGTCGACGAAATTCACCGATTCAACAGGGCTCAGCAGGATGCGTTTCTTCCGCGCGTCGAGACAGGCGACATCGTCCTGATCGGCGCCACGACCGAGAACCCGTCATTCGAAGTGAACTCAGCGCTGCTGTCGCGCTCGAAGGTCTACGTGCTGAAGCCGCTGGCACAGGAGGACATCGTCACGATCCTGCGCCGCGCCCTCGTCGACCGCGAACGCGGTCTCGGCGACATGGAACTGGCCGTCGACGACGATGCGCTGGCCGGGATTGCGCGGTACGCGAACGGCGATGCGCGTATTGCCTTGAACATGCTGGAGCTGGCTGCCGCCGGCGCGGGGAAGCAGGGAAGGATCGACGCGGCGACGATTGCCGACCTCGCGCAGAACCGATCGCTCCTGTACGACAAGACAGGTGAAGAGCACTACAACCTGATCTCGGCGCTGCACAAGTCCATGCGGAACAGCGATCCCGATGCGTCGGTGTACTGGCTGGCGAGGATGCTGGAGGCTGGCGAAGATCCACTCTACATCGCGCGACGGCTCGTGCGGTTTGCGTCGGAGGACGTGGGTAACGCGGACCCGCAGGCGCTGACGATTGCCGTCGCCGCCAAGGATGCCGTGCACTTCATCGGCATGCCCGAGGGAAACACGGCGCTGGCGCAGGCCGCGATCTATCTCGCCACCGCGCCAAAGAGCAACGCGGTCTATCGCGCGTACGGCGAGGCGGCTGAGGCTGCGCTGCACGACGTCGCCGAACCGGTCCCGTTGCACTTGCGCAATGCGCCAACCGGCCTCATGAAGCGGCTCGACTACGGGAAGGGGTATCGATACGCGCACGACGAGCCGGAAGGGGTCGCGGCCATGGAATGCCTTCCGCCCGCCCATCAGGGACGGCGATTCTACGAGCCGACGAATCGTGGATTCGAGGAAGAACTGAAGCGACGGATGGAAGCTGCTCGACGGAAGCAGGAAAAGACGCCGTAGAGTCCGGTTTCAGCCGGACTCCTCGGCCTGTCGCGTGTAAGTCCGGCGGAAGCCGGACGCGACAGCGCTAATTCAGGTGCGGGATCTTGCGGAACATCTCCTGCCGCAGCGGCAGGATGAACGAAAACCGGAAATCGCCCTGCATCCGGCCGATCGGGATGCCGACCAGCTCGCCACTGCGGTTCAGCACGCCGCCACCCGAGACGCCGGGGTGGCCATCCGTCAACGCGGTCACGAGGCTGTTGGACGTTCGCTGACCCACGTACCCGGTGGCCAGGATGACGCCCTTCGAGTAGTCGTTGCCCAGACGGAAGATTGGATCCGCGAAATCAAAGCTGTAGGACAGGTTGATGTTCAGGGGCGGAAGCTCCACCGACTCCTTCACCTTGACGATCGCCCAGTCGCCGGGATCCACTTCGACGCGCGCGTCGCCGGCATCGACGATGCGGGCCGCGAGCGGCTTGCCCTTGTACATCAACTTCACCGACGTGATCTTGCGCTGATCGGTCAAGCCGTCCTGGCCGAGCGCGATGACGCCGTGCTTGACCGTGATGAAGTAGCCGTTGCCGAGATATCCCGCCGTGCCGTAGCTGCTCGAACCGCGGTCGTCGTAAGAGTAGAGCTCGACGAAGCTGTCGCGCCGCTCGCGAAGCAGCGTCAGCGGCAAGAGCCCCATCTCGTCCTGCAGCTGGCGCTTCACGTCCGCCACGATTGCTGCGCGGCTCTCGTCGTCCATCATCGACACTTCAGCGGACCGTGCCGAGATGCCCGCAGTGCCAGTCGGCTCCGGCTGACGCTTGCGGAGATACTCGATCTGCGCCTGGAGAGCGGCGAGCTTCTGATCGCTGTCAGTCGTGTGACCGCCGAGATAATTCCCGAGGCCAAAGAACAGCAGCGCGAATGCGGTTGCGAGAATAGCAGGTACGGCGCGACGGTTTGACATAACTACTCCAAGTTCGGCAGCTAAACCACCCTGCTCGCGCGGGGCTTACAGCTTTGCGACCCCCTGAGGCCCCTCAGGGGTTGCCTTTTCGCTTGGAAAAATTTTCAGTGCCGCAGTTACTGGGATGAGAAAACTCTAAGCCACCCCTGGTTTTCTGTCAAGAGTAAATCTTACAAATTCAATCGGTTAAGGCTGTGCTGAACGAAATGGCCGCAAATGTTTCACGAGTGCACCAATGTTGCATACGTGAAACTTTCTGTATGAACCCAAAACGCTCAGGATTGCCGGTGTAGACCGCGTCGAACGTCTCAGGCCGCGGAACAGGCACCCTTCAGACGACGTCCGAAGGCGCCTTAGACGGCTTCGAAGATGGCCTGATCCCCACTCAGGCTAATGAACCACCACTGGCGGCTGCCCGTCGGACGCGCGGACAGCCTGAGGCGGACAGCCTGAGATCGGTACAACTCCGCCACGTCATTCGCCTCCGCGAACGTCCGGTGGTGCGGCAACGGATACCGGAACCGCGGGCTCTGCTTGCGGGGATTTGACGCCGAGCTGTTGCAGGACGGACGGTACGTTCAGCCCGAGCGCCTCCAGCTGCTGCAGAAGATTGAAGACGACTGCGGGGCTCGTCTTCGCGATTCGTTCCAGGCCGCCGCTCCCTCCGCCTCCGTTCCCGCTGCCCTGATCGATGACAACCAGCTTGTCGATGTTGCCGAGCGGCGCGGCGACCGCCCCGAAGATTCCTGACGAAGCCTGGAGAATAGCCGGAAGTTTCTCGAGAATCGTCTGCAGACGCGCCGCGTCGTTGAACTCCTTCCATGCTTCGGCCTTGCGCAGGATCGCGGCGGCTTCGGCGACGCCTTGCGCTTCAATTGCCTTGGCCTGTGCGAGACCGATGGCCTCGATCTTCGCCGCTTCGGCCCGTCCCTCCGCTTCGACGGCAGCCGCCCGGCCCACGCCTTCCTTCCGAAGCTTCTCCTGCTCGGCCTCGGCGAGTGCGATCAGCGCCGAGCGGCGTCCTTCCGCCTCGAGAATAGCGGCCTGCTTTGCCGCTTCGGCTCGCACAATCGCCGCCTGACGATCGGCTTCGGCGGGCTTGATGACGGTCGCCTGCAGCTCCTGCTGCTTGCGGAGGACCTCCTGTTCCTGGACCGAGATCAGCTCTTGTGTGCGCGTCCGCTCGATCTTCACTTCTTCGGCGACGACGCCCTGGCGTGCGGTCGCCTCGGACAGCGGGCCGGCCTGCGACGCACGGGCCTTCTGCGTTTCCACTTCCGCCTGATACTGGGCCTGCCGAATCATGAAGTCGCGCTGCGCGAGCGCGATCTCTGCGTCCGCCTGGAACTTAGCGCGTTCTCCTTCCTGCAGAGCGAGTGCGGACTTGATCTTCGAATCACGGTGCGCTTCGGCCTCGCCGATGGTCGCGTCGCGCTTGACCTCCGCGGTGCGCCGCTTGCCGAGGGCGTTCAGGTAGTCTTCCTCGTCGCTGATCTCCTGGATCGTTAGGACGTCGACACCGATGCCCATCTTCTCGAGATCGACTGCCGCCTCGGTCGTCAGTTTCTGCGCGAAGCTGTGACGATCGCTGTTGACCTCCTCGACCGTCAGTGTCCCGAGGATGGATCGCAAGTGTCCTTCGAGCGTCTGGAAGATCACCTTCTGGACCTGATCGTGCGTCATGCCGAGGAAGCGCTCGGCCGCGGCCTGGAGCGACGTGTCGTCGCCGCGGATCTTCACATTCGCGACAGCCTTTACGGACACCGGCACGCCCTTCAACGTGTAGGCGCGGCGGATCTCGAGGGGAATGGTCATGACATTGAGGTGCAGGTACTCGACTTTCTCGAGAAGCGGAATTCGAAGCGCCGCTCCGCCTCTGACCATCCGGTAGCCGACGACCCGCCCGTCCGGCAGCTTGCGCTTGCGTCCGCTCAGCACCGCCACGGCGTTCGGCGAAACCTTTAGGTAGTTGCGGCTGATCAGCCACATCACCGCGAAGAACACGAGTAGGATGACGACGACCAGAACGGGCAGCCAGAGACCGGAACCAGGGAGCATGGGGACCCTCGCCTTCAGTGCCGCTTCACGATGACCATTTCGCCCAGGACCTCTTCGACCTTGACCGCGGTGTTCTCGGGAATCTGATCGCCGTCCCTCGTGCGCGCGATCTTGTCGATCAATTCCTCACCGACACGACATCGAATCTGCCCGACGCCTCCGGCGGGAATCGTGACCACGACGCGGGCCGTCTGTCCCACCAGGTCCTGCGCGCAAACGTCGGACGACGCCTGCTGGCCGTAAAGGAAACGCGCAAACAGAATCACGGGCGTCGCAAGCGCGACGCCGCCAAGGAAACCAACGCCCGACGCGGAGAGCGGCGTGTATCCGTAGTGCGTCGCGATCGCACCGAAGCCGCCAAACGCGGTGACGAAAACGCTGATCGCGCGCGTGCTGAAGAATCCCGGACCGCCGTGATCCAGAC
>Ga0114129_10001633_pt1 | contig 30458 bp, 20 predicted proteins | sample RhiMetdeltSRZDD1_FD_80071 | JGI IMG/M metagenome (GOLD analysis project Ga0114129, IMG submission 80071) | Populus rhizosphere microbial communities from Tennessee, USA - Rhizosphere MetaG P. deltoides SRZDD1 (version 2) (version 2) | ecosystem: Host-associated > Plants > Roots > Rhizosphere >...
CCGCCAATACATCTGGTCCGCTCGTCCCGATAATCCTGCAATAACTCGCGTGCAGGCTTCTGCAGAGCAGGAACAGGCGGAATTCCGGGGAACGGCTCACGGCGCCCGGATTGAAGTGGAGCTGCCGCCGGTCGACGGTGAGTATTATTTTTCCCTGCGTGTGTCCGATGAAGCCGGTCGGGAGGATACCAGCCAGATTTACTTCGTCGTCGAGAATGGACAACCGCGCATCCCGGATTATGATCATGAAAATCCAGCCTGGGTGGAGGTGGCGATTGTCTATGGAGTGATCCCGCGTCTCTTCGGGACGCCGGGCGCGAAGGCAATTACCGAAAGGCTGGACCAGCTGGCTGACCTCGGGATCAATGCGATCTGGCTCGCACCGATCAACCAGACAAACGACTACGGCTATTCGGTCATCGATTACTTCGAGCTGCGCGATTCCTTCGGCTCCAAAGAGGACTTCAAAGCCCTGGTGCAGGCGGCTCATGAACGCGGCATCCGCGTCCTGATGGATTTCGTCCCCAACCATACATCGAACGAACATCCCTATTTCAAAGATACAGTCGAGAACGGACAGGACTCGCCTTACTGGAACTTTTATGATAGAGATGAAGATGGAAATTACACCTACTACTTTGACTGGACCCACCTGCCGAACCTGAACTATGAAAACCCGGAAGTCCGTAGGATGATGATGGAAGCATTTTCGTACTGGGTGCGCGAGTTCGACGTCGATGGTTTCCGTGTGGATGCCTGCTGGGGAGTCCAGCAGCGCCGCCCGGATTTCTGGCCCGAGTGGCGGCGGGAGCTCAAACGTATCAAACCGGATCTGCTGCTCCTGGCGGAAGCCAGCGCCCGCGACTCATACAACTTCGACAACGGGTTCGACGCGGCCTATGACTGGACAGAAAACCTGGGACACTGGGCCTGGGGCGGCTTCTGGAGCGACCAGGCTGAAAAAGTCGACACAACGCAAATGATCGAACAGCTGAAGGCTGCACTGAAGAATGAACCGGAGGGATACCATCCCGACGCTTTGATCTTCCGCTTCCTCAACAACAACGATACCCGGACCCGTTTTATTGCAACGCACGGCGAGCCATTGACGCGGGTTGCCACGGCTCTTCTGCTGACTTTGCCGGGTATTCCCTGTATCTATACGGCAGACGAGTTCGGTCAATGGTTCCTGCCTTATTCGGATGGCGCGCCGATCTCCTTCCGGGAACGCTATCGCGGTTTGCATGATTACCACAAGAAATTGATCGCCTTGCGGAAGGAGACTCCCAGTCTGCACTCCCGTTTCTGGCAGATCGTCGAGGCGGAACCTGCAGCTCAGGTTCTTGGCTACGTTCGCTTTCTGGAAAAAGGGAAACAACCGGCTCTCGTCCTGCTTAACTTTTCTGAGGAAGCAGCTTCTGTCAAAGTAGCTCTCCCAAAGGAGTTTGCTACCCCGACAGGGCGTCTCTCCGACCTGTTGAACGAGGAAGAGCTTTCGTTCAGTGGCACGAATGCTATCAAAATGAATCCGATGAGCGCTCGCATTCTGATTCTCAAAAAGGAATGAGTACACCAATGAAAATCGCAATCTTGACTGGTCCAAAGGAATTTGAATTGCAGGAAGAGCAGCTCCCTGCCCTGCTCCCGGATGAGGTCCTCGTGCAGGTGGCGGCTTGCGGCGTTTGTACGTCTGAACTGGATGTATGGGAAGGCAAAGCCGGAGAGCAAATGTACCCACGCCATCCCGGACACGAGGTCAGTGGGATCGTGTCGGAAGTCGGGAAAGATGTCCAGGGATTTGCCCGCGGGGACCGAGTCGGAGTCCTGGCGCCCGGACGAGGCTTTGCTGAGTATGTGATCGTCAAGTCGAAGTACTGCTTCTCGGCAGGTGACCTTCCGCTCGATCTGGCGCTGGGGGAACCTCTCGCCTGCGCGGTGAACGCCGTGGAGCTGGCAAACCTCTCGCTCAGCGACGACGTGGTCATCATCGGGGCAGGGTTCATGGGCAATCTGGTCCAAAAGCTGGTGACGCTTCAGGGGCCGCGCAGACTGATTGTCGCCGACACTCGACCCGAAGCACTGGAGCGCGCCTTGAAACTCGGCGCTACGCATGTCGTCGATGTCGCCAGGGAGTCCCTGCCGGAGGTCGTCAAGGGCTTGACCGATGGCCGAGGCGCGGATGCCGCCTTCGAAGTCGTCGGCGCGCAGGCGCCCCTCAATCTGCTCGGGGATGTCACGCGCATGAGCGGAAAGGTCGTGATCGTGGGCTACCACCAGGGCGAACCGCGCCACATCCCGCTCGGCTACTGGAACTGGATGGCGTTCCAGATTCTGAACGCACACTTCCGCGAGGAGACCACCATCCTGCGCGGGATGAGGATTGGCATGCGGCTGCTGCTCTCGGGACGGTTAAGTCTGGAAGATCTTGTGACTCACCGTTTCTCACTCGATGAAATCGGACAGGCCTTCCGGACGGCGCATGAAAAGCCCGAGGGCTTTGTCAAGTCAACAGTTGTGATGCAAAACTAATTCGTGGGGCGGGCTGCCAGCCCGCCATCTTACGCGTCAGCGGGATACCCTTCCGCTCCACATGAACTTAAAAATCCAAGGAGTGCAATTCATGCAGCCAAAACCCTGGCCATCGATCCCAGTGGAAAAAAACAACTTTCATACGCCGCCACGCGAGTATGGCATCCTTCCATTCTGGTTCCTGAATGGGGAGCTCGATCCTGAAGAAATGCGCTTCCAGCTGCGCGAATTCCGTGATAAGGGCATGCCAGGGATTATCCTGCATGGACGTTATGGATTGGAGACAGCCTATATTGGAGAAACGTATCTCGACCGGATTCAATTCGCGGTGGAAGAGGCGCAAAAGCTGGGCTTGCAGACCTGGATCTATGATGAGATGAACTGGCCGAGCGGCACGGCGGATAAGCGAGTGTTGCAGGCGCGACCCGACCTGGCACAGCGTTATATCGAGTGCATCAACATGACGGTACGCGGTCCCTGGTTCACGTATCTGACCGGCGCGGACAGCCGTTATATGGACTTCGAGAAGTCCACGCCAGTGGCGGCATTCGCGATCCGGATGGATGCACCGGGCGAGGTGATCGACCTGACGCCGAACCTTTCTTTCCACAACGTAATTCCCTGGGAAGCTCCCGCGGGAAATTGGCGACTAATGTACATTGTCGAGAAGATCGCTGACTATTACATCGACGCCATGAATCCCGAATCGACGACGGAGTTCCTCAAGCTTGGCTACGATCCGTATGCCAGCGCAGTGGATGGGAAGATGTCCTCTCAGATGCTGGGCTTCTACACCGACGAGCCCGCCATGCACTATTACCTGAGCGCCGCGGAAAACCCGGTGGTCCCATGGACCAGGAACATGTTCCGGCGCTTCCAGGATCGTAACGGCTACAATCTGCGCCCGCGCCTCCCCGATCTCTTCTTCGACATCCGCCCCGACAGCGCCCGCGTCCGCTACGATTTCTACAGCACGCTGACCGATTTCTATAGTGACGCCTACTATAAACAGATCCATGAGTGGTGCCAGCAGCACAACGTGCTCTTTACCGGGCACCTGCTCTATGAAGAGGGACTTCGGCGCCTGATCCGCGTTGAGGGCAATTTGTTCAAACACTACCCTCACATGGACGTGGTCGGCGTCGATCACCTCTACCCCATCATCGGCAACCGCGACCGGCCCGACGAGCATGTCGCCATGAAAGTAGGGAGTTCCGCCGCGCACCAGTTGGGAAGTCCGCGCCTGCTGTGTGAATCGTTCGGCGGCATCTTCATGGATGCGACGATGCAGCGGATGAAGTGGATCGCGGACTGGGAATACGTGCTCGGCGTGAACCTGCTCAACCCACACGGCTTCCATTACACACTTGAAGGTCCGCGCAAACGGGATTGGCCGCCGTCCATGTTCTATCAATATCCGTGGTGGGGCTACTACGGCGAGTTCTCGAATTACATGAGCCGCTTGAGCCACCTGCTTTCCGGCGGAAAGCACATCGCCAGGGTGGCGGTGCTCTGGCCGATGAATGCTATGTTTGCTACATACACGCCCCAGGCTCATAATGCTTTGGGCGATCGCACGGAGCGCGATTTCAATACCCTGACGGATCTGCTGCTTCGTCTCCACTATGACTATGATTACCTGGATGAGGACGTGCTTGCAAATGCCGAGCTCGAAGGCAATACTGTGCGGGTCCATGGCGAAGCCTATGAGTTGATCGTCCTGCCTCCGATGGCGCATCTCAAGCTGAGTACTCTCGAGAAACTGGAGAAGTTCGTTGCAGCCGGCGGCCGTGTGCTCGGGATGATCTTCCTCCCCACGCAGGCGTTTACGAAGCCCGGCAGTATGACAGAGTTGGTGGATATCTCAGATCGTGTCCGCGCCTTGTTTGGCATCGATCCGGTCGAGACTCAAAAAACATTCCAGAAGCAAACCGGCCTGGAGGTGCTGGAACAGGAACAGAATGCGGGGAAGACCGCTTTTCTGCGCAGCTACGCACTCAACCGCCAATTACCCACGCGCCTCCAGCAGGAACTTGACGCTCCAGGAAAAACCGAAAGTCCGTTCTTTGTGATCGAATCGGAAGAAAAAACCAGTCGCTATTTCTTTGGCCCCGAGGCAGGCGAGCGGCGCGAGATCACCGAGGAAGTTAATGCGGAGCGCGAGGCAGTTGCCGATGCGCTGGGACAGGCATTATCCAGGCTCATCGAGCCCGACATCATCATCGATAACCGCGAGGTCTTCTATCTGCACCGGCAAAAGGATGAGCAGGATATCTATTTCCTGGTCAACCCCACCTACACGGCCCAAAAGGCGCAGGTGAGCCTCCCCGGTGAGGTACAGCCCGTACATTGGGATCCCTCCACGGGGACAGAGCGCCTCATCGCCCCCTCTCAAGTCGTCGAGAACCGAACGCGCTTCCATCTGGAGTTGCCCCCAGTCGGCTCTGCGTTTATCCTTGTAAAGCCAGACTCGGGTTGGCGAATCGTTGAGACGAACCTGCAAATCGAATCCATCGAGGGAAGTCGGCTACGTGGGTTTGGAGGCGTGGACGAAGCGCTTGTCCGGCTTGAGAAGGATGGTCAGCAGAAACGCCTGACCTCAAAGAACAGCGAGATCGCCTCACCTCTGACTTTGGATGGCGAATGGGAATTCGAGCCTCAAACCGAGAACGCCCTGGTGATCGGTAAGTGGTTGGCGATCCACGAAACCCCATACACTACCTTTGATGACTATACGAAAAAAGATGCTGATACTGAGAAATGGATACCCATGGTACCCGGCGCCTGGTCGTACCAGCTCCCTGCCGAACCGGAGCAGGAGTATCCCATCCCGGTCTGGTATCGTATGGCGTTCCAGGTAGAATACTTAGCCCCCAAAGTCAACCTGATCGTAGATGGTTTTGCCGGTTCTGAATGGTCCCTGTATGTGAACGGTGAGCCAGTGCGGTCCACCCCGATCCGCAGTCAGATCGATGGGCAGATGAAAGCCGTGGACATCACCTCTCACCTTCGCAAAGGAGAGAATCTGATCGTCCTGCGCCTGGTGGTCACGAATCCTACCGACGGCCTGCTCGACCTGCTGAAATTAACCGGCGACTTCAGCCTCGCATCGCAAGGCGACGGCACCTATCGCATGGAAGCTCCCCGCACAACTCTCCAGCCGCAGCCCTGGACTGGTCAGGGCTATCCTCATTTCTCCGGTCGAGCCGTCTACCGCAAGCGCTTTGCATTGCCGGAAGGTTTTGAGGACCGGCGAGTATTCGTAGAGCCTGCGATGGAAGACGACGTGCTGGAAGTACTCGTCAACGGCCAATCCGCGGGAGTCCGTTTGTGGGCGCCTTACCAGGTGGAGATCACGGACTTGTTGCACACAGGTGAGAACGTGCTTGAACTGCGCGTTGCCAATACGCTGGTGAACCTGCTGGAAGCGGTGGAGCGTCCCTCCGGTTTAAGCGGCGCACCCAGGCTCGTCCCCTACCAAAGCTTTACCTTTGACCTCAACTACTTTTAGCCTAATGGATTGAGTCCGCTCTTTGCCACAGATTACACGGATTGGCACTGAGACAAAAAACAAATCCGTGAAATCTGTGGCGAATGATTGGAGTGACTATGAAACTCAAAATCGAAGACCTGACCGTGGAAGCCTTTGCTCCGTTCGGCGAAGTCATCACACAGCCCGCCCGCGCCGGGGATGCTCAGGGTCCCGGGTGGACATGGTGGGGTGAAAACCACGTGATGTCTGGCGGCGACCGCCATTACGCCATCGGGTACCTGGATCTGCAGCCCGCCGAATTAAGTTTCAACTGGGCGGAGCGCCACATGCATAGCGACGAATTGCTGATCCCGATGGGGGGTGACTGTCTGGTGTATGTCGGTCCAGCCGAATTCCTCGATGAGCCAGATCGATTGCCGGATCTGGAACGCTTCAAAGTATTTCGTCTGCGCGAAGGACAGGGTGTGTTATTGGGAAAAGGTGTGTGGCACGGAGCGCCCATGGCTCTAGACAAGCCTTTGAATGTAACAGTCCTCTTGCTCAAAGATACGGGCAAGGTGGATGGGTACGTTGTGAGATTTGAAGGTACACCGGTACAGATTGAACGCCAGGACGGAGTCAACGACTCCGGTCGTTGAAGTTTTAATAAGGAGATACCTATGCCTGTTGTAGATCGTCGTGAATTTGGCGGACGCTTTACCGTCCGTGAAAATTCGCAGCGCCTTGCCAATTATCGATATTTGGAAATACAGTTGATGGAAATGATCGCGGGCTGGTGTCATACCACGCCTCAAATCGCCTTCAAAGCCACGTTTGGCTATCACGTGTATGACCATGCCCAATCTGCAGATTTGCTCGGGGAGCGCCTGGAGCAGCTGCGCTCTACACGTGACAGCCAGGAATCAGGTACGGACGAGTTTGCCCGCCTGTGTGAAACGGTCTGGAAATTAGATGACACCGTTGCGCGCCTAACGGCTGTCTACCGCGTTCTCGAGCCGCACCTGGTGAGCAGCTACGTCTATCATGCGGACGCGACAGATCCACTCGCCGATACCCCCACAGTTCGCTTGCTGCGACAGCTGGCAGCGATGGGACAGTCACATGTTGCCTGGGGACAGGCCGTGCTCGAGGCGCTCACCCGCGATCCAGACAAACGCCGGCAGGCGCTGGAAGTGCAGGCAGGCATCGAGGCGAAGCTCGTAGAATCAGGTGGCGTCACAGGGCAGGGAATTGAGTCGCACTGGCTGGCCTTCCACAGCACCCGCGAGGCAGATAAGCCCAAGCCTCGCACCCGTCGCGGCGGACGGGCCTATCGCTTCACCAAGAGCAGCCCGCCGCTCGATCATTCCATTGTCGAGGAGCCTTTCTGGTTTTCGGCCGACCCCAAAGAGTTTGAGAAAGCCTACAAGTCTGAAGACGAGTGGTCGATCGAGGGCTTCCGGCACAAGTTCCACCAGCTTCTGTATGGCGAAGTAGAGACCACCGACCGCATGGGCAAGATGATCGCCGAATTCCCTGAGCTGCCCTGGGAAATGCGCATGGAGCTGGCTCACCAGATGTGGGATGAAGCACGCCATATCGAGGTGGTCGCCAAGGTCTGTGAAGAAGAGCTCGGCGCGACACTCGGCTACGGTCCCTGGCCGCTTGCCTGGTGGTGGATGCAGAATGAGTCCGATCCACTGCGGCGGATCTCGGTGACCAACAGCTGGGCAGAGCGCAACCTGATGCAGACCCTGCGCGAATGGCGCGAGAACGCAGAAAAACGCGGCTATACGCGCCTCGCGGAGCTGTGCGATTATCTGCAAGCCGACGAGCTGACTCACGTCCGGCTGGCGACCGATTGGATCCGGAAGATGACGGATGACAAGCCTGAATATCGGAATGAACTGGTTGCCTGGAGCCGAAAGGCAGTGGATCTGGTACAGGGCTTCTATAACAGCGCCTATAGCGCCTCGGATAGCGCCGAGCCGCGCTTCTCCTTCCTGCGCGGCGGGGACCAGGACGAGCGCACCGGACTTCCGAGCAATGTGATTGGTGAATAGATGTCTTCCCGCTGCGCGGAGGGCTGAGCGCTCACTGGGAAGCCCGTAGTCGAAGCGCAATTCAACAAGGAGCAACATGCGGACATCGATGACCGGCCGCGAGCGAATGCTCACGGCTTTCCGCAAAGGAAAAGCAGACACAGTCCCGGTCTCCCCGGATATCTCGGCAATGGTTCCCGTTCGCTTAGCGGGGCGTCCTTTTGATGAAATGTTTCTCGATGGACTGCCTCACAACGGCTATGCCTCCGCCAGTGTTGCTCAGGCGTATGTGGATGCCGTCAAGTATTACGGCATGGACGGCTGGTATATCTACGGGTCCATGCGCGAGATTTCTCCCGGCGACCGCCCGTACTGGCAATCCCGCCTCGAGTCCTTATCAGAGGGCGCACAGAGGAAGTATGAAACCGCGCAGACTCCCTACGGCGAATTGACAAAACGGACGCTCTATCCTGTAGGCGAGCCGCCCTGGGAGGAGGAAAAACCCGTCAAAGACTTGCGCCGCGATTGGCCCAAACTCCGGTCGATGATGGGCGAAGACGGCAATTGGTGTTGGGAAAAGACCTTCTCTGACCGGGACCGCATCGGCGAGCTGGGCGTGTACTCGGTGGCGATTGGAATCCCGCAAGACTGGTGGTTCTTCCAGCGCGATGGCGGATACAACGTGATGTTCTATGATTATGCCGACGATCCGGTGTACATCGACGAGATCTTTGAATTCTATGGGCGTTACGCGCTTGCCCGAGTCGAAGCGGCATGCGCGGCCGGCGCCGATGAGATCATGCTCGGCGGTTCCGCCTCCAGCCTCAGCGTCAGTAGTCCGCGCAATTTCCGCAAATACGACCTGCCATTCATCCAGAAGGCGGCCGAGGTCTGCAGGCGCTATGACGTTTTCTCTCACCTGCATGTTTGCGGTCGCTCGCGCAAGGTGGTCGAGATGGTCTGTGAGGAGACGGATGTCGACGTGATGGAACCCCTCGAAGAACCGCCAGGCGGCGATGTGGACATTGCAGAAATCAAGAGACGCTACGGCACGAAGATCTGTATGAAGGGCAATATCAATACATTCGAGTTTATGCTGCGAGCCACGCCTGAACAGGTGGAGGCGAAAGCCAAACGCCTGATCGACGACTGCGCCGCGGAGGGCGGTTTCATCCTCTCCACCGGTGACCAGTGCGGACGCGACACCCCGGATGCCAATTTGTTCAAGCTCGTCGAAGTGGCTCGCACCTATGGACGCTATACATAATCGTAGTCGATATGCCAGCAGTTGCACTGCTCGCTGAACTAAACCCGCTCGACGAGGAAATAACCAGGAGATTTCATGGAACGAGGCGTTTACTTTGATGCGTGGTTTCCCAACCAGCATTGCTATCACCCGAGCCTGCCAGGCCGCCGTTTACGGATGATCGATCATCTGCTCGATTTCCGCGCCACCACTCTTGTGTGGGCGGCGATGGGTGGCGGTTCGATCTCTTTGCCGTATCTCGAGCAGGAAGCCTTTGCACCGATCGACTCGCGCTTTCGTTTCTATGGCTTCGTCAATGACAGCGAGTTTATTCGGGAATGTCAGAAACACGGGATCAAAGTCTTTGGCATCGTCTTCGAGGTGCAGGGCTGGGAAATGCCGGCCGAATTGAATGAAGAGGAAACGCAGATCCTGGCATTCAACGAATTACGCGGAGTCGGGAAGAAGGTCTGGATGGGCTTACGCGAGTTCTCACAGAATCGTTATCCCCAGCTGTGGGCGCCACTTGAGAAGTACATTCCCAACGGTCTGTTCGACAGCAATGGAAATAAAGTCACAGACCTGATCGAGACCTGCGTCTCCCGCGACATTCACGGGGAACCCTGCCATGCGCGCTGGGTGGAGTGTCCCGATCGGGAACATCAGTGCTACATGATGGATCGCAACAACCCCGTCTGGCGGGAGTACCTGAAAGCGGTCATCCGCATCCAGATCGACGCCGGTGTGGATGGCATCCAACTGGACGAGGCAGAGCTCCCGATCACGACCTTCCAGTATGGGGGTTGTTTCTGCAGGGACTGTATGAAGGGTTTCCGCGAATATCTGAAGAATCTCCCTGAGGATCAGCGTCCCGCTGAACTGCAAGGCATGGATCTGGAGGGCTTCCATTACGGCGACTGGCTGTTGGCGCAGGGATTCGATTTCAAGACGAACCGTGAATCGGCGCCTCTCTTCTGGGAATATCACCGCTATCAGATCCATCAGATTTTCCGTTACTTCGGCGAGCTCGCCGATTACATTCGCGAGTATGCAGCTTCAAAAGGGCGGAAGGTATTGGTTTCTGGCAACTTCTTCAACCTGGTGGCTCACTGGTATTACGCCATGGAGACGAAGGTCGACCTGATCATCACCGAGATGCGCAATACGCGCTACCGCCAGCCCGCCTGGTACCGTTATGTCGCCGGCTTCGCGGCGGGGAAGCCGGTCATTGTCGCGGAAAATCCTTATGGCGGCGTGGTCCCGGAACTGGTGGATATGCTCAAAGCTGGCAAAGGATATGACTTGTTCCGCATGTCACTGTATGAGGCGGCCGCGCTGGGCGCCAATATGAGCGTACCCTACGGCGCCTGGATGGGCAGCGTCATCCAGGATTCATTCCACCCGCCGCACGAATTATGTGTCGAGATCCAGCGTTTCCTCGCGGATCATGAACATCTTTATAGCTCCAACACGTATTCAGAAACGGCAGTCGTTTACAGCGTGGAGACAGAGTTCCAGCGCGAAAGTGGGCGCGGCATCTTCGCCGATAACCGCTACAACCAGGAGACCAGCGAGGTAGGTCCTTTCTGGCAGGCTTGCGACGCCCTTAGCGATGCCGTCCAACCGTATGATGTCCTCTTCTTCCCTGACGGTGACCTGAGACCTGACACCTTACCACTTGAAACTCTACATCAATACCGAACCATCATTCTGCCCGACTGTCGCTACCTGACAAAGTACCAGTCAAAGTTGTTAAACGACTACCTGAACGACCAAGGCCGTTTACTGGTCATAGGAGAGTTGGGAGTGAATTTGCTTCCCAAAGAACGGGAGGCGATCCTAAATCATCCAGGCACGCGGCATGTGGAAATTGGCGCAACCTTCGATCTAAACTGGCTTGTGGAGGGGCGGCAGGTCACGCTCTCCGCCCCGGCAGAACTTGCCATAAACCTCCACCGCGTCGAGGGTGGAGTGGCCATCCACATTCTGCGTTATGATTATGATGGTCCCCGCGACCAGGTACCCGCGTTAGACGAGCTGACTCTTGACCTTCGCCTGCCGGGCAATTTCAGCCGTCTCGAAGTCTTCAGTCCCGGCAGCTCGCCACAGGCAGAGCTGCAGAGCGCAGGTGATCTGCCACGCCTGGTGCTGAATAACATTCCACTTTACAGTATTATTTTGCTTAAGGACGTACAGGTGGTCGAGTAACTGCGAGCGTCAGCAAGAAATGGATTGAGACCACAACCTTTTAAGAGACTTCTGTTCAAGATCAATAGTTGGTCTCGACCCCTGCGGCGCACACCGCCGGCTCGAACAACAGTCTACTTTTGAGGAGGCACATATGATCAGTCGAGAACAATTCCAATCTGCCCAGCAGCAGGCCAAAGAATACCTTTCCCGCGCCGGGATTGTTATCACGCCGGAAGAAGCCGCCAACATCGAGGTGGCCGATTTCGGTCTGAACGACCTGGACAGCACCGGTCTGGAGCTGGTCGTCTACGTCAACACAGACCGGGTCTGCGCCAAGGAGCTCGTGCTCCTGCCCCGCCAGACTTGCCCAGAACACTATCATCCGCCCGTTGCCGGCGAGCCGGGCAAGGAAGAGACCTTCCGCTGCCGCTGGGGCGAGGTCTATCTTTATGTGCCGGGTGAAGCCACGCCCAACCCCAAAGCCCGTCCGCCAGCGGGCCGCGCAGGCACGTACAACGTCTGGCATGAAATTGTCCTGCGACCCGGCGAGCAATATACCCTTATGCCAAACACCCCGCACTGGTTTCAGGCAGGCGATCAGGGTGCAGTCGTATCCGAGTTCTCCACCCGCAGCCGCGACGAATCGGATATCTTCACCGATCCCCAGATCCAGCGCGCGCCGCAAGTGGCTGAGTAGTTGTGTTGGCGAGCAGTCATACTGCCAGCCGGATACAGTGCAGCTGCATGCTAAAGAGACTTTGTGGCAAGAATAAAAATATATGACAAAAATTCTGCTCGATACTGACATCGGCACCGACGTCGATGATGCCGTCTGCCTGGCATATCTGCTCTCACACCCGGATTGTGAACTGCTTGGGATCACCACGGTCACCGGCGAGGCCGAAAAACGCGCCTCGCTCGCCAGTGTGATCTGCAAGGCCGCAGGCAGAGACATTCCCATCTACCCCGGCGCGGACCGTCCGATGAATGGCGAGCAGCGCCAGTCGATCGCGCAACAGGCGGCTGCGCTTCCGCGCTGGCCGCATGAAACGGATTTTCCTCAGGGGCAGGCGGTGGATTTTATGGCGCAGGCCATCCGCGCTCACCCGGGGGAAGTGACACTCCTGACAATCGGACCGCTCACCAATGCTGGCCTATTGTTTTCGAAATATCCGGATGTGGCCGAACTGCTGGCGGGTCTGGTGATGATGGGTGGGAATTTCGACGAAACGGGATCCGAGGCGGGACGGATCGAATGGAACATAGCCTGCGATCCGCCAGCCTCTGAAATCATCTACAGGGCACCCGTTCGCCTGCACCGGTCGCTGGGACTGAATGTGACTCAGCGGGTCATGATGTCGGTCGACCAGGTGCGGGAAAAGTATACTGCCCCGCTCCTCCGTCCGGTTCTGGATATGGCGGAGATCTGGTTTGCCGGGTTCTACCCATTCATCACCTATCATGATCCACTGGCTGCAGCGACGATTTTTGAACCTGATCTATGCGCCTATCAACAGGGTACGGTTAGTGTGGATACTACAGACAAGCCGGGAAAGACGATCTGGCAGCCGGGCGGTCCCGAGGCGCCGCATCAGGTGGCGATGGCAGTCGATGTGGATCGCTATTTCGAACACTTCTTCCACATAGTTGGTGAATACAAAGGGACCCAACATGGATAACATCGTACAAAAGATATTTCAAGGCATCGTAGACGGACAACAGGATGTCGTTGCACAGGCCGTGGATGCTGCACTTGAATCAGGTGTGCCTGCCAGGACGATCCTGGACGAGGGCATGCTGGCCGCGATGGCAGAGGTCGGGCGACAGTTCGAAGACGGAGAATGTTATGTGCCTGAAATGATGGTTTCCGCACGTGCGATGAAACTCGGGCTGGCAAGACTGCAGCCCAGGCTGAAACAAACTGACTCACAATCTGCCGGCACAGTCGCGCTCGGAACGGTGAAAGGCGATCTGCACGACATGGGAAAGAACCTCGTCGGGATGATGCTCGAGGGCGCGGGATTCAAGGTGAAAGATCTGGGCGTGGACGTTTCCCCGGAAACCTTCGTTGCCGCTGCCGATGATGCCGACGTGATCGGCCTCTCCGCCTTGCTGACAACCACAATGGGTCACATGAAGGATGCACTAAATGCCCTGGATGCGGCAGGCAAACGCCCAAAGGTGAAGGTCATCGTCGGGGGTGCACCCGTGACAGAGGACTTCGCCCGGGGCATCGGCGCGGACGGTTATGCAGCGGATGCCAGCCGCGCGGTGGCGCTGGCAAAGTCACTTATTTCATCTAGTTGAGCGTTGGGACAGTTCGAGGGCCAGCGCAGCCGACCAGGAGAAGTCAACGGAGCCACAGCCTGAGCCATCGCGCGCATCGTAGTACTCCCGAAAGCCGTTCGTTTCGATCAGATGGAGGGTATCCTGCCGGATTGTCTCAGCAAGTTCGTCGTAGCCATAGCGCTTTAATCCATCTAGAATAAACCAATTCATAATCACCCATACAGGTCCGCGCCAGTAACGACGTGCTTCCCAGGTTGGCTCCGTTTTGGCTGTTGTGGTCACCCAATGTCGAACATCCCCCTTGGGCGCGTACTCCACAGGGTCAAGCAGATGCCCATCAACCAGACGCTGCGCCTGTTCCCTCGTAGGCAAGCCCGCGAACAGAGGCAGAAAAGTGGAAGCGGTGTTGACCGGGATAGGCTTCCCCGAACGCACATCGTAATCGTAATAAAGACCAGCCCTTTCGTCCCAGAAGCGTTTGTCGAAGCTGTGTTGCACGCGATGTAGCCAGCCATCGATCTCATCGGTGGGCTCCCCAAGACTCACAATCAACGCGCGCAGATCTTCATCGGCGCGGTAGAGGATAGCGTTGAAAAGAACATCCTGAGCCAGAAAGGGCGAATGTGCCAGCAATTCGCCGGGTTCATAGATCAGATTGCGAAAGATATTGATCAGGTAAATGAAGCGTTCATATTCCGAGCGGTTCGGTCGCTCGGTTGCTGCGACATATCTCGTATCCCCCCGCTGGAATTCAGGCAGAGCCTGGGGGTGTATCGCCTCGAACAGGTGGAGCCATCGCGGCGAATCATCCGTCCCTGATTCCCAGGGATGGATGATACAGGCCAGCGCACTCCCATCCGCATCCCGATCCGTGTGCAGCCAGCGATGCCAGCGCAGCAGCGATGGATAAACCTCACGAGCAAAATCAGCGTCCGCGTGGCGGGTATCGATCATCCTCACCACCGTGGCGAGCAGTGGAGGCTGGGTAATGCCCGTGGTGGGGACGGGAGGCGCGCTGGGGCTATTCTCGATCTGCCAGAACTGGGGATTCGGGAAATAGTCGGAGGGAACGGCGTGGTAAACGACAGAGGGGACCATGCCATCCTGCCACTGTCCGCTCAACAAAGAGCGAATCTCCAGTTGGGCACGCGGCAGGTCGAAGTGGGAGAGTCCAAGCGCAATCAACGCCGAGTCCCAGTTCCACTGGTGAGGATACTGGTGCGGTCCCGGCTTGGTGAAGACCCCGGTGTCATTAAGACGCAAGACGGCGATGGCACTATCGCGAAGAGAGGAACCTGTCATAGATAAGTCAAAAGAGAAGTCTGACGATCTTTTGGGAATCCAGGCGGGTTGCCAACCCGCTCCACGCGTTCACGCCGGATACAACACTTTCCCATTATCGCGATCCACCCAGCGGACCTTGTCTGCCGGGAAGCGCAACCAGACGTCCGTGCCGGGGCTGACACGGAACGTAGGATGTGTGGCGACTTTCACGAGGTCATCGCCGATCTTGACCGTGAGCAGGTTCTGCGATCCCAGAGGCTCCACGACAAGCACCTCCACCTGCAAGGCATCGTTCGCAGGCTTGGACAGAGTCTCCATATTTTCGGCGCGAATGCCCATGAGGATCGGTTGTCCATCGTAGGACCGCAAGAGCGGCTGCATCGTCTCCGCCGGGCTGACATCGAACTCTCCCACGCGTACGCGCACATTGCCGTTTTCTCGCTGGACCTGTCCCTGCATGAAGTTCATCGGCGGAGTGCCGATAAACCCACCCACAAAACGACTGGCTGGCAGATCATACACCGTCTCAGGTTTGTCAAATTGTTGTATTTTGCCATCCTTCATGACAGCGATGTGGTCTCCCATGCTCAGCGCTTCGATCTGGTCATGAGTCACATAGATCGTCGTCGCCTTGATTTCCTGGAGCAGGCGCTTGAGCTCGGCGCGCATCTCGAGCCGCAGCAACGCATCCAGGTTGCTGAGCGGCTCATCCATAAGGAGGACTTCAGAGCGCATTGCGATCGCACGCGCCACAGCCACACGCTGACGCTGCCCGCCACTCATCTTGCTGGGATAGCGGTCCAGCATATTCTCGATGTGCAGCAAGGCAGAGGCGTCGCGAACCCGCTTGTCAGTCTCGGCTTTCTCAAATTTATTCATCTTCAACCCAAATGCTACATTGTCATAAACGGTCATGTGCGGGAAGATGGCATAGCTTTGAAAGACCATGGAGATCTTGCGATCGCGCGGGGGCAGATACGTGACGTCCCGACCGCCAATGCTGATCCGGCCTTCATCCGCCATCCCGAGGCCTGCAATGGCGCGCAGCAGCGTGGTCTTTCCGCAGCCGCTCGGACCCAGCAGCACCACGAATTCCTGGTCTTCGATGGTCATGCTGACGTTATCCACCGCCACAAAATTGTCAAAGCGCTTGGTTACGTTTTCGATTCGAATGTCTGCCATGTCTACCTCTTATTTGGAAACCTGTCCCCACATGTTGAACAAGTAACGCCGGATGTAGAAGATAAAGATCAGGGCCGGGATCATCATGAAGAAGCCGCCGGCAAACTGGTAGGGCTCGGAGGACTGGTTGAGTGTTACAAGTACCTGGGCGGGCAGGGTCCGGTTTTGAATCGTGAGAATGGTTGCGGCAAAGACTTCATTCCACGACAAGACAAATGTAAAAATCGCGGAGGCGGCGATACCCGGCAGCACCAGGGGGAAGACGACATAGCGGAAGGCCTGGGCGGGGGAACAGCCAAACACCATGGCCGCTTCTTCCAACTCATAGGGAATGCTTGAGAAGACACTGGCAAGAACCAGAATTGTTGTTGGCAGGGCCAGCGCCGTATGCATTAGTGCCAGGCTATATACGCTGTCATAAATGCCTGCACGCAGAAAGACCACAGCCAGGGGAATGGACAAGATCACGATCGGAAAGGCGCGCACGGCGAGGATCGACAGGCGAAACATATCCCTGCCGCGGAAGATAAAGCGAGAGAGAGCATACCCGGCTGGCGCAGCGATGACTGTAGATAAGATCAAGGTGATCACAGCAACCACAATACTGTTCCTGAGTCCAGGAAGGACTCCCCTGGAATTCAGAAAGAACTGTAAGGTCTCAGTTGACAAAGGAATAAAGGGCAAGATCCCCTTGGGGTAGGCGCGCACTTCTGCCGGTGTGGTCAGAGCCATCGAAGTAATGAACAGGATGGGAACGAGCACCCAAAGGGAGATCAGGATGCCAACCAGATAGGTTAACGCACGACCGAGTTGTTGCCGTCGCTGCATTCTGCGGTGGATCGCTTTTACTTCCGGCGAGACCTGGACGGTGCCTTTGGGAGCTTCTACAGCTGTAGTCATTCGGCTGCCTCCTCCTGCGTGCGGACGGCGCGCAGATAAAACAGCGAAGTCGCCATGGATAAAAGTAGAATCAAACTGGCATAGGCAGCGGCGACATTAAAATTTTGCAGGTCATAGTACTGGCGGTAAGTCTCATTGGCCAGGACGGTTATGATGTCGCCTCCACTAAGAACGATGACCAGTGCAAATACCTGGAACGCAAGGATCGTGCGCAAAATCAGTGCCACCTGCAGGCTTGGGCGCAGGAGAGGAAGAATAATATATCTGACACGCTGCCAGAGACCTGCGCCAAACACCTCCGCCGCTTCCAACACTTCGCGTGAGATCGCCTGCATGCCAGCGACGACGATCACCATGACAATCGCCGTCGCTCGCCATATTTCCGCCAGCCAGATGGCGATCAGAATCCAGTAGCGGGTATCGGCGGAAAGGTATGTGATGGGGGAATCGATCAATCCCAGGCCCTGCAAGATCGAGTTGAGATAACCCGACTGGGTGAAAATGGAATACCAGACAATGCCGACGGCAAGATCAGAAAGCCCCAGAGCAATGGAAAAAACATACAGAAAAAGTCCGCTGCCTTTCAGATCTGCCTGAATCACAAGTGCCATGATGATCGCCAGTACAAACTGCGCCGGGATGATCAATACAATCAGGAGCAGTGTCGTTCGCAGAGCCGGCCAGAAGAAACGGTCATTGACCATGCGTTCGATATAGCGGGTTGTAAACTGGCTGGTATCCCCCGTTTCGATGCGCCCGTGCGTGTCATCGCCTAACGGCTTGATATAACGAGCGGGTACCCAACCCTCGATGCTCTGATTTCCACTTTCTCCCCTGATGTGGTACCACACTTCGAGCGTTCCCTGGTCGAGGATCTCAACCGTTGTGCGTGCCTCCAGTTTGCCAAGGACTTCACTGCCTTCACTGGCTTCGGCATGAATTGGGGTGAGTGGGTCCGCACTACTGGCCAGGATCGACCGGATCGTGCCTGCGGTGGGCTTGCCGCTCGCATCTGACTCCCGCACGCGCACACGACGCTCAGGCGTCCAGCCTTCGACGACCTGTCCATCCGTAGTCTCTCCACGTACCCGAAACCAGACTTCGGTCAGCAGATTCCCCTGCTGCTCTGCTCCGGCGGGAATGGGATTCGCTTGTTGATCGACGATTTCAACCTGCATGCCGCGGGGTAATTGCCCGGCAACCGTGCTGGCGATCTCTGCCTCAGCCCGCAACGTCAGGAGCGCGCCCTCCTCTCGAATTGCAAGGATCAGCCCCTGGACCATCGGCCAGGCAAAGAACAGGGCCAGATAGACCAATGAAGGCAGGATCAAAATATAGGGCGTCCAATTAAATCGCTTGCGACCATTTATCCCGGAAGCAATAGTCATGTGAGCACCTCGCAGCGCTTCGGAAAGGTTTGCCTGGTGCGTACCAGTCGTACGCACCAGGCCTTAGCAGAGTAAACGCGATTATTCGACCTGGCACGGACCTTCGCTGGGAGGATCCGGGGCCCAGCAGGGCGCGCCCGTATCGTCGAGGAGTGCCTGCAGGTTCGCTGCTTCCTCCTCGAGCACAGTGGCGGCATCCTCGCCGTCGATCACGACCCGATCGAACGCCGCACGGAAGATTTCGTTGATCTCACCGCCGCGTGAACCCAGACCAACGGGTATGAGGGCGGGTAGAGCATCCTCGGCATTTACCGTCGCCTCGACCGCGGCCGCTTCGAGCGCCACGCCCGGGGGCAGATCGGCCGTATCCACACCGGAAACAACCGGGAAGAATGCCAGCTCCGCGAGAACACGCTTCTGGGTCTCCGGCTGAGTCAGGTAATCGATCAGCCCAATGGCCGCGTCCCGGTTGGGAGCATCACTGGGGATCCCCAATCCGACAACGACCGGCATGAAACCGCGACCCGCCGGACCGGCAGGCGCAGGGAAGGCCACAAAATTGTCGGGTTGCTCATTAAAGGCCTGAACGAGCCGGGCAACATGATCGAATGCCACCCAGACCTCGCCGGAGAGCAGCGGCTCCTGCATGAATTCGTAACTGATGGATTGCGGGTGCATGGTGGGCCACAGACTGTCATGAGCCCAGTTCAGCATATCGGCAGCTTCCTGGCTTTTGAACTTGGTGACCATACCGCCGGTATAGGAGGGCCACAGGAAGCCTTCCAGGAAGCGGTGGAAGAGACCGGCATGCGGTACGCCGCATTTCGGTCCACCGGTTTCATCGAGCAGAGTCTGACACCACTCGGCGAACTGCTCCCAGGTAAGGGCATTCACGTCTGCTCCAGCCGGCAGGTATTGTAGTGCGTCGTTATGGGCCGCCATAATGTACGTAGCCTGCATCCATGGAACATAGTACAGATAGTCTTCGGTTCCGAGTAAGCCGGTCTGCAGATAAGCCTGAGCAAATTCCCGATCAGCGGAGAGATCATCAACAACATCAGTCATGTTCATCATGGCAGGCGCGAGGGACGGGAAGGCGCCATGTAATGCGCCCACCAGATCCACCTGACCTTGCCCGGTTTCTGCTCCCGCCAGAACAAGCGCCAGCAAGGGGCCATCTTCTGAGCCGGTGAAGTCATAGTTCCCGCCATCCTGGAGGATTGCCCGGAATTTGGCAGCTTCTTCCACAATGTTAAATTGTGTGGAGAAGAAGCTCACGTCGCCGGCAGGCGGACCCAGGGTCGGCGTAATTGTCGCTGCCGGAGCTTCTGTTGCGGGCGCTTCGGTGGGAGCCTCGGTAGGTGCTTCTGTCGGGGCTTCCGTCATGACTTCGGTTGGTGCCTCGGTCATCACTTCGGTCGGTGCTTCCGTCGCGGGCGCCTCGGTTGCCTGTGGCCCGCAGGCCGTCAGGACAAAGGCAGCAACAACAAGCATCGTGAAAAAGATACGGAATCTCTTCATCTAATTCTTCTCCTTCATTCCTCGGTTGGTCAATAGCACATCAACATATGCCTTGCACGTGGCACAATTTAATTGATCTGTGTTCCACCTCCTCGGATCCTGCCGGGGCGTTCTCAGGATGACCTGTATCAGTACATTACAACCGCATCGATGTGCTGTGACTTCTCCGTTGGCGATGCGCTGTCATCAGGCATGAAACCCCTCACCGTGACTGCTCTCGTCATGGTTGTATGATCCAACCCTTTTTCCCCCACGCAGTTTGATTATAGCGACAAACAAAAGGCAAGTCAATTTGTTTCTGAGATTTCGGCGTAGGAGGCTAGAGAGAGGGCAGTGGATGAGTTGGAAATACAGAGTTGCAGCAGCCAAGAGGGCGCACCCCTGCCAGTGCGCGCTTCCCGGGTGGGCCCGGGTCAGCGACTTCCGCTGCACCAAGGTTATGAATGCTGCTTGGGAAGAAGTGGCTGAGCAGTTTTACGGTGCTCTGACGTATGGGAAAGTTTCATAACCTCTGTGAGCTAATTATTGCGAGTCCAAATACTGATAGACCAATTGCGAATACAGCAGATCGCCCAGTGCACCCAGATGCACCTCGTCCGCGTAGAGTGACGCTTCGCCGGCCAGGCGCCGCTCCATATCCAGGAACGTCTCAAACAAGGGCACAAATCCGACCCCCAGGTTCCTCGCCACTTGCATCATCGCATCCGCATACTGGCGCGTCAGAGCATTGACCTGCTCCAGGGTGACCGCCGGTGGACCATCCGTCACCGGACGATGGTGAGGGGTTGGCTCGAGCAAAATCACCTCGATATGGCAGTTCAGAGCCCGGTTGCCCAGCGCTGTGAGATTACGAACATATTCATCAATGGGCACGCGGTCTTGTTCCCGATCCGGCTGGTAAACCCGTCGTACTTCGACAACTCCAGCGCTGAGGAATAGCCACTGGGGCCGGCAACTGAGGATGTCCGTCTCAAATCTAGCCAGCATCTGCCGTGAGCTGTGTCCGCCCACCCCGGCATTGATGTACCGAATTCGACGCTCGGGATACGCCAGATGAATCCGGTCCGCCAGCAATGACGTCCAGCCGCGATTCTCGTGACGATCTACGCGAATGGCGGCATCGAGCGGCGGTAAACCATCGGTCTGCGTCTCCATCCAATCGCTGACCGCCACCAGGTGCTGTGTGATGCTATCGCCCAGAAATGCCACCAACTGGCCATCCAATATTTGCATACAGTGTCCTTAGCGCGACCTCATCGAAGCGATCATATCCAGCATCACAGCCGCCCAACTAAAGGAACGGCCCCCCAGTCCCTGACCGGTTTCGGGGTGGTAGTATTCCCAGAAGCCGAACGTTTTGATCAGCTCGAAACTGCGCCATGCCAGCTCATTTGCGAGATCGTGGTAACCATAACGGCGCAATCCCTGATAGATCAGCCAGTTAAGACAAGGCCATACATTGCCGCGCCAGTAGTCCTCAGGGGCATATTCCGGCGAGTCGATGGGTGTATTGGTGATGGGAAACGAAGTCCAAAAATATGCCTCCCGAAGCTGGCAAACTAGTTGTTCCGCCTGATCAGGTGTCGGCAAACCGCCAAAGAGAGTCACGAACTGGCCTGCATTGGCTTGCAGGATAGGCTTCTCGTCCAATCCGGCTAAATCATACGGTAGACCATCCACGACCATCCTGGCGCGGAAGCCGGCGCGTACTCGATCGGCGCGCTCCAGCCAGGCAGTGGATTCTTCAGGCCTGCCAAGGACGGAAGCAATGTTTGCCATTGCTTCCATGTCCGCCGCGCGGATACCATTGATCTCCAGTGACTCTATATGAAAGCTACCATGCTCGGCGAGCAAGACGGGATCGCAATTGTATCGAACCAGTTCTTTCACCATCTCAATCCGCGCGGCTCGCCCATCGTCCGGAATGTATTTTGCGAGTCCTAAGAAGCCATCCCAGCGTGGCGGCGCGTCCCCTCCGGCTTCCCAGGGATGGATGATACATACTAACCCATCCTGGTCCGGGTCACGACGGCGATCGAACCAGTCATGATACTTGGCCACCCTTTCATAGATCTGAGTCAAAAATGCAAGATCGTGGCTTTGCTCAAAGACAAGATTTGCCGCCACCGCGAGCAGGGGAGGGTGCGTTAGCGAGCTTCTCTCCGGCTGGTTCCACAGCCAGTCACCATCCTTGCGCCAGTAATTGCAATGAGGGATCATGCCGGCATCCGAGCCTTCCTCCACCTGGCGGGAAGCCAAACTGATTAATTCCTCCTGCGCCTTTTGCGGGTCGATCCAGCGCCAGATGATGGCATGGAAACAGGAGTCCCAGAGGAATTGGTTGGCATAGTCCTTGCGGCCAAAGTCCGTGGTATCCAGGGAAGGTCCCGTATAAGAATGTCCATCCATGTGGATACGATTGCGCTCCAGCAGATCAGCAGCTTGTTGCAGCCAAAGATCCAGGTCGTCAAACTGTCCCAAGTGAGTTTTCTCCGATATCTGATGCATGAGTTTGGTTCGGAATGATGTATTCTACTATGTCGTAAGACCAGCTATCTGCGGTGTAAGGGAATTCTCCTGGAAGCAATGGCGTCGCAATGCCGCGGGTTATAATGCCGTTGAAGTTTCCGGTAAGCAACCAAATCTCAGGAGCGAGTCAATATGGGAAAAGGTGTCGTGTTCACCCGGCCAAAGACCGTCGAATTCGAATCATACGATGACCTGCCGCTCGGACCGCACGAACTGCGGGTGCGTACCCTATACTCTGGCATTAGCGCCGGCACGGAAATGACAGCCTACCGCGGCAGCAATCCGTATCTCACCAAGCAGTGGGACGCCCAGAACCGATTGTTTCTGGCCTCTGAGGCGCCAAGCCAGCCCTATCCGCTGTCGGGATGGGGCTACGAGGAGGTAGGCGAAGTCATCGAAGTGAGTCCCGATGTCACCAGTGTGAAGCCGGGTGAGATCGTCTACGGCACGTGGGGACACCGCACGCATCACATTCTGCAGGAAGAATATGCCAGCCAGCGCCTCAAGCCGGAAGGCTTGGATCCCATCCTGGCCATTTATTCTCACCTTGGCCCGATTGCCCTGAACGGTATCCTGGATGCGGACATTCACGTCGGCGAGACGGTGGCAGTCTTCGGGCTTGGCGTGGTCGGACAGGTCATTGCGCAGCTTGCACGGCTCTCTGGTGCGCGCGTCATCGGCGTCGACATGATCGAGAAACGGCTTCAATTAGCCAGGGACGTGGGCGCCATCGAACAGGGCTTCCATCCGGGAGAGGGTTCCCCAGCGGAAAGGATCAAAGCCCTGACAAAAGGGCGCGGCGCAGACGTGAGCTTCGAAGCCTCGGGGAGTGTCCACGCCCTGCATGAGGCTGTGCGCGCGACGGCCTATTCGTCACGAGTGGTGGCACTCGGTTTCTATCAGGGACAGGCACAGGGCTTAATGTTGGGCGAGGAATTCCACCATAACCGCATCAGCATCGTTTGCTCACAAATCTCAAACGTGAGTCCCGCGCTGAGTTACCGCTGGGATCGTCTCCGCCTGATCCATACCATCATGGACTTACAGGCACAGGGGGCTCTCAACCTCCGCCCGGTCATCACGCATGTGATTCCTTTTCGCCAAGCCGCACAGGCGTTTCAAATTCTGGATGAAACGCCGGAGCAGGCATTACAGATCGTGTTGGATTTTTCACAGCAGTAAGTCCTCATTCTTCGCGAAAGGAACATTCCATGAAACGTTTACGCACCGCCATTCTTGGCTGCGGCGGATTTGCTCACAGGCATGCAGCTAACCTGATCAATCTACCAGATGACGTAGAGCTGACCGCCTTTTGCGATCATCATGACCATAACGCCCGTGAGTTTTCAGAGAAATATACACAGGGACAGGCAGAAGTATTCACAGGTCATCGCGAAATGTTCGAGAAAGCCCATCTCGACCTGGTGGTGATCTGCCTGCCTCCTTTTGCACATTCCAATGAGGTGGACCTGGCAGCGCAGTCTGGAGTCCACATCCTGATGGAAAAACCCATCGCTCTCTCCTCGGAACATGCCTGGCGCATGGTCCAGTCTGCGGAAAGCGCTCGCATCAAAACGCAGGTCGGGTTCATGTTCCGTTTTGGCACTGCAATAGAGCGCATAAAAGAGCTGATCACCTCGGGAGAGATTGGTCCAGCCGGATTGATGAGCGCCCGCTATTTTTGTAACTCCCTCCACGCGGAATGGTGGCGTGACCGGAGCAAATCAGGCGGACAGCTCGTCGAGCAGGTCATCCACATGGTGGACCTGATGCGTTATCTAATGGGCAATCCGGTCAGCGTGTACAGCCGCCAGGAGAATCTCTTCCACCGTCAGGTCGGTGATTACACCGTGGAGGACGTCAGCGCCACGGTCTTTGGATTTCCGCGCGGAGGCATCGGCGTCGTCTACGCAACGAATGGCGCCATCCCTGGAAAATGGATCAACGATTACCGCCTTGTATCGCAGAAGCTGACAGCCGAATTCACCGATGCCAACAATGCAGCCTTCCAATTCACCGCAGAGACGCCGGTTCGGACCGAGACCATCAGCAGTGAGAAGAACGTATATCTTGCTGAGCTGCAAGACTTGCTGACCGCCATCCGTAACGATGGGGAGACGCGCACTCCCATGCGTGAAGGGGCCATGTCCCTCGATATGGCGCTGGCAGCGACACGATCTGCGGAGACACATCAGGAAATTACCCTTTGATCGGACTTGCGCTTTCTACCAACCACACCCTCGCAATCGAAAACTCTGTTGCGATGCTGCGGGATGCAGAGCCAATTCTCAACGGATTGCCTTTGGAGGCTTGGTCCTGCGAGGCCCTTCAATTGAACAGCGAGCGAATTGACTTACTCTACACTTCCGTATCTCTGGGTGAAGGTGCATTTCGGATCCAGGCGACTCGATCAGAGTCACAGGATCGACTTCAGATTCGTTATTGGCTCGAAGGACTTCCGCCCGATCTGATCCTGGATTCGTTTGGACTGCGCTTTGGGCAGGTAGAGAATGTAAGGCAGTATCTACGCAACGGCTATTTCAGCTGGGACGGCAGCTATTACGTTCAGCCGGAGGCACTGCTGGATATGGAAGCGGACCTTTCGCACTTCGAGACTGGCTACGGGATGTGTCAGATCCTGCCCCGGCATGGAGTAGGCAGTCTGGTCCTCGGCTTTGACCGTCATGACCGCTTCCAGCAGAGCTTCACGTTTGACGTGAGCCGCCAACCTCTCGCCCTCACCATCCAGACCTGGTGGGACCGTAAGGAACGCTCGGGCCTGGACCGTTGCGAGTCAGAGGAGCTGATCATCTTTCCTCATGCAGAGGTCGAGAACGCCTTGCGGGAATGGGCTCAGCTCGGGGCGAGAGCTTCGGTCAAACCGCCGCGGCTTTCCTCGCGTCCAATTACGGGCTGGTGTTCCTGGTACAACCTGTATGCTTATATCAACGAGGAAAATATTCTCGATCACCTCTCCGCGGCGCAGACTGTTGCCGGGCGCGAGGAGCTTCCGCTGCGCGTCTTTCAGATCGACGACGGTTTTACCCCCGAAATGGGAGACTGGCTGGAAGTCAGGCCACAGTTTCCACGCGGGATGAAGCCTGTGCTGGATGATATTCGATCGGCAGGTTTGATTCCTGGCTTGTGGATCGCCCCATTCATGGTAGGGAACCGTAGTCACCTATACCGTGATCACCCAGACTGGGTGATCAAAGATGCACAGCATGGAGGACCATTGGTACACATGCGCTTCTATGCCGAATTCCGCTGGCACAAGCGCAGTGAAGAATACTATATCCTCGATACCACTCATCCTGGGGCGTTTGCATATCTGAGAATGGTCTTCCAGACCTGGCGCAAGGAATGGGGCTGCGAATATTTCAAAACCGATTTTATGCACTTTGGCAGTGAATATGGTCCGGATCGCGCCGTCTGGCATACGCCGGGCATGACGCGCATCGAGATCTGGAGACGGACAGCCGAGATGATCCGCCAGGAAATCGGAGACGCGCTCTGGCTTGGCTGCGGCTGTCCTCTGTGGGCTTCGATCGGGCTGGTCGATGCCGTCCGTATCGGCCGGGATGTCGGCGTCACCTGGAGTGGAGATTATTCGGCAGGATCTTTGTTGCGCGACCAGGCCTGCCGGAATTTTGCGAATCATATCCTGTGGCAAAGTGATCCGGACTGTGTGCTGCTGCGCGAACGCTTCCACAACTTGTCAGAGGAGGAGATCAAGAGCCTGGCAATCTACGCTGGAATGACGGGCGGCGTCCTGATGACCAGCGATCACCTGGGAGAGCTTTCCTCTGACCGTCTGGGGCTGTGGCATCTGCTATTGTCCAGAGAGCGCGCCTCGTGTGATTTTCCCCTGCTGGGGCAGTCAGATATTTTTTATGAACGACCATTCGTCGATGCACGGGCTAATCGCATACCTCCCGTTGCGCGGGCGGAGGATCCCGTGTTGGTCCAAATCCGGCCTCCAGCGATGGATGCAATCGGCGCGATCTTTTTGCTCAACACAGCCACTCACCCCCTACAACGGAGCTACCCTCTGGCAGAACTCGGCATCGCTGATCCTGTATATCTTTACGCATGGGAAAGCAGGTCTGCCAACAGTCAGCCCACCACCAAGATTTCCCTGACGCTGCCGGCCCATCACAGCGCCCTGTACTTCTTCAGTCATGAGCCGATCCGCGATCTGCCCCTTCGCTTGCCGTCTTAGAAAACATGGAGCTGCAACCGAAAGAGCCCCTGGTGTTCCGGGGGCTCTTTCCATCTTGCGGTGCATGGACATGCCTGGGCGTTCGGATCACGCAGTTCCCTCTATGCTCGGGCAACGACCCTACGGGATCTGCAAGGACTGCCCGATAACCGGGGCGGCCTCAACAGGGATCTGGTTGGCAGCTGCGATCAGGCCCGGATCAACATCGCCGAAGAGACATGCAATGCTGTAAAGTGTCTCATGCGAGGCGGAGACGACGTAGGTGGTGGGATGGTTTCGCAAGGAGCGATCTCCGGGAAAGGGGCTGCCACTTTCGGGAATCGACAACGTACTCCCTGCGGGCACGGCAGACCCATCTGCCAGGCCACTGGCGGCAAGTAATTGAGCGGGATGAACGTCAAAGCGTCGTGCAATACAATAGGGAAATTCACCTTTCTGCAGGACATACGTTGACGGTTTCCCCGGGGAGATGGGCAAGGTTATAGGCACGTCTGTTTCCACAGGTGCGACAGCCCCTGAGACAGGGATTTGCGGCACCGGAGTAGCAGTACTCTGAGGCGGTAAGACCCAGAGAGTGGTAGGTGTTGGCGAAGCGACCTCAGGCAGTGCCAGGACGCCAAGTAAGTTTCCACCGACAAAGAAAAACATGGAAGGCAGGAACAGGAGGAAGAGAATCACATCCCGGAACGAGAGCTTGGTCAGTCCAGCCGTCCAGCCGATAAACCTGATCAAAATTAATCCCAACAGGGCCAGGTGAAAAACCAGGGGATAGGCCCAGATGAGTCCTTTCCGCAAGCTGTCGTTTTGATCATAGAGGAGCAGGTAAATAGAGATGCCCACCAACCCGATCATGATAAATATGCACGCCAGGACCACGGAAAAAGCTTTCCAGACGCTTGTTCGTAGAGCAACCGCGACCGCGTAAGACTCCGCATAAATAAACCAAAGCGCGGCCCATGTCAGGGGAAGCCACATGGTAAGTTTATAAAAGTCATTGTACGAAAATATATCGATCGTGTAGAAATAGAAACCGTAAAACGTTGCCCAGAATGTCAGGCTCAGAGGAGAGAAGTAATAGCACTGGACATAGAAATTTTCTTTTAGGGAGTTTTCACTGACTTTCTCCCGTGTGAGCACGCGAACGGCAAAGGCTAATAAGAGAGGCGGAGTCAGTAACGCGAGCGCAATAAAGATTGTGTTCCTATCTGAAAATACATCGGACCATTCCAGCGCTTGAACTTTAGGGGCATAGTTCGTTATGGAAATACTCCCTGCGCCGTCTTCAGGCACAAAAACATACATATAGGTCGTACCGCCATAACCTTCCACAGAAATGTCCTTCCGGTTTGTATCGAACCTCACCACCTCGACATTCACGAAATAACTGCCCGGCGTTTCGAATGGGTAGTAAAACTCATCCTTTGATGAGTTTTCATTCCGAGTCAGATACGTGTTCTCTTGACGATAAGACACCTCTGTCTGCTCGGGTCTGTCAGCGTGTATTATGGTGGTTGTATTCGTGAGTTCGCTGTACGTCTCCCGGTAGATCTCCCGGTATGTAAGGTAGCCATATTCGTCGTAAATAAACCCACCTGTAGGGTCGGTATCTATCACTTCAACATACCATGTATACTGGTCGCGCATCTTATTGGACCCGGAGACAAAGGTAGCCTCTGCATCAAATCTCAAAATTCTTTCCGTAGTAGGCTCAGCCTCAGCAGGACTACTGATGGAAAGGTTAAAATCTGGGAGGATGAAAATGATTAATGTTGGGATGAGGGCAACGACCAGGAGTAGAATGATTGGAGAGATATATTCGTCAAACGCAGATTTCTCCTTCTTCAATTCCACGTTAACGTAAGCGGGCACCCAGTCGGGGTTGAAGATGATACGCCACAACGTTTTGGGAATCAATATGATCCAGACCAGGATTTTATAGGCCAGTTTTTCAATGCCTTCGAGAAAACCTACGACATCACTCATATCTCCTCCGATTTGAAGTAGCGACGCAAAAATAATCAACGGTGAAAGCCGCAGTATCTGTGGCTCCGTATTCGCGCAAGGTGCAACCTGCGCGAGCTTCTTGACTCTATTAACGAAGCATTCAATCGAATTCTGGTTGCGAGTCCTGGGCTTTTGAATACTCTGCTGTTTCAGCGATTTGGATTATGGAATCCTCGGCCTGTTCCCCCATCTTTGTGTTCGGGCCATCAGCCCTTTCCAGCAGGGATCGCGTGACCCCTGGCGACACCTGCTGGAATCACAAACTCATTTCGTACGCGCAAAACACGTGGCTCCCCATCCAGTTGTTTTCTCACCAATCCGGATTGCGGTCCTGACCGGGGTCTCTGACCAGGTTAAAGGCCGTGCCGCCATCGACCCGGACAAAGTACACCTCCAGATTGCCATCGCGGTCTGTCGCAAAGGCAACCCAGACTCCAGCCGAGTTGATTGTAGGATCCAGGTCCTGCCCCGGACTCCTCGTGATGTTGCTCTGTGCACCGCCCGTGTCGGTCATCACATAAATTTCAGAGTTGCCATCGCGTTCGCTCACGAACGCGAGGATCGCCCCGCCAGCATAACCGGATGGCGAATGATCATTTGCCGGGTTCTGCGTCAGGTTGGTCAAACCGGAGGCGTCTGGCCTCACCTTGTATACTTCCTGGTTACCATCCCGCGTAGAGGTAAACGCGATCCAATCCTGCGCGCCCACCAGGATGCCGATCGAGTACCAGCTGGGAGCAAAATCGTTGGCAGGGTTTTGCGTCAGGTTGCGGACCTGAGTGCCATCGCGGCGCATGAGGTAGATTTCCGGATTCCCATCGCGATTGCTGGTAAACGCGATCCAATTTCCATCAGGCGACCACGTGGGCTGCTGGTCATCGGCGGGATTATTGGTGAGGTTCAAAGGCGTTCTTCCATCCACGCCGCCGAGATAGATTTCATTGTTCCCATCCTGATTGGAAACATACAGCACCTGGAGCGAGTCCGGCGCCAGGGCCGGCTGGATCTCCTGTGCCGGGCTGTTTGTAATGCGCGTCAGCGATTGGTTGGCCAGGTTCAAGGCATAGATCTCAGAGTTACCGGTCCGATTAGAGTCAAACAGCATCGTCCCTTGCAGGCCGGGCGAGGGCGGCGTGAAGGTGGCAGCCGGAGGACTGGTGTTGGTCGGAGGCGGGGTTAATGTGGCAGTCGGGGGCACAGTCTGTGTAATGGTCGGGACCGCGGCGGTAGCCTGTGCCGCGCGCGCAGCGGCGGTGGCGGTCAAAGCAGGGTTGGCGGCGTTGCATGGGTCCAGGTCGGTGCCGTCGTTGAGGCCATCGTCATCGGAATCGGCATCGCTGGGAAGTGGGCAGGTTGCACTCTCCTGCCCGTTCCGCAGACCATCCTCATCGGTGTCCGGGTTGCGAGGGTCCGCTTCCAGCGTGATCTCCACCCCATCCCGCAGACCATCGCCGTCGTTATCCGGATTACGCGGGTCGGTACCACCGGCAAGCTCGTCACCGTCGAGGCGCCCATCCCCATCCATATCGGGATTGCGCGGGTCGGTCAGATGGGTCTGGACCTCGTCCCCATCCGGAGCACGGTCGGCGTCGGTATCGGGGACGAGCGGATTGGTCTGGTAGGTCTCCACTTCCTCCCGATCCAGCAACCGGTCCCCATC